>Ga0209174_10002552_pt1 | contig 11939 bp, 14 predicted proteins | sample JI91814BDNA_FD_187505 | JGI IMG/M metagenome (GOLD analysis project Ga0209174, IMG submission 187505) | Wastewater effluent complex algal communities from Wisconsin, to seasonally profile nutrient transformation and Carbon sequestration -... | ecosystem: Engineered > WWTP > Effluent > Algae...
CCAGCGCGGTCACGATGCCCTGGATCAAGCGGTCACGATGCCCTGGATCAAGCGGTCACGATGAGCCGGAATGACCGGTCACGATGCGTGGAATATGCATATGGGCACCTGGACCAAAAGTCACTGAGCGCCGCCCTCGAACACCTGCCCTCGATGGAAAGCATCCTGTCCAAGCTCGGCGAACCGGACCACCGGCCCCCCTCTGAGCCGCTCTAACACCGTCAACCGCTCTGATCCAACCCCACCTGTCCAACCCCACCGACTGATGTAGCGCATGTAGCAGACCGTGTAGCAGATGGGATGAGGTCTCCCGTCACTGAATGTAGCGCATGTAGCAACATCAGCACTTTTTGGCCCACCGGAACAAGCAACATGCAGGTCTGAGACAACTCCACCTGTTCAATCCCACCGACCTCTGCAACAGATGTAGCGTATGTAGCAGGTCATGTAGCAGACAGGATGATGTTTCCCGTCGCTGCATGTAGCACATGTAGCAAAATCGGCACTTTCTGGCCCACCGGAACAATTACTGCGCAGGAGTTCTGATGGCCGTTGCCGTCGCTCCTTAGCCCAATGACACGCGGACAGCCTGTGATTTGCCTGCTGGGAAGCCGTGGCTGTAGCTTCATCCGGCCTAACGGTGGCGAAGTCCGCCTATCCCGGTGTGCAGTCCGCACGTCACTGGCTAACCAGTGCAAGCGATACGAGGCTGTAATCCTCGTGTCATGACCACCTTCCCCCGTCGGTGACCAGTGCTCGGAGCCGGAATCGAACCAGCGACACGCGGATTTTCAGGCGTGGTAGCGCTCGCTTCCTCCGCTCGTCGCTGCGCCAGCGCTCCATCCCCTCTTCTATCTACTTCTTCTTTTGTTTCTTGGGAAAGCCAGGGGGAAGAATAGATACATCTTGGGGTGAAAATGGGCACTGGTCGACGGAAAGTGTCGATGTATCTCGCTCGTTTCGAGCTACATCCGAGATACATCAGCTACATCATCGGCCTCGGGAACCGCACGGCTGGAAGATCGCCCGGTTTGGGTCGGGAAAAATGGGCAAAGCGGATCTCAACCAGACAGCGAGAACCACACGACGCAGCAGCAACGTGATAGTTCTAGGCGGCACGAAATTTGCAATCCTTTTGATAGTAACCGTTGAACTGATCCTGCGATCGTTCGGACCTGAACTTGATGGTTGAGCGATCGCGATCAGGTTGGCGATCGGAGCGGATGAGCGATCGCGATCGGATTGGCGATCGAGGTGACGATTGGAGCGAATGCGATCGGGTTGGCGATCGGCAACCAGCCAAAACCAGCCGATCGAGTTCATCCGGCCCGGTCGAGGGCTGCCAGTAGCGAACCGGGACTTCTCGCCGCCAAGCGGCACATCTTCCCCGGTGCCTTGCGCCGCAGTCCTCGACCGGCGATCTGGTAGAGGTGCAGCTCGCTCTCGCTGGTCTTGTCGATGAAGACTCGGCTGACTTGCGGGCAGTCGAAGCCCTCGATCAAGCATCGGTTTAGGTACAGACGGTGCAGGCTGGCAGATCGGAAGCGACGCAGGATCGACGCTCGATCCTTCGTTTCGTGTCCGAGGTACGCGCTTCGCGGGGTTTGCTGCGCGAGATGGCGGGCGTGATCGTTGCTTGGGCAGAAGTACAGCTCGAAGGGTAGGGGGCCGGGTATCTGCTCGGGCAACGGCTCAATCAGGTACGGACACAGGAACCCGTCGGCGATCGCTTTCGACAGTCGATAGGTGAACAACGACGAGCCGAACAGCTCGACGCATTCCGCCGACCACGGCGAGGCCGAGAACCCGAGCGCGAGTCGGAACCGGGCCAGACTCTTACGATTGCATGACGCGGGCTGGTTTACGTGGTGGCACTCGTCGAATAGGAGCAGCGCTCCGTCCGGGTAGCTGTCCAGTCGTCGCCACAGTGTCGCTTGACTCGCGAGCGTCAGCAGACACGACGCCGGGCGGCGGAGCTGCGCTTTGTCGATGTAGAACGGAGTCCGTGTCTCCCTTCGTAGATCGTCGGCAAACTGCGTGATGATCTCTTCGGTCGGGGCCGCGATGACCACCGGCACCCGCTTGGCCATCGCGTAGTAAGCCAGCAGCCGGATCACTCGGCTCTTTCCGGTTCCCGTCGGCATCTGCACCAGTCCTCGCGGCTGCTGCAAATTGAAGTGTTCGATACAGATTTCCAGAGCCGTCTTTTGGTGCGGCCACAGATTGACCGGCAATTGAGGGGGAATTGATTTTAATTCGGTCAATTCCTAGGAATTCCTTCCGTCGCTGCGGGCAATTGACCGGGAATTAACGGGAATTGATGAAGAATTCCGCCTTAATTCCCGCAGGAATTCCCGCGCTTTTTTGGTCGATGCTTTTTTAGTGTCCGAAAGCACTGCATCCAAATCTCGTACGGACTCTGGAGGTAGGGAGTCGTAGAGCATGGCGAGGCCATGGACCAGCAGCGAAAGGTGTTTGGTACGGGAACGATCAAACCTTCGCGCTTGCTCTTCGATGAGTGTGCAGGTGGGCTCATCGAGTTCCGCTCTCACATACAGGGGCTTGATGGGCATGACTGCACATTAGCGAACTGCACCGCAAAGTGATGTGAAAAGTGGGCTCGAAAAAGTAGGGATCAGCGACGGAAATCATGGACTCATGAAAGTGTCAATAGGTAGGCCCACAGTGGGCCCACTTCAAGACAGGTAGAACGGTTCCGGCTATCCATTGTGAGGTGAGCGAAAACAGCCAGCACTTCCATTCCGTGTTCGGTGTCACGCCTCCAGAAGGGGCGTGCTTCTGCCGGGTAAGGCTGCGCCTAAAGGGTCGGGTTGGGAATCCTCCCTCTATCAAGTGTGAGAGTCTTTCGGAGGATGCGATCCAAGCCGAGATCGATGCTTCGGAGGCCTTCCGTAGGACGCTGGAAGCGGTCGATCTGCGGACTCCGTTAGGGGACCGTCCGTGGGTGCTGGATGCGGATCTTCAGTTCTTTGGCAGCGATGGAGCCGCGATCGACGCTCCGAGCAAAATTGAAGTCACCTACTTTGGCGTGACCGCTCCGAAGAAGGACAAGAAGCGCAAAGGGAGCGCAGAACCACGGGAAGTGGCTGAGGCTCTGATCGCGTTCATGCCGAGTCTCAAAGAGTTGGTGTCTGCGACCGTCAAGGAAGCGACCTCTGCGGCGAAAGATTCCACCGCACTGGCCAGCGCGAACACCACCGCACATGCAGATGTTTTGAAGCAAGCGCTCGCGGATCTACGGGAAGCCTACAAGAGAGATGCAGACCGGGTGGACTCTGCGATCGAGAAGATGGCCGATAGCTCCAACTCAACGACGGTGCAGAGCGGGGGATCGGGGGGACTGAGCGTGATTGTGGACCTTCTCAAGATTGGGAAGGAAGCGAAGAGCTTTTTGAACTAGCGGCGAGAGCCGAAGGGGTTTGCGATGAGCGAGAGGAAGGGACTGTTTCAAGGGAGCCTTGGTGGGAATCGGGAAGCGGCGGGGCCGTTCTCGTTGAATGGGGTGGTGAACAACCTGATCCCGTCTGCGGTGAGCTGCGGAATCAATGCGCTTGGCGGTGCAATGGCGCAGTGGGTCGGCCAAAAAGTCGATCATTGGAAACGCGGCTGGGGAACCATTGGCGTGTCTGTGCTTGCCATCTCGATCAAGGCCGCTGTGCAGCCAGTTGGGAAGGGGAACGCGCTCGAAGTGGCGTTTGCGATTCGTGATCTGGCTTCGGGCATGGCCGGATACGTGGGAGACGAGATCCTCGAATCGCTTACGCTGATGTGGAAGAGCACGGCGTGGGTTCCGGGGAAGCAGTGGAAGCGCGACAACTACGTTTCCTACGCTGGAAAATACTATGTCGCCGCCGAAGACATCGCTGCAAGCGACAGTGTGAAACCACCCGAAGAGGACAAGCGGTGGGTGGGAGTCGAACACAACAGCAAGCTCAGTCTGCAAGACGTCAAGGAATGCACGCGGATGGTGTTCCAAGACAAGGAACGGGTGGAGACGATCACCTCGTTCCTGGCGAGCAGTCTGGGCAAGCAGAGGGGTTGGACAGAGGCCGAGATTGCGGACGCCAAAGGCACGCTGAGCAAAGCGATGTCGACGGTGGCCGAAGAAATCCAAAAGCTGTAGGTGCGCGATGTTCCGGTTGATGCTGCATCACAACGAAGGACAGAGAACGAGCTGCTTGGAGTCGCTGGTCGAGTACGCGATATTGATCTCGCAGACAGCCTTCGCGCAGAGCTTTGAGTCGCTTGGGGTGGTGCAGCGATGGATCGGGCTCCAACCGGTGAAGCCCGACTGTGGAGATGGAGCGCAGCGGGGAGGATGCAGCCCAACGCAGCGCAGCAGACAGTGGCCGCTCGATGGGATGAACTGCTGGGAAGCGACCGCGCACTTTGTGGGAGTGGCCCTGGCTCTCCGTCCGGAAATCACGGTTCACCTCTACGATGTGGATACACCGGACGGGGGAAGGCACGTCTTCCCGGCGCTGCAAAGTACGCTCGGAATCGGGCCGATCTTGGAAGTGGTGTTACAGCCGGACCGGCCTCGGGCGCAGGCTTGGTACAACAAGGTTGCAGACGTAGCGCACGCAATCGGAAGCGCGGTGTTGGGAGTGTTCGGAGTCGGTGTGCTCGTTCCGCTTGTAGAGGAGGCCTGGCAGGCCGCGCCGGAAGAGTACGGACTGAGCAAGTACCAGACAAAGCCGGAAGACCTCAAACCGCCAGAGGCCAAGCCGCAACCTACACAGAGCCAGGATGCCGAGATCCGAGCGCTTCAAAAGAGACTTGCGCAGCTACTGGGAACCGGAAGCGTACAGAGTCCAATTTCTCGAACCAGTGGCGGTGGTGGCGGAAGCTCACGAGAGCCGACCTCACAGAGTCCACGGGACCGGGACACCGCAGTGATCGAGGAACCGGGCGACCTGCGAGACGTGGACGGGGAACCTCGTGACACCGACGTGGAAGGGGTCGACTTCAACGAAGGCGGAATGATCGTCGAGGACGGCGGCGGCGGAATGGACACCGATTCGGGCGTTGTGGAATTCGACGACGGCAGAAGTTTCGAGGACGGCGGCGGAATGGATGCGGACACCGAGGGTGTGGACTTCGGTGAGAGCGGCGGAGTGGACGAGTAACGCGCTGCGAAATGCAGCGGAGAAACCAGACAAGGAGAGACAGCACATGACTGGATTGGCTTTTGCATTGATGGGTGGTGACATGGACCCGGATCTGATTCGACTGCTCACGGCACAGGACAAAGAGCGCCGCGATCGGATGGACAAGCTGATTGCCAACCTCGGCAAGAACGCAGTCACCGGGTATCGGTACTTGAAGGGACCGCCCAAGGTCATTGACGCGACTACCCAAAAGGAAATCGATCCGAGCGACCCCCGGTATGCGGGTCTGATGGCGAAGTACCGGGCGGAACAAGACGGCAAGTTCGAGATGTTTGAGAACGCGGTGAACTCGGTGGTCGAGATTGCGCTGGAGTTCTCGAAGCCGAGCGCCATCGAGGCGGAGCTGATGGCGCGAATCATGAATCGCAAGCCTGCGGCGGATGCTCGCGTGAGTGCGGACTCTGCTCGGTTCAAGTAGAGAGCCCAACCGGAAAAACCCAAGGATGGGGGTCTACGGGCTCCCTGAAACGAAGCAGAGACAAGGAGACATTCCATGGGAGTGTTGGACTTTCTGGACGTGAACGACGCCAAGATCGAGGAGCTGTGGAAGCGGTACTTGATCCTGCGCGGACTTCAGAGCGGTAGTGATCCGATTCCGCAGGGCGAGAGCCCGGTCGACTTTCGGCGCAAGTGGGAAAAGTATCTGTACTCGCAGTCGCCGAGCGGTGCGGTGGCTGCGACGAGCGCGGCGGGTGGCGGAAGCGTGACGGTGGTGGAGACGCCCAAGCCCGTGGTGAACATTCCCGACGGCGGCTTCTACGGAGATCCGAAGGAAGCGCTTGCGGCTGGGAAGGTGGTGCTGTTCGAGCACAAGGACTACCTGGGAGCGACGTGGGTGCATGGCGTGGGTCAGAAGCAAATGCTGACCGATGAGCCGTACATCAGCAACGACACCATTTCGTCGGTGATGGTGCCGCCCGGTTATGAGCTGGTGCTGTATGAGGCTCGCGACTTCGGCGGTCGAGCCCGGCGAATCACCGGAAACGTGGCGTTCTTGGGAGACGACTGGAACGACATCGCCTCGTCGCTGCAAGTGCGCAAAGTCGGCCCTGCCCAGGGTCGGCACCGCCGATAGAAGCAGGCCAAGGGAACAGACAACGCAGGTGTGAGCGCACAGGGATAAGGCATCCGGTGCGCTCTGGGAACAGCACAAGGGAGACGGACGATGGCCATTTTTGGAAGCGATACGATTGAGACGTCGGGTGGAAGCCCGGCGGTAGGAAGCGGCACCGGGGCGGGAACTGTCAGCAGCGATGGGCTGTGTGTCACTCCGCCAAACGGTCATCCCAGCTATAACCGTGTGGTGCTCGATACGCTGCACGGTGAAGGCAAGATCACCGCGAGCGAGTACAGCCGGGTGAAGGCCGGGCAGATGTCGATCGTGGATCTGTCGATCTCGACCGAAGAACTGGCGCGACTGCGCTGTGATTCGGGAGAGAGCAGCAGCTACGATCCGCACTTTGATCCGGATCTGAATCCGACGATCAGCAGCATTCCGGCGACCGTGAACGCGAATTTTGCGAGCGGCACCACGCCGACGGACAAGGCGCACCGGCTCACGATCGAAACGACCACGACCGGCATTCTGACCGGAAACACGGCGTGCCGTGTGAACTTCGCCCGCGAGTATGAAGACGACGGCGGAGTGGTGGCCCCGGTGGTGCAGGTGATCTGCGAAGACCAGCACACGCTCGACTGGACGGTGGCGAACGTGACCAGCCAGCACTATGACCTCGTGTCGCGAGGCGGCATGGGCGCAGGCATCATCGCCACGGTGGGCGTGACGGTGACGCCGGTTCGCAAGAAGTAGAGCCGCTAGGCCCGTCTCTGCGGAGATGACCGGAGCATGTCCGGTGCGCACGAAGCTCCCTCGCAGTGCGCGGCGCTTATGGCACAGACAGCACAACAAGTGGCAGAGCAGCTCATGGGGAAGCGTGGCGGCTGCGCTTGCCAGAGGGCGCAAGGACCAGGAACCGCAGAGCAGCAGCTTATCGAGCGGCGCAAGGTGCGTGATGCGCTGCAAGCCAAGCCGCTGCCCGAGCTACGGAAGTACGCTCAGGAGCTGCGCGACCGATACGCGAAGCTGCTAGAGGAAACGAAGCAGAAGCCGACGTTTCTGTCTGTTCCGTTCAACCAGTATGACGGGTGGCTTCGCGACTTGGACGGACGGCTTCAGCGTGCAACGGACGCGGAGTTTGCGTGGAACGAAACAGAGGCCAAGCGCGAGCTGGTGCGCCTCTACTTCGACGTGCAGACCGATGTGGAGCTGATTAGCAAAGAGCTGGATCTGTCCGTCGATCCGCTGGAGTTCACGCTGGGAAGCACGGTGAACACGGTCACTGCGGTGGTGGGAACGGCGGGCGATGCGGTGCTCGAAGCTGGAAAGGTGGCGCGGGGTTTTGTGGAAGGAAGCGGCACCACGTCGATAGGAGATCGCATCCTGCCGACCCTGAGCACGGGAACCAAAGTGGTCGTGGGACTCCTCGGGGCTGGGTTCATTCTCAGTCAGCTCGATACGTGAGAAGGGACGATGACGGTGGCCGATTTTGACCAGGCGCTTGCGCAGCGGCTCCAGATGATTGAGGCGAGCCTTCCCAAGTGGAAGAACGGTCGGTTGACCTCGTACTATCCGGACGCTCCGATCGCGCAGTGGCCGATGGAAGGGGGGCCGCTCGGGAGAGGGTATCCGATCCTGACGCTCGACCAGCACCAGCAAGATCCGGTCGCGTTCCCGTTCGTCACGGTGGCCGCTGATGTCGTTCTGGAGGGAAACAAGCTCAAGCCCGGTTACGGGCCTCGGATTCACTTCTATGCGTGGCCAAAGCTGGTGTTTCGGATTCTCGACACTGGCGGCGCGTTCAAGGGAGAGGGCAAGCGGATTCGGAATGAAGGACACGAGCCCTTCGACATCGCGACCAGCTACGCCGGAACACAGCGGAAGCAGGTCGACCGTCAGAAGTTCAGCACGTACTGGATCGACTGGCAGGACGTACTCGGGTATCCGGCGGACCTGCGCAGGAAGCTCACCGACGAGCTGAAGCGGAAGTATCGGACCCTCCCCGAAGGACTGAAACAGAAATACGGACTCGCGGAAGCGGTGTCGTAGCGGAAGAGAGAGAGACAGCAGAGATGAGAAAAACAGCATTCCTAGCGATGGTGACAGTGGGACTCTACGGAGTCTTTGCAGCGGCGTTTTATGGCTGCTTCAGCCCGGATTTTTCGACGGCAACGCTGCTGTGTTCGGCAGACAAGCCGGAATGTCCTCCTGAGTATGTGTGCGCGGCTCCGTACTGCGTACCCGGTTCCACGGCAGGCGCGGATCTGTCGGTAGTGGCGGATGGCGCGGTGCTCGGGGATGGAGGAAGCGCCGACCTGGCTTTCCCTCCGGATCTGGCGCGGAGCGGATGCACGGCGAAGAACGGATACCCGGTGGGCAAGGCGTGGGCGTGTCCGGGTCGGTGGGGAACGATGGTGGGCGGAAAGGCGCTCGACCTGTGCGCGAGCGGCTACAAGCTGTGCCTGAGCGCGAACCCCGACATCAGCGCGGCGGACCTGACGAGCTGTCGGAGTCTGAAGGGGTTCTATGTGGCCGACGTGATCGGGAACCGATTGGGAGCCGCGCAACCGACCTGCGGAGCCGCGATCAATACCCACATCGTCTACGGTTGCGGAGAGGCAGCGCGAGCCACGGACTTTGCGACCCAGTGCGGATTCTTCGGACAGGCGATGGACTGCGGGAACAACCAGACCGCGCTCAAGTGTCCGGCGTTTCCGCTGACGAGCATCGAGCAACTCCAAAACGCGGCCAGCACCGACGGCGTGCTGTGCTGCCCTCTGTAGGGGTAAGACACCATGAAGTTTATCGAACCCGATGTGCTGTACGCCAACGGAACGACGCAGGCCGCGCCCGCACTCGTCGTAGTAGGCGGAGGAGCCGGACCGCGAGGCCGAACCGGAGCGGAAGGAAGGCCAGGACCAGCAGGCCCAACCGGACCAGCGGGGCCTAGCGAGCTGGGCGGAAGTACGTCTGGAATTTTCCCCAATGGCGATGAGGTGTACTTCGGACCGGATGGGGATCTGTTCGCGACACTGCCAGATGTCGTAGCGGGCCGAATTGTGGGACAGGCGCAGACGCTGCGCTACCTGACGGCCAAGTGTAACGAGGTGCCCGCCGGTCGCCAGCTAACGGTCGCGGTGCGAATCTCCGAGGACGACGGGGCCACCTGGAGCAGCGCTGCAAGCGTGGTGGTAGACGAAGGAAACCGCAGCGCATCGAGCGAAGTGAACGTGACGATACCCGCTGGCTCACTGCACTGCGTGAGCGTGTATTGCGCCGGGTATGAATACACCGGCCCTGTGTCGTGGCTGCTGCACAACTGATGGCGCTCGGGGAACCCCCGAGGCCGTCGTGGAGAACGGACGATGGAGAAAAAGCGTACCTACAAGAGCAAAAGCGGAGCGGAGTACGAGCTGGTACAGACCAAACCGCCCACCGCCACGAAGAAGAAGAGCAAGAAGGCGAAGGGAGGGAAGACCTACGACCAAGAGATCGGCGGATGGGTCGATCCTCCGTCGAAGAATGCAGCGGTGAGAAAGCTGATGAGCAAGCGACCGAAAGCGAAGCCGTCAGCCCAAGTCAAACCGTCGACGAAGAAGCTTAGCCAGAGAGCCAGAAAGTCGACGAGCAAGAGAGCAGCAAAGAAGAGCACCGCGAAGAGCCAGAAGCCCGCGCAGCTCAAGATGTTCTGACGAGCACTGACCCCACGGCCAACCCACCCGAGCCAGCAAGCCGCCAAAACAAACCCAAAGCAAGCCCCAGAAAGACGTTCTAGTTGTAGGTGTGGATGCCCACCGAAGGACCGAAACCGAATGAGCAGGAGAGCGAAGTGAAGTAGACGGTTCAGCCACCGACGGAAAGAGTTGAATCTTTATGAACACTTAGAACTATTCTCTCTCTGGCGCGTTCTGTCAACGGCGGTGGTTTCTGAGAGATCAGTGAACTACAAGTCTACGGGCGATCTGTTACATTCAACGAAACGCAGGAGGATAGCATGAGTAAGCAACTAGTGGCGACTCTCTCTACCGTAATCGCAATGCTGACATTTTCTTGCGGAGGCGACTCTCTGACAGAGGATGAATCTTTGCCCATTTCGTCAGTACAAAGTGAATTGACTAGCATTTCCTGCGGTGCATTATGTCCACTGCCGCTTCTCCCCACGGGGTGGGCATGCAGTACAGCATGTCCAGGGACTTGTCCGAATGCGACCTTTTGTGATTCAATACCTCCAAGTGCGTCGATAACCGCAAATCCATCAGCGGTAATTGTTGCTCTTGGCGCAACAGTTGGCTCTTCAAAAATATGTTGGAGAACTTCTGGCTTTAGCGGTCCAGTGTGGATCAAGGTGCGCAGGGATGCTGAACCAGAAGCACTGTTTACAAAGGAAAGTGACCGTGGCTCGGAATGTGCGACCGCTGCTTGGATTGCGGCCGGGAGTACTTATGAGTTTCGAATTAGTACTGCGAAGACCGGAGGGACGACTCTGGCCAAGGTAATTGTCACAGGCAGATAGTCTCTCTAAAACGGTGTCACTCTTTCGAGAATCGGGCAAAACGATGTCCGGTCCGATGCCCCTTGCCACCTTGGCTACCCTTTCCCCCTCTTCTCCATCACCAGCACAGACGTGTTGACTCCATAGCGGATGTCGGTCACCACGGACCATCCAAACTCTTCAAACAGGGCTTGAAGGGATGACGGTGTGTAGCGGCGATTCTTGAAAGTCAGATGTCGATGCGGTGAGCCGTGGGAAGGATGCACTGTCACAAAGCAATCCAGCTCATAGCTACCTTCCACAAGGGTCCGCGTGTTGAGAACCACTTCCGTTTCGACCTTGAGCACGTCTGCGCAGTATCGACGCAGAGGGCCGGTCATCCAGCTCGAATGGACCGAAGCGCCTTTTTGTAGAGGAGGATCGAGGGCGCGGATCTTGTCAGGTTCACTTGGATGCGCATAGGCGATCTGATAGTCGAGCACACAAAGATCACCTTCAGCCGCCAAGCTGAGGTGGTCTCGAACGAAGGCGACCTCGTTGTCAAGGTTGGCCATCGTCCCCCCCAGCATGAGGTAGAGCCGCTTGCGAAGGTTGTGATTACCGGCGGTTGGTAACAGCACGGGGTAGCGCCACAGGTGGTGGAAGTCGCCGTGTAGTGTCTGGACCTGGACTCGCTCGCCGAGCTGCTCCACTGCTCGCTGATAGGCAATAACCAGGAGCGGGTGGCTGATGTCCAGGAGGTGTAGCCGGATCTGGGTGTTGCTTCTGTGAGTCAGTTCTGCAACGAGAGCCACTTCGGTTCGTCCATCACCGGGGCCTAGCGCGTTTACGTCGAAGGGACCATCACCCAGCTTGTCATTGATGACCTTGGCGATATCTGCCATGGGTAGGGTCCGGTAGCGAGTAACGAACGCCTCCGAGCCACACAAGTCAAGTAGTCTTGTGCGCTCTGGTCATCGAGGTAGCGCATGGTCTGCTCCAGAGCGGCACCGTTTTCATTCGCACGGGTTTGCAGCTCGGCCATGAGCGTTCGCCGATCATATCGAGGAAGAAGCCAGCTATTCGCTAGAGCACGGTGCCCGGAGTGCGAGCGGCTTGAAACATCGGCTTGCAGTCCCAGCTCTGGGACCGAAAGCAGCCGCCTAAGCGTGTCGAGAGACGAGGACTTTTCGCCCTGCTCGACGTTGTTAATCGTTCG
>Ga0209174_10002553_pt1 | contig 11937 bp, 13 predicted proteins | sample JI91814BDNA_FD_187505 | JGI IMG/M metagenome (GOLD analysis project Ga0209174, IMG submission 187505) | Wastewater effluent complex algal communities from Wisconsin, to seasonally profile nutrient transformation and Carbon sequestration -... | ecosystem: Engineered > WWTP > Effluent > Algae...
GCGACTGCTGTAAAAGAGACAATTTCATCCAGATTGAGTGTTTCAAATCCATAGCTAAGAGAAGCTAGAGCGCCTTCAGTTGCATATCCTTTCCCCCAATGCTTGAATGCAAGCCTCCATCCGATTTCGACGGCCGGGGTGAAGTCTGTTTTGAAATGGACATCCTCAAGTCCTATGAACCCGATGAATTCTCCTGTTTCAGCTAGAGAAGCCGCCCAGAATCCCCATCCGTATTTTTCAATGTGGCCGGACATAAGAGAAACTGAATGATCGCTTTCTTCCTTTGTTTTTAAACCAGTGAAGTATTCCATGACCTTGTGGTCTGCGTTCAATTTAGCGAATGGCTCCAAGTCATTTTGGCTCCATTGCCTCAAAATGAGCCTGTCAGTCCTTATAATTGGCGGATGTTCAATGTCTTTCATAGAAGTAACCGTGTTGAAAATTTTACAACGAATCATAGCACCGACTGAGAGGAAATTCCAGAGAAAAAGATTAACAAATACTCTTTACCTCTTGTATACTGTTGGTGTTTCCAACAAAATGAATACTTCAGCCTGCCTGTATGAAAAAACCGCATTCGAAAAAATTTGCTTTAATTGGACTGCCTGGAAGCGGTAAATCCACCTTCGCTTCCAAATTAGGGGGAATTCTAGGAATCCCAGTTCACCATCTGGACAGACACATGTTCGAGCCTGGAGGGAAAAAACGGGACAAACAAGAGTTTATAGAAATCCAAAAAGCTATGCTCGATGAAGAAGCCTGGGTAGTTGAAGGATGTTCTTTTTCGACTTTCGAAATAAGGTTTGCAAAGGCGGATGTGTTGATCTATTTCCATTTTTCCCGTTTTGTCTGCTTTTTCAGACTTTTCAAGAGATTATTCAACTACAAAAAGGATTTCGGTGGATTAAGAGTCGTTACCTGGGAGATTTTGAAATACACCTGGAATTTCGATAAGGAGAAAAGGGCCAGGATCGAAGAACTCAGGCAAAAGTACCCCCAGACTCAATTTCTTATTTTTAAAAGCCAGAAAGACGCTGATAAATTTTTACAATCTTTGTATCTATAGGCGGTTTTTTATAAAAAGTCCCCTATTCAATAAAAAAGAGCTAGTTTAATCGACTTATTATCAATAAGTTAAAGTCATTTATCAAAGCGAAATAGCCTATTTGAGTTCTATTGAACTCTGTATCCTATTGATTTATATGGATTTTAATGTTAAAATAATTTTTAAGAGAAGCTTTTGTTTAATTAAAAATCAAAATTGGAAAAATAATTAATTATGACATCTTTTCCGGATCCAATTAAATCAACAGCTTTAATTGTTTATACTCCGCCTGTATCTGTCGAAAGCCAAGCACGTGCGCATCTGGAAAAAATGCATAACTTATTCATGGAAAGATCTTTTAAAGCGCAGGTAGCAGATTGCCAGCATTTTAGCGATTCTTGGTATGGCGTAGAAACGCGTTCAGTTGTAACTGATCTTGAAAAGAGGATGAAGCCGACAATTCCGGAAGGAGCAGGGGCAAGCATTCTAGTATGCGCAAATGGCGAGAAGCCAAGACATTTAGGTTTGGGAAGAACAAGCGTTCAAGGCGGACACCCCATCGATGCGAATACCGCGGCAGTGATTGGATCGGGAGCGAAAATGTTCACCGGCCTTGCCAGCAAGGTACTGGAAAACCAAGGAATTTTATCTCTGAAAACAAAACTCTCCGAGGTAATGGAAGAAAGACATTTTGCAATTTTCCAAGATCCTGAGGCTGCCAAAGATATCACTTTAGAAATGTTGCTTTCGCATACTTCTGGACTGCAATTCCATGCGGAAATTTCCAGAAATGAAAGAGAAGGAATGACTTTGGATGCGATTCTTGATGCAATATGCGAAGAAGCAGCTCAGGATCCTCGAAAGAAGATTCAGCTTACTGGAACTCCAGGAGACGGCATATATGCTTACAGTAATCAAATTTCACTTGCAGCTGTCTTCATTGAAAAAGCATATAATCGGGCGCATCAAGCAGCCCACCCGGAATCTTCTGAAAGGTTTACTTATGCCGATATCTTAAGACGCGAAGTTTTTGAGCCTTTGGGCATGTCTAGAACAAGCTTTGTTAGACCGGAAGAAAATGTGATGCGGGCCTATAGGGATGATGGGGGTATTCCTCAATCTGAAGATGCAGACATCCGAGATCCAATGCATCAACCAGCAGGTGGTTTATGGTCTACTGCTGCCGATATAGGTAAATTAGCACAAGCTTTCGCAAAAGCGTTTAAGTCAGGTGAAGGATTAAAATCTGCTGATGGCAGAAGGGTCTTATTAAGTCCCGAATCTCTTGATGATTTCCTCAGTCCAAGGGGTGTAAGCGGTGTCACTGCTGTTGGAATAGATGTTGTTGGCCCGTTTTTTGGAAAAGGCGGGGAAATTTCTACCTATGATTTCAAATTCAGCTTCGATAGGGAAACCGGCAGCTATATTGTCTCTCTCTGCAATTTTAAGAATAGCTCAAAGTTTGGAGGGGAAATTGCAGACGGTCGCAAGCCAGGATATATTAACCAAGTGATTCCCGTTCTTGATGAGATGCACGCCAGATTTTCAGTTTCTAAAACGTCAACTCTTACAGTAGAGGATTCGCAGGAAATCAGTGAACCTCTTGAGGGTCTTCCCTTGCATAGTTGCGATCTCTTTTTCTATGGAGGAATGGGTATTATTGGAATGGATTCAAAAAACCCTAAATGGCTTAACTGGAATGGAGAAATTCTTCCAATGAAACAAGTTGGAAAGAATAAGTTTTTGATTACAGGAGAGGGACCACATGCTGGTAAAGTAGTAAGATTTGGAAATGGAGGAAAAGGCAATCCCTATGTCTTTATCGAAACGATTCCGAAAACAGAAAAAGTCATTACTCCTATTGCTTTTAAAGCCGTACAGCCAGGACCATGGGTGGTTGGTTCGGCAGAATCAAACAGAATCAGTGAAATCGAAACACTGAAGCTTCAAAAGAATTTACCTCTTGGAGAAATCCTCGATGCTCAAGTAACGTACATCAGCACAAGAGGAGCAGAAGGAGCCCCTCCTATCACTTTTATCATTGACGAAGAAGCAGGAGTCATTAAAGTAAAATCGGAAGAAAGAACTGATGCCGAAGGACGCCCTCTCGAGATATCAATGACAGTGTCAAGCAGTAAGCAAGGTGTCGATGGACATCTGAATGAATTATGGCTTGTTGGGAATTTTATGAGAGTGCCGCTTTATCAGCTTAAGCTTTCTAAGCAGGAATCAGGCAAGTGGATGCTTGAGGTGGTCGATTTTTCAAGCAAGGATTCTGTCGATAAAATGCTTCCAGAGGCGGAGTAGTATGACATCTTCTAATCCGATTCCTTCTATTTCAACCGCTCTTGTTCCTTATGATCCGACTCTTCCCCATGTTTCCTTAAAGGCTCATTTAGAGAATGTTGCTGACAAAGCAATTAAAAGTTCTTTTGAAATAGCAAAGTTCGAATCCCGGCATCTTTCTCTTGAGGGTCGGCTTATTTACCTCGCGCAGAATCTGCCGAAAATGCTTCCATTCCCTTTTTCTGGTATAATAGCTCTTCGAGCAGGAGATGGAACAATTGTTCAAGCTTGCCACTGTCCCAATCAGCCCGAGTTCTCGGAAGATCAAGTTTTCAATGTTCTTTCAATAGGTAAGTTATTTACCGCGACAGCTGTGATGCAATTGATCGAAGATGGGAAGTTTTCTTTAGATACTCCACTAAGCGAGCTTTTAAAAGAAGAAGAGCTTGATTTGCCTCTTAAGGCCCCTTATCAAGAACAAAAGCCTGATGCAGAATCTATGCAGCAGCTTAAGGAGCATTTTTCAGAAATCACGATAGAACATCTCCTATCCCATACCGCAGGATTTATTCAAAGGCCAGGCTCAGAAGCCGACGGTATTGCACCTGGAGAAGGCTGGGATCGTACCCATATTGGTAAAGACTGCTATTCTAACTATGGGTATCAACTTCTTGCTAGGGTGATTGGGAAGTATACGGATTCTGCCCTGGTATTGACAGATCATGAAGCAAGGTTTCGAGCTCATATAGAAGATAGAATATTCAAACCGGCGGGAATGGAAGGAGCGATTCGTGAGATTCACTCTCCTTCAAAACGACGTCTTGATTGTTTTGAAGTTGCTGAAAATGGAACGCCAGAACGAGTCGAATCTCCAGACCCATATCCGCATGGAAATGGCTGTTGGAGAATGACAGCGGCTGATTTGCTTTCTTTTGGATCATCCCTTCGAAAACATCATGTTCTTCTTAAAGAAAGCTCTTTCAAAACAATTATGGAGCATCCTGGACGTCTTGGTTTCTGGAAAGACTATGATCAAAAGTCGGGCGATGTCTCTGGATATGGTCATCCAGGAGGAGGCCCAGGCATGTCATCGTTCTTCAATGTTTGGGAAACAGATCCTCCAATTACAGCGGTTGTATTATCTAATTATTCGGGATGCGAAATGGTTAAACCTTTCTTAGATCCTATGATGCTGCAATAAACGGATTTAGGGAAGCAGCTGTTTCCCTATTCCTACACCCACTCACCGAATTTCGGCACCCACCGAATTTCTTCTTGGGAAAAAATATCCTGTCGTTGTACAATAAGTTTTCTTTCATTTCTCCCATAATCATTTATTCTTATATTTCTAAGTTATTTCTGAAGCATCCCACTTCTTTTTAATTTTCAAAAAGGATTTTCGATGTCATTTTTTAAAAAATTAAATATTTTATTTATCGTTTTAATAAATTTTTATATTTCGTGTTATGCATTTGAACTTAAGGAGGATAGTAAATTGAATAATAATTTTTTTATAATTACGGGCGGTCCTGGAACAGGTAAAACAACTCTAATTGAAGAATTGAGGAGGCGTGGAATTTGCTGCATTGAAGAAGGGGCGCGTAAAATCATTCAAGATGAAATGGCATCCGGAGGCGATGCATTGCCCTGGAAAAACATAAAGAAATGCATAGAGCTTATGATTGCCCGTTCAATAGATGCCTATTATGATGCAGTGAACGCAGGAGAAAATGTGGTAATTTTTGACCGAGGTGTTCTTGATTACCTGGGATTTGCCTATCGCACGCAAACACCTATTTCTCATGAGCTTGAAAATACAGCAAAATCCCTTATTTATAACAAAATGGTATTCATTGCTCCTCCTTGGGAAGAGATCTATTGCAATGATGCTGAGAGAAAACAAACCTTTGAAGAAGCTCTCGAGGTTTATGATTCCTGCGTAAAGATATATTCAGAGAATGGATATGAAGTCATTGAAATACCCAAAGCGACTATCAATGAGAGAGCTGAATTTTTAATTAAACATATCAAAGTTGCTGATTGAAATTACTTTGGTAATTCAATCAGACCTGATTCCTTCAAGAGCCAATGTGGATTCCAAGCAATTTCCCAGAAATGTCCGTCAGGATCTGTAAAATATCCGCTATGTCCGCCCCAGAACACATCTTGTGCTTCCTTGACGACAGCAGCTCCGCATTTTTTCGCTTCCTCTAGAATCTCTTGAACTTCCTCTTTTCTGCCAACATTGATGGATACTGTTAAACCTCTGAATCCACTGCCATTAGAATCAACGGAAGCGTCTTCAGCAAGCAATGTTATCGGGTATAGACAAAAAACGATGCCTGGCGTTTGAAAGGCGACAAAATGTTCATTACTAGCAGACGAAGCCAAAAAGCCTAAATCTTCATAAAATCTTCTTGATCGCTGAATGTCCTTGACTCCCAAGGTAATTACATTAATCCGTGCGTTGTTCATTTTGCCTCAATTCTTTTTGTAAGCCATAAAAGCAAATCGTCATCCACTGGATATTGTTCTCCAGCTATGGCAGGAGAATATTTGTAGGTGATACCGCAGCCATCCGGAACAAAGCCTAGTCGGGCATAGAGCCGTTGAGCAAACCCGTAATCCCGATATAAACCGACTCCTATTCCTAATTGCTTGTATCCATCTTCTGCAGCGAGTGTTTCAAAATGCCGAATCAAAGCTGTGCCGATGCCCTTATTTCTGTTGCCTTCATATACCCAAACATCTTGAATTTCAGGGATGTGATTATTTTTAAATTCAGGGTATTCAGAGTGGAAGAGCAAATGTCCGTATCCTACGATCCCATCTTGATAGAAAGCTATTTGAGCCTTTCGAATGCCCCGTTGATGTTCATCAAAATAACGAGTCCATTTGGAAACTGTTTCCTCTCTCGTTGACCAGGGAAAATACAAATCCCCCAGAATTTCGATATCTTTGCTAGAAATGGAACGAATATGAAATTGTTTAAAGTTTATCAATTCGATGTCTTCTTTATTTTATTAGTAAAATTTCATTAACATTGTTGTTAATGCAGCGATCCCAAATCCGATAATTATAATGCCGGCTACTCGATTGATCCAGCGCATCACTTTATCGCTTACTTTTTTCCGGAACAGAGTCACACCTTCGCTCAATAAAAGCCACCAGGCACTTGAACCCAAGAACACTCCTAAAACAAGGGAGAAGGCTTCAAAATAAGTGCTCTCCATACTTGATAACCCAAGACCTGCAAAAACCGCTAAAAAAGAGAGAATGGTCATTGGATTAGTGACAGTTAAAAAGAAGGTAGAAACAAAGTCTCCTATTAAACTCGTATGGACAACTTCTTTCGTTCTATCGCTGACTTTAGCAAAGCATGTTTTCCAACCAAGATACAGAAGGAACCCCCCTCCAATTAATTTAAGCCAAAACTGTCCTGCCAATAGTACATTTGATATCAAGGTCAATCCGAAAGCTGCTATGCAGGCATAAATGACATCAGCAGAAGCGGCCCCAAGACCAGAAAATAAACCCGAAAACCTTCCAAACTGAAGTGTCCTTCGTATGCATAAGATGCCAATGGGTCCCACTGGAGCTGCAATAGAGAAACCCAAGATGATGCCTTTCAGAAGAAAACTCACTTCAGAAGTCATATTAATCCTTTGTACTTTGATTTATAGATTGGATTGGCTAAGGCAATAACCTCTTGCACGATCTCTTCAAAGATTTTTAATGAATCTGTCAGGCGGTCGCCACTGCCTGGATGACTTAAAACAGCATTCATCCTTTTTGAATAGTCCTTGGGGCGGATTGTAAAAGTATCTATCGTTTCAAGAGCGTTCTTCTCCGTCACAAAATAAATTTCATTGAGAGCAAATAGAACTTGGGTTAGTTCCGCAGCCATTCTTGTCATACAGCCCACTGTTGCATAGATGCATCCGCGCTTAGAGTATTTTCTTGCATTCATGAGAGTAAACTCAACACTCCATAGATGTTCCTGAATGATCGCCCGCCTCAAAGGATCCGGGTAAGTGCCGACTGAGGACTTGAGTATCTTGCAGAGCCCATGAGGGTCATGTAAGATGATATTATCGTGGAGATCAGCGAGGTATGTTACACTGAAAAATCCGAAAGGAGGCTGTTGCCTAAAATCCCATGAAAAAGCTCCGCGCTCCGCATCTGCCAGCACGCGATTTATTTGGTCGACATTTCGATAGAGCCAATCAATCTTGCCTGCCTTGGTGTGGATCCAAGATCCCCCATTTACCCAGGGTCCCCATTCGTAAAATTGCGTGACTACACAATCTGTCATCACAGAGTATTTCGCAGCTAAGTCTTTGATGCTTTCAATGGATGGAGGGGAATTCTCAGAATAATACAGCCCAAGATCTACATCAGAATCTGCCGTCGCCATGCCGCGAGCATATGAGCCCCCTAAGACAATCGCCTGAATCCCAGGCAAACTTGACAAATCATGAATCATTCGTATGACTACATCTTGCTTATCATTTTCCAGAGAAGTTAGAGCGTTTTTCAATTCGCTTGTAGGTTGTTTCATATTAATTTCCTTGGTACTGTAGAAAGCTCAAGGAGGCAATAGTATCCATCTTCTCCAATGCCTCGTTCCACTTCAACCCAACCATGTTTTTGATAGAATGATAGTGCCTTCTCATTTTTGAGCACACATTTCAATCTATAGGGAGGTTCAATCCAAGAAAAAAGGCTCTGGACAAGCTGCTTGCCTATACCGTGCCTTTGATACTTAGGGGAAACAAAAAGGTGATGAACAAATGGCATGTCATCCTGATCCCAAACTGAGATAAACCCAACAATATTACGATCCTCATCTTCGGCCACAAAGACTGTTTCGCCAAGAGTGCTATGAGCATAGTCTTCGAGCTTGAATTTTGCGGGATTCTCCCATTTGAAGGTTTGTTGGCGAGTAATTAGAAAAAGTATTGCCAATTGCGGAGTGTCCGAATCATTTGCCTGGCGTATTTTGACAATGGGGAACGTTGCCATTATTGCAAACCTCCCAGTAACTTCATTGTATATTTAGCTGGAAGAACGCGTAGAAGTCGGCATAGGACTCGATAAAATAAGAATGGTTCACATCGAGATTTATTACTTAAAGCAAAATCGACCATACATTTGCCCATTTTCTTAGCCGTCCAAGTGAATGGCAAGTTCCCTTTAAGTCCAGGGGTATCAACAGGGCCTGGATATGCAACAGAAAACCGAAGCCTTGTCCCAAAGTACGTTAGCGATAAGCTCTCGAAAGCCTTAGCAATTGCAGCTTTCGATGCACAATAAGCACTGCCTGTCGGCGGAGCGAAGATTGCATTAATAGAACTTGTGACAATGAAATTCGTATCGCCATTTTCTTGACAGGGTTTTTCCCAAAATTCTATCCATCCCAACACCCCGAAATAATTGACCTGCATAATTTTTTCATGGATACTGAGATCAAATCGTTTAGGATTTTCAATGACTGCTTCTCCTGCTATTCCAGCATTTAAAAAAAATAGAGTTGGACATAGGCTTTTTCCTAAAATCTCTCTTGAAATTTCTTGGATATTTTCCTTCTTGGAAATATCGCAAACCATGGGAATGAATGCGTCAGATAATTCTTTCTGCATCTGTAGCAGTTTCTCGCCAGAACGTGCGACGCCAATGACAGTCCATCCACGATTAATGAGATCACGAGCGATGGCTTCCCCTATTCCAGATGAAGCTCCAGTGACTAAAGCGACTTTATTCAAGCTCATCTGAATTCTCCAAGAAAGTCAAAGTGATAGACACCTTTCACCATACCAGACCTATAATGGAATTTTTTGATATAGGCCCAAAGACACGACTATCATCATGCTGTGCGGAAAGATTGTCGGAGAGTACGAAAACGTGATCCGGTGGCACTTTAAGTGGTTTATCGATAGCGTAGACCCCGTGCTTCCAATTAGACCAACTTCTAAGGATGCCTCTGTCCTTACAATTAGCATCTCCGTTTACGATTACTTCACCCTCGGTAATTTGAACGGTATCAGCCTCTAATGCAACGATGCGCGATACCCATCCTTTCCCCTCATGGTTGAATGCAATAATATCTCCTATTTGATATTGACGTAGATATGGAGAGATATGGTTTACAAAAACATGACTCCCATCTTTGATAGCCGGTTCCATACAATCTCCTGGAACATTATAAGGATGCGCGAATGCCCATGAGACAATTATCAATGAAAAAAAAGTTAAAAAGATTGTCTTATAATTATTTTTTATTTTCTCTTTGAGAGTCATTTTGATGATCCTTGTGCGGAAATCTGCAATTTTAACCATTCAAAGGATTTGTCAATGACATCTGGTCTTTTCCTGATGTAATGGTCCATGCCCTCTATGCGGAAATAAGTAATTGGAGAGCCTGCATCCAAGCCTTTTTGTACGAACTGATCGCAGGATTCTATGATGCTGTCTTCTGCGCCGGCAACTACTAAAAACGGGGTTCTGATTTCTGCATAATCGAGGGGAGGTTTTTGAAAGGCATCAGCATGATATAGATAGGTCATACCGCCCATCCACAAATCAGGAGTAGGGTTAGATACGATCTCTTGGACCAGAGCATCGAATTCAGGGCGCGTAGAAGGAATATCGGAGGAAAACGGCAGCCATCTGGGTATGGAATCATAAAGTCTTATCCAGAACGAATTTTTTTTCCAGTGTTCGAAAAATTGCCAGAGCTCGTCCGCCCAGCTCCAATCTCCTGCTCCCGACCAATTGATAGTTGCTATCGTATTGGGGCAGATAATCGATAAGTCCGTTACGAGAGGCCCTCCTTCCGAAACTCCTGCAAAGATAAACTGACCATTCCATCCAACAGGCGGATTTTCCTCCAAATGACGGATGACCTGCATGTGATCTTTAAGTCGTTGAGACCTTGTATATCGGTTCCAAAACTCAGACTTATCGATCTCATTTCCATCGATTCCGCATTTTTCAATCGCCAAATAACCTAAATCTAAAGAGCGGACACGCTCTTCAAAAAAATCTCGGACCAGAAGAATGCTTCTCTCGCTCCCTTTGCTTTCAGAACCGTCGCATATAATGAAAATTGGGTAGGTGTTAACAACCTCATCAGGAGCTGAAAAGTAATAGACTATGGGAAAAGAGCTTTCTTCTCTTTCCAAAGTAAACCGGTTAGCAGGAATGCACTCATTGGCATTAGCCTGAGAAAATGCAGCAGAGAGAAACAATGAAATGACAAGCAAATATTTCATAAAGAGTTTGTTCTCCCAAGTTTTAATGATTCAATGAGACTTTCAAAGGAACGCAGATTTTCAAGAGCTTTTTCAGAAAGCTGCTGATCCCGTAATTCAGCAATAAGCGTTGAGATTTTTTCAAAGTGCTGAGATTCCTGAAACTGCAACTCCTTGGGAATTCCAATTGAGTAGAGGTAAAGGCATAGTTCTTTTAGTCGTAAGCCATTAGTTGATTGCTGCTCAGCTTCTTCAATTAGAGCTAATTCATAGAACAGATCTGCGCCAAGTACGCATTTTTCAGTTTCAAAACGATCCGAAAAATCCTTAAAATGATCAAGTATTCGCTCATTGTCATAAAGAAGCAGGAGATCAAGATCTGTTCTCAATAGATAACGCACGGCGGTCCGTACTTGCTCTCGAGCTTCTTTGTATTCGCCTGCTTTTCTGCGCTGCATAATCGCTAAAATAGCTTGAACCAGCTGTTCGACGATTCGCATGATATAATCTTGCTGCATCTCAGCTTTGCCCCAAAGTGACGGATTCTACTTTCAGTGGAACCGCTTCCCATAAGAGAGCACCGCTCGATATAAGACGAGCCTCCACTTTCTCTATCTGTCCTTCTTCGTCAAAGATGAAAAACACTTTTCCGTCTGGGAATCCTTTGACTCCGAAAATTCCCGGAGATTCAGGATAAAGCATTCCTACCTCCCCTCCTGAAAGCATAGATCCTAAAAGCTTGCCAAACACCGCAATTGTCAATTCCTGTTCAGGCGCACCTTCAGGCAGAATTGCTCTATAAGATCCGGCAAATTGATTGAGATATTCCGGATTCCCGGCAAGAGATTTATCGATGGCAGGTCGTTTATAATCAGGATCGAGGACAAGAAGTCCGAATTCGTCTGGCCAGTCTTCTGTTGAATTTGAAAGGATGGCAATCCCTCTTTTCAATTGAGGATTGAATCCGATGTAGCTTCTGAATCCGCCTGTTCCTCCGTTATGCCATATAAGATTAGCTTGGTTCGAAGTAGAAAGCATCCATCCAAGACCAACCGCAAAGGCAGGCATTGGAGAATATTGCTGCTGGTGGCATTGGTCGAACAATGCATGGACAGGATTAGCTTCATTCATATTCGCAGCTAGAAAATTTGCCATGTCTTTAATGTTCGAACGAAGGGCGCCAGCTCCTGCAAGACCTGGAATATCCCAATAACTGACTTCCTGAGCTAGATGATGTCCAGATGCAAAATTCGAGGTCATTTTACTGGTTAAAGAAATGGAGGTATTCGGCATATTCAATTTACTAGAAATCAAGTCCTTGACCATCTCTTCATAACTTTTCCCTGATCGAAT
>Ga0209174_10002556_pt1 | contig 11934 bp, 12 predicted proteins | sample JI91814BDNA_FD_187505 | JGI IMG/M metagenome (GOLD analysis project Ga0209174, IMG submission 187505) | Wastewater effluent complex algal communities from Wisconsin, to seasonally profile nutrient transformation and Carbon sequestration -... | ecosystem: Engineered > WWTP > Effluent > Algae...
GAGGCTAGCCCGCCGCCACCTCGGCGCGTGCGCCCCACACTCAGACGTCGGTCTCAGATGTCGGTGACCTCGCCGATCGCGGCCGGCCCGCCGAACGAACCGAAGTCGTCAGACTCGCCCGCGGTCGGGTCCACGGCAACGGCCTCAACCTCGTGCTCACCGAGTTCGCCCAGCGCGATCGCCTCGGCGAAGTGGCAGGCGACCCGGTGCGTCGCCGGGACTCCGTCAATCTCGACGACGCGCAACTGCGGACGCTCGGTGTCGCAGCGAGTGGGCTGCCGCCACGGGCATCGCGTATGGAAGCGGCACCCCTTCGGCGGGTTCGCCGGCGACGGGAGGTCGCCCGTGAGCAGAATCCGCTCGCGTCGATCCTCCACGAGCGGGTCCGGCACCGGCACCGCGGACATCAGGGCGCGGGTGTAGGGGTGCAGCGGCGCGGCGTACAAATCGTCGGCGGCAGCCTCTTCGACCAGCGCGCCGAGGTACATCACGCCCACCCGGTCGCTGATGTGCCGGACCACGGCGAGGTCGTGTGCGACGACGAGATAGGTGAGCCCGAACTTCTCCTGCAGGTCCTCCAGCAGGTTGATGACCTGCGCCTGCACCGACACGTCCAGCGCGGACACCGGCTCGTCGGCCACGATCAACTTCGGGTCCACCGACAGCGCCCGGGCGATGCCGATGCGCTGGCGCTGCCCACCGGAGAACTCGTGGGGGTACTTCCGCAGGGCGGCGGCGGGCAGACCGACGGCCTTGAGCAACTCGCGCAGTCGCGCGTTGGCCGCCTTGGCATCCTTGACCAGTCCGTGCGCCTTCATCCCCTCCAGCAGCAGGGACTCCACGGATTGCCGCGGGTCGAGACTCGAGAGCGGGTCCTGGAAGACCATCTGGATGTCTTTGCGCTTGGTCCGCAAGGTCTCGCCGCTCAGGCTGGCGATATCGGTGCCGTCGAAGACGACCTTGCCCTCGGTCGGGGGTTCGAGATTGAGGATGGCGCGACCGAGCGTGGACTTGCCGCACCCCGACTCCCCCACCAGCCCGTAGGTCTCGCCGCGGCGGATCTGCAGGTCGACGCCGTCCACGGCATACACATAACCGATCGTCCGGTCGAAGATGACGCCCTTCTTGATCGGGAAGTGCACCTTGACGCCCTGGACGTCGACGAGGACATCGTCGGTGGCCGCGGTCATGAGCCCGCCTCCTCTCGGTCATGCGCTCGCGGCGCGTCGACCGGGTTGTGACAACGCAGCGCCGCCGGGCCGTCCTCGACGAACTCGGGGGTGCGCTCGCGGCATACGGGAAGGGGTTGAGAGCATCGGGGGGCGAAGGCGCACGCGTTCGCCCACGGGAGGTTGTCCGCAACCGACCCGGGTATGGGGTGCAGCGGCTCCCCCCGGGCACCGTCCAGTCGCGGGATGGAGCCCAGGAGACCGTGGGTGTAGGGATGGCGGGGTGCCGCGAAGAGTTCGTGGCGCAAACCGCGCTCGACGATGCGCCCGCCATACATGACATTGACTTCGTCGCAGAGACCCGCGACGACGCCGAGGTCGTGGGTGATCATGATGAGGGCGGTGCCGCTGTCGCGGACGAGTTCCTTGAGCAGTTGCAGAATCTGCGCCTGGATCGTCACGTCGAGCGCCGTCGTGGGCTCGTCGGCGATCAGCAGGCGCGGCTCGCACGCCAGCGCCATCGCGATCAGGGCGCGCTGCCGCATGCCTCCCGAGAGCTGGTGCGGATAGTCCTTCAGCCGCCGGTCGGGATCGGGGATGCCGACCTTGTCGAGCATCTCGCGCGCCTTCGGCATGGCCGCCTTGCGCGACATGCCCTTGTGCCGCTCCAACACCTCGGTGACCTGAATGCCGATGGGCACCACCGGATTCAACGACGACAGCGGGTCCTGGAAGATCATGCCGAGGTCGCGTCCGCGCCGATCACGCATCGCGTTGTTGTTGAGCGAGAGCAAGTTGACGCCGTCGAAGGTCGCCTGGCCGGTGACGTGATTGCCGCGGGCCGGCAGCAGGCCCATGATCGCCAGCGAGGTGACCGACTTGCCCGAGCCGGACTCCCCGACCAAGCCGACGGTCTGGCCGGGTCGGACATCGAAGCTGACCCCGTCGACGGCCACGAACGGCGCCTCCCCCTGGCGGCGGAACTCCACCGTGAGGTCGCGGACGGACAGGAGGGGTTCGGCGGCGCGGGAGTCCGCGGCATACGCCCTGGTCGTCATGGTGCTCACCTGCGGCTCTTGGGGTCGAGGGCTTCCCGCAGGGACTCGCCCATCAGCGTGAACCCGAAGGCGACGACGATGATGCAGGCCGCCGGATAGAAGGCCATGTGGGGATAGTCGGCGAGGTACTCCTGCGCCTTGCCGAGCATCTGCCCCCACTCGGGCTGGCGGTCGTCGGGGTTGCCGAGACCGAGGAAGGACAGGGCGGCGGCGTCGATGACGGCCGTGGCCAGCACCAGCGTCGCCTGGACGATGACCGGGCCGACCGAGTTGGGCAGCATGTGCCGGAAGACGATGGCCCCGCGTTTGACGCCGAGCGCTCGCGCAGCAAGCACGTGATCACTATGTCGCTGAGCAAGCATCGAGCCGCGTAGTAACCGGGCGAAGACGGGTAGATAGGCGATCGAGATCGCGATGATCACCGTCCACTGGCTCGGCCGCGCGGCCATGGCCGCGACCGAGAAGGCGAGCAGCAGCGACGGGATCGACAGCAGGATGTCGACGACGCGCATCACCAGGGAGTCGACCCAGCCGCCGACCGCGCCCGCGAGGGTGCCGAGGATGAGGCCGCCCAGCAGGGAGAAGATCGTCGCGAACACACAGACGATCAGTGTCTGCCGGCTCCCGACGATCAGCCGCGACAACAGATCCCGGCCCCGGTCATCGGCGCCAAGCGGGAAGCCGGGCTCCGGTCCGGGGATCGGGTTGGTCTGCCGGCGGACTTTGGCGATGAGTTCGGGGATCGGCTTGGTCGGGTCGTGCGGGGCGATGAGCGGGGCGAAGATCGCCACCAGCACGAAGATGATGGTGATAGCCAGCCCGAGGAGGAAGATCCGGTCGCGGCGCAGCCGCTTCCAGGCGCTCGCGATGAGCGAGACGCCGGGCTTTTCATCGACCGTGCCCGCATCGCTGACCGTCACGCCGCTGGCGGCCAGGGCGTCGATGCGCTCCTTCTTGGCGGCGCCGGGGCGCCAGCCGTGCTTGGGCGATTCGCTCATGGAGTCCTCACCTCGTCCGGACCCGCGGGTCGATGACCGCGTAGGTGATGTCGACGAGCAGGTTGACGATGACGAAGGTGGCGGCGGAGGCCATGATCAGCACCTGCAGGACCGAATAGTCGCGATGCTCGAAGGCCAACGCCAGCGCCTCACCGATGCCCCCGAAGGAGAAGACGCTCTCGGTCAGAATGGCACCGGCCAACAGGCCGCCGACCTGCAGACCGATCGTCGTGACGACCGGCAGGAGGGCGTTGCGCAGCACATGCCGGCCGCGGATGATCCGATTGGTCAGGCCCTTGGACTCGGCGGTGCGCACGAAGTCCTCGTCGAGCACCTCCAGCACGGACGCGCGGGTGATGCGGAAGATCACGGCGAACGGAATGGTCGCCAGCGTGAACGCCGGCAGGATCAGGTGTTTGAAGGCGTCCCAGGCGGCGTCCCACTCGCGCGTGAGGATGCCGTCGAGGACGAAGAAGCCGGTGACGCGGGTGGCGTCGATATTGCTCTGCCGGCCCGACACGGGCAGCCAACCAAGCCGGACGGCAAAGATGTACTTCAGCAGGAAGGCGAGGAAGAAGACCGGGACGGCCACGCCGATGAGCGAGACGACGACGCTGGCGTTGTCGAAGAAGGACGCCCGGCGGCGCGCCGCGAGATAGCCCATCGGGATCCCGAGGATGACCGCGATCAGGATCGCGAAGAAGCTCAGCTCGATGGTCGCCGGGAAGCGCGCGAGGAAGATGTCGAAGGCGTCGCGGCCGGGCAGGACGCCGGTCGAGGCGCCGAAGTTGCCGGTCAGGGCGCGCTTCAAGTAGGCCCAGTACTGCACCCAGATGGGCTGGTCCAGCCCGAGCGCCTTCTCCAGCTTGGCCCGCGACTCGGGGGTGGCCCGGTCACCCAGGATCGCCGAGACCGTCCCCCCGGGCAGCATTCGCAGCCAGAGGAAGAGCAGCAGGGACAAGACGAAGACGACGCCGACCATCTGCACCAGCCGACGCACGATAAATCGGAGCACCGCACCTCACCTCCAAGCGGTCGCAGTGACGACGACGGCCGCCCCGGCGGCATTGCCGGGGCGGCCGTCACCCTATCCGGTGAACACCGCGAGCGGTCAGCTCTTGGTCACGGTGACCGTGTCGAACATCTCCGCGGTCAACGGGCTGGCGGTCAGCCCCTCGACACCCTTGCCGACCACGAGGGCGGGCGGGCTGTGGCTGATCGGGAGACCGGGGAGGTAGTCCTCCATGATCTTCTTGTTGACGGCCTCGTATGCCGTGGTGCGCTCGCCTTCGTCGACGATGCCGTTGGCGTCATCCAGCTCCTTCGACAGGGTCTTGCCGAAGTCGGTCTTCCAGGTGTGGAAGTCATTGACATCGCTGCCGAAGAACGTGCCGATGAAGTTGTTGGCGGAGTTGTAGTCACCGGTCCAGCCGAGCAACCACGCGTCGAACAGGCCGTTGTCGACACCGTCGAGGTAGCCGCCGTTCCACGGCTTGGTGACCACGTCGACCTTGATGCCGATGGCTTCGAGGTTGGCGCGCAGCGCGTCGTGGATCTTCTGGGGGTCCGGCATGTAGGGCCGCGACACCTCGGACGGGTAGGCGAACTGCAGCGTCATACCCTCGGCGCCGGCCTCCTTCAGGAGGGCCTTGGCCCCTTCGGGGTCGTACTTCATCGGCTGCAGGGAGGTGTTGTAGCCCGCCACCGTGTCGGGCATGAACTGGGTGGCGACCTTGGCGCCCTCGGGGAGCTGCGTCTGGACGAGCTCGTCGCGGTTGAGGGCCATGTAGATCGCCTTGCGGACGCGGATGTCCTGGAGCTTGGCGTTCTTCTCCGGGTTGAGGCCCATGTAGAGGATGTTGAAGGCGGGGCGCACCAGGACCTGGTTGCCCTTGTCCTCCAGACCCTTCCAGTCGGCCGGGTTGGGCAGGTCGTAGGCGTTGATGCTGCCGGCCTCGAGCTCCTGGCGGCGCGTCGACTCGTCGGGGATGATCTTGAACACCAGGTTGGCCGTCTTGGCCTTGTCGCCCCAGAAGTCGTCGTTGCGCACGAGGGTGATGGTCTTGTTGGCTTCGTCGTACTTGCTGAGCTTGTAGGGCCCGGTCCCGACGGGAGCCATCACGTAGGCGGGGTACTTGAAGCCGTCGCCTTCCTTCTGGACGTTGTTGGCGTCGCCGTCCTTGAGCGCCTTGGGGCTCTGCATGGAGAAGGACTCCAGCGTCAACAGGATCGGGAAGTCGGAGGTGTAGCGGGTGAGGTTGATGACGGCGGTCGAGTCGTCCTTGGCCTCGCAGCTCTTGTAGAGCGACTCCGTCTCGCTGCCCTTGAAGCCGAGCATCGTGTAGGCCCAGTATTCGGCCGGACCGGCCTGGGCGACCTCGTTCTGGTCGAACATGCGCTCGAAGTTGTAGCAGACGGCCGCGGCGTTGAAGACCTCGCCGTCGGTGAACTTCACTCCCTGGCGCAGCTTGAACGTCCAGGACAGACCGTCCTTGGACGGCTCCCAGCTCTCGGCGAGCTCCGGCTGCGGGTCGGCGGTGCCGGGCTTGATGCCGAGCAGGCCCTGGAAGATCTGCCGCGTGATGCGGAAGGTCTCGCCGTCGGAGGCGTAGTAGGGGTCGAACACCTCGGGCGCACCGGCGGCGCCGAAGGTGAAGGTGTCGCTGGCCGTGCCGCCACCGCTGCCCGCGGAGGTGGACCCGCTGGCGGTGTTGGAGTCGGTGGTGCGGTCGGACTTCGCGCAGCCGGCCATGCCGACCATCACGGAACCGGCGAGAACGACGGTCGCCGCCCTTCGGGTGAGCTTCATGCATACCTCACATCAATGGAGCCACTCCGCTGTGGTCATGGTCCGGCCACAGCAGACTTGCAGGGCACTGTATGCCGCGCCGCCGACACCGGCCCCGCGCGGCAGGGCGTCGTTACCGGATGGATACGCGGTCGAGCCCCCTCGGGATGCGAGCCGCGACCGCCTCGGTGAGGATGTCCTGGGGGCGGGCCGTCGGCTGGGTAAGCCAGCGCCTACCACACGGTGAATTGCCAACATTTGCCCAAGTTTTGGTCAAGAAACAGTCAAAAACATCGCTTTGGCCGTGCTTGCCTGTGGATAACTCGGCTTTCACCTCGCGCGATTCGATAGTCCTCGCTTAGTGTCCACAACGAGCGGCGCGGGGGACGCGCCGACTGCAACTTTCAGGGGGCGAGATGCTGGCGATCGCGACGGTCGAGAACGAGGTGCGCGACCTCATTCGGCATTCCGGGCTGGACCCGATCCGCGACGTCGATGAAGTCCGCGCGCTCGTTCGCGACACGGTCACCGACTACGACGATCGCAGCCTCGCCGGCGGCCTCCCTCGCCTGGACGACCTCGACCAAGCCACCAAGAGCGTGTTCGACGCGGTCGCCGGGTTCGGCCCATTGCAGCAATATTTCGACGACCCCGAGGTTGAGGAGATCTGGGTCAACCAGCCCAGCCGGGTCTTTGTCGCACGTCGCGGGATCGCGGAACTGACCTCGACAATCCTCACCGACGACGGCGTCCGGGACTTGGTCGAGCGGATGCTCAAGGCCAGCGGACGGCGCGTCGACTTGTCCTCACCCTTCGTTGACGCGGTCCTCGCCGACGGTAGCCGCCTGCACGTCGTGATCCCCGACATCACCCGGGCCCACTGGTATGTCAATATCCGCAAGTTCGTGGTCAAGGCGGACCGGTTGGACGACCTCGTCCGCATTGGCACCCTCTCCGGCCAGGCCAGCCGGTTCCTCGAAGCCGCCGTGGCGGCCGGCCTCAACATCCTCGTGGCCGGTGGCACCCAAGCCGGGAAGACAACGCTGCTCAACTGTTTGTCGGCCGCGATCCCGCCGCGCGAGCGCATCGTCACGGCGGAAGAGGTGTTCGAATTAAAGATTCCCCAGAGAGACGTCGCCGCGATGCAGTGCCGCCAGCCCAGCCTCGAAGGCACCGGCGAAGTTCCGCTGCGCAGGTTGGTCAAGGAAGCGTTACGGATGCGCCCAAACCGGATCATCGTCGGTGAGGTGCGCCAAGCCGAGAGTCTCGACCTGCTCATCGCCCTCAACTCCGGCCTGCCCGGCATGGCCACCCTGCACGCCAACAGCGCCCGCGAGGCAATCGTGAAGATGTGCACGCTGCCGCTGCTGGCGGGTGAGAACGTCGGGTCGCGATTTGTCGTGCCGACCGTCGCGTCCTCAATCGACCTCGTCCTGCACGCCGCGCTAGAGCGCGACGGCGTCCGTCGGGTCCGCGAGATCGCCGCGGTGCCGGGGCGTTGCGAGGGCGATGTCGTGGAGATGGCCGACCTCTTTGTCCAGCGCAATGGCGTCCTGGTGCGGGCCGACGGCTTCCCGCCGCATGCCGAGCGGTTCGCCGCCGCCGGCTACGACCTCGCCGAGCTCCTGGCCCCGGAGCACTGATCCCATGAGCCCGACTCTCGTGTCGCTGATCTTCGGGATCGGCCTGTTCCTGATCTGGTGGTCGTGTTGGGTTCCCGAGCCCGGCGAGGAGCGCCCCGGCCGGCGCCGCAGTTTCGTCGACCGACTCAGTGACGACCTGACTCAGGCGGGGTATGCCGCGATCGGACCCCGCTCGCTCCTCGGCACCGCCGCCATGCTCGCCGTCGTCACCTTCGTGGTGGTCACGGCATACGTCCGCGTCACCTCGATCGCCGCGTGCTTCGCCCTGGACATCGGCTTCGCACCGATCCTCCTCGTGCGCGCGAGGGCACGAAAGCGCCGCAGCAGCTTGCGGGACGTCTGGCCGGACGCCGTCGACAACATCGCTTCCGGCGTCCGAGCGGGCCTTGCCCTGCCCGAAGCCTTGGCGCAGTTGGCCACCCGAGGGCCGGTGGAGTTGCGGCCGGCATTTCGCCGTTTCGCCGAGGACTACCGGACCACCGGTCGCTTCCACGACAGCCTCGACCTGCTCAAGGCTCGCCTCGCGGACCCGGTGGGCGATCGCCTGGTCGAGTCGCTGCGCATGGCTCGCGAGGTCGGCGGCAGCGACCTCGGCCGCCTGCTGCGGACGCTGTCCACGTTCCTGCGTGAGGACGCCCGCGCCCGGGCCGAGTTGGAGACCCGGCAGAGCTGGACGGTCAACGCCGCCCGACTGGCCGTGGCTGCCCCGTGGATCGTCCTCGCCATGCTGTGCACCCGTCCGGAAGCCGTCCAGGCCTATGGCAGTCGCACCGGCACCATGGTCCTGGCCAGTGGCGCGGCCTGCACCTTCGTGGCCTACCGACTGATGATCCGCATCGCCCGCCTCCCCGAGGAAGACCGGGTGCTCGGATGAGCGGCTACCTACTCACCCTCGGTGCGGTGCGAACGGGGGCCCTCGCCGGCCTCCTGTTCGCCGCCGGCTCCTGGGTCGCCGTCCGGCGCCTCCCCTGGCTACGGCGACCGACGCTGGAGGCGCGGCTCGCGCCATACCTCTCTGATGCCGTGCGGCACACCCGACTTCGGGATCGCTCGGTGAGCAGCCCCGGCGGGGTCCTCGCCGTCCTGGGGCGACCACTTGTCGGCGACATCGCAGGCTGGATCGAACGCATCCTCGGCGGCGCCGCCTCCGTGCGCCAGCGGCTGCTGCGCGCCGGCAAGACCCCGGACGTCGACCGCTTTCGCGCGGAGCAGGTCATCGCCGGTGCTCTCGGCGGCGTCGCCGGGGCCGTTGTCGGCGTCAGCGCCGTGCTCGGCAACGGGTCGAGCCCGTTCCTGCTCGTCATGATCGTCTTCCTCGGCGTCGGGCTCGGCGTCATCGGCTGGGATCACTGGCTGACTCGCCAAGCCGTGCGCCGCGAGGAGCTGATGCTCACCGAGTTCCCGACCATCGCCGAGCTACTTGCGCTGGCCGTGGGCGCCGGCGAGGGCGCAGTCGGCGCGCTCGAACGCGTATGCCGTCTCTCCAATGGCGCCCTCGCCGACGAACTCGGCCGCTGTCTCGGCGACGCCCGCGCCGGCGCCAACCTCCCGTCTGCGCTGGAGGGCCTGGCCAACCGCACCGGCCTGGCCTCCCTGACGCGGTTCGTCGACGGCATCGTCATCGCCGTCGAGCGCGGCACCCCACTGGCTGACGTCTTGCGCGCACAAGCCCAGGACGTCCGCGAGGAGAGCCGGCGGGATCTGATGGAGAAGGGTGGCAAGAAGGAGATCGCGATGATGGTTCCCGTCGTCTTCCTCGTGCTCCCGATAACCATCCTTTTTGCTGTTTTTCCCGGGTGGGATTTCCTCAACTTCAGCATGTGACCTCAGTGGCCCGCGCCCGCGGACCCGCACTCAAAAGGAAAGGACGACGACCATGTCGACGCAACTGATCAAGGCCCACGTTCGCTTCACCGCGGCACTGCGCGCGGCGATTAACCCCGACCCGGAGTCTGAGCGCGGCGACGTGCCCGGCTGGGTGCTCATCACCTTGATGACCGCGGGCATCGTCACCCTGCTGTGGGGCTTTGCCGGCGAGAAGCTGCGCGGGATGTTCGAAGCCGCCCTCGACGGCGTCCACGGCTGAGCCGATGACGCGGATCCTCGCCCGGAGGTTGCGGGCGCGGGAGCCGGACGACACCGAGGCGGGCGACACCGAGGCGGGCGCCGCCGTCGCGGATTTCGCCATGGTGAGCGGGCTGCTCATGCTTGTCTTCGCGATGGTCTTCCAACTCGGCCTGGCGCTGCACGTGCGCAACACCCTGATCTCGTGCGCCGCCGAAGGCGCCAGGCTGGGAGCACGCGCCGACGCGCAGCCCGGGGAAGCGATCACGCGGACACGGGAGCTGATCGGCAAATCCATCTCGACCCGGTTCGCCCAGGACATCACCGCCTCAGACGGGTCCGTCGACGGTGTGGCCGTGGTCGTCGTGCGGGTCAAGGCGCCGCTGCCGTTGCTCGGCCCGTTCGGTCCCAGCGGCGGACTCGACGTCGTCGGCCGCGCCTTCCAGGAGCGGCAGTGACCAGCCTCCGCCACCGCCTGATGACTGTGCCGCATCGCCTGCGGAGACTTCGACAACGACTGGCGGCTGCCGACACCCGGGCACAGGAGGGCAGCGCGATCGTCGAGTTCGTCTTCCTCGGCGTGCTGATGCTCGTGCCGCTGATCTACCTCACCTTGATGGTTGCGCGCGTCCAGGCCGGGTCGTATGCCGCGACCCAAGCCGCGCGCGAAGCCGGCCGAGCGTTCGTCACGGCCGCCTCGGAAGACAGTGCTTCCGGGCGAGCCCAAGCCGCCGCGGCGATCGCCTTCACCGATCAAGGCTTCACCGGCGACCAGGCCACGCTGGCGATCGCGTGCGCCGCGTCGCCCTGCTTCACCCCGGAGGCGAAGGTGGAGATGTCCACCACCGTCACCGTGCCGCTGCCCCTCATACCGTCCTTCGCGCGGGACGTCATCCCGTTGGAAGTGCCCGTGTCGGCGACCCAGGTCGTCACGATCGATCGGTTCCGGGGGTAGCCATGCGGATGCCCACGAAGGGGAGCGGCGCGGCATACGGGAAGAAGTCCGACGACGACCGCGAGGCGGGGACGATCTCGCTGATGATCCTGGCGCTGTGCCTGATCGGATCCGTACTGATCCTGGGCACGATCACCGTCACCAGCGCCCAACTGGCCCGGATGCGACTGCTCGACGCCGCAGACGCGGCAGCGCTCGACGCGGCCGACACGGTTAGCGATGTCGTCTACGTCAACGGCGTCGGCGAGGCCGTCCCGCTGACCGATGCGGCCGTCGTGCAGAGCGCGAGCGCCTACCTGGCCGCCCGGCCGCTGCCGAGCCGAATGCAAACCTGGACCATCGCTCCCGGCACCGGAAGCCCGGACGGCACCAGCGCCGTCGTGGTCCTGACCGGCACCACGGAACTACCCATCATCGGCTCCGCGCTCGACGCTCTAGGCGGCTCAATCACCATCACCGTCTCGTCGCGGGCTCGCGCCGACGTGGTGCCGTGACCTGCCCAGCACCAAGCTGCCCGTTCGAACTACCCCCCAACCAGTGGCAGAATTGTCGGTTGTGACTGCCGCGACACCGAGCCTGCCGCAGTTCTGCCCACCGGTCGACCAACTCGATGATCTTGAGTTGCTGCATGCCGGTGCTTTGACTGAGCAGGACATCGACCGGCTGACCCCGCTCCACATCCCGCACACCATCGCCGCGCAGGCGCTGGCCGCCGGCGGGGTGGAGATCGTCGATCCCGAAGGCGTGCCCTTCGCGCAGGTGCCGACCGGTTCGACCACCCCCGACCGTGACGGCTGTCTCGACCTGCCGGCCCACGCGACCTGGACCGGCCGGCCGTCCCCACGCACCTTCGAGCGCTACTACGCCTCCCCCGAGGAGAACGCCGGCCAACTCGAAGACGGCACCGTCAGCGTGATCGTCGACCGCCCGATCCGCACCGACGACCTTCTCGACATCGTCGCCACGGCGGGCAAGCGGCCGGTGCAATTCCTCGTCCTCGCGGGCCCTACCCACACGGCCCACTCCCCCGCCGTGGCCGCCATCCGCTCCGCCCTCGAAGCCGTCGTGCGCCTGCGCCGCGGCCATGTCGTCGCCGTCCCCCTGAGCCCGCGCGCGAGCGCGGCCAAGCGGGAGCGGGTCGTCGCGGCATACGCCCCGGGGGACGTCGTGAACCTGACGCCCCTCCCGAGCGAGCCACGGCCCCACGGTCTGGTCCTGTTCTTCACCGGCCTCTCCGGCTCCGGGAAGTCCACGATCGC
>Ga0209174_10002558_pt1 | contig 11928 bp, 9 predicted proteins | sample JI91814BDNA_FD_187505 | JGI IMG/M metagenome (GOLD analysis project Ga0209174, IMG submission 187505) | Wastewater effluent complex algal communities from Wisconsin, to seasonally profile nutrient transformation and Carbon sequestration -... | ecosystem: Engineered > WWTP > Effluent > Algae...
TCCGAGCCGTTGGATCAAGACCAGTCGTAGGCTCATCTAAAATTAAAATTTCCGGATCATGAATGAGCGCAATGCTTAGAGCAAGCTTTTGTCTTTGACCGCCGGAAAGATTTTCTACATAGGATTTCTTTTTGGCTTCTAAGCCTGTAATGCTTAAAATTTCAGAAGCCTTATCTTTCTTGGTGTAGAAACTAGAAAAGAGTTTAACCGTTTCTTCGACTGTGAGTTTTGGAATGAAATGGGTTTCTTGCAGAGAAAATCCAAGCTTATTTTTAAGTTCGGATTCATTACCCTTCCATTCTTTGCCCAGGATATGAATTTCTCCTAAATCGGGAACTTGGATTCCTTCTATCATTTCGACTAACGTTGTTTTACCCGCACCATTTGGTCCGAGCAAGGCAACGTATTCTCCGCGTTTAATCTTAACACTGAGATTATTTACAGCGGTTAATTCTTTGAATTGTTTTGTTACATTTTTTAATTCTATTGCTATCATGATTCTTTTCTTAGGGCGACTGGTGTTTGGTCGCTAAATATTTCTCTCCCTGGTTTTCCTAGCCAAGCAGAAAGGATTTTCTGCGCCTCTTCAGGGACTTGGGCTTGCTCATCCATCCAGTCTTGGATTACTTCATTGGATTGACTTAAATATTTGGCTGCCTCGGCAACAGTTTTATTTTGTGATTCCATAATTTTTCTAAGGTGAACACCCCATCTTGCATTTTCGCCGATACCAGCGCGAAAGAATGATTTGCCGGTGTTATGAATTTTCTCATAAGCCTGCTCTGACAAAACACCGGAAATAATCGCAAGGAATGAAATAAAAAATGGATTGAGAGTCTCAGCCATTTTGTTGGAATCATTGCCTCCATCGGAAATGACTAACTGACCTGATTTTGCTAAAACAAAAATTGCAATTGCTGTTACCATTCCGAGAAATGGACGAAAGATATACCAGTTGATAGAATGCTTTTCGTCTACTCGAAATAATTCTCTCGTCAAGAAAATTACGCTGCCTAAGGAGCCCATTGATAAAGTGAGGATAAGAGTGAGTAACTGAGCCGGCATTGTCGCCAAAATATCAAATCTAAGTTTGGTGAGATATCGAAGTTCAACTAGAAAGTCTCTGAGCTCATCATTATCCATCTTAGTCTCTTCGACCTCGGCTACTTCTAATTCTTCTACAGCCTGAAGGAGACCTTTTAAGAGATCTGAAATTTCTTTTTCTGATTGAGCTAGATTCTTTTGATTATTCTCAAGACTTGTAATTAATTTGTCTAAAGTTTTTAAATTATCTTCATGCTTGTCGGCTAATATCTGTAAGACTTTATCAGGACTGTTGACTGATCCAGGTGGGGTTGCTGTTGTAGGAGTATTGGTATTAACTGGTGGTGCGTCCTTTGCATCTTTAGGTTGTGCCTGATTTAATAAATTAGCATATTGAGTTTTTACATCTTTGAATTCTAGCTTGAGGGTATTCGCTAGTTCCGTAAAATTTGATACATAAGTGGTTCGCTCTGCTTTTAATACTGTCAATTTTCTATCTGACTGCTCTAATTTTTTTAGAAGTTCATAGATGCGTGCTTTAATTTCTTTGATCTTAATTTGATTCTTTTCATATTGATTGGATAGGCGAAGAAGTGCTGGCACGGAATAGTTTTTCTTTGTTTGTTTGTCGACAACGTTTGTTAGCCGCTGTTGGAATTGGTGCGAACTTAGTGTTCCTAAAACTAGCCAAGTTGTAATCACATACCACAATAATAACCATGCGATAATCGATATGAATTGAAGGCTGGCAAAACCTTTTTTAAATAAAGAAGCCAGTGCATTCCAGAATTTTTCCATTTTAACTCCCGTATTAATTACTCTTCTTCAAAACACTAAAATTAAAAGCTAGCTATCTACAATCAGAAATTTAATTTCCTTGCATTTTAAAATATATATTTTTCTGCTAATTCAGGTTTTAGGGAAAAAAGTTTGACATTGAAAAATGATAGTGAGTTCATAGGATAACAAAGGTAAATCTAGCTCGTTAGGTTTCGGTTTTTTGCCTGTAGATACTTAGAAGTAGCCTCGATTTCATTAAACTTTTTAGTATTTGTTTTCAACAAATTTATGAATAGCGAAAGAATTCCTATGCCATTAGAAATTAACAATGATCAAGAAGCCCATTCAAAAAAAGAAGATGAATTTGATGTTTTCAAAAAAGAATCTAACTCAGAGAATCCAATGTCAGAAATTGAAACCGCAAAACCTATAAACTTAGAATTTGATAAAGCAAAAAACTCTCCGACTAAGCCGCTGATATTGGTCGTAGATGATGATCCAAGTTTAAGAGAAACTCTCAGAATTGCACTTGGAAGAAAATACGATTTAATAGTCTGTGTTAATGGGAATGAAGCTATCGAAAAAATAGACCTTCCTTTCTTTGCCGCGATTCTAGATATAAAAATGGAAGGTAAAAATGGATTTGAAACATTCAATGAGATTAAAAAGAAGAAGTTTTATATTCCTATAATCTTTTATTCTGCTTATCAAGATTTTAAAGACCCCTATGAGATCATAAATGACTATCGCCCTTTCGGCTACGTTGTTAAAGATGGCGAGATTAAAAAACTTTTAGATATGCTAGAAAGTGCTGTCAGTTATTACTGCCAAATTAAATGGAATTCAGGTCTGGTTGAAAAATTGGAAAAATCAGAAAAACAATATAGAGATCTTGTTGAGAGTTCTCTCGATATAATTTTTTCTTTGGATGGACAAGGGAGGATACTCTCTATTAATCATTCGGTCACACAAATCCTGAGATATACGGTTGAAGAAGTTTTAAATACGAGTATTGTAAATTTAGCATATAAATCCAATTCTGCCAATGGTGAAATTTTGGATGAGAAGCTGCAAGAGTTGACTCTTTCAAATAACGTTCTTTCCTTCAATTGCGATTTAGTTACGAAGTTTGGCGAACCAAAAGAAATGCATATAAAGCTAAAATATATACTGCATGAAAATGGGTTTGTGATATTTGGCACTGCGTCAACTGTAGAAGAAGATATTTTACTTCGCATCTGTGAATCAGAAACACAAGTATATAAACTCAGCAATTACTTGACTCATGTCGACATTGTTTCCCAAAGATTAGCAAACTACGCTTCCAAATATTGCGATCAAGAAACTTTCATGAATCTAAAACTTTGCATACGAGAATTAATTATCAATGCAATGGAACACGGTAATCTAGGAATTACCTTTGAAGAAAAATCAGAGTCTCTTTTAAATGGAACGTATATTCAAATTCTAATGGATCGACAAAAAAGCTTCGTAAACTCCAAGAAGCGGATAACAGTGGAATACTCCTTAACACCGGAAAGAATGGAAGTGGTGATTACGGATGAAGGTGATGGTTTTGATCACGAAAAAATGTTAGCAAGATCGATTAACGATGATACCAATGGAATTCTAAGCCATGGTCGTGGAATTGCAATATCAAAAATATTTCTCGACTCGATTGTTTACAATCAAAAAGGAAATTCAGTCCGGGTAACGAAGAATTTTGGGTTTGCTAAATCTATAACTTTCGATGGTAAATTCAATGAATCCCGCAAGCCTGATTTAAGAACCTGATCAGTTCTCTTTCAATTCAGCACAAAAAGAACTTGAAATAAAACTTTCTATTTATAAAGTGGTCTAATAGTTAAACATCGAACTATCAAAGGAGATTAATCGTATGAAAAAAATTCTAATACTATCCCTCGCACTTGGTCTTACCTATTGCGAAAAAGCACCCGAAGCACCGAAGGCAGAAGCAAAAGCAGCCGTTGAGGCACCTAAAGTAGAAGGCACTTCTGTTGGTCTAGACCTTACAAAATCCACTGTAAAATGGATTGGAACTAAACTCAAAGGTAAACACAACGGAACTGTTAAAATCGCTGACGGAAACATTCTTGTAAAAGACAACAAAGTTGTTGGTGGAAAATTTTCCTTAGACATGACAAGCATTGATGATGTTGATATGAAAGACGATGCTAAGATGAAAGCAAAATTAGAAGGTCACTTAAAAAGCGAAGACTTCTTTAATGTAGAAAAATTTCCAAAGGCTACTTTTGAAATCACTACTATTACCGAAGAAGGTGCTTCTGTAAATATTACCGGTAACCTCACAATCAAAGATGTTACTAAAAGCGTAACCTTTCCTGCTAAGATTACTTATGGTGCCGACAAAAAGCCAGTATCCGCTACTGCTAATTTTAACATTAACCGCCAACTCTGGAATATCACTTACCCAGGTCAACCAGACAATCTTATCAAAGATGAGATCAATCTAGATCTTAATCTAAGCGCACTTTAATTTATTCTCGCTTACAGTTCCACGGAGTTTATCTCTGTGGAACTTTCTTCTTTCAATTCAAATTCAGTTAGGGTAAAATAATCTTATCCCCTACAATGCCTTGATATAAGGTTTTATTTCTATGTCCTTAATTTGAATATGGTGAGCTATCCAATTTCTTAAAAATTTCAATAATTTATGAACGAACTCATCGAGACTACTTTCTTCTTTGAGTGATTTATCTGCATTTATTCTCCTGATAAAATCTTGAATATCGTTTGTAAACTTCACATGAAGTCTTCTATGATTTTCTAAATCAGGGTAGTGGCTATCTGCCATAGCCCGCTCTTCCATTAGAAAGTGAGTAATGGTGTATTGCTCTAATTCAAAGAGAGTGCTAGTTATTTGAGGAATGCAATTGATTAAATTTCCCTTTTCTTTACAATACAATTCCTCGTTCTGATCTAATAGGTAAAAAAGTCTTTTGTGTTGATCATCCACTCCTGAAATATTTAATAAATATTTCTGACTCCAATTGATTGACATTTTGCTCTCCAATGCAAATAATTCAAATGCAAGAATCAATCGCAAAATAATAATCTTTTGCAATCTATAAAAAAATAGATACTTACATTTGTGATCAATTGACTAGTTGCGCAGTCTGTCAATTCATTTAATCAATATCTAATAGGTTATGGTGATGATGTTGTGGTTACTCCTGATATACCCATATTTCCTGAATTAATCTTAGATAGGGAAGCAGAATCATTCTTTATATATGCATTTAAAAATTCTATACTTACACTTGCGATTTTGTCGATAGTTTGCGTTTGCGAGAATGAGCTTAGATTTGTTTCTGATTTTGCTCCAAATGGATTGTTTACATCTGTGATTCCATAATGATTTAATCCTTCGATAGCAAATAAATACTTTGGAGAAATCACATTGGCAAAATTCTTAGTAGAGGAATCAGGGGTATTCGCTGTATCAATAGAGCCTTGAATATATCCACTCGGAATCCCTTTGCCACTAGAGTCAGTATAATATCTTTTCTTATCAAAGGACTCACCAAGTCCACTTCCGTAAAAGAGTCCCGCCTTAATCTGCGCCAAACGAGTAGTAGCCCGTGCACAAAAAGGAAAATCGCATATTCCATTGATAGAAAATAATCCGACTACTCCACCTAACGAATGACCTAGGACTCCAATTTTCTCTGCATCGAGTCTTCCAAAAAGGGGGGATGTTGAATCAATAGATTGGGTCTTTGCAAGATCATATACTTCACTTGCTAGAGATGCATCGGGATAAATAAAGTATTGTAAGATAAAAGTCGTGCATCGATTGGCAACATAGACAACATAATCAGATGCAGCAAGTCTTGCAGCATAGTTAGAATAAAAGGAACTATTTACATTTCCGCCCTGATATAAGGCGAGCACTGGCAAATTTTTAGTAGCCGTATCGGGATAATATACTTCTACCGTTCCTGCGCTTTTTAAAACTGTATTGATTCGTTTGACTGTTACACTTGAACCAGAAGGAATATCTCCAGAATTAAAAAAATTATAATTACTGGCTGAATTGATATTGCAGCGATAAGCAGTTGTTGCAAAGCTTAAAAATCCAATTTCTGAGAGAAGCTCAATCTGATTCTTGTTCTTCTTTTTTTCTGTGCAAAAAGTAAATAGGAGGAAACAGCAGGCAATGAAGGTTAAACTCTTAAATCGCCTGCTGGCACTCTTTTTATTTAAATCGGTCATAGTATTAATTTATCCCTTTTGGTGATTTTGAGAACTAAAATAATTTATGACCTCTAAAAGTAAAATTAAATTTCTAGTGGCTAATCTATGTTATGTCGTTAGACTTAGTGTTCATTCCCAATTTTTCTTCTATGTCTTTCACTTTTTTGACAAGTTTGTTTAAATTGAGAATATGCTTTACGTTCGCGCGGAATTTTTGAAATTCTATAAAGGTGAGATTCCAATCCCAACCTGCATAGAGATCCTTTTTCGGAGGAGTATTCCTTAGTCCAGAGCCTCCCGCAATCATTGTTCCCGAAGGAAGTGTAATATGATCGGCTACTGCGCATGATCCACTAATCTTACAGAAGTCTTCTACTACAGCACTTCCTGCAATGGCTGTGGCTCCTGCGACTATTACATGTTTGCCTATTTTAACGTTATGCGCAATCTGAACATCGTTGTCAATTTTAGTTCCATCTCCAATCATCGTATCATCTATTCCACCTCTATCAATAGACGAGTTAGAGCCTACACGAACATCATCCCCAATTAGAACACCACCGATCTGAGGCACTCGATGTAAAATACTTTTTACATCCACATAACGAAACCCGTCTCCTCCAATAGTAGTATTGCCGTAGGAAATAAAACGCTTTCCAATTCTAACATCATTGAATAAAACACAATTGGGTCCAATGGAAGAATCATCACCAATTCTTACGTTATGCGCAATCTTAGCTCCATCGGCAATGCGGCAATTGTTTCCTATAATAGTATTCTCTCCAATTGAAACAAAGTTACCTATGTCTGTATTCTCTCCTATTTGAGCAGAAGGATGGATAACAACAAATTGCCCTCTTTTGCCGGTGGGTGTAGCTGTAGGATAAAAAATATTTAAGACTTCTATGAGAGCCATATCTACATGTTTAACGGCAAGAACAGGCTGAGTAAATATAGCCTCCCAACCATGTAGGGTAATAATGACGTTTGCCTTAGACTGTTTAGCATCGTTTTGATAAGATTTTTCACTAATGTAGGTAATTGAGTTTGGTTTATCTTGATACAGTGTGACGACTGATTCTAGTTGGATTGTTTCTGGGTTGTCTGTGTTATAAATTTTAGAATCAGGTAAAAGTTTTTGCAAATCAAGTAGTGTAATCATAAATGCCTCTCTAGTTTACAATTTCAATCTGAATCTATTTTGGCAATTACTTTACTCCTAACGTTACACACATCTTTTTAGGCTAAATGAAAAATAAGAAGATTACCACCGATGGACACCGAGTGCACCGATAATTTAATCAGTGGTCGTCTTAGTGTAGACAATGAGTAATTAACACATTCTACTGGACTTTATAGAAGGGATAATGATTCTGTTGTTGAAGGTAGAATTATTCCTTCCGAGGAGAGGAGAGTTTATGCAAACTATTATCAATCTATATAGAGAGAAATTTCAGAAGAAGGAAAAAATTTCTGTCGTTACATGCTATGATGCATCGTTCGCAAAAATTATTGCTGAAACAGAAATGGATTCTATTTTAATTGGAGATTCTCTAGGCATGGTATTTCAAGGGAATAATAGCACTATGCCGGTGACTTTAGAGGAAATGATTTATCACACCAGAGCAGTGAAGCGGGGTGCTCCGAATAAATTTATAATCTGCGATCTTCCTTTTTTGAGTTATCAAATCTCCGTTGAACAAGGAGTATCCGCCGGTGGTCTTGTAATTAAAGAAACAGGTTGCGATGCTATTAAGCTGGAAGGAGCGACGGATATTGCACTCCAATCCATTCGTCAATTAACAGAAATCGGAGTCCCTGTGATGGGGCATCTCGGTCTTACTCCCCAGAGCTATCAAGTTCTCGGTGGTTATAAAGTCCAAGGCAAAGATGAAAAGACTGCTGATAAGATTTTACAAGATGCTATCGCATTAGAGAAAGCGGGTGCATTTTCCATTGTATTAGAAATGCTTCCTGAACCCCTCGGAGAAAAAATCACAAAAGCAATTTCTATTCCTACGATAGGCATTGGCGCTGGTAGGCACACAAGTGGACAGGTTCTAGTAATCAACGACTTATTGGGAATAGCCTCTGATTTTAAGCCTAAATTCTTAAAGAGATTCGCTGACTTAAACTCTATCGCAAAACAGGCATTAGCCTCCTACGATAGAGAAGTTAAACAGGGAAGTTATCCGGCAGAAGAAAATGTGTTTAAATAACTCACCTTGCGCTAGGTGAGTTATTTCACTGAACTTATCTCTTTTTATATATCTTCCATCCGAAGAATCCGGAACAAATAATGATGAATAGCCAAACAAGTAAGTTGCCGAATCGAACGTAAAAAGTAGGGGGTGAAGAAATAACAGATACAGGGCGTGAATAACGCTCACTTGTCCCTAAACCTGTCATCTTATTGTTTACGATTCGACCTAGATGATCTACGAATGCAGATGTTCCCGAATTTGTCGCTCTCACCATCCAGCGCCTAAACTCAATTGACCTAAGTCTCGCAAGGTCTAAATGCTCATAGCTTTCTACTGTCTTTCCATACCATTTATCATTTGTAATGTTCACGATAAAGTCAGGCATTTCTGTTTTATAAAACTTACGCACAAACTCAGGCAAGATTACTTCGTAACAGATTAACGGAAGGAATTTTCCTGCCGCTTCTAATTCGGAAATATTTTCTTTGTAGTATTCTCTTTGCGCTTGCATATTCATAAAACTAGAATCAATCCATTTTAAATGCGGCTTATTAAACTTGACCTCTGTTTTATTTTTGAAATACGTAATTAGATTTTGTTCGGCACCCGGAATAAATCTTCCAATCTGAGGAACTATATCATACAAAATAGGAAATGTTTCGCCGAAAGGAATGTATTCGCCGAAGGCAAGCAAGTAAGACTTACGATAAAACTCTCCTCTATTTCCATTTGGATCAAAGATAGTAGAGCTATTATGGAAGCGGAGATTTTGCGCAGAAGGCTTATTATCCTCAAAAGATGCATCAAGTTCATTAAAATAAAAATTCGCTTTATAACGATTACTTAGTTGATAAATAAGAGATTCAAATCTTGCCCAATAAATTAAGTCATAGGTAGTCGTCTCAGGAACGTTATGCGCAGAGTAGAATGGAACTCCTGATTCGGGAAGCACGATTAAATCAGGCTTCTCGTTTTCAGAGCCTTCAATCACTAATCTTTCGATTCGATTCATGAGTGATTCCATTGCTTCGCGCACACGTCCATCTCTAAATTCTAGCGGTGCATCTGGTTGAATAATCAATACTTGCTTGGTAGAAGAAGGCTCTACATGACTCCATTTCCAAAATAAGAATCCCCCCAGCATCGCAAAGAGTGCTAAAACATTGATTGCTTTAATTAAATACATTTGCGTGAGAGATTTAAACTTAGGAGACTTAGAGCGGATAACGTCCCAAATAGGATATTGAAAAAAGGGATAGGATACCATAAATACAAGAATGGAAAGTCCATAGACTCCTGTATATTCAACCACTTGTGACAAAATCACATTACCCGCTATGAGGTTTCCATAATACCAGGGAAAGATTTGCCATGTAAAAAATTCTGCTAGGATAATAGCAAGTCCCGGAACAAATAGGTTGTGTCTTCCTACTTTCTTTCGAAGAAAACTTAGGAGCATCATGACTACTCCGAATTTCCAATTCACGATAATGCAATAGAGAAGAAACAAGGGAATCGCCATCCAGAATGGAAATCCCCCAAAGACCATGAGCATGTAGTTGATCCAATAATACGAACAAAAACAAAATACAATCGAAAACAAAAGTCCTTTCTTGAATAAAACTTTGTATTGTCCTCGATACTTTTCCTCAATCCAAAAAAGTCCAAACGGAGCAATGAAGACAAGCTCGCTCAGACCATACGGAACAAAAGAAAGGGTAGAAAAAATTCCTACCCAGAGATAACAAAATGTATTGAAGAATCTAGATTGCTTGAACTTTGTAAACCAACTACGCATAATAGCCTATAGCCTTTCCAAGAGACTTGGTAAATAACCTTCTGGCGCATCATAACCGAGTAAATCTAGAACTGTAGCCGCAATATTACCAAGCCCTGCTTCCGCAGTTCCTTTTAATTTCCAGCGACTGTCTTTGTCGTAAATGACTAGGTTCACCGGGTTTAAAGTATGACTTGTTTTAGGCACGAACTTATCACCTTGTTTTTGCGCATTTCCCTTTTTATCTAGTTGATACATTTCATCAGCATTCCCGTGATCGGCAGTGACTAATAAAGTATATCCGTTTTTGTCACAGGCTGATTTTAAACGATCCATGCAAGTGTCCAAAAATTCAAGACTTCTTACTGTTGCCGTATAATTGCCAGTATGCCCTACCATGTCGCCGTTTGCATAATTGACTCGAACGAAATTGTATTTTTTAGTTTCGAGAGTAGATATTAGAGTATCTGTAATTTCTTTTGCTTTCATTTCGGGTGCCTGGTCAAATGGAATTACATCAGATGGAATTTCTTGGAAAGTTTCTAAGTTTCTATCTAAATAGCCGCTTTTGTTTCCATTCCAAAAGAAAGTTACGTGTCCGTATTTTTGTGTTTCAGAAATTGCATATTGTTGTAATTTTTCGCTGATTAGATATTCACTCAGGGTTCTATCAATAGCCGGAGGGGTTACAAGGTATTTGTCGGGAAGCTTTAAATCTCCATCGTATTGCATCATGCCTGCATAGTATACGTCCGGTTTTGGACCGCGATTGAATTTATCAAACTTATCAGCAGTCATAGCGAGGCTAATCTCTATTGCACGGTCGCCACGGAAATTAAAAAATACAACAGAGTCTCCATCTTTTATTTTTCCAACAGGACCATTTGCGTCAGAGACAACAAAGCCCGGGAGATACTGATCAATAACCGCTGGATCTTCTTTTCGAAAGGTTTCAATTGCTTCTTCTGCTGATGAAAATGCACGTCCTTCTCCCTTCACATGGAAATTCCAACCGCGCTCTACCATTGACCAATCTGCTTCGTATCGATCCATCGTAATCGTCATACGTCCACCACCGGAAGCAATCTTTGCATCAAAATTTGCATCGCGCTCTTCTGCTAAAAACTTTTCAAAGGGACGAACATATTCTAAGGCTGACTTCTCAGGAACATCACGACCATCGAGGAGTGTATGAATTCTAACTTTAGAAACGCCTTCTTTCTTTGCGGCAGCGACTAACGCTTTTAAATGATCTATATGACTATGAACATTTCCATCAGAGAGAAGTCCTAGAAGATGCAAAGTTGAATTCTTCGTTTTTACATTTGCAATGAGTTCTTTCCAAACTTCTCCTTGGAACAAATTACCTGAATCAATCGAGTTACTCACAAGCTTCGCACCTTGATCAAAGATACGACCACAACCTAAAACATTATGCCCTACCTCGGAGTTACCCATGTCTTCATCGGAAGGCATACCCACTGCTTTTCCGTGCGCTTTAATATGAACAGTAGAATGATTGTTCCAAAGATTAGAAAGTGTAGGAATCTTCGCACCCGCAATCGCATTGCCTGCATCGGCACCTTTCTCGGTATAACCGACTCCATCTAGAATTACAAGTAAGACCTTATCGGTCACAGACTTCAGATTTTGTTTTTTGACTAGCTTTAACATAATTACCTCGACTCATTCAGAGTTAATTATTTTTTATAGGTAGGTGTCAACGGGAAAATTGAGCGCTTAGAGTGATTGTAAATGCAGTGATATTTTCGGAAAAGGTGGTGTGAAGTAAATGGAGTAAAATTTTGGGACATCTATGTATTTGGTTCAATTTTATTCGATTTAGTCACGTTACCGTTCCAAAGGTTTTATCTTATATTATAC
>Ga0209174_10002559_pt1 | contig 11925 bp, 14 predicted proteins | sample JI91814BDNA_FD_187505 | JGI IMG/M metagenome (GOLD analysis project Ga0209174, IMG submission 187505) | Wastewater effluent complex algal communities from Wisconsin, to seasonally profile nutrient transformation and Carbon sequestration -... | ecosystem: Engineered > WWTP > Effluent > Algae...
TTCTGTTAAACCCATATTTATAAATATAAATATAATAATAATCAGCCATATTATTGTGGAACCATAGTACATTCAAGACTTGCTTTTGGAATTGGAGGATAATTTACGATTATGCATAAAAATACTACATACATGATTATACTGATTATTTCCGCACTAGCTATTATAAATAATCCAAATTTTTTATTTAAATAAGAACTAAATGATACTATGAATGTCATTATCGTAATTATAGACATAGATATAATAACAGAAACAATGGACAATAGTGGTTTTAGAGATTCTTCTGTATAATATTCATTATATACTAAATAAATTAAAACACAGCTTGTTGTCATAAAGAATATTGTAAAGAAAGCAATAATATAATGAAAAATTGACACACCACCCATACGATTTAGAGGATAAATGAATAAAAATAATAAAAAACAAATGGCAATTATATAGTTGATTATTAGTGTGACCAGTTCAAGTGAAGTACCAGTAAAACTAAATCCTTGGTAAGACAAAAATATTTGAAGTGTAGCTAAAAAAATCAACAATAATATAATAGGACCTGTTTTTTCAGAATTTTGAAAGGAGTGAGATAAAGTTTGTAAATACATATAGTCTTCCTTTGAATTAGCAGCTCCTGAAATATAAATATACAAAAATGTTAAAATAAAAAATATAATCGCAAAAATACCAGATATTTGTGATTCTTTTTTAACAGTTAATAGTTGATTTGAACCTTTTTCAACAGCTCTAAATTGCCTATTCGATACCTTTGAAGGCCATTTTAAATCAATAACCATTTATAAATCAAAATAAAATTATATATTTATATATAAATGGGGTATAAAATTATTGGATATTATAATCACAATAATATAGGTGATGATCAATATCAAATAACATTTCCAATGTTGTTTGAAGAAAAATGTGAATTCATTGACGCAGATACAATTGAGAAGTATCAATTTGATGATAATGATGTGATTATTTTTGGAGGAGGAGCTGTATTAAATGATTATTTTGTCGATAAAATAAATATGAAATTTAAAGATAAACCAAACAAAATCATTGGTCTATCAATTGATTTACCATTTACAGATATATTATTAAAAACGAATAAATTAGATAGAATTGATTATATGTATATCCGTAATTACCAAGATTACAATTTATTTTCAAAATTTTACAATAAAAATAAGATTGAATATTTACCAGATACATCATGTCTTCTTAAAAATCAGATTAACTTAATATCAAGTCGTAAAACATTGGGTATTGTGTTGTGTAATAATATATATAATGATTTTATTATTTCATTCATCAAAAAATGCAAAGGATATAAGATTAATTTTATATCATTTAATCTAATTGAAGATGTTAGAACTTATAAACAATTAAATGAAATATTAAAGGATACAAATATTGAATATGAAATCATATTTAATGAAGATCCTCAAAAAATATTTCGAGAAGTAGATAAATGTGATTTATTGATTAGTATGCGTTTTCATGGATGTTTATTTGCATATCACAATAAAGTGCCCTTTATTCCATTATTAAATACACGAAAGGTAATATGTTTAGTTAAAGATTTAAATTGGGAATATGTGTCATGGGATTCAAATTTTCAGTTTGATGAAAATCAATTCTATAAATCATTTAATAAATTATTGACAACTCCAAAAATCAACTATATCAATTATACAATCGACATTCCAAAATTCAGACAATCCTTTAAAAAATGTCTGTCAAACAAAGAAAAATATGTAACAACAAATGTATTATATTACAAACAAGATACAAAAGATTTACCATATGAAACAGCAGTTAAATATATTAGTTATTTAATATCAAACAATACAAACAGTAAATATAATTATGGCCTTCTTGAAAAAATGTCAAAACCAAACTTTAATTTTATAAATGAAGTTTCATGGATTATAGATGATTATTATAAAGAAAATATATTAGAACCAAATCAATTATCAAATCCAAATGGTAAATATTGTTTAACATTTAAAAATCAGAATGATTTGTCAGGAATTCATCGTTCTGGATGGAAGTATGTATATGATAATTTATTTCCAGGCCAAAATGATAATGCTGATTTATTACTTGATATGTATCTAGATGAAACATTTTTGTGGAATTCTGATATATATAGTTTATTAGGAATAATTCCATATACTCAAAAATGGATAGGATTTATTCATCATACATTTGATGAAACATTTTCTGATTATAATTGTAAGTCGATATTAAATAATGATAAATTTATACTCTCTTTAAAATTTTGTAAAGGAATAATCACATTATCAGAATACTTAAAAGATCAATTAGAGAAACATCTACTTGTATTAGGACTTTGTGTCCCAATATATTGTATATATCATCCAACAGAAGAGCCAAGAATAAAATTTGACATGAACAAATATATAAAAAATAATAACAAAAGACTAGTAAATATAGGAACATGGTTAAGAAATATATATTTTTTCTATGGTCTTGATGTATATGAAAAGAATGAAAGATTATTTTGTTCAAAGAATATAAAGAAATATAATAAAGCTGTATTGACAGGAAAAGAAAGTTCTAATTATTTTCCATCTGACACATTTTTAGAAGACTTTAAAAAATTCTTGGAACACGAACAAACGAGAGAATATACATGTCAACTATTTTCAAGTAGACATCCACAATTAAGAAATAATTGGTATTTACATCTACTAAATGATATTACTGATAAGATACAATCTGTTGAAAAGATAGATTATCTATCATCAGACGAGTTTGATAATTTAATGTCTCAAAATGTAGTATTTATTCGTCTTGTTGATTGTTCAGCCGTAAATACACTTATTGAATGTGTTGTACGAAATACACCTGTTGTTGTAAATTCTCATCCGGCTGTAGTTGAGATCTTGGGGCCAAAATATCCATTGTATTTTAATGATACAAATAATTTATATCTCAATAATATAAAGATATTAGATGCTCATAAATATCTAGTAAAGCTTGATAAATCGAAATTAAAGATTGAAACGTTTATGAGAAAATTTAAAACTGTTTTAGAAAATGTAAATTAATCATATAAATGTTAAAACCTATATTCGGAAAAAAAGGAGACCCTCCATTTTATGATCCAAATGATTTACATTGTCATGTTTGGCAATATGGACAATTATTATACAATGAAAATCCAAAAAGTCCCTATTATTCAAAAAATTTAGTAATGAGAGATTGTGAACATTGTATATTTTGTCATACAATAAAAAATAACTTTGAAAGTAAAGTATATTTAAATTTAGATACATATGATGAAATTAAACATAAAAATATAGTAGAAGTATATAAACCATTACATGTTCAACATGATGAATATGATAATCAAATTATCAGGAAAGAAAAAAATGAACAAAAAATAAATAATTATGAAATAAATCATAAATTATATCACAACAATAATGAAAATTTAAAGGAATATGATACATTCATAGTTTAAAAACATAACTACAATCATGACATTCAACTCTGACGGTCATACCTTCATCAGCACTTCTTGTTTGAGCTTGAGAAAAACTAGTATACCAACTTTTACATTTAGGGCATTTATGAGAACCTTTTCTTCTAACATTAATATTTTTAGGCATTCTTTGGTCTTGAAGAACTTGCCATTTTTCAGGATTAAGAACATCTTTATCCATAAAAGCAAATTCTTCGGGTTTCCATGTATTATTTCTTAAAGATTCCAAACAATAGTTATTTTTAAGATTTTCAATAGTTCTAATAATCAATATATGATACATATCATTTTTATTATAAATACTTTCTTCAATTTTATTAAGTTTATCTTTTTCAAGATCAAATTTATATAAAAGTTCTAACGCATTGAGTCTTATAGTATCCATTAATATGATTAAACATAAAAATATCTAGGCGCATTTTAAAACATTACTATTTGCCAGACGAATAATTTGATCATTACTTAAAACTTGATATCCAAATGATCTTCTTCGAGATTTTCGACCACGAGATTTCTTTTTATAAGATCTTTTTTTATAAGATCTTTTTCTACAAGATCTTTTTTTATAAGATCTTTTTTTACCGCGAGATTTATAAGATCTTTTTTTATAAGATCTTTTTAACATCGGTAAAACACTAGTGCACATACCAGCATTTGATTTTTTTGCAGAACCAAATCCACAACCTAAAAGAGAACAACTCATTTAAAAATAATAAATATAATTAATTATCAAAATTTTTATCTCATGTAATTAAAAATGAATGATACAGGTATAAGTGCTGCAATTTTAGGAGGATTGATAATTGGTGGTATTTTATCAACTAACTTAAACAAAAAGAAGGTCGAAAAGTATACAGGATATCCAAAACCTCCACAATTTTACGCAAATGCCCCAAAGTTTGGACTTCGAAACTTTAAGTCTCCTTCTCCAAATGATCCAAACTCAGTTGTGAATTTACAAAATACAGGAGACCAACTCTTTGCATATCAACTATTTCAACAAGCTACAAATGCTGCTACTGCAACAATGGAACAATTGGATGCAATATCTGGTCAATCCCAACAACAAACAGGTGATTCATCTTTGGATGGTGGATTAAGTTCAAGAACCGCACCATATGCATTATTAGATGATCAAGGTCCAGAATTATATGCAAGTGAATTTCAAGCTGTTAATTTAGGATCAGAAAGAGCTCAGAGTATTAGTGCATGTGCCCAAAATGCTCCAACATTTGTTGCTACTTCATTATTGCCTAAACCAACAATTCCAGGGCAAGATTCATGGAATGTTCCAAGTCCTGATAATTTATTAGTGAATCAATCATTCTTATCTGCAACTCAACAAATTGGTATTGATACAACTTTATCTAGTACTAAAAATCAAAGTTATGATATTCGAAATAATATTCCAAATCCTATCAATGTTGTATCTCCATGGAACAATACAGAAATTATGCCCGATTTGGAAAAGAGACCATTGGATTGCTTTATTCCAAAGGATCAAGGATTGTATGGATGTGGATCTCCTGGTGCAAATACAAATCCAACTTATGTCGGTATGTAAAATCTTTGATATTATAAATGAGATATTCGAGAAGAAAAAAAAGTTTACCAACGAAAAGGAGATTTAAGTTGAAAAAACCTAGTAACAGGAGTCGTAAAAAACCAAAAAAATCAAAAAAATCTGTTAAAGATTTAAAAAGATATATTGATAATAACATGATTAAGAGAGATAAATATATAAATAGGCAATCAAGTTTCAATGGTGGAGATGATGAGATGATGGCACTTGATTATCAAAAGAAAATCAATAATTATTCAAGGGCATTAAAGAAAATGGGAATAATATATCCAGTGAATGATACCGTTGGCGAAAAATTGATGGCAGAAAATCCTTGAATGTAATAAATGTGTTCAATATGTTTGGAAGATAATGAAGACAGACTAATAACAACACTTTGTTGTCATATTTTTCATGAAAATTGTTTGGATGAATGGAAAAAAATCAATAATACATGTCCATTATGTAGAATTGATTTTAAGAAAATAGAAATTGAATTTGTAAATTTAATGTTAATCTTATTCAATAAAAAAAAAAATTCCCAAGAATTTATTTAGTACATGTTCAAATAGGAAAGAGACAAAAATACCCCTGTCTCCCTGGATAAACTAAATATACAAACCAATAAACATATGCTTCGGCATATGTTTATTATATTTTAGATTAAAATAATACAATAATCAAATGAACTATTATCAGTAGCAACTAGAACATTTAATGTTGTATATGATCTAACTCTAAACGAAGTAGGTGTTTTATTATCAACGACTAGATAACCAAGATCTGTACTTGTAGATGTTCGAGAAATCATAACATTATAATTTGTTATATTATTTATTGATATAGTAACAGAACCATTGATTAATGCAGAAGTTCCAAGAAGGCCATATTTTAAAGTTTTTAAACGAACTTGAGGTCCAGAATCAATAATAACATCAGCTGAGCTACTAAATGTTCCAGAATTATTATATTGTGCTCCTAAATTTGTCCCAGTTGGTGTTGCTTTTGAACCAGAAGATACATTTGTGATTCTTCCATTTGTATTTACAGTTATATTTGCATTTGTATATGCTCCAGGAGTTACACCTGTTGGTGGAATTGTTATTGAACCTGAACATATAAAATTGTTACAATTTAATTGGGGAACAGTCAAAAGAGGAGAAACATATGTAAAAGATGGATCAGTACCAAAATTATTTCCAACATTATAAATAACTTCAGAATTTAAACCAGGAGCACTTGGTGTAACACCTGATGTTGCATTCAGAATTATTCCATTATTATTAATTACGACAGTAGGATTTGTATAATCACCTGGAGTTACACCAGAAGATGGAAGATCAAGAGATGCAGCTCCCCCAAAACTTTTTGGTATTATTGTAGATGTAGCTATTATTTTAGGACAAGTTAAAGTTTCCGTAAATGGATCATATGTTAAATTAGGACTTGAATCAAAAAGTCCTTCATTATTAAATTGAATATATCCATTTGAACCAGAAGCAGATGATTGTGTAGAATAAACAAGTTGAAAATAAGTAGGATCAACTCCAATAATTCCATTTGATATACAAGTAAATAATTTAAAAGCAAAATTTGTTCCATTTAAAATAAACACAGTTGTACCATTTGATATTGTAATATCAGCACGTTCCCAATCAAATTCATTAACTACATATATTCCATTATCAACAGGATTTGTTTGTTCAGTAACAAGTACAAGATTCCCAATTTCAGCAAGATAATCATCTATTACTTGTGGTCCATTTAAAATTATATCAGAAACACTTGCAACATCAACAGATCCTTTCCAAAGATCATCAAATGTAGTACCAATAACTTTTTTGACGTCTCCAGATACAGATTCAACGAAAGAAAATGTTTGGGAAGTGATAATTTGTGGAGGTTTAATCATTTATTATAATTATTAAATTAACTTTTGATTTTGTAAATCTTCATATGTTTTATTTAATATCAATATAATCATATCAGTATATTCATTAGAATCTTTGTAATCATAATCTTTATATAGAGCATAGTTTAGATAATACCTATGAATATTTGCTTTTTTAGGAATTATAACAAATATATTGTCTTTTAGTTCATTAATATAATCCTGATTATTATAATTCATAAATAAATCATTTTTAAAAAAAGGAACAAAAAAATTCATATCATCTGTTTTTCTGATAATCATAAACATAAATTGAATGAGTAATGTTATAAAATAATACAACTTTGATTTGTATTTTAAATTTTTAGTACACCAATCTGAACCAAAATCAATCATTTTAATATCAGAATAATCACTCGTAACTACAAAATTTTCAGGTTTAATATCAGAACAAAAAACATTTAAATCGAAAATTTGTATATATAATAAGTCTATTGCCTTATTGATTAATTTTATTATCGTATCATGATAATCAGGAATATCATTCATTAAAAGAACTTTATCAAATGAAAAAGGAAAATAGTCCATTATGATTATTCCTTTATGAGAATCAGTTTTAAATACTTTATATACATTTGGACCAATACTATATTTTGACATTAATAAAGATAAACTGATTTCTTGATAAAAATCATCTTCCGCGTTTTCTTTATCAGGATCAATTTCAACCATTTTCAAAGCAACATTAATAGTTTTTTTAATTTCATAAGTTCCTTTATAAACAACACCATATGACCCTTTGCCAATTTCATCAGATATATTAATATTTTTATAATCACAGTCGGTAAGTATACTTGCTAAATCAGTTTTATTAGTTTTGCAAGTTTTCATTTATAAATAAAAATATTATTTATAAAGACCTTTGATTTTTGCAAGTTTTTTAGCTTTGTCTGATACATTAGGATCTTTATTGATAATATAAGAATAAGCTTCCATTTCAAGTTCTTTAAAATTTCCAGAAGGAATAGAATATTGATTCGGATATAACATTTTTTTTGGACGATCAAAATAAATTAAAGGATATATAGTTCCAAGTATATTAACCGCATCATATAGATCCCAGTCTTGATTTGAATATGCTTCAGATAATATATAATCAGACATACAACAAAGATCTATAATTTTAACACAATTATTAAGAGAAGAAGTCATGTTTGGATAATTATAATAAACAGTAAGGCAAGTATAAAGAGTACATTTTCTAATTTTCTCTTTAAAATCATTTTTCTTTAAACAAAAATCAATAGTTTGAAATGTATCAAGTTCAATATCTTTCGTACCAACTGAAATTGCAGAATTTTTTAAAAATCTATAATCATAATTCAAATTAGCAATTTGTTGATTATTATTTACAAACACATGATTGATTATAAATTTAGGCACCTCTCTAACTACCCCAACTGCTTTGTTATTACTGGTCATAATCACAGGTAAACATTTATTTTTATCAAGATATTTGAATAGTTCAGTTTTTTCAGTTGATTTAAGAACATCATCAACATCTTCTATAACATAAACTTTTTTATTTGTTGATAGAAATTTATTGATTCCTTTGCAACATAATTCAGATAAAAAAACATCAAAATCTTGTTCTTCATCATAATTAATAATTATATAATCAAGAGCTTCAACACATTTAGTTATAAGGGTTGTTTTTCCACAACCAATAGTACCTCTAATGATTAATCCTTTGAATTTTGATTGATTTAAATAATCAACAATAACTTTTGTATTAGGGTCATTTAAATCAATAGATTGTTTAACAATAGTCTTTTCAACGGTATTTATTCCACCTTTGAAAGGATTGAATGACATTTTATAGAACGTTAAAAAATAATTAGAATAAATATTAATTATATTAAATGTTTAAAGATCTTATAAAAAGTGCGCTTGACGAGTTTAAAAAAAACGAGAGTGAAGTAAATAAATTTGTAAATACAGAATTGGCTGCTCTTGTTCTAGAACCAATAAGAATGGCATTTCTATTTCTTGGATTATTATTGGTTTTAATTGTGTTAAATTTAACATATATTTCATTTAAAATTTCAAAAACTCTTTAAGCTCTTCGATTAGCAGCTTGTCCAGGGTTTTGATTTCCTTGTCCCCACCATCCAATAGTATTAGCACCATATGGTCCTTGCATGCTCAAAAGAGAATCAGGAGCTCCTTGGCCGAAGGCACCAAATCCTCGTCTTAACTTTCTTCGAGTAACTCTACGCTTAGACTTTCTATGGGACTTTCTATGGGACTTTCTATGGGATCTTTTCACCTTTTTGCAGGTGTATTTTCGACCAAACTTTGGTCGTGAGCATCTGTAAGTAGTTTTACACTTTTTCATAGTGTATGATCGTTGTCTTTTTGGGACTCCCTTTTTTAAGCTTCCGAATCTTGCCATTTATTATTTATAAAGAAAAAAAATTTCCAAGAAAAATATGGAACATATAATAAAAATGGGAATTAAAGGTCTCAATAAATTAATAACAAAATATTCTCCTTTGTCAATTTCAACCGTAAATTTAGTTGATTTAAAAGGCAAAAAAATCGCAATAGATAGTGAACTACTTCTTCACAAATTTAGAAATTATGACAACTCAAAAAATTCACACATATTTGGTTTCATAAATAATATAAATATATTTCTTAAAAATGGTATATTACCAGTATACGTATTTGACGGTGTTCCAAGTGTTGCAAAACAAAAAAACGCAATTCTAAAACGTACGCAAACCAAGGAATTTATAAACAAAAAAATAGAAGAACTTGAAAATGAATTCATTGAAAAATTAAACAAGAAAAAACCATTCGAATTTATAGATAGCGATATTAACGAAATATTAGATAAACTCCAAAAAAATCAAACAAAAATATCATCTGTAACAAAAGATCACAGAAAAGAATGTAAATATCTTCTTAAATTATTAGGAATTCCATACATCGTAGCAAATGAAGATGCAGAAGCATTATGTGTATCATTACAATTCAATGGTATAGTTGATTATGTTTACTCTGATGACACTGATGTTATTCCATACTTTGTGTCATGTTATAAAGATCAACAAACAATAACAACAGAAATAACTATTTTACGAGGTAAACTAGTTGATAGTGTATTTGAATCTGTTTCAGTAAATAAAATACTAGAAGATTTTGATATGACACCTAGAGAATTTGTAGATATGTGTATATTATGTGGTTGTGATTTTTGTGAAGGAATATTTAAGATTGGACCAAACAATGCATATAAATTTATTAAAGATTACAACAATATTGAAAATTTAAAAGACATATTAAATTATGATGAATCATTTAATTATACAGATGCACGGAATGTATTTTATAAAGATCATAATCTTCCAATTTCAAATATTGAATTAGGCACAATAAAATATGATGAGTTAGTGTTGTATCTTAGAAATGAGAGAAATATAAATCCATTGCCAATTATTGATAAATATTCAAAAATATATGATATATATAAAAAGAAATTAATTGATCAATCAAACATACATTCATTTTCTTCTGGAATAAACATAGAAATTTGTTGACCATAATAAGTTTCATATTCAGGATGTTGTGTAATATCATTATTTCTCCAATATTGAACATCTTTCCAAAATTGTTCAAGTATTGGAAAATGTTTATTAAACCATTTTTCGCATCTATATACTCTTACTAAGTTAAACTCTCGAGTTGAAGGAATATATTCCATAAAATCAGCTATGTCTAAATTACATATTGCTAAATTTAATTGAAGTTGGGCATAATAATGTTCAGGAATTTTACCATGCACAATCTTTCTTCTAAAAGGACATTTTACTTCAATCATTATAGGTTTTTCTATTCCCTTATTATCAAGAGCAATTCCATCAGGACTTCCTCCTAAAAAATGATATCGTTCATCTATATAATGTCTTAATGGATTTAAATCTTCATAACCAATGAGACCAAAATTATGATTTGTTTTTCCCATTAAAACTTCATAAAATTTAATAGCTTCATCTTCATATTTTTGACCATGTAAAGTACTTTGATTACTATATTGAGGTCTTCCAATACATTTTTCAAATAACAATTCAACAGGTTTTTTATAAGGATTCTGTCCAAGGGCAGTTGCTGCATCACTTGATGTAAGTTTTCCTTTTCTTTGTTCAAACCATTCAGGTTCTCTTTGTTTGTATTGAGGAATTTTTTTTACGAAATCTAAATATTCAGCGTCTAACATTTATTTATAATAATACAAATTCTTAAATATCAAATTCTTTATCAAGATCAACAATTTGTTGATTATTTATTAACGTTTTTATATAAGAATAATTTGGAGTATCTTCGAAATATAATGAATTGATATATTCAAAATATTTTTTTATATAACTGGGTTCTTTGCAAAATTTTGTTATATCAGTATCTTGTTTTACTTTTAAAATCTTTGCATATTTCTCTTTCTTATTTTTAGATACAATTCCTTGCCATGGTAAATTACCTTTTATTAAATAAACAATTATATAACCAATTGATTCTAAATCATCTCTTCGACTTCCTTCATATCCAAGATGTGTAAATTTAGAAGCATATCTTGGAGTTCCAATAAGACTATGTCCATCAGAAAAGGGAATATGTTGATTATTAATTTTATACTTTTTAGAAAGTCCATAATCAATAAGATATAATGTTCCATTTTTAAATAGGAAATTTTCAGGTTTTAGATCTCTATGGATATAACCTTTTTCGTGAAATGTTTGAATTCTTTCAATCATTTGAATAAATAGATTTGAAATAATTTCTAATGAAAATTGACGATTTTTTTTGTCAAAAATTTCTTCAAGATTTGGACCTATAACTTCAGTTACCAATAAATAAGCTTCATTTGTTTTTTCAAATCCCTGTAATTTTGGAAAT
>Ga0209174_10002560_pt1 | contig 11924 bp, 7 predicted proteins | sample JI91814BDNA_FD_187505 | JGI IMG/M metagenome (GOLD analysis project Ga0209174, IMG submission 187505) | Wastewater effluent complex algal communities from Wisconsin, to seasonally profile nutrient transformation and Carbon sequestration -... | ecosystem: Engineered > WWTP > Effluent > Algae...
CGGGAGCGACTCGATCGCCTCATACAAGTCCGCCGTGCCCATCCGGATGCCGTGCCGGTTGAGCGTGGAGTCGGAGCGCCCGTGGATGATCGCGGTGCCCCGATCGGTCAACGTGACCCAGTCGCCGTGCCGCCACACTCCGGGGTAGGTGTCGAAGTAGGCGTCGTGGTAGCGCGCCCCGCCGGGGTCGTTCCAGAACGACACCGGCATGGACGGCAGTGGCCGGGTGATCACGAGTTCACCCACGTCTCCGCGCACCGGTTGCCCGGATTCATCGAAGGCATCGACCGCCGTGCCGAGATAGGGCCCCGACAACTCCCCCGCATACACCGGCAGGTTGGGCGCCGCACCGAGGAAAGCCGAGACGACGTCCGTCCCGCCGCTGATCGAGTTGATCTGGATCCGGTCGCCGACCTCGGCCATGATCCATTCGGCACTCGATGCTGGCAGCGGCGCTCCGGTGACCCCGACCATGCGCAAGGCGCCAAGGTCGTGGTCGCGCCCGGGCGTCAGACCCGCCTTGATGCACGTCTGCAGGTATGCCGGGCTCGTCCCGAAATGGGTGACACCCTCAGCCGCGCACACCCCCCACATCCGGTCGGGGTTGGGCGTGGTCGGGCTGCCGTCGTAGAGCACGATCGTCGCCCCCGTCAGCAGGCCGGCGACCAGGAAGTTCCACATCATCCAGTTGGTGCTGGTGTACCAAAAGAAGCGCGACCCAGGCCCGATCCCGGACTGCAACCCGACCGCCACCAGGTGCTCGACCACAACGCCGAGGTGTCCGTGCACGATCCCCTTGGGCAGACCGGTCGTGCCGGAGGAGAACAGCACCCACAGCGGGTGCTCGGCGGGCACCTGCGCGCTGACGAAGCCCGACCCGTCGGCGACAGCGGTCGCCCAGGGCAGCGCCTCGACCCCCACGCGCAGGCCGTCCGGGCAATCCCCGTCGACGAAAACAAGGGTGCGCACGGTGGGAAATCGCGCCACCAGCTCCCGCACCGCTTCGACCCGATCGTGCCTCGTGCCGTTGAAAACCGAGCTTGTGCTTGCCACCAGTACGACGGGATCAAGTTGCCCCAACCGGTCCTCGGCCGCCCCCACCGCATAGTCGAGCCCGCACGCGGCCCAGGTCGCCCCGACCGCCGCCGCACCCAGGAAGGCGACCACCGCCTCGGGCACATTGCCGACATAACCGACGACGCGGTCGCCCGGCTGCACTCCCGATCGCCGCAGGAACTGGGCGAACCCGGCCACCTCGGCCGCAAGCTCACCCCACCCGATCTCGCGCCGATCGCCGGACTCACCAATCGCGGCGATCGCCGGCCCCGGCCGCTCGCGCCACCGCAAGACCTGGTCGACATAGTTACCCCGGGCACCGGGGAACCAGCCAACCCCCGGCATCTCGCCGTCATCCAAAACCGCGGAATAGGGAGCCGACGCCGTGACCTCGTAGAAGTCCCAGACGGCGGCCCAGAACGCGGCGAGATCGCCGACCGACCAGGCCCACAGCGCGGCATACGTCGGGAACGCCTGGCCCGTGCGCGCCTCCACGAACCGGGTGAACTGGTCGAGATCGCTCCCCGTGAACTCCGGACCGGGCGACCACAACAAGGCACCGGCGTCCGACGACACGCCTTCTGCACGAGACACAGAATCGGGCACGGGAACTCCTCCTTTGGCTGATCCCGCCGGCGTAACCGACACACGGCCACCGACACCAGCAGGCTAATGCCGCCGACCGACAGCCCCTTCCGCCCCCCGCTGGGGCATCGGCGCCTCCCCCTCTCGAAAACGAGCGCTGGTCATGCGATCGGCCTGCCCAATGAGTTGGCCGCGTCAACGACCGAGGGGTGCGAGGTGTCCAGATCGTCGATCCTGAGGAAGGTTGCCGGGCACTCATCACCGACCGGCACCCACAAGCAATAAATCGTCCAGTGCGGCCGTTGGTAGGACCACCACCGGACCCCGGCCCACTTCTGCTCGCGATAGATGCTGAGAGCCCACTCCTGGGTGACCGGTCGGTTGCGCCCGATCACCTGGGTCGGGCGCAGGCCACGAGCCAGCAAATTCCGGGCGTCGTCCAGATCGAGCACCCCGATGTCGTCGTCGACCTCATAGATGCCCAGAGCCTTCACCGATCCCGGCAGCGCGGGGAGCAGAAACATCTCGTCCGACCATTCCACGAAATCGCCGAACACCTCGCCAATGGCCGCGGCAGGGCTCAACCCGAAGTACCAGGTGTCGTAAACGCCCTGATTGTCGAGGCGGTTGCGCCCTTGCGGTCGATGAAGATACGTCGGCGAGCCCGGCTCGCCTGGACTAGCGCCCGGGAGATACGGGAAGACGCGATACAGGAGCACTCGTCGAGACGCTCAACCGCCGAAGGCGATCTGTTCGGCGGCATCGATCGCCTCCAGGACCTCCGACGCCCCTCGTAACGTCAACACATCGATGGGGCGGGCGCCGTCAAGATAAGCGTTGGAACCCGTCATCCAGTCGTTGATCACGCGCGGCTCAAAGATCATCGCGGCGCGGGAATAGACGTGCTCCAAGTCGGTGAGGAGTCGCGCCTTCTCTGGAGAGGGCATGCCCTGACCGGTGCGCCAGCGCGTTGGCTGAGACTTGTCCACACCCAGGAGGCCCGCAACCTTCGTGACCGAGCCGACATACTGAATCAGGGCCTCAGTGCGAAACGGAATGACCGGCACGGGCGCCCCCTGAACATGAATGGCGACCGGCCCCTGCGGCGTCGCGCGCGCATCCCCACCCGCCTTCCGCCGGGACCGCGCCGTGATGCTCATAACCGAACTCTACCGCCGCAACGTGATTGTTGCGAGCCATGGCAGTGGCGCACGTCTAGATTGGCCCCATGGACCGGATCGACGAGTCCCGCGAACCGCTGGTCCGCATGGCCGACGGCACCGTTAAGCAGATAAACCCGTTCTCCGGCACCGAGGTCTGGACTGTTCCTGGCCGGGGGCACCGCCCCTTCCCGACCGTGGTCAACGACGTCCGCGACCTGGAGCCCGGGGAGGCGACGCGGCGGTGTGCCTTCTGCGAGGAGCGGTATGCCGAGACCACCCCCGAGAGTGGCCGCTGGACGGCGGCGGGCACGGCATACCGGTATGACGCGGGGCTCACCTTCGAGGAGGTGACCGGGGCGGCGGCGGACTTCCGCCGCATACCCAATCTGTTCGAGATTTTGTCGTTCGACTTCTGGCATCGGAACTACGGCTACACCGGCAATCCCGAGGCGACCGCGCACCAACGGCGTTATCTCGAGACCGACGGTGGTCGCGCGCACGTGCTGAGCATGGCCCGGGTCAAACTCGCCGCGATGGGCCTAGCCGAGGCCCGCCTGCCGACGTCGATCGAGCAGATCGCCGCCCTGGACCCCGCAATCCTGGGGAGTTTCTTCGCCGGGGCACATGATGTCGTGGTGGCCCGCCGCCACTACGTCGACGGCGCGACCCGCACCGACCACCTCTGCTCATCCGGCCAACTCATCCCCGATGAGCACGCCGGCTTCCTCAGCGCGACCATCGCCAGCGCGCACGCTCAAGCGCTGGAGAATCCGCACGCGCACTTCGTCTCGATCTTCCAGAACTGGCTGGCCCCCGCGGGCGCGTCCTTCGAGCACCTGCACAAGCAGGTCGTCGCGATCGACGAGATCGGACAACGCAACAGCATCGAGTATGGCCGTGTGCGCGCCGATCCCGATCTCTACCGTCGGTGGGGACCGGAGTTCGCCCGCCAACACGGCCTGGTCATCGCCGAGAACGCCCATGCCATCGCCTTCGCCGGCGTGGGTCATCGCTTCCCGGGCATCGACATCTACACCAAGGTCGAGGGCATTCCGTGGGAGTTGCCGCCCGAGGTGATCCGGGGTTGGTCCGACCTGGTGCACGCCTGCCATTTCGCGACGGGCCCGCTCGTTCCCACGAACGAGGAGTGGCACTACCAACCGCACACCATGCCGGGTTTGCCCATGCCGCTGCGCGCCGTCATCAAGTGGCGCATCAATACGCCCGCGGGTTTCGAGGGCGGGACGAATGTGTTCGTCAACACCATCGACCCGTGGACCGTGGCCGAGCGGGTGCGCGGCAAGCTCCACCAGGCTCGAGTCAGCGGCGACCTCGGCGACGTGCACCTGCCGTGACTGCTCTCACTCTCGAAGACCGGAACAACTGCCGCTGACCCCCGGTTGCCCTAGGCATGGACAGTGCGCGCACCGCCTCACCCAAGCGACCCACCGTTGTCATCATCGGCTCGGGATTCGGTGGACTGTTCGCCGCCCGCGCCCTCGCCAAGGACGACGTCGACGTGGTGCTGATCGCCAAGACAAGCCACCACCTGTTCCAGCCGCTGCTCTATCAGGTCGCCACCGGCATCCTGTCGCAGGGCGAGATTGCCCCCTCCACGCGGGAAGTGCTGGCCAAGCAGAAGAACGCCACCGTCGTGCTCGGTGAGGTCACCGCGATCGACGTGACCGCCCAGACCGTGACGGCCTCCCTGGTGGGCGAGCAGTTCACCCAGCCCTACGACTATCTGATCGTTGCCGCGGGCGCTGCGCAGTCCTGGTTCGGTCACGACGAATTCGCCGAGTACGCCCCGGGTATGAAGAGCATCGACGACGCCCTGGAGTTGCGTGGCCGGATCTTCGGGGCCTTCGAGCTCGCCGAGGTGGCGGCCAAGGAGGGCCGCCACGACGAGGTCGGTCCGCTGATGACCTTCGTGGTGGTCGGCGCCGGCCCCACCGGAGTCGAGATGGCCGGGCAACTGGTCGAGTTGTCCAACCGGACGCTGCGCCGCGACTTCCGGCACATCTCTCCCGCCGACGCCAAGATCATCCTCGCCGACGCCGCCCCCAGCGTCCTCGGCAGCTTCCACCCCAAGCTCCAGGACGCCACCAAGAAGAGCCTGGAGAAGCTCGGCGTGGACGTGCGGCTGGAGGCGATGGTCACCGGCGTCGACGAGCGCGGTATCACCGTGCGCCGAAAGGCCGCCGACGGCACGACCACCGACGAGCGCATCGAGGCCGTCACCAAGGTCTGGGCCGCAGGCGTCGCGGCGAGCCCGCTCGCCAAGCAACTCGCCGACCAGGTCGGCGTCCAGGTCGACCGGGCCGGGCGCATCCCCGTGCAACCCGACCTCACCCTCGTCGGCCACCCGGAGATCCACGTCGTCGGCGACATGATGACGCTGGACAAGCTGCCCGGAGTGGCTCAGGTCGCGATCCAGGGGGCGCGCCACAGCGCGAAGGAGATTCGCCGCCACCTCAAGGGCGAGCCGACCGGGGCCACGTTCACCTACTTCGACAAGGGGAGTATGGCGACCATCTCCCGATTCCGCGCGATCGCCGAGATCGGCTCGATCCGCCTGACCGGCTTCATCGCGTGGCTGGCCTGGCTGGCCGTCCACCTCGTCTACATCATCGGCTTCAAGTCCCGGCTGACGTCATTGATCAGTTGGGCGGTCAGCTTCATCGGTCGTGGGCGGGCCGAGCGCACGATCACCGAGCAGCAGGTCTTTGGCCGCCAGGCCATCGAGCGGCTTGCCGAGATCGAGGCTTCGGCGGCGAAGCGCGCGGGCACCGACGCCGCCTGATCGGGATAATTGCCGCTCACCCGGTGAGCGGAGGCACGTGATGAGCACGGCAATCCTGATGGTGCTGGCCGCGCTCATCATCGGTTTCTCCAAGACCTCCCTCGGCGGGCTGGCCGTGCTGAGCGTGGCGATCTTCGCGGACATCCTGCCCGCGAAGGAGTCCACCGCCGCGATCCTGGTCCTGTTGATCGTGGGCGATGTCATTGCCTGCTGGCACTATCGGCACGACGGTGACTGGGCGCTCATCCGGCGGCTGATGCCGGCCGTGCTGGTGGGCATCGCCCTGGGCACTGCCTTCCTGCGGATCGTCGACGACACCTTCCTCAAGCGCTCGATCTCGGTGGTCATCCTGGTGCTCGTCGCGCTCCAACTGTGGCTCAAAGCCCGTCCGACACAGGGCGATTCCCGCGCGCACGAGCATCCGATCGCGGCCTGGAGCGCGGGGGCCGGGGCCGGCTTCACCACGATGACGGCCAACGCCGCGGGGGCCGTCATGACGCTCTACCTCAGCGCGTCCGGCGTGGACAAGAAGCGCTTTGTCGGCACGATGGCGTGGTTCTTCCTCATCGTCAACCTGTCCAAGGTGCCCTTCTCGCTGGGGCTCGGCCTACTGCACTGGCGCGACCTCAGCCGCGCCGCCATGCTCGCCCCCGCCATCCTGGTCGGCGCGTGGGTGGGTTACGCGACGATCAAGCGGATCAGCCAGGGCGTCTTCGACATCGCCATCCTGCTGGCCTCGGCAGTCGCCGCCATCGGCCTGCTCATCCGCTCCTGATCGCTGAATATCCGATAATATTGATGCATTAATAGAGAGACATAGACAGAGCAATCACACCCGGGGCCGGACGAACGGGAACGACAGCACCCCCCGAATGGAGGTGTTCGTCAGGAGCATGACCAGGCGGTCGATCCCCATACCCATCCCGCCCGTCGGGGGCATGCCCGACTCCATCGCGACGAGGAAGTCCTCATCTACCTCCATCGCCTCCACGTCCCCGCCGGCGCCGTTGAACGATTGCTCGGTCAGCCGCTGCCGCTGGTCAACCGGGTCGGTGAGTTCGGTGTATGCCGTGGCCACCTCCATTCCGGCGATCACCAGATCCCACCGCTCCACCAGGCCGGGGGACGTGCGGTGCGGGCGGGTCAGGGGCGAAGTCTCTTGGGGGAAGTCCAGATAGAACGTCGGGGTGGTCGTGTGCGGCTCGACCAACTCGGCATACAACTCCTCGATCAGCGCCCCCGGACCCATCGCGTCGCGAACCGGGATGTGATGCGTGCGAGCCAGGTCGAGCAGGATGTCCATGTCGGTGTCGATGGTGATGGGCCGGCCCACCGCCTCGCTCACCGCGGTGAGGACAGGGACGCACGCCCACTCCCCGGACACGTCGACGAAGTCGACTCCCGCGAGCCCGCCGCGAACCTGAGCAGGCGTGGGCATCGGGAGGCGGGGCGCGCCATACAGGGAGGAGGCTGCGGACCGGATCAGGTCCTCGGTGAGGTGGCGCATCGTCACGTAGTCGGCGTGCGGCCGATAGACCTCCAGCGACGTGAACTCCGGATTGTGCGTGGCATCCGCGCCCTCGTTGCGGAAGTTGCGGCCGAGTTCATAGATCGGGCCGAGTCCGCCGACGAGCAGCCGCTTGAGATACAGCTCGGGCGCGATTCGCAGGGACAGGTCGACGCCATAGGCGTTGCTGAAGGTCTGGAAGGGCCGCGCCGTCGCGCCGCCGTGGACGCTCTGCAGCATCGGCGTCTCGACCTCGAGGTAGCCCGCGGAATCCAGGCTCGCGCGCACCGCCCGGACCACGGCCGAGCGCTGCCGCAGGAGATCGGCCTGCTCAGGGTGGACGATGAGATCCACCGACCGCTGCCGCAACCGCGTCTCGGGATCCTCAAACGACTCAAAAGGTATGGGGTGCAGCGCCTTCGCCTCGATCGTCCACTCGTCGACGAGGAGGCTGGGCGTGCCCGTCCGCGAGCGTCCGGGGCGTCCGGTGACGCGCAGGAGGTCACCGCCGCTGATCAGGTGGGCAAAACGGCGCAGGGCAGCTCGCGCGAGCGTGGCCGCGTCCAGCAGCAGTTGGATGCTGCGCCCGCCGTCGGTGAGGACGACGAACAGTACGCCCCCGTGGTCGCGCACCCGGCGCACCCGGCCGACGACGACGAGTTCGGTCGCCTCGGACCACGTCGCCGGCAACTCGCCCAGGGGCGTCGGCCGGGGTTCCTCGGCGGCCGGGTAGCCGCTGATGCCGTCGCGCTCGAGGTCGGCGAGCACGGCATACCGATGGCGGGTTTGATCCCCCCGTCGCGGACCGATCGCGCCCGCTGCGGCGGCCGGAGTCGTCGCGAGCGCCCGGACCTGGGCCAACTCGCTCGCCGACAACATCCCGCCGCCCGCGCCCGAGAAGCGCGCGAACGGCGGCGCCGGCAGGAAGCCCTCCGCCGAAGCGGAGGCAATCCCGGCGTGCGGCAACGACATTGCGTCCTGGTAGCACAGGAAGCGCGGGAACCACGCGGGCTCGAACTTGGCATTGGACCGATAGAGGCGTTCGAGTTGCCAGAAACGATCGAAGAAGCCGAGGACGGAGGCGTTGAAGCGGGTGATGCCGCCGGCGCCGACCCGGGTCGCGTCCTCGAAGATCGCGCGGAACATGCAGAAGTTGAGGGACACCCGACGTATGCCGAGCCCCGACACGTCCTCCATCACGCGCGCCACGAGCAACTCGGTGACCCCATTCGGCGCCTCGGGCGAGCGCCGCATCAAGTCCAACGAGATCCCCGCCCGCCCCCACGGAACGAAAGACAGCAACCCGACCAGGCTCCCCTGCGGCTCGCGCGCCGTGGCAAACAGAATGCGGGCATCGGCCGGGTCGGCCTCGCGGTTGAGTGCCATCGAGAAGCCCCGCTCGGGCTCGTCCCCGCGCCATACTTCCGCGCGTTCCAGGATCTCGTGCAACACCTCCGGAGCAAGGTCCCCTTGGCGGTGAGTGGTCACGGTGAGACCTGCCCGGGCGGCACGCTGCGCCGCATGCCGCACGGGCGTCATCGACGCGCGACGCAAGTCAAAGCGGGCCGGATCGAGGATCGCCTCGTCACCCATGGCAATGACGGAGAAGCCCGCCGCGGCATACGCCTTGGCACCCTCCTCGCTGACGCTGAGGACCGTTGGGAGCCAGCCATATTCGCGTGCCTCGGCGAGCCACAAGGCGATCGCCGAGGGCCAGCTCTCCCGGCGCCCGATCGGGTCGCCCGAGGCGAGCGACACGCCCGCCATGACACGATAGAGCACGACGGCCTCACCGTCGGCGGCGAACATGGAGTCCTTGTCGCGACGGGTCGCGAAATAGCCAAGCGAGTCATTTTCCCCGTATGCCGCGAGGAGCCGCCGAATCTCGACCTCCCGATCCCCGGACCACCGGGTGCGGTGCCGGGCGGCCCCGAGGAAGAGGGCTACCGCGGCGATGATCGTCAGGCTGAGGAGGATCGCGGTGGCGTCGAGCACCCAGCCGGGCACGGCCGCGAACCGGCCGTGGCGGACCGAATCCGGGTCGCCGAGGGCGGCCAGCACGGCGACCACCACACCACGGGGCGTGACCTCCTTGTGCACAATCTCCAGGCACGCCCAGGTCACCGCCAGGGTGACGCCGCCGCCCACGACGAGGGCCGCGATAGCGCGCAGCCACGAGCCGGGAACCAGGCGGCCGGGGAAGGCCGAGCGGATGTGCCAGAGCCACCACAGCGCGATGGCGCTGATCCCGAGCGACACGATGTCGAGGACGCGGCCGAGGTCGTCGTGGGCCGCCCACGGCACCGGGATCGGCATCCGCGCGAAGTGCAGGAGCGCGATGATGCCGAGGAATGCGGCATACGCCTGGAAAATGGCGACGAGCCACAGCGCAAACCGCTTGCGCCCCAACAAGGCTCGCGTCACCAGTGCGAGGACGACGACCGAGACCCAGCTGCGGGCGACGGGCACATTGAGCAGTCCGAAGAGGTTCTCCACCAAGGTCGGCTGTCGGGCCGCGCCCCGCAATAGGAGCGTCATGAAGAGCGAGGTGACCGTGGCCAACCCATAAATGGTTGTCAAGGTCCGGGTGCCGCGAAGCACACGCCGGGCGGACTGACGTTGCGTTGCCGAACCGAGTCCGCTCACGTCGTCTGAATATGCCAGGTGCGGCTGTGCGCTTGCTGAGGGTGCCCACTTGCCGGCGCCGCCGACAGCCGGGGCCGGTGACAGCCAGGGTCTCCGACAGCCGGGGCCTGCGACCGCTGCAGCAACCGGACCCCTGCGCCATCATGGGACGATGCGCAACTCCTGGTCCGGGCAACGCCTCCCGCACCCGCCCGGCCGGCGACGGATCGTCGGCGACATCGAGCGGGATGCCGACCCCACGACCCCCGTGCAGAACCTGCTCGCCCGCAGCCGCGACCTGCCGCCCTTGGTGGAGTTCAAGGCCTACCGGGAACGCTTCGTCTTCGTCCTGAGCGCCGACCTGTGTGCCCAGGTCAGCGACGACACGACCTTCGACAAGGCGCTCGCCCCGTCGGTCCACGCGCTGCGCGTCTTTGCCGGCGACGGGCTGTTCACGGCCTACACCGATGAGCGCAATTGGGCCGTGGCGCACGACCTGCTCGTTCCCGCCTTCACCAAGCCTGCGATGCGCCGCTATCACGCGACGATGAACGCGGTGGCCGATTCGTTGGTCGAGAAGTGGGCGTCCGCGGCGGGCCCCGTGTCGGTGGCCGATGACCTGACTCGGATGACGCTGGAGACGATCGGTCGTACTGCCTTCGGCCACAGCTTCGGCACGTTCGAGTCCAGCGGGACCGATCCCTATGTCGTGGCGATGGTCGACTCCCTCAGACACGCCTCGCTCAATTCGGCTCTGCAGGCTCTGCCCTTAGGCGGACTCGTCAGCGCCGTGCACAACCGGCGCGCCCGCGACATCAGCCGCCGGTTGAATGCGGTCATCGATCCGATCATCACGGCTCGCCTCGCGCTCGGCCCCCGCCACGACGGCGAGGAGGACCTGCTGGGGCGGATGCTCCATACGGCTCAGGATGGGTCGGGAGCCCGGCTCGACGTCACGAATGTCCGCGACCAAATCCTGACCTTCCTCACTGCCGGTCACGAAACCACGTCCGGCGCCTTGTCGTTCGCGTTGTGGTTCCTCAGTCACGACCCGGAGGTGATGGCCAAGGCGCAGGTCGAGACCGACGAGATCCTCGGCCCGGACCCGGCCGCCCGCCCGACCTTCGAGCAGGTCCCGAAGTTTCGCTACCTGCGCCGCGTGCTGGATGAGACTCTGCGCCTGTGGCCGACGGCGCCCGGCTTCACCCGCTCGCCGCGGCAGCCGACGACACTCGGCGGTTACGCGATGATGCCGCAAGACTGGGTGATCGTCTTCCTCCCCAGCGTCCACCGCGATCCCACCGTATGGGGAGCCCACCCCGACCGGTTCGATCCCGACAACTTCCTCCCGGACCGGGTCCGGGCCCGCCCCGCCCACAGTTATCTCCCGTTCGGCGCGGGGGTGCGGGCGTGCATCGGGCGGCAGTTCGCCATACACGAGGCGGTGCTGGTGTTGGCGCGCCTGCTGCACCGCTTCGACCTGGTCGCGGACCCAGGCTATGAGTTGAAGGTGACCGAGCGCCTGACGCTGATGCCCAAGGGATTCACCCTCCAGGCCCGGCCAAGGGTGTGTTCGCCGGTTGGCCTGACTGCCTAGGCGAGTGCCCTTGTTTGGGAGGACTCGCGCCGCGGCGTGCCGTCGAGTTCAATGATGGGACGTCGCCATCCCTCGCGACGACCAGTGATTGGGGACAAGCCGGGTGACCACCGAGACGATCCGACTGGCCGCCGTCGATGACCATCCCGTGGTCGTCGAGGGAATCGCCGCGATCCTGACCCGGCTCGGTCCGGAGTTCGAGTGGCTGGGCGCGGCCTCCTCATACGACAGCTTGCGGACGCTGGTCGAGTCCAGCCCGGTAGCACCCGATGTCGTGCTCTACGACCTCCACCTGCATGACGACAGCACCTCCGGGGACGGCATCGCCTGGCTCGCGGAGCAGGACATCCGCAGCGTCATTCTTACCTCGGACATCCGGCCCATCCCGATCCGCGATGCCGTGACGGCAGGGGCCCAAGGGGTCATCCTGAAGTCAGATGCACCTGAATCCATCATCGATGTGTTGCGCCAGGTACACGCGGGCGACTTTGCGGTCTCCAGCGAACTCGCACATCTGCTGGTCAACGACGACCGCATGGCTCCGCATCTGGCCAAACGAGAGCGCGAGGTCCTCGAGCTGCTCGAAAG
>Ga0209174_10002562_pt1 | contig 11916 bp, 10 predicted proteins | sample JI91814BDNA_FD_187505 | JGI IMG/M metagenome (GOLD analysis project Ga0209174, IMG submission 187505) | Wastewater effluent complex algal communities from Wisconsin, to seasonally profile nutrient transformation and Carbon sequestration -... | ecosystem: Engineered > WWTP > Effluent > Algae...
TCTATAAAGCATTCCGGAATCTGCGTGTACTGGGCTTCACGTCCTGGAATGATATCCGGATCCGCGATAAGAAAGGAAATACAAAAGCCTCATTGCAAAGCAAAACCCGGCAAATGCATTCGGGAGACTGCCGTACAATGGAAGTGGTGGACCAGACAAGCAGCGGTGATTTTTTTGACGAATCAGGAAATTACAATTACTACACCGGTGAATTATATGCCGGTTTGTTTTTTACCACCGGTAAAGTTTGCGGAGAAAGTAATATTGTGAAAGGATATGATTTCCGGCCCCGCTCCAAAAGTGGCATGGCCAAGCATAAGGAACAATTGAAAATGCTATTCTTTAACCCCGGTAAAAAAATCCCGGGTATTCCGTTTATCGGTGATAAGATTGACATTTTTGACCCGGATCGGGCGGCATTATATGATTTCAGTATTGGCTATGATGATTATGAAGGGGAATCCTGTTACATTTTCACAATCCAGGCCAAAGAAAAACTGGGTGGTAAACGCAATGCCATTGTGATTGATAAAATGGTGACATGGTTTCATACCAAAACCATGGAAGTGATGGCCCGCAACTATGATATGAGTTATGATGCCGGTGTATACGATTTTGATGTACACATGGAAGTGCAGATGACTAAATTCGGTGACTACCTGGTTCCTAAACTGCTCCGGTATACCGGTAACTGGGATGTTGTTTTCAAGAAAAGAGAGAGAAGCAATTTTACCGCTACCTTATTTAACTTTTCCAACTGACTGACTGTAGTTCCGCCAGCGCTCAATCACTTCTGTAATATCAGGAGGTAATTCAGATTCAAAGAGTATTTCTTTCCCAGTGCCCGGATGAATAAAACCGAGGGTCTTTGCATGCAGGGCCTGACGCGGGCAAATTGCAAAACAGTTATCTACAAATTGTTTATACCGCGCATACACCGTCCCTTTTACAATTTTGTCGCCCCCATAAAAATCATCACTGAATAAAGGATGACCAAGGTATTTCATGTGTACCCGGATCTGGTGGGTACGACCTGTTTCCAGTATGCATTCCACGAGGGTCACATATCCAAAACGTTCCAGTACTTTATAATGCGTTATCGCCTCCTTTCCATGATCTCCTTCGGGGTAGGCTTCAAAGAGTTTACGGAATCGCTGGTGCCTGCCTACATGTGCAATAATGGTACCGCTGTCTTGTTCTACATCACCCCACACCAGGGCTACATATTTCCGGCTGATACTATGGTCAAAGAACTGTTTGGCCAGGTGACGCATGGCGATATCTGATTTGGCCAGTACGAGCAAACCACTGGTATTTTTATCAATGCGGTGAACCAGTCCAAAACGGGGGAGGGCATCTTCCGTCAGATCCGGTTTGATTTGTTTCAGGTGCCAGGCCACACCATTAAGCAGGGTACCAGTATAATTCCCACTCCCCGGATGAACCACCATTCCTGCGGGTTTATTGATCAGCATCAGGTGTTCATCCTCGTATACGATATTCAATGGAATGGGTTCAGGCTGTACATCAGTTTGTTCAGGACTCATATCTGAGTAAATCACTACCTGATCCAGGGGCCTGATCTTATAGTTGGGTCTGATTTCTTTACCGTTAACCAGCACCATCCCGGTATTAATCGCCTGCTGCAGTTTATTTCGGGTGGCATTTTCCAGTCTTTGCATCAGGAATTTATCAATCCGAAGCGGTTCCTGTCCCTTATCAATAGTAATACTGAACCGTTCATACAGTTCATCATTATTGTCGGTCGATTCCGGGTTCAATTGGCTTTGTTCTTCCTGCATTCGCGCAAAGGTATGGGTAAGCGGGCAGTCCTGCATAAGGAACCGGATGGGGATTTGTTGTTACATTTGCTTCCCGTCATGGCCAGAGAAAAGATTATATGCAGGGATATGGGGCAGTTGGACTACCAGGCTGCCTGGACCTATCAGGAGCAACTGCTACAGGAGAATGTTCAAATTAAATCAGCCCAGTTTCATCAACATCAGAATGTCCATGCACTGCCAACCCGGCACTACCTGCTTTTTGTAGAACATCCTGCCGTATATACCCTGGGAAAAAGCGGAAACAAAGAAAACGTCCTTCTCAACGATACCGAACTGCAGGAAAGAAATATCCAGTTCTTTCATACCAACCGGGGAGGAGATATTACTTTTCACGGAGCGGGACAGGTAGTGGGTTATCCCATCCTGGATCTTGAAAAATTTGGCACCGATATCGGTCGGTACCTGCGCAATATCGAAGAAGTAATCATTCGTACTTTGTCTGATTATGGATTAAAAGGGGAACGTTCAGCAGGGGAAACCGGTGTGTGGATCGATCCGGCCATTCCAGGGAAAGAAAGAAAAATCTGTGCCATCGGGGTGCGCTGCAGCCGCTGGATCACCATGCATGGTTTTGCGCTGAACGTAAGCACTGATCTATCTTATTTCAATCATATTATTCCCTGCGGTATTGTCAATAAGCAGGTGACTTCCCTGGAAAAAGAACTGGGAAGGGTGGTATTAATGGAAGAAGTGAAAGAAAAAATCCGCCATCATTTCGGGGAAGTATTCGAAGCGGATCTGGTATCAGAAATCCTTCTCTAGAAAGAATTTGTGTTTCTCCAGTAGTTTGCCATCTTCATACAACTCAAATCGGAACCAGCCGGCATGGTAAAAATTGGACTTATCCAGTTTGAATTCTTTTTCTTTGATCTCTCTCAATTCAAAAAGCAGGGTCTCTTCCTCAAAAAATTTGATGCTGTATTTCTTTGGCTTTTCTTCATCGGGTAGATTAATGTTCACCAGACCATCGCGACCAGTGTATACATAGATGGATGGCACAAAAGCATTGGGCTTGTTGCGGAGCGTTACCGGAGTGGGAACGGCCACAGAATCTGTATTGCCGGGAAATCCATTTAACTGGATCACTACTGGTTTAGCACGTTCTACAGAGTCAGGTACTGCCGGATCTCTTGGATTAACTGGTTTGATTTTAGAGGTAGCGCTATCAGGTCTGACCAAAATTGACGGCCCCGATACACGTAAAGTATCTTTTGCCGGACGTTTGGCATCAGTAAATAGATACATGCCTTTGTCCAGCATAATATAGATACGGTAAAACATCCGGTCACTGGGTGCTTTTGTATCCATGAAACCATTGAGGGGGGTACTGGGATCGGCTACCGTGAGGATGGATTTATAACCGGTCAGGCTGTCAAAGGAACGCTGGATGCTGATCTGTTTTACATTTTCCAGTTTATTCACCCAGCCAATGATCACCCGGTTATTGCCAGCATTGATCAAAGAGAATTTGGGCAGCGTGTCCTGTGCCTTCAGGAACCCTGAAAACAAAAGAGGCAGGAGAAGGGTGAACGGTATCAGTTTTTTCATCTTCATTTCAGAACCGGACTGGATCTTATTTGTGGTTAAAACAAAGATAGGGCAGGGGTGGGAAATGCCTAAAATATTAACTTTCCCTTGCCCAAGGATGCATTTCCCGTTAATCCGCCGCTATGAATCAGCAGTAGTTTGCTTCCTTCGGGAAAGAAGCCCTTTGTGGCCAGATCACTTATCGCGAACATGAGTTTACCGGTATACACAAAATCAGTAGGGATGCCGGTTTGCCGGTACCATTCATTCATGAAGTGGATTAATTCATCGGTATACTTTGCATAACCCCCGAAATGATAGTCATGGTGAAGACTGTATTCGGGCGGACAGTCAGGAAGGAGTTCTTTCATTTCGTTTTCCAGGGTATGATTATTCCGCATCACACTGATGCCCGTTACCTGTTGATGTTTTTCTTTGGCTTTCAGTAACCCTGCCATCATGGTGCCGGTTCCCACCGCGCAGCAGAGATGCGTGTAGCTTTCTTTATTACTGCAATGAGTAAGGATATCAGCCGCACCGGTGGCGCCAGTATGGCTATATCCACCTGCGGGAACAATCAAATGATCCGGGTGATTAAGTTCAGGAGGAATCTGTTCAGCTGCATAATTGGTCCGGCTGATAAAACATAGCTCCATGCCTAGTGATTTGGCTGCTGTTAATACCGGAGAAAGGGTGGATGGTTCTTCACCGCGGATGATACCCGTGCAGGGAAGTTGATATAAATGACAGGCCGCCGCAGTGGCAATGATATGGTTGGACCAGGCGCCGCCAAATGTGATCAGCCTTTTTTTATTTTCCTCTTTCGCCTGCCGGAGATAATACTGCAGTTTAAACCATTTATTTCCTGAAATCAAAGGATGAATCTTGTCCAGTCTAAGTAGTTCCACTTGTATTTGACGGGAATTGAATACCGGAATGGAAATAAGATCGGTGGTAATGGCATCAAGCCTGATATCCTGCGGGATAATTTGCATAGTAGCGATGCGAAATTAGATTAATTTTGTGCGTAATTTTTAAACTATGGCAAAACCCGCATTGGTAATTCTGGCAGCAGGCATGGCATCCCGTTATGGCAGCATGAAACAGGTGGAAGGATTCGGACCTTCCGGAGAAACGATCATGGACTATTCCATCTATGATGCCATCAGGGCCGGCTTTGGAAAAATTGTATTTATTATCCGCAAGGAATTCGCTGAAAATTTCAAAAGTATTTTTGAGCCCAAACTCAAAGGACTGGTTACAACGGAATACGTATATCAGCAGCTCGATTCTTTTACCAATGGGTATGGGCCGGCAGCAGACAGAACCAAGCCCTGGGGTACGGCCCATGCCGTGCTTTGTGCAAGGGAAGTTGTAAAGGAGCCATTTGCCGTGATCAATGCCGATGATTTTTATGGCAGTGATGCATTTGTTCAGGCTGCTGCTTTTTTAAATGGAAGTTGTAGCAGCCGGAACTATGCCATTGTGGGATATGATTTGTTAAGAACCCTATCTGATCATGGTACCGTGAACCGTGGTGTTTGCACACTGGATGCCAATGGCGATCTGGCAGGCATCCGGGAGCGGATCAATATTTCAAGAAAGAATGACCGGATTGTTTGTGATGACGGACAGGAACCCGAGGAGTTACCGGTGGATACCAGGGTCTCTATGAATTTCTGGTGCTTTGACCAGTCCTATTTTGATTATACCCAGCAACTCTTTGATGCATTCCTTGCTGAATCGGGTAAAGAACTGAAATCAGAATTTTTTATTCCGATTGTGGCTGATCAGTTTATCCGCGAGGGTGGAAAAGTCAGTATCATCCCCACCAGTTCATTGTGGTTTGGGGTTACCTATAAAGAAGACGCGCCATTTGTAGCGTCTAATCTGAAATTACTGATTGATCAGGGAGCATATCCTGCTTCATTATGGAAATAAAGAAGAAGCTTTAAAAAAGAAGAGGGTGTCTGATAAGTACGATTTTTGCCACTCGCAGAGTCCTGTGGACAAAGCCAAAGGAGCTCGAAGAGTCCAATGGACAAAGACGCATACTATACTTGAGGTGTCCGACGGACATAAGTAGTAAAATACAGGGTTCCTCACAGCGTTCGGAATGACAGGCTATGGTTAGGGGTTAAGGAAATACAGGATTTCTCGCTGGGCTCGAAATAGTAATGGACGTAACATCTCTGCGTTTTCTCCGCGCTCTCCTTTCTCAGCGGTAGAATTTCACGCAAAGGCTCTAAGTATTATAATTTAGTATTCAATTCTTTGTGTCTTCGAGTCTTAGTGGCAAATTTTAACCAGCTTTAGCCAGCTGTATAAAAAAGAAGCCACCCATGGGGTGGCTCCTGTTTTTTATAGGGATCAATCACTTAATTCACTTTCACCATGAAAATATAATCTTCCAGTTTCTTAACCTGTTCGGTTCTGTCGATTCCTGCGATAGAAGATTTTGAAGTTAATTTCAGGCGCTGGTAGCTGGTATCTGTTTTCTTCAGATCATCCAGTGCTTTGTAGATGTATTTACCCTGGATGGCGAAGGTGAAACCTTCTGTGCTGTTTTGTCTGGCATTCAGGATACCTACCACTTCTCCGTTTTTATTCAGGATGGGGCTTCCGCTGTTACCATGGTTGGCAGCGATTTCAATCTGACAGCTGAGGGTATCACCATTGAAACCGGTGAGGGAACTCAGGTAACCCTGTCCATATACAATTTCATTCTTGGGATAACCCAGGGTGAAAATCGGTTCGGCCAGACGGGCAGATGATTTGCTGATAGAATAAGGAATGGCAGTAAAGGGTTTAAAGCTTTCGTCATCAATTTTCAGGATGGCGATATCTTTTGAAGGATCGGTGTACACCACTTTGGCAATGAACTCACCTTTGTTGTTTTGTACAGCAATATCCCGGGCCTTGTTCACTACGTGGAAATTGGTGACCAGGTAGCCTTTGGCATCAATGATAAAACCGGTACCACCGGATTTATAAACAATATTGTTCTTTTTCTTTTCGGAGATACTGTTCTTGACCGTGGTGAGTTCGTTCCTTTGCTGATTGGTCCTGTTCTTCAGGTCAGTGATTTCTCTTTTCAGCTGGTCAACTTCTGAATTGGCCTTGGGAGCAAAGGCCCAAACCAGTGCAGAGATGGATAAGGCGGTAATCCCGGCAATAGAAGCAGCAATGGCGGCCACCCGGCGATAGCGTTTCCAGAGGTAAACAACTTTGGCCGCACCTTTCAGTTTCATGGAATCGATCTTACCCCTTTCCGTTAAATCGGTATGGATTTCATTCAGGGAGGAGCGCAGTTCTTTGCGTTCTCCAAAATGATTCAGCTGCTGAAGAAACAGGGTATGTTCCACCACCAGTTGGTCCACTTCGGCGTTTGATTTCCGGAGGGTTTCAAATTGCAGGCGTTCGTCAGGTTTCATTTCCCCACGGATATAACGCTCTACCGCATCTAAAATCTGAGTATCATTCATCACCGTTTCCGTTTTTATATTGCGCAAAAAATATTTTTTTCAACCGCATCAGGCATTTATACTTCTGGTTCTTGGCATTATCGGCATTGGTATAACCGAAATTAGCCGCAATCACCTGCATATTCTGTTTCTGGAGATAATAGGCTTCCAGTAAACTTTTGCAGGGTTCTCCCAGATGGCTGATCGCCTGTTCCATCATTTCAAATTCCGCATTCCGCTGTTCATGTGCTTCCAGGTCTTCCTCCACCGGTACCACCGATTCCATACTGTCGCCGGGGGACGCATACCGGTTCTGTTGCTGGAGCCTTTTGAGCCATAATCTCCGGGACACAGAATACAGGAATGTTTTAATCTGGCATTGCAGCTCAAAACCACCTGCTCTCACTTTCTCATAAAGAACAATAATTGCCTCCTGGAATATGTCCTTTGCATCATCTGAAGAGCCGTTGTTGTTGATAATCAATGACTGTATCGTGTTGAAATTCTCCTGATACAGCGTCTCAACAGCCTTTCTGTCGTTATTTGCCAGTCCTTTTAATAGTTCCTTTTCGTCGCTTAGGGGCTTCACATTCCGTTATTTAATACAGGATTTTAAAAATAGTAACCCTGCCCGACTGCAAAAAATATATTAAAGCAGCCGGATCAGGCCTGAAAGAAGCGGTAATGGTCCTGAAGGGAATACTTTTCTAATTTTTTTCTGGGGGGATGTCTCTACAAAAATAACAGTAAATGGCTGAAAAAACGAATGTTTTAAATAACAAATAAATTTAATATGAATTATTTTAAGAAAATCCCCGTTTTTTTTTACCTGTCCGGGTTACCTTTTTTCAATCCCGGTATTAACAGTGAAATATTTCAAAAAATTTCTAAACAACAATCATGAAAAAAGTATTTGCAATTGCATTGATCGCTACAGCAATGGTAGCTTGTAACAACAGCGGTGACAAGAAAGAAGGTGGTGATACTACTACTGCCCCTACTACTGACACTACAGTTGTAGCTCCTGTTGACACAACTACTCCTGCTCCTGTTGACACTACAGCTCCAGTTGCTGTTGATACAACTAAGAAGTAATTTAGAATGGCAAGCAATGAGAAGGCCCACCGCAAGGTTGGGCTTTCTTATTTTATACCCCTGTTCCGCCCTATAAAAGCTACCTTTGCCCACGCACCATAAATTTTATCATGCCTTCACCCAAATTTGAAGCCTTAGGAATCGAAGAGGGACTTTTACAGTCCATTAAAGTATTAGGTTTTACAGAACCCACGCCCATTCAGGAAAAAGCCATCCCGGTTTTGCTCCAGGGCACCCGTGATTTTATCGGACTGGCTCAGACCGGTACCGGCAAAACAGCAGCATTCGGATTGCCACTGCTGCAACTGATAGATAAAGAGCAACGCTACCCCCAGGCCCTGATTATTTGTCCGACCCGGGAACTCTGCCTCCAGATCACCAGCGATCTGGAAAAATTCAAAAGCAAATCAGAAAAATTATCAATAACCGCTGTTTATGGCGGCGCCTCCATCGGAGAGCAGATCCGCAGCCTGAAAAAAGGCACCCATATCATTGTAGCCACTCCCGGCCGTTTGATCGATTTGATTGAAAGGAAGGCCGTGAACCTGGAGCAGGTGGAATACATCGTGCTGGATGAAGCCGATGAAATGCTGAACATGGGATTCAAAGAGGATATTGAATTTGTATTGAAGAACACTCCCAACCGCCAGAGCACCTGGTTATTCAGTGCCACCATGCCACCGGAGATCAGGCAGGTGAGTAAGCGGTACATGGACAAGCCCTTTGAAATCACCATTGGAAAAACCAATGAAGGTGCCTCCAATATTGACCACCAGTACTATGCCACCCAGCATCATAACCGCTATGAAGTATTAAAGCGGATTATTGATTTCAATCCCGGTATTTATGGTATTGTGTTTGCCCGTACCAAGATGGATACCCAGGAAATTGCAGAAAAGCTGACCCGTGAAGGTTATGATATCGATTCGATTCATGGTGACCTCACGCAGCAGCAGCGGGATAAAGTGATGGGTTTGTTCCGCGATAAAAGCGTGAAGCTCCTCGTGGCAACGGATGTTGCGGCACGTGGTATTGACGTAAAAGGAATCACCCATGTCATCAATTATGAACTACCGGATGATGTGGAAGTATATACCCACCGAAGCGGCCGTACCGGAAGGGCGGGAAGCAGTGGTGTTTCGGTGTCGATTGTAACTCCCAAAGAAGTATACCGTCTCCGGCAGATCGAAAGAATTGTAAAGACCCAGTTTCATAAAATGGATATCCCCAGCGGGAAAGATGTTTGCCGCAAACAGTTCTTCCATTTTATTGATAAGATGCTGCAGGCCGATATCAGTCATGGTGAATATGAAACTTATCTTCCCATACTCAAAGAAAAGTTTGCACTGGTAGAGAAAGAGGAGATCCTGCAAAGAGTAGCGGCGCTTGAATTTGACCGCTTCCTGAAATATTATGAAAATGCCGCCGACCTCAATATGCGCGATGACAGACGAGGTGATCGCCGTACAGAACGCACAGACAGCCGCCCGGGTAAAGAAAGCCGTGGCAAATCATTCAGCGGAGAAGGTAATTACCAACGCTTGTTTGTAAACCTGGGAACCAAGGATGGTTTTTACAAAGCCAGCTTCCTGCAGTTCATTCTGGATTTGAGCGATCTGCGCAAAGATGTATTGGGAAAGATTGATATGAAGGAGATGAACAGCTGGGTGGAAGTGGAAGCAGGCGCGGCCAAAAAAATGATCAAGGCCATCGATGGCAAGAATTTCAAAGGAAGAAAGATCCGGATGAATGATGCCGAGAGTGGTGGACGCCGTAAAAATTAATAAAATAGATTTTGAATCATCAGCATCGCTGATTACATTTGAAGCATGAACAGCGTGAAAGCATACTTTGGTTATTATTTTTATTACTTCTTTTTTGGAAAGAGGCCGGGTATGCTTTTGTTGACAGCGAAATAAGAACAACTAAAAATCAACATAAGAGTCCCGGCCAACACAGGCCGGGATTTTTTTTATCCCTCCATGAAGGAGGATTGAACCATGAAAATTGAATTATGAAAGTTTCGATTCAGGGATATGAGGGCAGTTTTCACCAGGTGGCCGCACAATTATATTACGGCAAACAGGTGGAAGTGATTTGCTGTGATACCTTCCGGGAAGTGGTTAAAATCGCCGCTAATAAAAAGGAAAGCGATGGTGGCGTAATGGCTATTGAAAACTCCATTGCAGGCAGTATCCTTCCCAATTATAATTTATTACAGAAAAGTAATCTCAGGATTGCCGGGGAAATCTATCTCCAGATTCGTCAAAACCTGCTGGTGAATCCCGGTGTAAAACTGGAAGATATCAGAGAAGTACATTCCCATACCATGGCATTACAACAATGCGATGTGTTTCTGGATAAATACAAATGGAAACTGGTGGAAACAGATGATACGGCATTAAGTGCCAGACATATTCACCAGCACCGGAGCCGGCACACGGCCGCAGTAGCCAGTAAACTCGCAGCAGAATTATATCAACTGGAAGTGCTTGCGCCAAATATTCATACCATGAAAAATAATTATACCCGTTTCCTGATGTTGCAGCGGGAAGAATTATTTGAGCAGGATCAGTCAGCCAATAAAGCCTCTGTCACTTTTCATACCGATCATTCCAGAGGGAGCCTGGCCAAAGTATTAGGCCGGATCGCCGAAGGGGGAATCAATCTCAGCAAACTGCAGAGTTTTCCGATCCCCGGTACCGAATTTAAATATGCCTTTCATGCCGATATGGAGTTTGATTCTATTCCACAGTTTGAAGAAGTGATTGGGGCTATTCGTCCTATGACGGAAGCCATTAAAATTTATGGTGTCTATAAAAGAGGCGTATGGAAATAAATTTTCCAAAGCGGAACATTATCGCATTATGAAAACAAGTAAAAGATTAAAAGGCATCGGTGAATATTATTTCTCGCAGAAACTGCGGGAAATAGAATCATTAAATCAATCCGGTGCACCCATCATCAATCTGGGTATTGGTAGTCCCGATCTTCCTCCGCATCCGGATGTGATTAAAACGCTTCAGGAAGAAGCTGCCAAAACCAATGTACATGCTTATCAGTCTTACAAGGGATCACCGGTATTGCGTAAAGCCATGGCCGGCTGGTACCAGCAATGGTACGGTGTGAATCTTGATCCGGATACGGAAATACTTCCGCTGATCGGGAGTAAGGAAGGGATCATGCATATCTGTATGACCTACCTGGATAAGGGTGACAAGGTGTTGGTGCCAGATCCCGGATATCCTACCTATAGCAGTGCGATCAAACTGGCAGGAGGGAAAGCTGTACCGTATACTTTACTTGCTTCAAATCAGTACGAACCGGATTTTGATCAGCTGAAAAAGAAAGCCGGAAAGATCAAGCTGATGTTTGTGAACTATCCGCAAATGCCGACCGGACAATTGCCTTCGGTAACACTGATGGAGAGACTGGTTCGTTTTGCAAAAAAACATCAGATCCTGATTGTTCATGACAATCCTTATAGTTTTATCCTGAATGAGCAACCGATGAGTTTGCTTTCGGTGAAAGGGGCAAAAGAAGTGGTGATTGAATTGAACTCTTTGAGTAAATCACACAATATGGCCGGCTGGAGAGTGGGGATGCTTTGCGGGTCAAAGGAAAGAATTGAAGAAGTCCTGCGTTTCAAAAGTAATATGGACAGCGGGATGTTTCTACCTGTTCAGCTGGCAGCAGCAAAGGCTTTGGGCCTGGGAAAAGAATGGCATGATTCAGTAAATCAGGTATACCGTGAACGAAGAGAAAAAGTTTTCATTTTGCTTGATGAGTTGGGATGTACATACAACAAAGAGCAGGCGGGTATGTTTGTGTGGGCCGCTATTCCCGAAAAATACAAAGACGGGTTTGCCCTCAGTGATGAAGTATTGTACAAAGCAAGGGTCTTTATTACACCCGGCGGCATATTCGGGGAGGCGGGACTGCCATATATCAGGGTCAGTCTTTGCAGCCCGGTAGAAAAATTTGAA
>Ga0209174_10002566_pt1 | contig 11910 bp, 8 predicted proteins | sample JI91814BDNA_FD_187505 | JGI IMG/M metagenome (GOLD analysis project Ga0209174, IMG submission 187505) | Wastewater effluent complex algal communities from Wisconsin, to seasonally profile nutrient transformation and Carbon sequestration -... | ecosystem: Engineered > WWTP > Effluent > Algae...
CAAAAGGGTTTAGCCTAGGGTCGTTTTAAAACCGCTGTACGCATCCATGCCGCTCGGTTGCGCACGTCCATGTGCGCAAACGTTTTAAAACGACCCTAGGTTAAACCCCAGTGCGATAGATTGTACTATCTGATTAGAAACCCTCATCCCCAACCCTTCTCCCTGTGTTTTGAGGGAGAAGGGTTGGGGATGAGGGTTTCTAATCAGTTAGTACTATCTACCACGCCGCACAGAACTCTCAAGAAGCAAAGTTCTCCAGGACGGGGTGGTAAAACCTTCGAAAAACACGATGTTTTTCGAGAGCGAGCCAAGGACGGCGAAAGCGCGTTTTACCACCCCGTCCTGGAGAACTTTGGTTCCAACACAGAGCTAGCGCGCCAGAAGATCATGACCCAGCAACAAGTTTCATCCATCATCGAGATCATGGTCTGTCGCGACCCAACCTACAGTGATTGAATAACGCTAGGTGCAAATTCGGGTATACATTTGTGGTTTATAAAAAAGGGGGGGGGATTTATTGGCGGAAGCTCAGGGATTCGAACCCTGGATACCTCGCGGTATGCCGGTTTTCAAGACCGGTGCAATCGACCACTCTGCCAAGCTTCCAATAAATCTACAACAAGTTTTAGACCAAATCTTCTAGGTCTCTAACAGCCGAGAATACTATCCGATCACTTCAGGATTTGCAATTATTTTTTTGCTTTTTATTCGATTAAACTAAGCCAGGGTACAAGCAGCTAAAGTAGTCTCAGCCAGATTTTGACAAGATATTAAAAGAATAAGTCTAAGAGTATTCGCAAATTTTTGAGTCCTAGGTATAATGAGCCAAATTTTCCTGTCCCTGTTGGCGGACGCAACAGATACAATATATAGGTGTAGGCTATGAAACGATTTCAGGTGTTATTTTTGGTGAGTCTTGTTTTTTCTGTCGCTTCTTGCTCTAAGTGGTGGAACAAAGACGATGATGATAAGAACCCCTTCAAAGGTATGACTGCTAAACAGTTGTACACAGAATCACAAACTGCTTTGAAAAAGGGACAATATGCTAGCGCCTCAAAGCGACTTGAAGCGATTGAAAGTATGTACCCATTTAGTGACTACACCGAAAGCTCACAGATGGATCTAATCTATGCATACTATAAAAACGAAGATTACCCCTCTGCTGCTGCAACCGCTGAGCGCTTTATTCATCTTTATCCCCGTGCGAAAAATGTTGATTATGCCTATTATTTAAAAGGATTGGCAAACTTCCAACAAACACGTGGTGTGTTCACCAAATTTATGCCTATGGATGAATCATGGCGTGATCCAGGTACACAGTCACAGGCTTATGCTGATTTCGGTGTTTTGATACAAAAATTCCCTAACTCTAAATACAAAGCCAACTCATTACAACGTATGATTTACCTACGTAATATGTACGCGCAAAGCGAGCTTAATGTTTCTGAGTATTATTTCAAACGTAAGATGTACGTTGCTGCCGCAGAAAGAGCGAGTTACCTTGTTAAAAACTACCCGCAAGCACCGTCAGTGCAAAAAGCTTTAGTGATCATGTACGACGCAAATATGGCCTTAGGTTTGAAACAAGCTGCAGCCGATGCATTAGCAGTCTACCAAGCTACGTATCACACCAATAAGATGGTGCGAGTGTAGGTTGGTGCAGAAACCCTCATCCCCAACCCTTCTCCCTTAACACAGGGAGAAGGGAGCCTGTTCCCTGCCACAATTTGTCATCACCAATCAACCACGCTCACAGGGCCGTAGATTGGAGCACGATCATGCCACACAGAACACTCAAGAACCAAAGTTCTCCAGGACGGGGTGGTAAAACCTTCGAAAAACACGACGTTTTTCGAGAGGGTCCATATAAGGCGAAAGCGCGTTATGCCATCCCGTGCTGGAGAATTTTGGTTCCTATACAGAGTTAGTGCGCCACTAGATCTTGACCCAATCTGCTAGAACGGACTAGTTTCTTCTTCAACTTCAATCTGCTTCGCTTGCTCCTTGGTAGGTATCAGCAATATCGCTTGTAGATCATTAGTTAATTCTCTTAACTCGCCAGATAATAATGCAAGAGCTGCATCTTGTTGCAAGTATTCTTCATCGAGTTTACTAATTTCACTGAACTCATCAATTAAAAAATCCAGGCTTTTAAGTTTCTTAAAGGTAAAGTCATGGGTTAAAGTAAATTGAATGCGCTCTTTCCAGATAAGCGATATCTCAGCAGGGGCCATTCCTTGTGATAATAAACTTAATATTTCTTCAGAAGGTAATTCATAACCTTTGCAATGGATACGTTTCTTATCATCGTCTAGTGAAAATAAAACACAGTCAGATGCTAGTTGAAAATCTTCAGGCAAGGACTCAGGAGACTGTATCCACTCTGCGAAGCGCAAAGCTAAGTTTTCAGCATGGGTGATTGGTTCAATAGTAATACCAGCAACCGATTTACGTAAGAAGGCAGTTAGTTGTGAGGCTTGGTTATTGCTTGATGCATTGATAATTAAACGCTGGCTATTGCTGTCTAAAATAGCGCTGAGTCTTTTTTGAACACAAAAGGATTTAGGTAGTAATTCAAATTCTAGATCTTCTGCCAGCTGGGCTTTTTCTGCGCGTTTAACGGCTCTACCATGCTGTGTTTCAATTTGCTCTATCTTTTCAGCCAGAATCTTATTTATGACCCCACGTGGCAGAATGCGCTCTTCCTTGCCCATGCAAATCATGACACTTCCCGCCACTTCGTGCACCATTTCATCTGCAAACGCAGGTAACCAACCGTAGATAAAGCGGGCGTGAGGAGGGCAGGGTTTGAGTTTCTCTTCGGTGAGTGAGGCATTTAAATCTGCTGCTTCATCTAATTGGTATTGATATATAAGTGCATTATTAAACCACATACGTTTGTCCTTAGGTAAAAGGCAAAATTTTAGCATGAATTCGAGTGACCCGCGACGAGTTTCAGGGATCTTAGCAAGGCAAACACATCTAAACTTTGGACATAAAATTCTCCAACCTTCCGTGCTATTAGGATCTATCCGAACCGCGACTGTGAAGGAGCGGAGCAGTTTGGTTACGCACGAGTAGTGATTGGGATTAAGGGCTCCGCTTCCTGACGGTCTCGGCTCGGTTAGATCTGGTTGGCTCGGGTTTTTGGAGGGTATTAAATTGGGTTAATTGAGTACATAAAGCTAGCTCTGGCGCGGATAATGACAGTTTAACAACATTAATAAGCATTTTTTTCGGAAAAAATGCCAGAAACGTACTATGATTACCTTGTGTGCAGTCTGTTTTACACATTTCCAGTAAATGAATACGCTATTTAGTGAAATGGGGCAATAATAATAATGCAACAGACAATGTTCTACAAATCAGGGGTTTTGTTTTACCAGCTACGTTGGCCCATAATCATCATATGGATGCTGGCTATTTTAGCCTGCCTGCCATTCTTACCCAATCTCCTAGAACCATTTAAAACGACCGGTTTCATTGATGAAAAGTCTGAAAGTGCTAAGGCAGAACAGTTTCTCAATGAGAAATTGGGCTATAACAATGACAATAAATTCATCATTATGTACCACAGCAAGCAATTGCTGGCAACTAACTCATTGTTTATCAGCAAAATAAAAAAATCCTTAGTCGATTTAGAGGATTTTCCTATCAAACACGAAATATTTATGCCCAATAACAATAAAAAACAAATATCCAAAGATAAGCACACAGCCTACGTCTTTGTCCAAATTAAAAGTAAAACAAATCTCAATGATGATACCTTAGAGCAATTTAAAAAAGCGATAAAAACTCCGCGTAATATGACAGTAGATGTGGGAGGTGAAGCTGTTTTTATGAATGATCTGAATAAACAATCAGAGCAAGATATTTATAAAGCAGATTTTATAGCCATTCCTGTCGCAATAATAACGCTACTTATGGTTTTCGGCTCTGTAGTTGCCGCTCTTATCCCCGTTGTTTTAGGTGGTTTTGCTGCAGTTTTTATGCTGACTACACTCTATTTTATTGGCCAAGTTTGTACCTTGTCTATTTTTACGATCAATATTGCTTTGTTACTAGGGCTTTGCTTGAGTCTTGATTATGCCTTGTTTGTTACCAGTCGTTTTCGTGATGAATTAGAGCATAGTCACGATGTTGCCAAGGCGATAGCTGTGTCCCAGGCTCATGCCGGTCAAGCAGTTTTCTTTAGTGGTGTGGCGGTTTTTGCAAGTTTAAGCGGTTTGTTGATTTTCCCTATCAATATCCTATTCTCTGTCGCCATTGGTGGCTTAACAGCGGTATTTTTTGCTGTTTTAACTGCAATTGTTTTATTACCTGCCGTGCTGTCTGTGTTAGGCACTGGCATTAATTGTTTATCAGTCAGACGCTTTACGCATAGCGAAACTACGCGTACTTCGTTTTGGAAATGGATAGCACAGCGTGTAGTTAAACGACCAGTGTTCTTTTTTATTTCCATTTTTATCATTCTATTATTGCTGGGCTATCCCTCAGTCTCTGCAAAATTTGGTGTCTCAGATTTTCGCATCTTGCCCGAGCATTCACCCTATAGAAAAGTTTTTAACACTTACACTAAAGAATTTAAAGAGAATGAATTAACGCCTATTAGTCTTACTGTCATCGCAAAAAGCGGATCTATATTATCACGCAAAAATATTTCACGATTAGTTGATTTAACCAAGAAGCTTAAAAATAATCCCATGGTTGACCAGGTGAATAGTATCGTTAACACCGATACCAAATTAAGCAAAGAACAATATTATCGTCTCTATTCCATGTCGAAAAAATCCATGAGTCAGAGTGTAAAAAGCGTATTAGAAACTACTACCCGTCACTCATTTACGGTGGTTACCGTTGTTAGCAAGTACCATATCAATTCGCCTAAAACTAAAGATTTAATTACTAGTTTACGGGCGATTAAAAGTCCTTACTTTACGATAACGCTGTCAGGTAAACCGGTTAGTAATGATGATTTGCTAATGAGCGTTGCCCATTTGGCGCCTTATGCCTTGTTATGGATATTGGTATTTACGTATCTCATTTTACTGACCTTGTTGCGGTCTTTATTTTTACCATTCAAAGCAATCATGATGAATATTTTGAGTCTCTGTGCTTGTTACGGTGCCTTGCATTTGGTTTTCCAGGAAGGGTATTTCCATCAATTGTTGAATTTTGAACCGCAGGGTATGTTGGACGTAAGTTTGCTGGTTATTATCTTCTGTGCATTGTTTGGGTTTTCTATGGATTATGAAGTTTTTCTATTAACTCGAATAAAAGAAGCCTACGATCAATCTCATGATAATGAAAAAAGTATTATTTTTGGGATCGAAAAAAGTAGCAAAATTATCACCAGTGCGGCGGTTATAGTCATTTTTACCTGTATGTCGTTTTTATTTGCAGATGTGTTGGTGGTGAAAGCTTTTGGACTGGGGATATCGGTAGCTATCTTTATTGATGCGTTTTTAATCCGGTCTATTCTTGTTCCCTCGACTATGGTTTTAGTTAAAAAATGGAACTGGTACCTGCCGAAGTGGTTAGATAAAATCCTGCCTAAATGTTAAGTTCGCTTGTCCCGCACTACTTGCCGCGGCATCCAGGAAAAGTTCAAATTAAAAACCAAAGCAAATTTACTCCATGAATTCATTTATTAATGATGGAAATTTGTTTTTTAATCTAGATCGTCAGGATACCGCGGACCTTCGGCCGCGGTAAGTAGGATTGGACACATCGCACCGCTTAAAGAATGCAATAAGTACCAATAGCGATGGTTCTGTTATAAGGCAATTGATAGAATTCAATGTTCAAATTTGCCGAGTAATTGCGCATCAAGAAAGCAAATAACTTTTCCTGCCAAAAGAATGCTAAAGATTTTTTAGCCTTCGATGCCATGATATTGGGAATTTCTACCATAAAAGTGGCATGGTCAATGTTCAACTTAAAGGGTAGTAGATTTTTCTTATTCGCTTTTTCCAGCGATTTAGGGATGGAAATAGTTTCCATGAATCCATAATGCAAAGTAAGTTTACAAACTTTCTCATCCAAACAGGCAATTTCATAGCGCTGGCTGAAATGCACATGGGGAATATTGTCCACGATGTAATTAACAATTAAGACATTTTCAGGTACTGAACGACTAAGTTTAAGGAAGTGCAGGAAGCTGCCGCCACTCTTATCATAAACATCGGTGATAAAAATAGCAGTGACTCCTGGCAATTGGTTAAGGCTTTTATATTGTAACTGTTTCAGTATTTTTGAAATATCTTCTTTATTCATATAAAAATTGTTGCGAAGGTATTCAAGCCCGTAACGCCAAGTGTACATAATGCCTGCGATGAAGAGTGCGAAGGTAACTGGGACCCAGCCTCCTGTCATGAATTTTTGTAGATTGGCTCCTAAAAAAGCAAGGTCTATGAAAATAAACAAACCGAATATCGCGAAGGCTTTAATTTTTGACCATTTCCAAATAGAGAGGGCGGCGTAAGCAACCATCGCATCCACTAGGAGCATATATAAGTTCACGGCCACGCCGTAAGCATGCGCTAAATTGTCAGAGGTTTTGAAGGTAAAGGAAAATAATAAGGTTCCCACACAAAGAATAAAATTAATTTGTGGTACATAAATCTGTCCCGAATGCTCCCAAGAGGTTTGTACAATAGGAATTCGAGGGCAAAGACTAAGTAATACAGCCTGTTTAGCTAGGGAAAAGGTTGCTGAGATTACTGCTTGCGATGCGATGACAGTGGCAATGGTAGCCAAAATAATGAGAGGGAGGTAGAACCAGCTTGGAGCAATCATGTAAAAAGGATTGGAAATAGCATCCGGGTTTAATAATAAATTAGCTCCTTGGCCAAAATAATTTAACACAAGGCAAGGAAACACCATAAGAAACCAGCTGTAACGAATAGGGCTTTTTCCAAAATGTCCAATGTCTGCAAAAAGGGCTTCGCCTCCAGTAACAACCAGAAAAATACCTCCTAACAATAAATACCCACGCGCTCCTGCAATGTGTAAAAAGTTAATCGCATAATATGGATTAAGTGCTTTGAGAACCGCAGGGTAAGAAATGATCTGTATTAGACCCAAATAGGCAATAGTACTAAACCAGATAAAAATTAAGGGCCCAAAAAGATAACCGATGCTTGCAGTCCCTTTAGACTGGATCATAAACAAAGGTAAAAATATTAGACAGGCGCATGGCAGAATATACGGTTCAAAGGAGCTGGACAGCGTACTCAAACCTTCAACCGCACTAATTACTGAGATGGCCGGTGTCAGCATCCCATCACCTAGTAAAAGTCCTGCGCCAAAGATAGCCACTATATAAAATAGGGGTTCATAGCGTGTGCTTTTATGTTTCATCAAGGCTAATAGGGCAAGGATACCACCTTCGCCATCGTTGTCTGCCCGAAAGATAATCATTAAGTATTTGAAAGAAATGATAATGACTAAGCACCAGAAAATGAGTGATAAGACACCTAATACATCGACTACATTTATAGGTAAGTCAGCCAAAGTGACTTTTAAGGCATACAAAGGACTTGTACCAATGTCACCAAAAACAACACCTAAGGCACCAAGAGTGAGGCCGTAAGAAAATTTACTGCGTTTTTCCATAATAGGGTACCTGTTGCGTTTAGATTCAAAAATTCTTAGCCCTTTAAAGGGTGTTAAAGCGTAAATAATCAGTAATTGTGCTTAGGACTCTGATATATTGTTGCAAATTTGTCCTTATTTTTATTGCAGGTTTGTCGTCCTATGGTGTAGATTAGCCGACTTTTGGTCTTTGGGAAATAGAAATGAATGCGAAAATTGTCTTAGTTGCCGCGAAACAGAATACCGTTTTGCGTGGTCATCCCTGGATTTTCCCCAAAGCGATTGCACGCAGCTCAGGAAAGTTGCAAACAGGTAATTTAGTCGATGTAGTCAGTGAAGAAGGGGAGTTGCTGGCTGTAGGCGCTTACAATGAGCATTCACTATATCGAGTTAGGGTATTAGCCTTAGCAACTGAGCCAGTAGATAAAAGCACTTATCAATCATTAATTACGCATCGGTTACAACAAGCAAACTGTGTGCGTGACTGTCTTAATTTACCCAATGAAAAAACAACTGCTTACCGATTTTTTAATAGTGAAGCGGATGGATTATCAGGATTAACAATTGATCGCTTCAACCAGTTTTGTGTGGTCGCGAGTACTGCGTATTGGGTTGAATTGAATAAAGCTGTGATTAGCCAAGCCTTGCAAGAACTCTTCCCTGGCGATCAGATCATTTGGATGGCTCAATCTAAGCCCTTAGCGCAAGACGGGTGGAAACAAACTGAGGAGGTTGGGAATCAACCCAGTACACAAGTTTTGGAAGCGGGAGTTGTGTACCAAGTTGAATTTACCAATGCCCAAAAAACAGGCTTATTTATCGATCAACGTGAAAATCATCAGCGGATTGCCGAATTAGCTGCTGGAAAAAAAATATTGGATCTCTACACTTATACCGGTGGCTTTGCTTTGCATGCGGCTAAAGCGGGTGCCGCACAGGTTACTGCGGTCGATAGTTCGGCACAAGCAATTGCGCAGGCGCAAAACAATGCCTCGTTAAATAAGCTAAGTACTATTGAATTTGTCGAAGCTGATGCGCGAGATTATTTGGTGAAAGCAGGGGATTATGACATCGTTGTTCTGGATCCTCCTAAACTTGTACCCTCAAAACAGCATTTACAAAAAGCAAAAAATTATTACCGATTTTTGCATCGTGAAGTGTTTAAGCACATGAAATCAGGCTCCTTACTGATGACCTGTAATTGTTCCTCTGCACTGAGTTCGCAGGAATTTTGTGCTTTGGTGAGTGCACAGGCAGCTGCGGTAGGTAAGCAGGCAAGGATTATTGGTGTTTACGGGCCGGCAAGTTGTCATCCAACTTTAGCGTCTTTTCCTGAGGGTAATTATTTGACTGCTGTATTAATGGCAGTGGTTTGATAATGCAATTGCCTGTATTACACAAGATTAATACAGGCAGGCCTATTCTATCTAGGTATGTACTCTACGATCACGATTTTCTAAGCACTGTAGGACTTCATAGAAACTTACTTCGGATATTTTTAAAAGTACGAGTAAATGAAAGATCAGATCGGCACTTTCATTGACTAAATCTTCTTTGGAACTACTCATGGCTGCGATTACCGTTTCAACGGCTTCTTCACCTACTTTTTGTGCACAGCGGTTGATGCCTGATTCTAATAATTGGGCTGTGTAGCTGCCCTCAATGTTTTGTTCGGCGCGATGTTGAATTAATTCAATAAGGTTATCCATAACTCCTAGCACAAAAGAAGATTCAGGTTGATAACAAGTGTTATATCCCAAGTGGCAAGCAGCACCTTTGGGAATTACTTGAATCAATAAACTGTCATTGTCACAATCATTCGAGATGTGGTGCACTGACATGCTATTACCCGAGGATTCACCTTTACGCCATAAGCGTTTGCGACTCCGACTGTACATGGTCAGTTGGCCAGTAGTGACTGTTGCTAGCAAGGCCTCTTGGTTCATATATCCCAACATCAGTACTTTTCCATTTTCCGCATTTTGAATAATAGCCGGGAGCAAGCCTTTCATCTTTTGCCAATTTAACGAATCAATTTCCAAATCACTCATTGTTATGCCTCAATATCCTTATAGCATTCCAGTATATTGGACCCTTGGATAATCGGCAAGATTTTCAGGGCAACTGCTTTTAATGGGGAAAAATAAAATTATATTGCCTACCTTCAACTGCTGGAGTGTTTCAGAGTCGTTGACCTACCTACCAAATCACAGCATCGGTGACGCACCTCCTCAGCACGAACGGTTTCGGAGGGAATTCGGACATTTTTTCTAATTCTGTTCACTAAAACTTAGGGATCGACAAACTCATCCACCTATAATCTACTGCCCACCTTGCTGATAAGTGGATAGAGATGAATAAAGGGTTAATTGAACATTGGGCGAGGGTAAGTTGGGCTGCATTGTATTCAGCACCAACCTACCTGTGGGACTTATTCTGGTGAGGGCGTTGATTCGTTGTCTTGGTTTGGGTCCTCTGATTTGTTAATTTGGGCTGTATTCTCGGCTCTAAAAGCGGCACTAAATATCCCGTTAACAGAGGGCTTGGATCTTAATTCTGTTAGATTTTCTTCAAATACTGTGCTGTTGGATTTCAAAGTATTGAAGGGATGAAGCCCAGTTGCTGCGTAGACAATTGCTATAACCAATAAACCAGGCAGAATTCCTGTGAGGATTGTTGCCGCAAGAATGGTGATACCCAAGATAAATCGGTCAGCGGTTTTATCTTGTTTAATGATTTCTAAATTACTCAAGGATTGATCGTACAAAGACGGCATATTGAGCGTCTGGTAAAAATTAATAATATTTTGCGCATTTGTTCCTTTGTCATTGAGTTGTCTTCGTAAAAGGCTACTAATTGAATGAATGCGAGGGTTATTCACACCTTGTTTATCCAGTTCATTGGTAAGTGTCAGTAATTTCTGCACCGTCTCTTTCAAATCTGCATCTACTATACTGGCTAAATGCTCTGGCAGTAGTGCCCTAGGCCCAGCACGTAAACTGTAATTATCACGCTCGTAGATTTGTTTCTTTGTGTCAACGCTGTTTTCTTGTCGTGCATACATTTCAGGATTTAAAGCGCATTGTGCTTTAAAGATATCACCAATATGATCAGCCACATGATGCGAAGCATCATTGCCACCATGTCCATCATAAACGCCCATTAAAAAAGGATAGCCTTTCTTTAGCGTTTTAACGGCAACAGAAACGTTATCCTGTGACCCATCATCCAATGCTTTTTGGGTCAATGCGAGTGCTAGTTTCTCTTCTGATTGTTTCCCTGGAGTTTGCATTGCTTGTAAACTTTTCAACAAATAGTTGGCATGCTCTATATCTGAATAATCCGCCGCGTCCGTGAAACCATCACAAGTAGTAATCAATTGTATTGAACCGATATCATCGGGATTAATTGAAAGGTCTGCAGCTATTTTGGCTTCACTAGTAATATCAATAGTGGCGTCAGGAACGACACCTGCATTTTTTAATGAATTGTCACCTATGCCTCGTGAAATGGCCAGAATGCCATTGACTCTGTTATTGTAAACAAAGGCGCGATTGGTAGGAGTATTGAGTGCCTCAATCCGCGCTTTTTCTTCATCGTTAGTCGGCTTGTGCGTTACACTATTTAAACGGATAACGCCTAAAGGATTACCAGACTTGTCATACACAACGGCAAAGGTTGCTGCATCTGCTAAGGTTGCAGTAATTAAATTGCCTTGCCCATCATAAATAGTGGTAGAGGCTGTTGTGCCCCCACTAAGTTCAGGTTTCTCTAGTAATTGATAGCTAGTCCATAAACGATGCCCGATTTCTTGTGGACTTAATGGAGTAGCACTTTGAGTTTGTAAGTCAGTAGCCTTAAGTGAATGAAAGGCTAAAGCATCTTCTTGAGTAGGGCGGGGACCCTTAACTTCTGAATAACCAAACTGATTTTCTTGGTCAAGATGAGATACGTCTTGTTCTTTCGAGGGTTTAGAGATTATAGCAACCATGAGAAGATGTCCTAAAATAGTGGGTTAAGAATCTCAAGTATTAGACTATATTATAGACATAAAAGCAACAATTAGAGCAATGAATGAAAACAATAAACAGATAGACCAACGTAGTCCGTATAAGCGAAGAGTTAACTTAATGCCTACTTACCGCGGCTTGTCCGCGGTATCCAGTGAATCTTAATTTAATCCTGATGTAACGAATTTGCATAGATTCCTGGATACCGCGGACAAGCCGCGGTAAGTAGGCGTATATCGCGGTAAGTAGGCGTATATCGCGGTAAGTAGGCGTGTATCGCGGTAAGTAGGCGTGTTTCGCGGTA
>Ga0209174_10002567_pt1 | contig 11905 bp, 11 predicted proteins | sample JI91814BDNA_FD_187505 | JGI IMG/M metagenome (GOLD analysis project Ga0209174, IMG submission 187505) | Wastewater effluent complex algal communities from Wisconsin, to seasonally profile nutrient transformation and Carbon sequestration -... | ecosystem: Engineered > WWTP > Effluent > Algae...
AAATAACTAAAAGAAAAGAAGTCACTACAGATTCTCTTGTAGCTCGCCCCACTCCAATAGCACCGTTAGTCGCTCTAAGTCCATGCGAGCATGCAACGATAGAGACAGTCACTCCAAATACGAATCCCTTTAAAATACCAACATATAAATCTTTTAATCCTGGAACCGAGCCAACACGGTTTAATACATCGTTAAAATAAACCTGGTATTCAACACCTAATTGAAAATGACCAACCACCGCTCCACCGAATACTCCTAAGATACTTGAATAAATACAGAGCACAGGAACCATAAGAGAAAATCCAATTACTCTTGGCATGACTAAATAACGAACGGGGCTAATTGACATTACCTCTAAAGCGTCAATCTCTTCGGAGACTTTCATAGTTCCAATTTCAGCTGCTATGGCAGATCCCACAGAAGCAGAAAGAATTAACGCAGTCATAAAGGGAGACATTTCTCTGGTCAAAGTAATTGTAAGTAAAAGACCGATTTGCCCCTCGGCTCCAAAGTCTTTAAGTCCTAGCCCGGCATTTAACCCCATGATCATTCCTGTGAATACAGCAACAATCGATACAACAAAGAAACTACTAATTCCAGCAGTAAACATCTGCTGCACAATTTCATTTCGCTTAAAAAATATAGCTCTGAATTGTAAAATAGTTTCGAAGAGTAAAACAAGAGTATACCCTGCTCCGAAAATAAAACTCTTTGCTAATTCAACTAGTGCCACTATTTAATCTTCCTTATTATCATATCGAAATAAACCATAATAGTTGAAGGTTTCTTTTTTCTTCTACTCTTTCATATCCCAAAAATCCATACAGGAATTTCCATGCTGTGCGCTTTTCTTCTATCGATAGATCTAATAAAAAGGGAACGTAAGCATGAAACTCATCTTCTGCCCAATGTTGAGTATATGCTCTCATAAAAAAGGAGACTCTTTTTTCTCCGTTTATAAACTTCTTATATTCTATAATGGAAAAAAATGGATCCCAGACTCTTTCTATCGTGGTAGAACGAATCGGAAAAATAGAGAACATATTCCAAAAAATATTTCCTTCTGAATCTTTATGCCATTTAACAATTGGCCAGAATTTATAATAGGTATCAACTCTTTCTTCTTTCACAAAATTCTTTTCCATATAATAAAAGAAAGGAATCAAGTAATAGGAATTTGATTTTACTCCGTATGTATCCGATCTCATATGCACAAAAAAAGGAGAAATAAAGGTAAACTCTTTACTGGCAAACCGTGAATAACCGTAGAATGGAAAAAAGATATGCTTGCGATAATCTTTACTGTTTGAATATCCATACTGAAACAAAAAGAAAAGAAAATTATAATTCACTTCACTTGTTCTCTTATCATAACCATAGCCAAAGACTGAACCTAAAATGGGAAACCATAAATATGCCTGGCTTTTCATATTTCCATAATGAGATGATTTTAAATTGTAAAATGGGAAAAAAAAGGAATAGGAAGTTGGCTCTTTTTTATCCAAAGAATCTTTTCCCCATTGAATAAAAGGCCAGAGTAGAGAGCTATGCTCAAACTTTGCGATATGTGCTTTTCTAGAATAAAAAGGTAAAAAGCGATATTCACTTCTAACATCAGAACTTCCCCAGAGTATGAGAGGATAAAGTAAACTACGCGCTTTGAATTCTTTGTGTCTCCAATCAACATAAAGCGGAAATAAAAAGAAATTTATTTCTCCCCAGGAAAGTTTGGATTTCATTTTTCCATAGAAAGGAAAAAACGCAAGGTAACGATCCTTATCCGTTTCTCCTTTCCCCCACTGAAATAAGGGAGATAAAACTAAATCAGAATCATCTCCTGTATCATCATGTATTGTGCTATCGTGGCTAAAGACAAATAAAAAAGTCCACTTACTCCAATGATTTGTTTTCTCTGAATAGTAAATTGGATATAAAGAAGTATTATATTTATGAGCACTCAATTCATCTTTATAAGAGGAATAAAAGGGACGTAGGATTACATCGCTTTGTCCCTTTCGCCATTCTTTTTCATAAAAGACCCAAAACTGCCAGTAATTGGATGGATAGGCTCCGTATGGATACGTAGGCAATTTTGCCTCTAAAGAAAGACTAAAAAGTAGAAGAAATAGTATTTTGATTGCTGTAGACACTGAGTGATAAAGTAAGAAGGTCTTAGATAGAAGCAAGAAAAAATAAAAGAAATTGGAGCTTATCGGGATCGAACCGATGACCCTCTGCTTGCAAAGCAGATGCTCTCCCAGCTGAGCTAAAGCCCCTTATGGGCCTGACAAGATTTGAACTTGTGACCCCTCGCTTATCAAGCGAGTGCTCTAACCAGCTGAGCTACAGGCCCGAGAACAATCTTATCAAGGAATAAGAATGTATTACCAGTTTTTTCATCCTACGAAAAAAGAAAAGTAATTAAAGGAAAAAAGTAAAACTAATCATAAAATTCGTAGACTCACTTAATAAATTTCCATTTATTTTCTTAAATTTACATTGACTACTCTAATAACGATTATATAGTACCAATTTGCGGCTTATGTTACATACGATACCAAGAGTACGAAAGTATTTTTATCGCATTGTAAATTTAGCATAAGCTAGGAAAAAGTAAGGAATCTATTCTGTATGGAATGGGAAAAAATTTTAAGAGACGCAGTAAAAGACAATACAATTAAAGAATTGTATCTAAGAAAAGTGCCTTCCCTGAAAACTTGTGAAGATTGGAAGCAAGTAAAAGAGGTAGGATTAGTAGATCATAAAACAAAATATGCTCATTATAAGGGTGGACTGGTAAAATACGGTGACAGACTTTACTTCGTTCTTGATCAAAGGCTAGAGGCAATTGCACCTTTCAGAGCCTGGAACTTTAAAACTAAAATTAAAGTTACAGACCCTGAATAGAATTAACGGATTAATTTAATAATCAGGTTTAATTTCTCTGAAATTTGGATTACGTCCTGAATCTTTGTTTTGTCTATCAAAATAGCTTCAGGACTAATTTCTTCCATCACTATTTTCTTTCCTTTAATTTGACCTAGGAGTAATTCCATAACATGCGGGTCATATGTCTTTAGAAGTACACAATCCTCTGTTACAACTACGATTGGTAAATTCTTACCCCAATCATCAAAAAGGAACATTAAGTTTTGTGCTAATTCTGCTTTGCTAGAATCCTTTAAGAATTGAATGAAAAGATTTGGATCATATCCAAGTAAAATTCCATTCTGGAAAGAATCTTTGGTTAATGCAAATGTATAGACTCTATCGTAATCTTTTAACTCAGTGAATACTTTAAGTAAATGAATTCCATGAAGAGAACATTTTTCAGGGAAAGCAATGATACTAAAGTCGGAGTTAATAGTAATTCCCCCCTTCTCTGTATGTTTAGGAATTGCTTTAGACTGAAAGTAATATTTACCTAAATCAGAAAGAACTAAAAAGCGAGAAGGATACTCTACTTCTAAAAGCCCGAACAAATGAAGATAAAAAATAGCACTGATAATTTCTTTTCTTAAATCGAGTAGATCAGCTTCAAAATTTTTAATTTTAAAGCCGGGGGCTAATACTAAGTTTTCCCGAACAACATTTGAGAAAATAACAGAAGTATTGACTTTTCCCATATTGAGAATTATCTGAACACATTTATCTAAGATTGGCTTATCATAGAATGGAACTTCTATGGCAGAGAATACTTCCGGCGGATTAAATCTCTTAGATCTAACTTCATTGACTTCATGAATCACTAGATTCATTAATTCAAAAATATCTTTCTTTTGAAACTCATCGATCTCACCGGTTAATACAATGTTTTCCCCTTTGATATCAACTAAGTTCAAAATTTTTAAGATAGGCAATATCAGTTCAATTTGATATACTTGACCTTTCTCCGGAAAAATATCTATATCCGGTTTTAATAAATCCTGCTCTGTTCTTTTATTGTCTGCTTGCTTAATCTTTCCAGATTTTGCAAGACTCAAACCCTTGCGGGAAATAAAAGAAATCATCTTCTTTATATTGAGGAAAAAATCTAAATCATTCTTTGCTATCTTCTCCTGCTTTTGCTTTGTGCCTTTTTTAACAGAAGGTAAAAGAGTATGAACCTGGATATAATTTAGAATCTCTTTTGGGATTGTTATAATTCGAATGAATTTTTCATCCACATAGTAAGTATCAAAAACTAAATACTTAGCAGTTAATTCAGGAATTATATTTTCAAATTTTTCACGGTTAACATTAATATAATTTCTTACAACATCAGCTTCAATGACGCCACCATGAGTGTATACATATAAAAGCACATCTCTCTCAATCTCGGAGAGAGATGAAATACAATGCCCAATGCCTTCCTCTGAAAGTGCATGCTTTAAGAATTCATCCGTTGACTCTACTTTTTTATGACCAACCGCTTTTACCCACTCAGGGGAAATTTGATCTGCTGGCATTTTGTGTAGAGATTTATCTAAGGATAATTTGAATTTTTCACCCTTGGCATTTAAATCTAATTTGATTAAATCAGCAATTTCTTGGTAAGCGTGGTATTTATCCAGGTTATTGGTGAGACGCTCTCGATTTTTTCTCTGGTATACTAAACAATATTTTCGTAATACACCTAATTCTGTTTCGGCATTGATTGGGTGAAGCGCTGTTTTACGAACGATTTCACCGAGAGTCTGCACATTTTTATTTTTTAGAATTAACGAAAAAATATTAACTTGAATGGGAGTGAGCTTTTCGAGTATCGACTTTAGATAGAATTCTTCTTGAAATGCCGAATAGAGTTGAGTTACTGAGGACTTTTTATCTTTTCCGGTGAATTTATGAAGACTCCAAAGAGCTGCTACTTTTTTTAGCTCAGAGAGCTCCAATTTCCCAAGCTCCTGAATTAAAATGTTTTCTTTGTCCATATATGGTTGTATAATTTACTTCTTTTAGAAATTTCTGACAATGTTTGTCAAAAATGATATTCTGTAAACAAAAAATCATTCTAGCGAAATGAATTGTCAGTAAAACAAAGCCTGAAAATTTATCCTAATGGCTCAAATAACTGATAATATTTCATCCGGAATTAATGCAATCTTAAGGATTGCTGACTCTTTTAGAGTTCTTTCGACTAAATTGGCTCAAGTCCTAGCAGATATATTGCTAGATAAAAAAGACGCTCAACTAGCAGTGCGACTTAGAGAAGCCTTTGAAGATCTCGGAGCAACCTATATCAAGCTAGGTCAATTTATAGCTTCTGCTCCTTCCCTATTCCCAAAAGAATATGTAGAAGAAATGCAAAAATGCCTCGACTCAGTCCGTCCGGTTCCCTTTAAAACAATCATTCAAATAGTAGAAAAAGAATTAGGTGCGAAGACTACTAAATACTTCTCATATATAGAAGAAAAACCAATGGCGTCTGCTTCTATTTCACAAGTCCATGCTGCGACAACCATTGATGGATTTGATGTAGTGATAAAAGTCCAGAGACCTGATATTGAAGATGTATTAAAGACTGATATGAACTTAATCTATCTTTCTACTTTACTCTTTGAGAAATTAGCACCCGGTGTAAAAACTTCGGGTCTAACTGAGATTGTGAAAACGTTTCATGATTCTATTTTACTCGAAGTAGATTTTATTCAAGAAGCAAAAAACATCGAAGAGTTCGACAAACATCTACTGAACACAGGCGAGACCCGTGCAAAAGTTCCAAGAGTATTTCATGCACTTAGCACAAAACGTCTGTTAACCATGGAAAGATTTTATGGGATTCCACTAACAGATTTAAAAGCAATCAAAGCAGTTTCCAATAATCCTGCAAAGACATTAACCGATGCTCTCGATATTTGGTTTTCGTCTTTAGGAAGTGGAATGTTCCATGCTGATGTCCATGCAGGAAACCTACTCGTATTAAAAGATGGCAAGATTGGATTTATAGATTTTGGAATTGTTGGAAGAATTTCTCCGGAGACATGGATGGGACTCATGCTCTTTATGGAAGGACTCGGAACAACAAATGCAAAGACAATGGCAAAAGGTTTAGTGCAAATGGATTCAACTGCGAAAGGAATTGATGAAGCAAAATTTGCAAAAGACCTGGAATATGTTTTTGATGAGATGAACGAGATTGCTATGACCATTCAATTGGGAGATATGGCAAATATTGATGAAGGGCGGCTAAATGCTGTTATGCTGAAGATTAGCGATATTAGTAAAAACAATGGTCTTCGTATTCCTCATGAGTTTGGACTTTTAATTAAGCAAATGTTATACTTTGATCGCTATGTTAAAATACTAGCTCCTGAAATGGATTTAATCAAAGATCTAACTCCTATGGAAGTAAAGAAAAATAAATCTATTGGGTATCGATGAAAAAGAGTCTTAGTAACCTTGAACTAAATCAAACTGCGCAGGTAGAATGGATTAGCCAGGAAGATTTGCGTCCCGAATATATTCTAGAATTAATAGACTATGGCTTTTTGCCCGGGACTGAAATCTCAGTATTGCAAAAATACTTAAGCCAAAATAAAATTGTAGTCCAAATCGGAAGAACCAAACTTTCCATGCGTTTAAGTGATGCGATGCATATACAGGTGAATACAAATGACAACTAATTACCGTTGCCTTTTAGTAGGAAATGCAAATGCTGGAAAGACTTCTCTTTTTAACCAGCTAACGGGTCTTAGCCAGAAGACAGGAAACTTTCCCGGTATTACAGTTGGAATTGCCACCGGTGAATTAAAAACAAAAGACAAACAATTAGAAATCATAGACCTTCCCGGTTCTTTTTCTTTAAACGCAAACTCGGAAGATAAAAAAACTCTCACTCGCTTTTTAATGAACCGCAAAGAAAGCGACAAGATAATCTTTGTGCTCGATGCGATGCTTTTAGAAAGAAGCTTACAATTCCTATTTCAAATCATGGATTTGGGAGCACCTATAATATTGGCGATAACCATGAAAGATATTCTAGAAAGAAAAAATCTTTCCATTCATGTAGAGAAACTAAAAAAAGAACTTGGAATAGAAGCAGTTTTAGTAAATGCAAAAAACGGTCAGGGAATTGCAGAGCTTAAAAATTTAATCACAGACGAGTATAATTTTAAAACTCCAGCAAGACTCTGGCAATGGGATGAGCCAAGAGAAATCTTCTACAAAAGTCTACTCAAAAGAATAGATACGGATAATCAGCATTATCTCGGATTCGTATTATCAAATTCTTTAAAAAAATTATCCGGAGAGAAATTACAAAAAGAACTTCCTGGAATAGAAGAATTTTCACCCGAAGTTCAGGATTTAATTAAAAAAGAACTTTCTGGCTCGGGATTACAATTCAAATACCAGGAAGAAGTAATTCATAAATCCTTTAAGATAAAGACAATCCTGAGTAAAGTTCTTTCTGGAAATATAGAAAATCAAAGTAGCCTATCTACAAAATTTGATAAATTTATACTCCATCCATTTTTTGGAATGCTTACTTTTATTTGTATTATGGGACTAGTATTTCAGTCTTTATTTTCCTGGTCGGAATTGCCAATGCAGCTAATTGAATCTTCCATGGATAAGCTCGGTATTTTTTTTCAAGAAAAGATTCCGCTCGGTCCACTCAATGGTCTTGTTACAAAAGGTATCATTGGAGGAGTTGGATCTGTATTGGTATTCATCCCGCAGATTGCGCTACTTTTTTTCTTTATAGGAATCATGGAAGAGTCGGGTTATTTATCCCGTGTTTCTTTTATAATGGATAAGTTCATGGGCAAATTTGGATTATCCGGTAAATCTTTTATTCCCCTACTTTCCTCTGCTGCCTGTGCTGTGCCCGCAATCATGAGCACAAGAACAATTGAAAACAAATCAGATAAAATGGCGACTATTCTTATTTCACCTCTCATCACTTGCTCAGCTCGTTATCCTGTGTATATTCTAGTTATTGGAGCAATATTTCCCAAACAGGATTTGTTTGGAATCTTCTCGCTACAGGCATTAGTTTTATTTGGATTGTTTATTCTTGGAATGGCTACTGCACTTATATTTGCTCTTATATTCAAAAAAACTTTTTTTCGTCATGAGTCTTCTTATTTTTTAATTGAACTTCCTTCTTATAAAATTCCTTCCTTAAAGAATCTTTCTTATAGCGTTTATCAAAATGTAAAAGCATTCATAGAAAACTCGGGAACAATTATTTTATACGCTTCTATACTTCTCTGGTTTCTCGCCTATTATCCCGTAACCGCACCAAAGGAAGACAATCAAGTAAGTGCAAATATTTCAGAGTCTTATGCAGCCCAGTTAGGAAAATTTATAGAGCCTGCAATTGCACCTTTAGGTTTTGATTGGAAAATCGGCGTTGGTATCATCTCCTCTTTTGCGGCAAGAGAAGTAATGGTTTCAACTCTTGCAATTATTTATGGAGTGGAAGGAGATGAAACAAGTGATGATTTAAAGACTTCTCTTCAAAATGATATTAACCCAAAGACAGGAAAAAAAACCTGGAGTATACTAACAGCGATTAGCCTCTTAATCTTCTTTGCTTATGCCAGCCAGTGTATGTCAACTCTAGCTGTTGTGAGACAGGAAACAAAGTCGTATTTTTGGCCTGGGTTTTTATTTTTCTATATGACAGTGCTTGCTTATTTAAGTTCTCTCGCAGTTTATCAAATCAGTATGGCTCTGGGATTTGGAAATTAGTTTAAACTCCAAATAGTTTTACTATATTTTTTACAAGTTCTCGGTATTTATTGTCTTTTACGTAATAAAATACTTTATTAGATTCCTTGCGACTATCGAGTATTCCGTTGTCTTTCATTTTACTCAGGTGCTGGGACATTACTGATTGGCTCACACCTGTATAATCAGCTAAATCATTGACGGAAAGTTCTTCCTTTGACAGTGCATATAAAATCATAAGACGCACTGGATGCGCGATTCCTTGAACACCCTTGATGGCTATATCTAATTGCTTCTTATTAAGCTCAAACTTTATCTTTGTCATTCCACTTTGCCTCGGATGAGAATCCTAGATTTGAAACAGCTTAAACACTATAGCTTATATTTTCAATATTATTTTAGGAAAAAAATTGCAAATCCTGTCAGTTTTTATTTTTTTTTTACATCTAATGAACTTCCATAGTTAGATAAAAAAAGCTTTCCTAAACCTAAATTTGGTATTTTCAGAATTATTTTTTTAGATTTTGAGTATTAAATTAAAATTTCTTTGACAAAATAAAAACTCCGATTAGGATTTTCGACTCATGCGAGGATTTCCAAATGTATCTAAGAGAAATGTCAACTTTTCCAAATTCAGTCCAAAAGAAAAATAACAAATCTAAAATTAACCAAAACTCAACACTCGCTAATTTTGAATTTCTTGCGCGAGAAACTTCTTTCGAAAGCATTCGAGAAATGAAACTCTACCAGGAAAGATTAAAAGCCTGCCTCGATAATATTTTTAAAATCTGTAAACTCGAAAAATTAAATGATTCAGAGAAAGCAAGAATCCTCCACGCCTTCTCTGAAATTCAAAAAAATCCAAATTCAAAAGACTTAGGAATCATCTATCGAATTAAGATGAATCTTGCGAAGTATTCGCTCGTAATAAAATCGGAGTAGAGAGATTAAATTGACTACGAAGGGTGCGATATTTAAATACCTTCTCTTTTCTCCGTGGATTATTTCTTTTCTTTTTCTTGCAAAATTTCTAACTCTGAAATTGCTTCGAAGTCTTTGGGTCTTCCACTTGCACGTTTTAATTGAATCAATCTTTTTAAATTCACACAACAAATCTTACGATTAAATACATCTACAAGAATAGTGTCCGGCAAAATACTTTCGTAATTGCCGCCCGGAACTTCTGCGAGTAAATCAATGTATCCAATGTCCGTGGTAAGGGTAAAATTGAGCCCGCTTTCGATTGTAATTTCATTAAATAGAAAAGGTAAACCTTCCGGTGCTCCCCTGAGATAAGGTTTGTGGTTTTTTAGTGCGGTCACAAGCTTTTTAATATTATCCTTCGATCTTTTATATACAATATCAATATCAGAAGTCAATCGCGCAGATCCATGAACAGCTCCTGCAAAACCACCAATTAGGATGTAATCAATATTATTCTCATCTAATACTTGAATCACTTTTTCAAATTCAGTCATATAGAATTTTGTCTCTTAGCATTTTTTAATTCTTCAAAAGTTCTTAGAAGTCTTTGTAATTTTTCTACTCGCTCTGTATATGTTAGTTTCAAATTTTCTTCCAGAAGAGTTTTATCTACATGTTTCTTGTATTCTTCTATAATCAAATCAATAGATGATGAGTTTTCTATCATAATTTTATAACTTCTCTAAAGATTATGTGAGAGTGCGCTCACTTACCGCACCGATGAATGAACAATAAAAACAAATTGAACGTAAAACTAATTCCTAATGTATAAAGTTTATCGTATCAATCATCGGTGCTCTCGGTGTTCATTCCACCCTTCGCTTCGCTCCCAACGCCTACGCATGGTAATCTAAAAAAAAATCTTAAATCTTAATACCGCCTGAGGCTTCGATCACCACTCCATCGATTAAATCATTTTCAACGATGAATTTTGCAGTGGTGAAGATTTCGTCGGGCTCGCCTAGACGTCCGATTGGGATTAATGCTTTCCATTTGTCAAGGGCAGCGGCATTCATATCTTTTAAAACCATTTCGGTTGCGATAAATCCAGGTGCGATACCGGCAACTCTGATTTTGTAGTTTTTTAATTCATGTGCCCAGAGTTTAGTCATAGCGGCTACTCCTGCTTTTGCGGCGGAGTAATTGCTTTGTCCGGGATTACCATGCATAGCCACTGAAGAGATAGGAATGATGACTCCGCCTTTTTTGGAGTTAATCATTTGCACTGCTGCTTCACGACCGGTTAAGAATACACCCGTGAGGTTAACATTGATTACAGCCTGCCATTGTTCGATAGACATTTTGCCTTTTACATTTCCGGTTTCTTTGTCTACTTTTACAAGAAGTCCATCACGGAGAATTCCTGCGTTTAGGATTGCTACATCTAGAGAGCCAGTCTTTGCGACCGCTTCTGACATGAGGTTAGTTGCATCGGCTTCATTGGAAACGTCTCCTGGAATACCAAAAGCATTTCCGCCCGCTGATTTGATTTCATTTACAACTGCATCGATTGATTCTTGTTTGATGTCTGATACGATTACCTGGGCACCTAGTTTTCCGAAACCGAGTGCCATTGATTTGCCAAGTCCACTTGCTGAGCCTGTTATGAGAACAGTTTTTCCTTTTACTTCCATGCTTTGAAATTAAGCTCCTTTATTTCTGAAAGATACATAGTCAGAATTAAAGGGTATCTCAATTCTAGCAATCGTTTCTGTGGGTTTAGTTACAATTCTAAAAAGGTTTGGATCTAGGTTTTCGTTCTTCATGAGAATCATAATCAGTGCAATCCCAAGACCTGCTCCCTCGGTATTGTCCATATTATCCATGTAAAACTCAGCAATGTCATTGTATTCCATTGCCTTTTTCATTTTTTCCCGCATTCTAGTCTCTTCCATTTTGATAACGGGAGTGTTGTTGGTTACTTCTACATACATTCCTGCAGGCTTATAAAAAAAGTTAATCTGGACGTATACACCCTTTTCCTGGCACTTTGCTCCATATTGCTCTGCCATGCTATCGGAAAAGCTTTGTTTGAATTTAACAATTCCTTCTGCATACTGTGCCTCATCAAAGATATCAAGCCCAATGTCCTCAAAAAAAATCCTCTTCTGGTTGGCTTTTACTGCATTAATGGCAAGTTCTTTTACGATTGTATAGATCATTTCTGTAAATCGCTCTTGACCGAGCTTTATCAAAATTTCAGTTATAATGAGTAGCACATACTTCTCAAGTCTTGCATTGATCTTGGAAGATTTTAAAGAGACCT
>Ga0209174_10002568_pt1 | contig 11898 bp, 7 predicted proteins | sample JI91814BDNA_FD_187505 | JGI IMG/M metagenome (GOLD analysis project Ga0209174, IMG submission 187505) | Wastewater effluent complex algal communities from Wisconsin, to seasonally profile nutrient transformation and Carbon sequestration -... | ecosystem: Engineered > WWTP > Effluent > Algae...
TAACAACATAGCTTTATTATGGTTGTCGATTGTTTCAACAATATGTGTTACCATATCCGCAGCTAATTGTTTGTCCTGATCCCAAACAGAAATTTCTATGGCACCATACTCTGTTTCAACAGTGCTATAATTGCTTAAAAATTCTTTTTTGGTATTGTAACGTGCCATTTCTTTGGTGGAATCATAATCATAATGTTCCATCAATTTGTATTTATTAATAATATAGTCAACAATTCCGCTGGTATTGGCAATAGTTAAAATGCGGTCAACATCACTGGCACTTCCGAAATATTCAATTTCAATTTCACCTGACGACTGGCTAAAAAGCACTTGTCTGTCGGTCATAATTGGATTAGAAGGGTAAAAATTTACAGTTGATTTGTAATAATTTGGCATAAAAAACCAAGTGAAAATACAGGCCGCAATAGCTACGATAACGGTCACTGCAATCAGCGATTTACGCCATTTATAAATAATTTGTATCAACCTAACCAGGTCGTTGGATTGTTCCATGCTTAAAATTTAGAGTGCAAAGGTAGGAAAACTAGCTTATTGTTCACTTTTTGGATACTTCACCGCTCATAGTGCGCAAAAACTGTCGCACTTCCGATACAGTTAAAATAGTTGAAGGAAATACCGCCAGGAAACTCACCAAACCGCTAATCACTAAGGCATACACCCAGTTAATATGCAGTTGGGCAATTAATAAATTAATAGCAACAACCATGGCGATAAACAAAGCACTTTTTAACCATTGTTGTAAGCTTTTATTAAGCTGAAACGATTTCTCCGAAGCAATTACATGGGCAAACAACACTAATATCTGTGCGGCTACAGTGGCTATTGCACTGCCTAAAGCCAAATATTTAGGGATGAGTAAAAGGTTGAAAATCAGGTTAATAGCAAAACCCAACAATGAAATTTTGTTAAGGAGGGCAATTTTTCCGCCTGCGGTAAGCAAACTGCCATATATATAGGTAAGGCTTATACAAATAAAACTCACCATCAACCAGCCAAAAATGGAGCCTGAGTAAGCATCACCTGAAAGGTATAACAGCGCCATAATCTCATTCCGGTAAAAAATGGCCCCAACACTAACACAAACGCTTATGATGAGCATCACCTTGAAACCAATATCCAGCAACGGTTGTATAGATTTATTTTCTTCCAGCATTCGGGCGAACATCGGCATCAACACACCGGCAATCAGGAACCCTGCAATTGCCAAAGCGTCCAGCAGCCTGAATGCTGAAGCATATACCCCCGCTTCATAGGCGCCATTTTCGAGCATTCGCTCCAGTAAAACGCCGTCAATTCGGTAATAAGCCGTCATCAAAAATCCCAATAATGCATAGGGATAACTTTGACGGAAAATATCCTTTATCAGCGAGGGTTTAACCGTAAAACTTATGTGGAGTTTTTTGGCTGAAAGCACTAGTGTGGCAACAATTATCGCAATAATGTATCCGATAATCTGACTATATATAAATAAGGTAGCACTAATCGGCGATTTGATTACCGAGGTCCATAAAATAAGTCCGCAAATAATTGAGGTAAGCAGTTTGTCTAACACCGAAAGCATGGCATCGGTCTTAAATAAATGCAGTGCACTCACATTGGAGCGTAAAAAGGCATAAAACGACATCAAAATTTGCATCATAACCAGCAACCCAAGTAGTTTGAGCTGTTCTGCAGAAAAGTGAATGCCGAAAGCGACAACAAATACCAGTAAGGTGTACACCACACTTAAAATAACTTTAAGCACCAGTGTAGACATTAATGAAGTGCTTAACAATTCCGGTTTTCCTGCTATTTGGCGATTGTTGTAATTGTTGATGCCGAAATCAAGCACCACCTGAAACAAAAAGGCAAAGTTGAACAATGCGAAATAGGTACCATAAGCCTCTGCGCCGATAGCATTTTGCACCGACCTGTCAATACCTAAAATCCAAAAGGGTTTCACCAGCAGGTTCAGCAGCAGTAAAAATCCGATATTGGTGATAAAATTTTTCCGCATTTTTTTGTTGGCGCGCTAAAAATAGTTATTATTGCTTCAAATTAGACGCTAGCGACAAACTTCTACCTAAAGATTTAGTGATACGGCAAACTTCTACGCTTTTTCAGTTCATTATTAAAACAACTTGTATAACATGCTAATAGCTGTTAATACCCGTTTCCTTATTAAGGATAAACTGGAAGGCATTGGTTGGTTCACCTATGAAACCATGAAGCGCCTTACACACAATCATCCTGAGCATACTTTTCTGTTTTTATTTGACAGAGAACCTGATCCGGAGTTTGTTTTTGGGAAAAACGTTAAACCAATTCGTGTTTGGCCTCCTGCACGACATCCTTATTTATGGAAGTATTGGTTCGACTATGCACTTCCAAGCGTATTTAAACGCTATAAACCCGACTTATTTATTTCTACCGATGGGTTTTTATCCTTAAAATCGGATATTCCAACATTGTTGGTAGTGCATGATTTAGGTTTTGAGCATTATCCTGAGCATGTTACAGGGATTGCAAGTAATTTTTATAGAAAATACATGCCTTTGTATGCAAAAAAAGCAACGCGAATTATAACGGTTTCTGAATTTTCGAAAAAAGATATCGTAAAACTATATCACGTTGCGCCCGACAAAATTGATGTTGCCTACAATGGGGCAAACGATAAATATATTCCCATTAGCCAAAATGAACAACAGGCAGTAAGAAATAGATATACTGGCGGCAAACCCTATTTTTTATACGTTGGCTCAGTGCATCCACGGAAAAATGTGAAAAATTTGTTGCTCGCTTACGATGCATTGCGCAAAGAACATCTCACAGAACATCAATTGGTAATTGCGGGGCGTATGGCTTGGAAAACCGATGAAACAAAACAGGTTTTTGAGCAGATGCAATTTAAAAATGATGTTGTATTTACCAATCATTTATTATTATCAGAATTAACCAAGGTAATGGCCTCTGCTGATGCGTTTGTATATCCGTCATTATTTGAAGGTTTTGGTATTCCAATTGTAGAAGCCAGATATTGTGGTGTTCCAATTATTACATCTGACCGCTCCAGTTTAACTGAAGTAGGCGGACCAAATGCACTTTATTTTGACCCGGACAGGGTGGATTTAATAAAAGATGCTATGAAATTGTTTTTGCTCGACAGAGAAAATTATCATGCAAAAGCAAAAAAAGATATATCGGTGCGTGAGGTGTTTAATTGGGATAAAACAGTGAGTAGTATTGAGTCGGCTATAGCAAGTATGGATAGTAATTTTATTAAGCCCAGGCAATCGGTAGAGGTAGCTTAACAGTAGGATTAAAAGGAATACCGTAAATTCGTAGCAAAATTTACCGGTATGAAACGTTTACTGCTGATAGTAACTTTATTAACTGCCATTCAATTTGTTCAGGCACAGGATAAAATTAAGGCATCCGAAAAACTGCAATTACAAAAAGTTGCCAGTGTTGTATTAAAAGATATTCATACCGATTTTAATCCGCAGTTGCTTACATTAGAAATGCCTGCTCCGGGTTCAGAAAGTTATCGCAGACATCTTATAGATTTAAAAGAAGCCTTATATGGCAATGGAAAATATATTCCAACCGCAGCCAGATTAAATGATACCGCATTACTTTCAGCACCCGAAATATTAACCGGATGGGAAGGCAATATTATGGGTACCGGTGTGCCTAATGATAATGATATGGCAATTTCTAACGATGGTAAAATTATTTCAGTAATTAATTCTTCTATCTATATTTATAATAGCGATGGCAGTTTTTTATATTCGGTTTCATTATCTGCATTTTGTGATACACTCGGAAATGCATATAGCAAATTTGACCCTAAAGTATTATATGATCCGCGTGCTGATAAATTTGTGTTGTTATTTCTTGCAGGATTTACACCTGAGCAAACAAATGTAATTATTGCTTTTTCTGAAACTAATGACCCGCTCGGCGAATGGAATTTTTATGCATTACCCGGTAACCCGAAAAATAATGACAGGTGGACAGACTTTCCCATGTTTGCTTTGACGGAAGAAGAATTATTTCTCACCATCAATTTAATTATTCCTGATGAACCTTGGCAAACAGGATTTAGTGAAACGCTGATATGGCAAATGAGTCTAGATAAAGGATATAATGGTGATACACTTGATGCAGTGTATTATGATAGTATCTTCTTCGCAGGAAATCCAATTCGTAATTTGAATCCGGTAAGAGGTGGTTCTACAACCTATGGCCCTGATATGTATTTTTTATCTAACAGAAATTTTGCAGAAAGTAATGATACTATTTTTATTGTACATGTAACCGGTAAATTAGATGACCCGTTAACAGAAGTTACGGTGGATTATTCACGTGCTAATATTTCATATGGTGTACCTCCGCAGGCGAGACAATTGCCAACACATATTTTTGATACTAATGATGGAAGGGTTTTAGGAAGTTATTATGAAAATAATCAAATACAGTTTGTCTCGAATACACTCGACCCAACAACCGGATTTTGTGGTGTTTATCATGGTATTATAACTGATTTGGAAGGTACAAAAAATATCGATGCACATATTATTGGTGATGATACTTTAGATATCGGTTATCCGAATATTGCTTATACCGGAAAATTTGAAGGCGACAATCAGAGTATTATTACATTTGACCATACCGCTCCAACAGTATTTGCAGGTATGAGTGCAGTGTTTTATAACTGGGGTGCTTATTCCGATTTAGTAAATATTAAAACCGGCGATACTTATGTAAATGTATTGTCCGGCGCTTATGAACGTTGGGGCGATTACACCGGTTCACAACGTAAATACAACGAACCTGGTGTGGTTTGGGTGAGTGGAAATTTTGGAAAATATATTGATGGATTTCCATTTATTCAACGCAATAATGCCACTTGGATTGCATCATTAAGAAGTACTGTTGAACCCAATGTTGCCATTCCTTCTGCTACATCAGTTGCGAAATCAACAATATTTCCCAACCCTGCAGATAATTTATTTTACACCAAATTTACTTTAGAGCAAAGTGGTGTGATGGCATTTTATTTATATGATATGAATGGACGATTAATAAAACAATTACTCGCTCAGCAGGGACAAGTGGGAGAAAACATTTTTTCATTTTCAACTGACCCGCTTTTACCCGGTAATTATATATTAAAAATAACCCACAATCAATTACCATTCACCACCCATTCCATCATCATCAACTAACCCCCTTGTTATTTCACCACGAAGGCGTTAAGTGGCTCAAAGTAACTCTAAGAATTAAGTGCAAAGGTTGTAAAGTATAACAAATGTTATAATTACCGCAAGGTCAGTAACTACAATTCTGTTATTGAATATACATTTACCACTTTGAGTAACTTAGGGCCCCTTTGATTCTTTGTGGCGATATTTAAGTATTCTGTCCGAACAAGATTTTAAAATTAAAACGATTTCATTAAGCTAAAAATAGACCAAAACATATTATCCCCCGCAACTTCCCGTCTCCCCGCCTTCCCGGCAAAACCTCTGTCAGCAGACAACATACACCTTATTTCCCCAACCCATTAAAAAAAACTACCTTCGCAATCTAATCATGGGCAGAGGTAAATTAAGAATACGCGAACAAGTAACCATCGACACAATTGCTGATGGCGGTGTAGGAATGGGAAGGGTAGAAGGCAAAGTAATTTTTGTAGAACAAGTAATTCCCGGAGATGTTGTTGATGTTCAACAAACAAAAAAATACAAAGATTATGAAATGGGTTATGTCACTAAATTTCATAGCTACTCACCACTACGCGTAACCCCTTTTTGTGAGCACTTTCAAGTTTGTGGAGGATGCACCTGGCAAAATGTAAGTTATGAAACCCAATTAGATTTCAAACAACGTTTAGTAGAAGATGCATTTCGCCGCATTGGGAAATTTACACAACTACCTGCTATAGAAAAAATTACCGGTTCTCCTTACGACAGATATTACCGCAATAAATTGGAATTTACTTTTACTAATTCAGGATATATTAATAATCCCGAATTTAAAAAAGAAGACCATGCGAATAAAAAACCAGCATTAGGATTTCACGTGCGTAAACAATTTGCGAATGTTTTCGATATCCAACATTGTTATTTGCAACCTTCATTGTCGAACGAAATCCGATTGGCATTAAAGGCTTATGGATTGATGCACAATTTACCATTTTTCGACCTGAGAGCAAAAACCGGTTATTTGCGTAATGTAATTATTCGCAATTCTTCGCTTGGTAACTTAATGGTGATTATTGTAGTTGCCGCAGACCAGCCGGAGTTGTTATTGCCATTAATGACACATATAAAGGATACTTTTCCGGAGATAACTTCCTTGTATTATTGTGTTAATGAAAAAAATAACGATACCATTTTCGACCAGGATGTTGTTTTATTTTCCGGCGAAAAATATATGATTGAACAAATAGATGAGGTTAAATATCATCTTGGCCCAAAATCTTTTTTTCAAACCAATTTTGAGCAGGCCAAACATTTATATCATAAAGCATTGGAGCTCGCCGAATTAAAACCAGAAGACCAGGTATATGATTTTTATACAGGTTTGGGAAGTATTGCATTACTGGCAGCAAAATATTGTAAAAAAGTAGTAGGTGTCGAATTAATTGAACCGGCTATTGAAGATGCAAAAATGAATGCAACATTTAATGGCATTCAAAATTGTACATTTATTGCAGGTGATATGGCAAAAATATTTACTGATGATTTTATAGCTGAACATGGTCGTGCAAATGTTGTTATCACTGACCCGCCACGAGCCGGTATGCATAAAGATGTATGTATGAAATTATTGGACCTGGAACCTGAAAAAATTGTTTATGTAAGTTGTAATCCGGTTACGCAGGCACGTGATATACAATTGCTTGCTGAGAAGTATGACGTTAAATTATTACAGCCTGTAGATATGTTTCCGCAAACTTACCATGTAGAAAATATAGCACTGCTCATAAAAAAATCCTGACCATTACAGCCAGGATTCACGTTCTAATTAAGACTAAATTATGTTATTCAGCAGCTTCAAAAAATGTACCTGATTCTGCCCAGAAATACCACCAGCTTCCACCTGTTCCGCTTGTCCAGGTATTTAAATTAAATGTATTGGTTCCAGCTGCAGTAGCAGGAGTTTTATATACTCTGATTGCCTGATTGCCACGGTCCCATGTTAAAGGGCTGCCTGATACAATTGTTTCAGGATTACCACCATGTTTTTTAAGGAAATAAGCGTTGTTTAAACCATAAACATGTCCTATGCCTAATTCATCAATACACACTGCGGTTTCTTCTTCAACACCAATTCCACGTGCATCAATACCGTAATCCTGAATAAGTCTTGCCATAAATGTAATATGACGACCTTTTCTATCAGGACTATTATAATGTGAATCGGTAATTGTGTTAGTTAATATTGGAACATCTAAAAAGTTATTGTATTGAATACTTACTTTATTGCCATAAGGATTGCTTAACGCTTCAGCAGATAATACAGTGCCTTTTTTTGCGTCAAAATATCCATCACCTAAAACAGCCAACCCTGCACTTGTTCCGCCAACAGGAACATGTTTTACATTAATTAAATAATTAACTGCATCTTCTACTTTAGTGTCTTTCCAATAATTGGCATAATCCCATTGATCACCGCCTGCAATAAATAATGCTTCGGCATTCACTATAGTATTATATACATCGATATCATTGGCATCTTTTTTCCCTTTAATTACCATACTTTCTATAGAGTTTACACCGCCTAAATCTGTGTAAACGTAAGGGTTATAACCATCAGCTCCAGTGGCGCGTATTACCACAAAATCACCACCGCCACTGCGCTCAATCATCCATTCAAATGCAGCATCAACATCCGTGCTTCCTCCCATTAAAACAAATCCGGCTTGCGTTGTTGTAGTTACATCCGCAGCATCGCCGGTTAAATAACGAGTAACTTTTAAGTCTACATCTGAAATGCCAACTTGCTCCTCAACAATTGTCATTTCTGTCTTTGAACATGCCGATAACATAGCTATAGGCACAAAAAATAATAAAGCCTTTTTCATAATGATTAAGATTTAGTGAATGAATATGGTTTGTTTTTAAGGCTTGTAAAAAGTCGCAATCAAATATACCTAATCCACTAAATAGCGGTGTATACATAGGTTAATTATGCCGTTTCTGTTTGTTGTAAAATGTGACATAACTGTGTAATCGTAGAAAAGGGACTATCCAGTTGAAAAGCTTAGCTGGGCTCATTAGGAATCTTAATTAATTTCCTAAAATATATGATTTTGTGTTGTTTGTAACTGATTGATTGTCAATACGCAAGTCTATTTGCCTTCAAGCTCTTTAGCCAAAACTTCATAAGCCTTTTTATTGTAGATGTTATTTACTGCATTATTGATATCTCGTTTTTCAAGAGAAGTAAGGTGAAAACTTAAGCTTGCCCGTTTGTTATTTTCTGAAGGTTGATATTCAAAAGTAATTACTTCTAATTTCCCATCGAGAATTACATTTAAATAATTGAGTAACTGGTCATTTTGATAGTCTTGAATTTCTACCCAATTGCTGTATAAACTTTCTACCGGACTGGCAAACTTTTGAAGCACACCATTGCTGATATTTGTTTTTATACCTAGCTCTTGTTCAATAGCGCGAATATTTACAACAATTACACCACTTGTATTCGCTAAAATCCATTCATTAAATGTGGCAATAAACTGAGTTGAAGTTTGAATGCCATAATTATCTCTTACTCCTGCATCCATTACTTGAATTTCAGGTTCTGTAGGGAGATGTACTAATGGTAAAATATATGGGAAAGTGCAATTCATGCGCAGCACACTGGTAAAGTGCATATTGTTGGCATCAGCACCCAATAATTGATGTGCATCAACACCATCTATTTCCGGTGCAGTAAAATGCGTACTGCGAGAAACAGGTTGCGCTAAATAACTAACAGGCTGAGTTGCGATATATAATTTGCGTTCATCATTAATAATAGTTGGAGTAAAAATAATCATTGGAATTTCCATGGCATATTCAGCATCTGCATATGCACCTAAAGTTTTGTCAAAAACATTTCCGGTATTTTCATTTAATAATTGCTCAAACATATAACCGCGGTCTTTGCGATGTTTGGTGTTGGCAGAAGTAAATGATTGCATGGGATAAAACATATCGTTAACCACCATGGTAAATCCCAAACCATTAAGCAGGTCGGCACTCATGTTGTCTGCATATTCAGAATCAAAAATTTGAATATCAGCACCTTGTTTTTGTTGGAGATATAATTCCCGATAATAGGCAGCAGCTAACATCCCTCCTGAAGCTCCTGTAATTAATGGGGTATGTTCCATCAGCTGATGTTGGGTAACACTATCGGCGTGCTGAAACACTTGCATGGCGAACGACATCGCGCGTAAACCACCTCCGCTGCAATTAATAACAATTAGTTTAGGAGCCGGCCCTTTTTCGGGAAATTTATTTCTCCAGTTTTCCAACATGTTTAATGTATGTTGCATGTCGGCTGCTGTCCGTGCTGAGTCCGATAATATTTTTAAAGTATCAATGGAATAATGATGAGGCGTTGTATAATCAAGACCAATTATTTTATTTTCATAATTCATTTTATCACTTTTCATTAGCCTGTCCGCGATAAAAAATAATACCACGAAAAAAAATAATTTCCATGCACCCATCCAATAATAATAGGCACCTATTAATACAATTAATATTGAAAGTAATAAGGCAATACTTGCTCCGGCAGGAATTCGGAATACCGGATTTTCCATCAACAAACCAAGCAACAAAATGATTATTAATGACGTAATTTCAATAAATAGCGCGTTGGCGTGATGTTGTTTATATACAGAACGAATGATAGACTCTGGATAATGATCTGCCGACCTAGCGTGTTTCCATTGTAATTTGTTACTAATATAATATGAAGTGTTTACGGGATGATGGTCTGCAGCTTCTTCATGTGTTTGTTCATCAGGATTATGTTGCCGGATTTCTTGCTGTTTTTTATCAATAATCCCTATTATTTGAAAAATATCTTTGTTGGTTCTGAAAAAATACAACATGGAAATAATAATGGTTGTAAAAATGCCACTCAGTACTCCGGCAATTAATAGGGCAATGGCTCCCAGCTCCAGCAATCCGTAACTCGATTGAAAACCCACTATCCGAAACAAATAAATAATGAGAAACAATGCGGGTAAAATGGCATTGTTCAGACAATAAACCCCAAATGGGCGATTTAAGGTTGCGAGAAAAGAATAACGATGAGCGTTTAAAATATAACTAGTAATATTCCAGACAATAAATAATCCGCCTAGTGCAATACCAATAATATAGAAACTCAAAAAATTAACGCGACCAAAATATTCCGGGTCAAGAAACAGCAAGGGGATGCCATATCGTGTGCCTAATAAGCCGGCAATAATGCTGATTAAAAATATCCAGATGATAATAAGAAAGTGATTCCGCTTTAAATGCATCACCAATAATTGGATGGGGAAAACCTCGATGAAATTTTTGAAAGCGGCTTGCATCATATACCATCTATACGTAAAAACGTAAATAAGGTTTTTTGCCAAAAAAAAGTGGAAACGATATAAAATGGAAATGCTGCATGCTCCTCATCATGCAGCATCCGTTTAGGGGTATGTTGCCTAACCAATAACCTGTAAAGGTTGATAGCAAAATAAAAGATTTACCTCGAGATTTGCAAATAAATTAAACAATATTTATAATCTTTGAGAAAATTTAAATATTTTTGACTTTCTATTGTTGATAATACAATAAAACCCAGCCCTTATGTCAGAAAATTACGAAATTGATAAAGTTGATATCCAGATTTTGCACCTTTTGATGCAAAATGCTATGATGCCATTTACCGAAATCGCACAAAAGATAGGGGTTTCACCGGGCACCATTCACGTCCGTATGAAGAAAATGGATTCAATTGGACTTATCAAAAGTAGTCACCTCATGGTGAACCCACTTAAACTCGGATATGGCATTACCGCATTTTTGGGTGTGTATCTCGACAAAAGTTCCATGTATGATAACGTAGTAAAAGAACTGGAAAAAATCCCGGAAATAGTAGATTGTCACTACATGACCGGAACCTACAGCATGTTCATCAAAATTATCTGCAAAGACACCATGCATCTCAAGCAGATTTTACACGATAGCATCCAGCAAATTGGCGGTATAGACAGAACTGAAACATTCATCTCGCTAGAGGAAAGTTTCAGCCGTCCAATGAAGTTGGAATTGCCGAAAAAGAACTAAATTGATGAGTAATGAGGGATGAATAATGAGTGATTCAAACTACGTTTGGCAATCCATGAATTAATGTGGATGTAATCAAACTTTTTAGCAATTGTTTTTTTATCACCACAAAGGCTCAAAGGGGCTCGAAGTTACACGAAGGATAATTATGCTATTTGCTTAGCGAAACTTTGAGGACCTTAGCTTCTTCGTGGTAATTTGGTATCGGTTGTTTGTAATATTTTTTATCACCACGAAGTCTCAAAGGGGCGCTAAGTTACACAAAGGATAATTATGCTATTTGCTTAGCGGAACTTTGAGGCCCTTAGCTTCTTCGTGGTAATTTGTATCGGTTGTTTGTAATATTTTTTTATCACCACGAAGTCTCAAAGGGGCGCTAAGTTACACAAAGGATAATTATGCTATTTGCTTAGCGGAACTTTGAGGACCTTAGCTTCTTCGTGGTAATTTTGTATTGGTTGTGTGTAATATTTTTTATCACCACGAAGTCTCAAAGGGGCGCTAAGTTACACGAAGGATTATTGTGATATTTACTTAGCGGAACTTTGAGGCCCTTAGCTTC
>Ga0209174_10002570_pt1 | contig 11893 bp, 17 predicted proteins | sample JI91814BDNA_FD_187505 | JGI IMG/M metagenome (GOLD analysis project Ga0209174, IMG submission 187505) | Wastewater effluent complex algal communities from Wisconsin, to seasonally profile nutrient transformation and Carbon sequestration -... | ecosystem: Engineered > WWTP > Effluent > Algae...
GGTCCAGCCAAATCGAGTTTTTTTGAATTCCTCGGGGCCTCGATCCTCGAACACTCATCTTTCCTGCCAGCAATCCCTTGCCAATCCAGTAGCCACATGCATCGAGTACGCGAATCTCACGTGGGATTGCAAGTTGCTCGTGGGTTTTGATTTTTAACCGATCGAACAGATCTTCCCATGCTTGCTGCATCGCAGTTTGAACAGTTGCGCCCCAGCATTCTCACTAACGACCAGGGGTGTCGGGCCGAGCGTCCACGGACGAGCGACCGATCTTTGCGATCGCCGTTCCTGCTCAGAATCCCTGACAACAACTTAAACATCCGTGAATCAATCCCTTCTGTTAAACCCGACACCCCTGCCTATAGAAACAAGCTCAATCAGGCGTGAACGATTAGTCCGCACCTGGTGGCACGAGCTTGTTAAATCGAAGGCCACGCTTCGGCTTAGAGGCGGCCGCCTTGGACGCCAGATACTTGTCTGCAGCGATTTGCTCGGTGAGCTTGTGCTGCTCGACGCTTCCGGCATCTCCCGAAGCCTTAGCAGGTGCTTTCGCACTCTCGCGAATCGTCTCTTGCAAGTTATCTGACATGGATGGTCCTACCTTTGACTGAAGAAGTGGTCTTCTATCTGTAGGAATACCCGGTATGCATGTAGATTGACGGATAAGCGGGAATATTTTTTTGCTTCATATCCCCGATTTATTTGTTCCGACGGCGTTTTTGCATCTCGGTAAAGCTCAACTACGACAGAAGAAGTGGTCTTCCAGCCTTCGGTTTATTCGCAAAGTTAGCAGTCGGACGAAGTCGAAGTCAAAATTCCGAAAACACTATTGATCATGCCTCAGGTACAGGAGGAATTTAAATACGCAGCGATGAACAGGCCTAGCCCTCATGTGAGTGCCTGCGCAACTTTGTTTCTGTCGATTTGCCCGCTCACTTTCCTAGGTTTTTGGGCGAGAGAGACATCGACTTAAACTCGCGTCAGCAGGTCCAGCTTCAACGACATAAATGCTAGTTTTGACTTAGTACGAAAACGCCATGCAAGCCAAACTCCGAGAAGCTTTAATTCGCTCCGTCAAAGTAATTCTCCATTACAATCTCATTCAACAGTTGATACGCAAACTGGAAAATCAACGACAAATGCCATCCTTCCATTAGTCACTACTACCCTCAACCAAGGTCACCATGAGTGTTGTGTCTTTTAATGTGCGCCAAAATGATCTCATTCTTCATTATCGACCCAAAGAGAACGACTGGGTTTACTTACGCCTCGAGGATACAGGGGAAGCCACCATCAAACGTGCCTTTCATGTTACACGAGACCTGCTTATGAAAGGCCTTGACGAACATGGAGAATTTGATCCTCTCGAATTCAAGGTAGGTGAACGGAAAGGGAAGTACTTTCATCTCAATCGCGACGTACTTCGAATTGACTATGATCTCTACTTCTCTCAGGACATCCAACTGGAAAACCGTCATTTCGTAGCTGAACGCGACATTTCTGTTTTCTCACGGCTCAATAAGTTTGGAGTAAATTCCATTCACATTGGAGGAGAGGAGGAGTTAGTGGCAACGAACGCCATCTCCATCCCTACTGATGTCTTCGAACGACTTATCGCAGACTTTCCAACTTCAACTGAAGTTTCCAAATATGCTTTGGCCCGCATCGACTCAATTGTTGGCGAGTATCTAAACAGGCCAAAAGATTTCCAAGCGGACTTCGAGAAATACCGCAACAAGAAGCGCTCTATAAAGGGCTCAATGCCACGGACAGCACTTGCAGAATACGAGGCTGACAAGTACTCAGCCCTCATCAAGAAACTTGAGCAAATGCTAAATAACGTCGACGCATACAGCGAAGGGCAGTGGAGGGATGAAATTCTCGAAGTTGTTCTGCTGCTATTCCCACGCTACATCAAAGCTTTCCCCGAAGGACCAGTGAATGATAGCTGGGCCAACAAGCGTCGCAGAGTAGATTTCCTCCTTGTCGATTCCGCGGGCTTCATCGATATCATAGAGATCAAGAAGCCTTTCCGCCAAAAACTAGTTTCTCCCTATTGTTACCGAGACAACCATGTCCCCATGCGCGAGTTAAACGGAACAGTAATGCAGGTGGAAAAGTACATCTACCACTTGAGTCGCTGGGGAGAACGAGGCGAGGAAGCGCTCAAGAAAAGATACCTGGGCGATCTCCCTCAAGGCTTTGTATTCAGAATAGTTAACCCCAAAGCAACAATCATTGTCGGTCGAGACAACGATCTGACGGCTAACCAAAGGAACGATTTCGAGGTGATCCGTCGGAAATATGGCAATGTCCTCGACATAATCACATACGATGACCTTCTAAGACGCCTCAATTTCATCAAAGATCAGTTCTGCAGGTTAGCTACCAGCAAAAATTCGTCTTAATTGCAGAAAGCAATTTCGACCAGGGTGATCTTAAATAAAGCGACTCCATCCGAGAATTCATGCAGCGTACCGTTCGTGCCAGAGGACGAACCGTCCTGGGTTATTGTGTGCATAACGTCACCTTGTTAGGTTCTCTTCCTTCGTTGCAGATCCCGGAAGCTCAAGCGACCAGACTTTACCATTGTTTGGGCGTCGGTTCCGGCAAGCACACAGCCTTGCATGGATGCCGCGACCGCAGACCCGACCAAGCAGTCAAACCAATGGTTGTCCGGCTGCTCTGGTCGCTGTTTCCATTCGTCTACGCTTCGTCCTCGGGCATCGGTCTTGATGAAATACTCGGAGGTCAAATGCTCCGAAAGCATACGATGTGTTTCAGCGTTGGAACCGAAGAGCGACAAGCACCCTCGATCGCCCATGGACACACGCATGCGAGCGTTGACAAATGATTTCCACCAATTGGTGTCGAAGACGACGTGTCGGATCGCCCGCTTTCCATGCACATTGGGGATGCGCCAGTTGAGTCCCACGCGTTCACCTGGCCGGCGTCGGTACTCGCTGAATGGCAAGCTCGAAGCGCCGACGAACCGACCGTGGCTGGGAATGATCACAGCGGCGTGCTTGGACTGTCGGCAGAACTGGTAGACCACATCCGTCGATTGACCCCAGTTGGCATCGATCAAACATCGACCGATACGCATCGCTGCACCATCATCGCGTTGCCATTCGCGTTCGAGCAGTTTCGATGTCAGCGATTCGAGGCCAGCGTAGATCGATCCCTCGAGTCCGGTTCCAGTCGCTTCGGAGCTCAACGTCTGCCGAGCCTCACGTAGCGTGAAGTACGGACGCTGCTGATCGGGGTAGCAACCATAGTCGATCACATAACCCGTGAAATCGTCCTCCCATGCGGCGACCACATAGAAAAGCAACTTCTGCTGGACGTCGATGAAGGCGGTGAGATGATTCGCGCCAATCGAAACCAAGCCACGATCCATGCGGTTGATCTTGCTCGCGACCTCCTCTGGTTTGAGCATCCCATCGACAACGGTCTATTCCTATCGAGGATATTGTCCGCCATATCACCTGGACGAATCACCGTGCAGGGCATGATGCCTGAGATCTTCTTGCCAGGACCCGCTAAGCCAAGCACTGCGCCGGCGAGGATACCGTGAATTGGTCACTAGGTTGAGGCGACTGGCTGACAACCTGGCCGGCGCATTCGTAATAGCGACCGGAGATTCCGCTCGAGCCCTCGAAGCAGAGCTCCGCATGTTTGAGGAAGCACTCGACGTCCTTTCCGGCAGCATGTTGCCCGACGCGATCGATGAATGTTTGCCTTCCAAAGAATGCTGAAAAAACCTGCTGAAAACATTGCAAGGACGGCTTGAGGTTGTCCGCACCGCATGGCTCATGTGTGTTATCGCATAACCAATTTTCATTCACCCAAACGGAGAACCAAACATGAATCTCGACACCTTGATCGAAATCCTCAACGACTACCGCGAAGAGTTCGGAGGCGACGCCGAAGTGCGACTGATGACCCAGCAGAACTGGCCCTTCGAGAACCGCATCTGCGGCGTGACCAGCGGACGCGACATGAACGACGCGTCCGACGATGAGGATGAGGACGACGACGCCCAAGACGTTGCCGACGACAACACGGTCTACATCGTCGAAGGCGGGCAGATCTGCTACGGCAGCAAGCGGGCTTGGGAAACATGTCGCGATAGTTGATCGCGACACACCGATGCGCCCGGGAGAAGATTCTGGAAAACCTCCAGAATCTTTTCTTCTTCGGCTTGCTGTCGTTTGAACCGCATGGCTCATGTGTGTGATCGCATAAGACATATCAAACACGAACAAACGGAGATCACCACGATGCCAACTATGACGAACAGACCACGCCTGACCTCGGCCCAGTTCCTCGGCGCACACCGACGAGCGCTGGAAACAATCAGCGACCTGTACGCAGCGGTCGAAGAGATGCCGATCCTCGCCGCTTCCGACCCATCGACCATGAAACAGTTCTTTGACGAACTGGCTGATGTACAGGCCACCGCAGCGAAGCTCGCCCAACATTTCCGAGCGCAAGTATGCACCGAAGAAAAGAATTCGAATTCCTTTTGAATGCGGCTTGATGCGGTTCAAACCGCATGGCTCATGTGTGTTAACGCGAAAACGATTCACCAACCAAGCAACGGAGACCAGCAGATGACCCAACACGACCTCGACCTGACGATCACCAAGATCAGTAATCGCAACCGCGGCGCTGGCGGATCTTGGGTGCAAGGCAAGATCAACGACGAATACCGCTTCGACGCCTTGGTGTTCGCCGAACATGCCGAGCAGGAATCCTTCGAATTGGACCAAAGCAAAATATCGAAGCTTTGGATTCAACGCCTGGCCGATCGCAAAGTGATGTTCAACTTCGATCGCGGGTTGGATGTGCCGGCGGTCAATACAGAGGTGCAGGTGATAGTCGACTTTCTCTGCGAGGGATTGTCGGACTTGGTCTTTGGTCAATAAGCCGAAACGCAGCAAGGACGCGCGTAGTCGATCGGTGGTTCGATCGGCCTGACGATGGCAGCCAACCACGAACAAAGATTTGGAGAAACGAAGATGAAGAAGGCAGAAGTAAAGATTGGTGGCAAGTACTACGCGAACGTTTCGGGCAACCGATGCGAGATTCAAATCGATGCTGAGAAGCCTCGCGGTGGCTGGGATGCAACCAACCTCGCAACCGGCAAGAAGATTCTCATTAAGAGCGCTCAGCGCCTTCTGGGCGAAGTGGGTGCGAAGCGCGGACGCGCGAAGGTCACCACTGAAGGCAACGTAACGGTGGTTGAGAACGAACCGGCAACAGTCGAAATGATCGGAGGAGATTCTTCCACATCGGTTGCGGTCCTCAAGAAACCACGCAAAGCAAAGGCGGCATCCACCGAGACCGCAGACGCTGGCGAGAAGCGATTGAGCTGCGTCGCAGCGGCCTTGAAGGTTCTCAGCGAATCGAGCGAACCGATGAACGCTCAAGAGTTGATCATGGCGATGGAAGCCAAGGGCTATTGGACCAGCCCAGGTGGCAAGACGCCCCACGCGACCTTGTACAGCGCGATCCTTCGCGACTTGGCTAAGGGCGACGATAGCAAGTTTGTGAAGACCGAACGCGGACGCTTCACCGTTCGAGGCTAGGAGGCCAAGCCGGTGAAACACTTTTACGATTTGCGAACGGTGGATGACCTGGCCGACGGCGAGATCGCAACGCCAGAGCCAGGCATCACCTACGACCTGCGAACCATTAACAATCGCAAGCTCGACGTCGGCAGCGTGGTGGATGTGATCCGCCAAGGTCCCACGCTGTTCGCCCGAACCACTAGCGGAGATTCGATCGCAGTCTCCGGCCACGGCGCTGCCATCTTGGTACCGCACGACTTGTAGACACGCCCGAAGCACGGAACGCTTCCCACAAATCGCCCCACGTTTGCACCGTGCGGGCGTTTTCTCGTTGATGCGAACACAAGTACATCCAGCAACACAACGCGACACGTCGCGAAACTGCGGTTCGCCGGCGCAGCCACATGTTTGGAAGAAATTCGCAAAACATGCTCGCATGTTGGCTTGATGTTTTGCGTCTTTCCTGGCTGACTGTTGGGGATCGTCTTTCGTTTCTCCAACAACCAGGAACCAACTATGGCCAAACCAACCCTTGAGCCGGCAGCTCCCTACGAGAACCTTCACCTCGTTGCCCGCGACTACCTCGATCGACTGCGTCAATCGCTCGACGCATTGCAACAACCCGATGACCCAGCGCTGCGTTGGCGGAACGTTCACACGATGGCCCAGGTCAACGCACGCCTGGCTCAAGCCGGCGAACTGCTCGACAAACTCAACGCGACCACCAAATGAAAAAAGGAACCAAGGACCATGCACACACGATTGAAGAAAGGCGATCGCATCCGCTTGGTGTCGATGCCGCAAGATCCAGACCCGATCCCCGTTGGATCGCTGGGGACCGTCGTTGATGTTCACGAGCATCACGATTGGACGCAGGTCGATGTCGATTGGGACAACGGCCGCTCCCTCATGCTGACGATGCCCGACGATTGTGTCGCCATCGTCGCCCCCAACCACCACGAACCATCGAAGTAAGGAAACGAACCTATGTCCACAAGAGCAACGATTGCCTGCAAGCAGGAAGATGGTCGCTACGCTGCTATCTATCTTCACTTCGATGGCTACCAAGACCACGCCGGCAGAGTCCTCAAAGAACATTACACATCGATCGAGTCGGCGCGAACGTTGGTCGCAGGCGGCGATATTCGTTCGCTCGCCAACGACGGAACGCCCGAACGATTCACCGACGGCAACCACGCGGTTGTCATGCCCACTCGCGCAGCCTTGCATGAATTCGCTAGGAACTGCGGAGCGGAGTACATCTATGTCTTTGAAGATGAGGCTTGGCATAGTCATAAGCTTTGACGTAATGAATTGTCCCACTACTTTCTATCGCTAGATGGTTTTCGCACTGATTGCACAATGTAAGTTGCGTTCTTTGGCTCTTTCTTGTCCCATCTCCGGTGACATGGGACACACAGCCATCGGACATCGAGCGGTCTGTCATAGTCATAGTGGGCACCTTCAATTTGCCGATCCGATCCACCGCATTCTTCACATTCGGTGGGGCGAGCTATCTTTCCGGTCTGAACGTGATAGCGAAGTAGACCTTGCGCCCGTCTTGCTTTAGCGGTGGTTTTGCGAATCGTCATTCTTCCAGTAGATGCCGCTGCATACTTGCAATTCTTCGAACAGAACTTTCGTTTCAAGTGGTCAGCAGGCCCGAAAAGTTGTCCGCAGTTCTTGCAAACAAGGAATGTTGGTGCACGAAGTAGTTGACCACACAACTCCGAGCACGCTTTCCGGCCTGACTTCCCAACAAAAAGGCGATTGCAAAACTTGCATTGCCGTATGGCAACGCCGTGGCAGTCCTTGCACCTCGATGCTAGTTTGTTGGTGCCCGATCGATGGAAAAGGGTAATCGGCAGTTCCCTTCGACAGAACCTACAACGTTTCAAACCGGTTTGAGCGATGTCCACGTTGCACCATCCCTTTCACGCACAGGTTCAGTCCCAGTGAACTTAAAGTAGCGCTGGCAGATAACGTCTGAGTACAACGAATCGAGCTCCATCAGGAATGCGTTGCGTCCAGACTGTTCAGCGCCGATTAGCGTTGAGCCGCTACCTCCGAAAAGATCGAGCACGTTTTCACCTTGGACCGATGAGTACTGCATCGCGCGGATCGCTAACTCAACGGGCTTCTCCGTCAAGTGGATCATCGACTGCGGATTAACCTTCTTCACTTGCCATAGATCCGTCGCATTCTTGGGACCGTAGTACTTGTGACCAGCTCCTTCCTTCCAACCATAGAACGCCCATTCGTGGGCACCCATGAAGTCCTTACGTGTTAGGACTGGATGCTGTTTGTCCCAGATGATTGACTGCGAGAAGTACAACCCATGCTTCTTCAGTACTGGCGGATAGTTGCCGCAATTGGCGTAGCCGCCCCAGATGTAGAAGCAACGACCTGGTAGCAAAACTCGGGCAATGTTTCCGAACCAATCGTCGAGCAGTTGATCGAATGCCTCGTCGCTAACGAAGTCATTTGCTAATGGACGGTCTTTCGCACGAAGCTTTTTATGCGTTGCCGCATGCTTCGGTTTGCCAGTCTCGTGGTCCACACCAAACGACGCAGCATTCCCTTGGCCACCTTTGAGTCTAGAAGCTGCTCCATCGTTCGTGAACGACGACAGGCCAGCAGCGATCGCGTTGTTTGATCGCGGTTCAACCTTGACGTTGTAAGGCGGGTCTGTGTTGACGAGGTGGATCGCAGCGCCGGCCAGCAAACGATCCAAGTCTGCCGGCGATGAGGAGTTGCCACAGAGCAACCGATGGTTACCGAGGATCCAAAGATCGCCTGGTTGAGTGACCGCTTCGTCTGGCGGCTCGGGTATCTCGTCCGGATCGGTCAAGCCTTCGTTGACGCCGGTATCCATCAGTTTCGCGAGTTCCTCAGCGTTGAATCCGAGGAGTCCGAGATCGTAGTTCGCTTCCTGCAATGCCGACAATTCGATCGGCAACAGATCGTAATTCCATTCCGCGATCTCAGCGGTCTTGTTGTCAGCGATCCGATAAGCACGTACCTGCTCCGGTGTGAGGTGCGTCGCGACAACGACCGGCACTCGCTCGAGGCCGAGTTTCTGTGCGGCCTTCAATCGCGTGTGGCCGACGATGATGACGCTGTCGCTATCAACAACCAATGGCTGCGCGAAGCCGAACTCCTTGATCGAAGCGGCGACTGCATCAACGGCTTTGTCGTTGTTGCGAGGGTTGTTTTCATACGGGCGAACGCGATCGAGCGTCCACATTTCAATCTGCAAAGCATTGATGGTTGACATACTGGTATTCCTTCCTTGATGGACTCGTGTTGTTAATAGATCACTGAGCTTTGGGGGCTTACTTGGCGTTGATGGGCCTATGCTGTGTTTGCGGCGCGTCGGCTCTGAGGGTTCTCGCTGCATTCCGTCGTGCTTTGCGAAGCATTCGTTTCAACGCTTCATCCCAGGTTGTTGGCTGCGGCTTTGATTGTTTCGACGCCACCTCGACCGATTCTCGCTTTGCAATCGCACGCCTGGCGGCTGCGTTGAATCGCTTCAATTCCCGTCGCAGGGCTGTATCCCAATCCATGAAAATTTCCTTGTGAAAATGGGGCGAAAGTCGCCCGGACTAAAAAAACAAACTGTGTCGAGTAGCGCGGCTGTTCCCGCGGCCCAAGAACGCGGTGTTTTTTGGGGGAGGACCCATCGTTTGGGGCTTGCGCGTGCCATAGTGGCAGACGCAACGTGGGGGCCACTGTTGGCCCACTGACGCGTTCTGTAGTGTGCTGGGCGTTGCACTCGAATGCAGTGCAACGGTTGCGACGTGCGCTAACGTGTGCGTTGACTTGCGTTCTCGATTGGTTACTCATGCGCAGCCTCGGATGATGTTCCCGGCTGTCTTCCAAAGTTCGTGGGCTTTGGTTGGCACCCAATTTTGTATGTTCTCTTCACCACCGCCGGCACCATGACCCATCTCCCAGTAGGTAACGTCGGGATTGATTCCGAATGCGGCTGATGCATCAGCGGGAATGGTTTCCTCTTCGCTGTTTGGCTTGTGGCTTGCGCCGTATGCGAAGTCCATGCAACGACGGCCAGCAAACGCAGCGAGACAATCGAACGGTTGCACATCGATCAAAAGTACGTGGGTGTCTGAGCACTCCGTATGACCGCATGGAAACTCAACACGGAAAGTTGGCGTCCATCCGAGGAGGTCCATAGGCTCATAGTCCCACTTCCAATTCGCTAGATCAAAGAAGCACGCCCATTGTGCTTCTAAGCGGGAACGGAACTGGATGCCGTTGTAGACGGTGGGGCGAGACGCAAATGCGTGATTCATACCGAGGTTGCCTTTCGATTTTGGGAAGATTGAAAAATGTGGGTTGAGGCATTCCCGGACGTCCGGACGTTTAGGACGTGTTTCCCTATACGATCTACATACGGGGAAAAACACATTCTTTTACCCTCCCAACAACTAACTCCTGACAAACGTCCGGAACGTCCGGAACGTCCTAACCCACCAATGAAAATGCTGGGCAAAACGTTAGGACGTTTGGAAATCTTTACGTCCGGGAAATGTCCTAAACGTCCGGAAGTGGCCTTCGAGCATCCCTTGTGGAAGCAGCGAAATTGATGGACCGCGAAGTTACTATCAGCGATGGTGATATTGATCATGAAAACAGCTCCATTTCCCGGACGTTCCCGGACGTTTGGTTTTCAACGTCCGGAAGTCCTAAGCCGTTACTTTGGGCCGACTCAATGAAGACCTGATACTGGTTGTATTGGCCATTGAAGATCCGCTTGAATACTGCATACGAGCCGTCATCGAGACTGAATCGCTCGCCGACGAAGCGACCTGCGAGTTTGCCCATGCGCGTGGTTTGAGATCGTGGAGTCCCGTCGCCAAGTTCGGATTGAAGCACAAAGTTTTTGTTGGCGAGGTCAGTTAACTCAGACGAGGACCAGATCCCCTGCGGATGCTTTGCGAGCGCCGTGACGAGCTCTTCGAACTCGCGGCGAGTGTCATCCATCTCACTGGCTGCATCCTCGGCATTGGCCATGAAGTCCGGTTCACCATTGGCTTCAAGAATTCCGCCGATGATGTTACCCCAGCCCTTCTTGTTGAAACGCGTTTGAATCTTGGCTAGAGGCATGCCGCTGGCTTTCCAGCGTTCGACCATGTTTACGAGTTCGCCAAGCAGTTGCAGCCGATGCGTCTGAACGTACGCCTCTGGATCGTCCATCGAAAAGGAACGCTTCGTTGGATCGCCTTCGTGGTGCAGATTGATAACCACGCATCGCGTGATAAGGTCGCGACTCACATCAGGCGAGTTGGCAGTTATGCAAAACAGATGCGAGTTCTCGGCCCGAATCTCTTGCGAAAATCCCAACAAACGAAATGACAGGATCGGATCGGTAATCGATCGCTCGAGGCAGGCCGAATCGATCTTGGGATTGCGGCCACGGGCCTTGGCGTTATCGATGATGATTGTCGTAACGCCACGCCGGACGATTGTTCCCAAACGCTTCTCGAACTCTTCGTCGTTGGCGTTGTACGAGGCGGTTTCCACATGATGGCCATCACGCAAGATTGCCAAGATTTGTGCGAGAACCGATTTACCAAGCTCGGGTTGATTACCGTTGAACAGTACGGCTGGCTTGGAACCGATAAATCGAGAGACCAGCAAACCCGTTAGCAAGATGCCAATGTAGTTAGTGCGATCCGTTGGCTTTCTCCAACAGAAATCTCGAAGCAACGTGTCGAGATGCTTGGTCCCTTCGACGGGTTCGATGTTTGGCCCCGCGTAATAGAAACCCGATTGCGGATCGAAGCCGGGGCTGACCAGACGCCAGTCTTCTGTGTAGATAGGATTGTGGCTAAACAGTCGAATTGCTGGCAGCCGTTCGCGCTGGCCCACGTTGTTGAGCCAAGTGTTCGCGTAAGATGTTGGCAGGGGTTTGTACTCACCACCATCTTCATTGACGAAGTAGAACTCGACGTGCTGATTGAGCAGTCCGGTCAATTCCGCCGATGAGAGAACGGGCGAAATTGATTGCTCTCGAACCACAACCAATTGTTCCATCCGATTGAAACAAGAGCCTGTAGAAAGTAGCCGATCGGTGATCTGCCCCATCGTTGAAGCGACAGGGGTTGAACGCGAGTCGATCGTAATGGTTCGTCGTTCTTCGGGTTCATCTGCCTGCTGGCCGCCAGCTGGCGCAGCTACTACAGGACTTTCCTCTGGCAAACGCTTCTGCAAGCGATCGCACAAAGTGGTACGCACATCGTACTCACCACTTTCCCAAGTTAGGTCGAAATAGCGGCGACCTTGCTCAGCGAACT
>Ga0209174_10002573_pt1 | contig 11879 bp, 14 predicted proteins | sample JI91814BDNA_FD_187505 | JGI IMG/M metagenome (GOLD analysis project Ga0209174, IMG submission 187505) | Wastewater effluent complex algal communities from Wisconsin, to seasonally profile nutrient transformation and Carbon sequestration -... | ecosystem: Engineered > WWTP > Effluent > Algae...
TTTGTTAGACTGGTAAAAAGTGGCGTATAAAACTGACTAAAATTTAATAAAAAAGTGCTTTAATTATAAGCATTGTGTTTGGGAAATTACTTTTTCGTCATTTTTGGGGTTTCCTTGCCGGAACCCGATATACGGAGCAAGAACTATAAATAATATAAAGCAATAAAACTCAAAAACATTCCCCAACAATACAGCAAGCATGGTTTTATAACTTATTTTCTTAGCAGGCGGGTCATTTCTTAAATTGGTAAATTTTTGCATTATGAATCTCTGCGCTATCTGTATATTTTTTTATTGATGAATCCATGATTTCTAGGCACCCAGAACCTAATTTATTGTACAGGGCTTGGTTGGTGTAAATATCGTGTTTAAAGTTATCGGCTGAAGATTTTGTTCCAAAAGATAGCAAATATTTAATATCTTCTATTTGTTTTATGATCACAGCACCAGCTTTAATGCCAAATCTCTCCTCTTTCTTATTCATTACTTCTCGTTTTGATTCATCACTATAACAGTCTTCCCAAAAATAAAAGTCCATGTTATCGTAAAACGTCGGAGAAATAGCCAAATCCTGCTCTATGCCGCGCCTAGAAGAATATAATGTATAGGCAATTTCTGGGCAAATAGAGAAAACTAGCATTTTCCCATTGCTTAAAACAATATTAATAGAAAAATGATCTATATGATGACTACCAAGAATTTCAGAATACGCTCGTCTAATAATAGGAAATTCTTTAAATGATGTTTCTCGCGCTCTTGGATCTAAAGATGGCAACAATATTTTATGCGACTTCAAATTATTAATTTTATCCATGTACTGCATAACATCATCCTGTTTAAATTAAACTCCATTAGCGATCTATGCTACCATAAGAATCGAAGACAATTAAAGCATATAAATTAGGTAAGTCAACTCTTTGTAGATCTACCCCTTATATAGTGTCTTAGCAAACTCGATCATTTTTTCTTTCATTAAATCCCCTTGCGGATCAACATATATTTCTTTAGCTATTCCGACTGCTTGATCACTTGTTTGATATCTAAAATGAGGTTTTTCACTAGTTGCGGCTTCTAAAACCAACTTGCCAACCTCTACCTGCTCTTGTCCGTTTTTTGCTCTTTGCACCAATGTATTTTTTAATGTTGTACTTAGCAAAGTATATTTGTCATCAACTATATTTAGGCCATATACACAATTATTAACCCAATCATTTTTAACTGTGCCAGGTTGTATCAATGACACATGAATATTCCATGGGTGCAATTCAGCTATAAGGGCTTCAGAAAATCCTTCTAATGCCATTTTAGATGCAGCATAGGCACCCAAGCCTGGGACCGCTCTAATTCCTGAGGTGCTACTTACATTAATAATACGGCCACTACATTGTTTGCGCATAATAGGTAAAACCGATTGTATCACTCTAATCGAGCCATAAAGATTTACATCAAACTGATCTTTTATTTGATCTAATGTTAAAGATTCGCCAGTGCCAAGCAAACCATAGCCAGCATTATTTACTAAAACGTCTATTCTAGAGCTATCTTTGTATATCTTATCTATTGCAAGACGTACATCATTATCATTAGTAAGATCTAAGCTAATTACTTTTATATTAGCGTCAGACTCATTACTCATCGCTTCCTTTTGGCTTCTAGTTGTAACCCAGACATTCCACCCAGCATGTGAAAAGATCAGGGCAACTTCTTTACCTATGCCATAAGTTCCACCAGTTATTACTACTGTTTTAATATCTTTTTTTAGCGCGGAAGCGTCTAAGCTAATTACAAAAAATATAAATAAAATGCTTATCTTGGAAACAATTTTATTTAAAATTACCAGGGTTGAGTTACACGACATTTTTATCCCCTTTCTTATAAAAGCTCAAGCCCTTCCTATAAGCACCTAAATAATTGTCACTTTATTTAATCTAAGTTATCTGATTTTTAATTGATTTTTAGAAATCACGTGCTGAGTGCAATCATCGCCTTTCCATAAATGTTTAGTGGTTTTATAACTCCAATGCAGACCTAATAAATGCTGCACCTTGAAGTTCATATACGTGGCGTCTAAATCAGCATGTGGTATCTCATCTTTCAATATTGGAAATGGATCTGTATGAAATTCGTATGTGATAGAATTATCCGAAATATTTTTGAATTTTACATCTAAACCAACATCCATATCCCTTTCGCCAACGGCGGTTACAAATGATCTAGGGTCTCCCTTAATAAAGTTGTTTCCATACGCTGCTTTTAACCCTTTTTCCATAGTTGCAGTAAAAATTTCTAGGGCTTGTTTGTTGCCTAATTTTTCTCTGGACACCAAAAACAGATTTTGAAATAAACCAAAGAATGCGGTGTTATAGGGTTTCATATTATATATATCTCCAATGTGTTGCATACTACCAAGCTAGCCACAATACACTGCTATTATTGTACAATAGTGCATCAAGCCAGAACCTTTCGATAATATCTTGTTTTGTAAACAGCTACAACGCCAGTTGCAGTTATCTTATATGGCTGACCAGTTTTTATTAATTATACTCTCTGCCACCAAGAATGATAAACTGCCTTTGCAAAGTTCATTAATATTTATTGGAGACTATAAAATGCTAACATTATATTATGCGCCTGGAGCGTGTTCAATGGCTTCGCACATTGCATTACTCGAAAACGATCTTAAATTCCAACTAAAAAAAGTTAATATGCAGAGTCATACCACAGAAGATGGCAAAGATTTTTATACTATCAACCCAAATGGCTATATACCAAGCCTACAAACTGAAACGGGGCAAACTCTCTCTGAGGGTGCAGCAATTTTATTTTATATTTCTGAGCAATCTCATAAAAATCTCCCAATGAATACTAGTGATACATTTGCTAAGTATAGATTACAGGAATGGTTAACCTTTGTTTCATCAGAACTACATAAAACTTTAGGGGCTTTTTTTAATAAAAGTTTACCAAATGAATATAAAAAAGCTCTTGCTGAAAAATTTAGTAAACGCATGAATTACTTGGAATCAGTTTTATCAAAATCAACGTTTTTATTGGGCGAACAATTTAGTGTTGCCGATGCTTATTGCTTTACTATTTTAAATTGGCTACACAATTTGGAAACTGGTTTGCAATTAAATGACTGGCCACATATTAAAGCCTACCAGAACGCTGTAGCCACACGGCCCGCTGTTAAAGCTGCTATGACCGCAGAGGGACTCTTATAAAGCATAATACAAATGTATGGCTAATGTCGCACATAACAACGGGACATTAGCCACTATTCACACTAACTACGGTTTAGTAAGATTCCATCTATAAAGGATTTGCCGGATGGATTCGGCTAGCAAGGATGCTAGATTTTACCTGTTAAACCCTTAGCCTCGCGCCAAAGCCCCATCATAAACTCTATTGATTGACCATGCAAAGTTTCCAAACCTCGCTTTTTTGTTATCTCTTTCAGCGCCTGCATGCGCAAGTTAAATTTATCAGCAGCTTTTAACAAGTTTGCTTTGTATCAAACCCTTCAAAAATGCACAACGAGATTGCCGTATGCAATAAATCACCTATTTCTTCTTGCAAACGATCGGCCGACTCATCGTTAACAATAGCTTCTTTATTTTACTCCCCGTATTAGATTTGGACAGCATTATTTCATGATATATTTTTTTCCAGTCTGTCTCAACATAAAATATTTATGCTGCTAATTTATATGTCCTGCCAATTTTCACAAGCAAGCCCTCCTCCAACATTCGGTTAATAATTTTAGCAATCTTCTCATTACCAAGCTTGACCACTTTTTTAAGCCCCCTCTGCGTTGGCATAATTCTTCCAGCAATAATTTGCTTTGTAATGTGCTTATATTCATCGTTGCTAATTGGTAGATCATTTATATCTGGCTCAGGTTTGCCAATTTTTTTTACAACGGTTACGCTTACTTTTACTGTCGATTTTTTTAATGTGAAATTCAAGTATAATAAAAATAAGCTAGTAATTTCTGTAAGTGCACCCAAGATCACTGTTAGTGCCCGCTCCCATTGATCTTCGCCAAGGGAGATCAATGAATTAAAGATCACGATCACATTTGATACTGTAGCATCGTTGATCTTGGTATTATGCAGCTTGTTTTGTTGATCCCCGAGATCACTTTGAGCTTGTTTGATCTGCACAAGAGTTGCATTAGCTCTAGCTCGATAGCCATGTTCAGTATCTGCTTGCTGAGATTGTATCAAGCTTGCAAGTATTTGCTCTTGGGATGCAATTGCAGTTTGTATAGACTTAACTTCGCTATTGCTGTTAAATGCTGTGTTTTTGCCGGTTTTTAATTCATGTGCAATAGTGCCAACACTTGCAACAAAAGAGGTGAGGGTAAATATTGCTAATACCACTATGGTGGTCATTTGCAGGATACGATTCTGTAAAGTTTGTGTGCTAATCACAGTAATCCCTGCACATATCTTAGACAACTCAAGAAATACGCCAAGCAACATAAATGTCGCACAAGAAGTAAATGTTGTGCCAAGCTGCACCCAAAATGATGCTGACATGTAAGTCGAAAAGACAACAACCAAGCATGTAAGAAACATTACAAAGGTTGCCAGACTACTTTGGTTTTTCAGAGCATCTATCCTAGACTTTAAACTGTTCATTAATATTTCTCCAAATGTTTATGTTGCCCTTGAATCAGAGGTGCGCAAACACCTCTGGTTGCCTCAGCTGTCCAAATAGCGCGTCACTTTTCCTTCAAATTTTCTAACCACTGGTGCATCAGAGTGCTCGTACATATATTTCTCGCGCTCTAAGTGCAAATCAATTGCCTGTCCCCAACCAACAGGACAGCGCCATTGCCCGCTTTTAGCGGCTCGCCAAGCAAAGCTAAGCGCTGCTTCAACTTCCTCATCCCTTGTTTTGCAATCCAACTTAGTCATCTTATAATTTGCAGCATGATGAATAAACTGTCTGGCTAGTTCTAGCTCATCAACATCTAGCAAAGATGGCGCACATAGCTTATCGCGCTTGAGTTTCTTGGCAAAATTAACAGCCTTTTTCACAATCTCAGGACTTAGTTTTTCAACGTTACGACGATTTTTCTCTGCAACGATGTCAATGTTCAATGGGCTATTAGCATTTGAATCTTGGATTTGCATTGATTCTTGTATTTTTTTATTAGTTTCAAAAATAACATCAATCACATCGGGGGACGTTGAGGTTTGTTGTTTATTGTTTTTAATAAAAATTGATTTTGTTGTTATGTCTTTAATACTAGAGACAGAACTTTGGGAATATTGACCCGATCCCTGAGAATATTCACCCGATCTATGGGAATATTGACCCCCGACTGAGGGAATAAATTGTGAGTTATCCACAGTTTGATTAATGTTTGTGAATGATTGGCTATCTGCGTTTAGATTGGCTCGTACTTTTTGTTGTAGTAAGGGGCCCATGCTTTGTTGTGGAAATAGAGCTTCTATAAACCAAACACTCTTCTTGCGACGATTAGAGCTAGTATTTTCATCATTTAATTTAGCTTGGTGCGTAGCTATAAAACCATGCTCTTCTAGATTGTTTAAAGCTTTAGATGCAGTTGATTGTGAGCATTTAAATAGGGTGCTTAGCTCAGTTTGAGTAATGGTTGAGCGCCAATCACCACAAGCAAGGTACGAGCAAGTTGAGCGCATGTAGAGCAATACCCAGATTAATTTTTGTAGCGGTGAGAGTGCTTCATTTTTAATTAAAGCTTCTACTTGTTTGTTGTTAAACTTAACAAACATTTTAGTGTCGTCAAGAAATGCTCGAGTTTGTTCTGTGCTGGTGTTAGTTTGTGCATTATGTCTGTTGGCAGCATCTTTTAATTCATTGAATACAGCAAAGGGTAGGGTAGGGGTAATAACATTAATTTCGTTTTGGTTATCAATTCTATTACGAGTAATTTGAAAGTAGCCCTTGGCTTCTAATTCTTTCTGTAAAACAAAAATATATTCTTCGCTAAGATTAAGGCGCTCTTTCCAAGTAGCTCCAGGAATAGTAACGGAGCGGGTGCCGCTTTTGGCCCTTTCATAATTGGCATACAAATCAGCTAGTACATAGTAAAGGCGCTCTGATTCTTTAAGCTCAGGATTAGTAATAATATGCAGGGCAACGCATGATGCTATTGCTGAATAGCCTCTTGTTTCAGCTAAGGCTAGCATTTGTGAGTTAGAACACGACATTTTACTTATTTTTGGGTAAAACTCACCCGTTGCCGCATTAATAGCGGTTTGCTCATTTTTCATGGACAAAATCTCCCTAAACCTAGCTTTAGCCAGGTATTTGTCAATTACTCTTGAGAGATTCAGGGTATTAAGCTAATATATCAATGCTTAGTTGATTTTGCGTAAATGCTGAATCTCCATATCGTGAGGGCCTCATGCGAGGCCTTTACATTGTCATGGATGAATGCTCCTCTCTGATTAATCTTTGGGTTATTGATGCCCTTATGATTTTACTGTTTATATCTGGCCCCATATGCAATTTACATCTGACCATCGCATTAATTTTTTCTAATGCATTATATGCTTGGGACGATATGGTAAGTGGTCTGGATAGGCAGTCTCCTTTATCTAACCATTCTTCTGCAATAATTTCACAATATGAGTTGTCCCTCATAAGATCTAAGATTGATTCAGACACCCACGAGCTGATAGATCTGGCACTTAGACCCTTTTCCATTAAGCACTGTAAAATAGACTTGTGCATTTCTTTAGGCATCCTCACGGCAATTCTTTTTTTCTTTTGGTCGTCTGGTGGTAGAAATATTCTAGTCATTTAAAACTCCCTCTTTTTGCAGGGCGCGCGAGACAATGTTTTGCCATTTATCCTTATCTTGTTTGGTTTTCAGGAGGGCTGACATGCCAGAGTTTTCTGCTAGCTCGATTGCAAGAGTTATAAGGTTTATTTCACTTCTATAAAAACGTAAAATCTCTTGTTCTATGGCATTTGGATTTATTGCATCACCTATATTACTGTTCGGCGGCCGAACAGCTGATAATGTTATATCTTTAGGGCTTTTTATTTTCCCGTTTTGCAGGTCTTGAATCGCTTGATCTTTGTCAGATTTACTTTTTAAGGATGCTACTTTATACCCAAGCTCCAATGAAGTAATAACCCCTTGATTTATCAGGCTGGTTATATCTTTGTCAGTGTTTTTGCAAAGTTTTAAAAACCATGCGGACTTGGTTTTTTTTGTAGAAATTAGAGTTGTTAACGTTGAGACAGACACAGGCTTTTTGTTTTCAAACTCCCATGCGTTTATAATTTTGGACACTGATTTTAGCTGATCTTTGATAGACAGGCTTTCGCGGTCCTCATTTTCACTCCATTGCAAAACACTAAACTCAAGAGGTGAGGGTGGTTGAGCTAATAGCTTTGCGCTTATATGCTTACATCCTAAAATATAATGAGCAAGTGTTCTCCTATGTCCAGCTATCAACTGAAAGTTCATTCCAGACATGTACCCTGTTATAGGATTAATAAGGTTTTCTGGGGTCTTTATGCTGGCTGCAAGCCTTGCTAGAGATAAGTATTCTTCAATTTTATCCTTGCATTTTGGATCGTCTTTGAAAAACTCCTCAACACACACTATAAATGCATCTTGAGTTGTAGCGTCATAGTCGCCCTGAGGCAATTTAGGGCCATTGTGTATGTCATCCATGGTTAATGTGATGCTTCTAGAATTTTCTGGATCAAATACAATTTGATTGAGATTAATATACTGAGCATTAATTTCTCTTTGAGCAACATCCTCTAGCTGACCACGAATAGATTCTGCCCATTTCGCGGTTTGTCCAAAAACTTTCTTTGTCATTTAGGTTGTTTCCTTTAACTTAGCCAATTTGAGATTTGTTTGAACAAAAGAAGCCATTTCAAACGCTTGTTTGTATGCAGGGGAACTCTTTGGGAGTTCAAAAATTGATTTTGGCCTAATCCCTTTAACATCTCTCTCGGGAAATGCAGTTAGCATATTGAGCCAAGATTTTTCGGGAAATAAGGTTGTCTTATTTGATAAAGCCATTAAATTCGCATCATGTAAGCTAGTTTTTCTTACCATATTAGGTAGCAATCCAATAAGTTGTAATTTTTGTTTTGGGCGACTAAAGTTTTCTTGGCGTATTATTTGTAGCATTGCATTGATACCCTGAATATCCTTTTCTTCCGGTTTGAAAGGTATCACAATGTGTGAGGCGGCGCGCATTGCTGCCCTGAAAATAGGGTTTCGGCTAGGGCCGGTGTCTAATAGTATTACGTCATAATAGGACTGTAAGTCCTCTAAATGTAAGAAATCTTTTAGTCTATTTAAAACCCTTTCATCAATGCTGCCATCTTTAGTCGTAAACCTAAGATTAATATCTTCTAATAATTCAGGGTGTCCGCACATGACCTCAACGGATCCGCTGCCTGTTGTTTCTTCTGTTAACCAAGATGGATAAGGCAATACTGGTTTGGCGTAAAAGATATCAGCTATGCTCGATCGCTCGCTTACACCTATATTAGGATCATAGTCAGGATGTACAGGGGGTAGTTGCCCACCAACTGAATCTGGAGATGAGTCCATTCCAACCCATTGATCAGAGGTGTTACATTGCATATCTAGATCAATTAGTAATACCCGCAATCCGCAAATCAAAGCAAAATATTCTGCTAGTAATCCTATTACGGTTGTTTTGCCAGACCCACCTTTTTGATTCATGGAAGCTAAAATGGGTATAAGTGACGTATTTGTTTTTTCCAATTTACTGTTCTCGTATTTGCGTGTATACTCTAGCATACAGTGTATAACATTTACGAGTGATTGCAAGTAAAATTTTAGAGTGTGAGTTTTTTTGTTATTGTTTAATTAAGGAGTTCGGCGGCCGAACAAAATGTAGGAATATTTTATATGAAAAACACCACAGCAAAAGCTTTTTTTAATGTATCAATGCCAGATTTGATGTCTGCTCCTAGCAAGGGGGGGGCGATAATTCATATGGACTATGTTGAGGTTGTTAATTTAATTCCTGGTAGCAAGCAACCAAGGAAAGAGTTTAGCTTGTCCGATATTGAAGCTTTATCATCGTCAATTTCTGAAAGCGGCCTTATTAATCCAATTACTGTTCGCCCCATAGATGGCAGTGATAAATATGAAATCATTACTGGCGAAAGGCGCTGGAGAGCTGTTTGTCTTTTGGGGTGGGATAAAATACCAGCAATTGTAAAAAATATTAATGACAGAGCTGCACAAATAATGGCTTTAGTGGAAAACCTACAGAGAGAGAATTTAACCCCAATTGAAACGGCCCTGGGGTATTCTGAACTATCTAAGGAGCACGGCCTAACTCATGACGAGGTGGCGACATCCGTTGGCAAACCTAGATCATCAATTAGTAATTATTTGAGACTCTTATCTCTTGCTCCAGAAGTGCAAAGCATAGTAAAACCTGGAATGTTGGAGATGGGGCATGCAAAACTGTTAACATCGATGGCTCCAGATGTTCAAATAAGTTTATCTGCTGAAGTGCTAGAGAAAAAATTGTCCGTCAGGCAATTAGAGGCCCTAATTAAAAAAATATTGTTACCCAAGAAACCTGCGCCAAAACAGCTCGGCGTTGATGACAGATGTGATTTTTTTGGTGGCTTGTTGTCTGCAAAATTAGGCGGCATATTTAAAGTTTCCTTTTCAAACAATGGCAAAAACAATCTTTCATTTGCTGATCCGGAAATTTTAGAGAAATTTATTGAGTTTCTTTCTAGGCAAACTTTAAGCCATTAAATGCAATATTGCGATTTTATGTTTATATTATACCATTAACAAGATCAACAAATATCAGTTCTAAGCCCTGCATCACAAGGGATGCGAGCTATACCGGTAATGTGTGCAACATGGACTAACTAAGCGGTCTTCTTGGTTCCGGATCTATATTTCTTTTACCAACAAATATATTAGGATGCTCGCCTACTATATCAAGCAGGGATAAGGCGGGCCCAGTAGGCTGTGCTCTGCCTTGCTCCCATTCTTGTAAGGTTCGAACGCTAATCTTTAAGCATGCTGCAAACTCAGATTGAGACATGCCAGTTTTGGCGCGAATCAATCTCACGCCTGTAGGCATCTCAACAGTAGTTTCTTTGCCGCCGTCAGCTTTAAGTTCGCGAAGCCCTTCAATTAGCTCTTGAGCTAGATTTCTCTTTTTAGTCATTTGGCACCTCTTTGCGTATCATTTTCAATTCATCAGTTGTTAAGTCTTCAAGTTCACCTTTGGCGTAAATAGATAGTAGCCAAATTTTTCCATTATTGAGGCGGTTATAGTAGATAACCCGTAGTCCGCCGCGCTTTCCTTTGCCCTTGCCAGCCCATCTAACTTTACGTAAGCCATCGCTGTGTGGAATGACCTTGCCAATTTCTGGATTCACCATTAAATATGCCTGGAAATTTGCATACTCTTCATCGTCCATATAATCAGACAAATATCTTGTAAATGACGCTGTTTCAACAAATACTAAATTCATACTGTAAGTATACGTGCCAAACGTATAGAAATCAAGCCTATACGTGCCAAACGTATAAATATATTTGAGTGCGCTTCATCGCAGATCGTTGGCAAGTTTTGGCGGGTACACGGCAGCTGCCTGTAACCTGCTGATTTATATGAAAAAAGGTGCTGCTACATCTGCAAAAGCCCATTTCTGATAATGCCCATTATTTGAAAGAGCAACCTTGCAGAAATTAACCTGTGTATGTACAATATAAGAGGAGGCCTTGGGATGCTTAAGTGGTGGTTTTTGCTAGCGTTTAAGTAGAACTTTGGGATTGAATACGGTGGTGGGAATAAGTTTTTAGGGCCCTAAAAAAGAAAAACCCCGGATTCTAGCACTTACCTTTCGGTAAGGAGAAGAGTTGCCCGAGGACTGTATGTGAAGTATAACTCAAAAGGAGCCTTAGATGCAAATTAGCGCCAACTTTAAACGGCTGCTATCTGAAGACAGATTATGTGGATATACAACCAAATATGCACAAAGCGTAGATCCAGATCCCCTCAAAATCTACAAATGGAATGTAGCTCTCGCCGAATCATTATACCCATTATTGGAAACGGTAGAAGTAGGATTACGCAATTCTATTAATGAGGCAGTAGCTGAGCATTATTCTGATCCAAATTGGTTATTAGATTCGCAGACCTTAGTTGCCAAAGAGCGGGCTAAAGTCCAAGAAAGCAGGGCTAAATATCAGGCCAAATATAATCAAGAGCCAAAAATAGGTAAAATAATCTCTGATCTAAACCTAGGTTTCTGGGTTAGTTTGTTAGACAAAAGATATGACAATAAACTATGGCACCAAATTATCCGCCAAACCTTTCCCTTTATGCCCAAAAAAATTAGAGACAGAAAACATGCCTCACTAAGGTTTTCTAAGATTAGGGCTTTGAGAAATCGCGTATTTCATTTTGAGCCGATTTGGCATTGGCAAGATTTGCCCAAGCAGCATGATGAAATCATTGAAGCGATCAAATGGATCGATCCAGCATTACTAGATACTTTGTTGCATGAACATTGCAGTTGCACGGACTAGCTTAATGACTTAGAATGTTTTCCATATTTATATCTTTCCGGAAGTACATTAATGCCTTACAAACTTCGCAATAACCGTCGCCACAAATTTAAAAAAACCATTTACAAAATTACTAACTGGCGTGAATATAACCAGGCTTTAATTAACCGAGGCTCTATTACGCTTTGGCTATCACCAGAAATTATTAAAGCATGGCGCCCAAAAAAGCGCAAGCAAAAATTACAAGGCGGGCAATTTAAATATTCCGACATTGCAATTGAAGCTGCAGCATATGTTAAAGCTGCGCTACACATGCCATACAGAG
>Ga0209174_10002576_pt1 | contig 11867 bp, 10 predicted proteins | sample JI91814BDNA_FD_187505 | JGI IMG/M metagenome (GOLD analysis project Ga0209174, IMG submission 187505) | Wastewater effluent complex algal communities from Wisconsin, to seasonally profile nutrient transformation and Carbon sequestration -... | ecosystem: Engineered > WWTP > Effluent > Algae...
GCGCTGCTCGCGACGATGTCGGACATTCCATCACAGTTGGTGTCGATTGCGTCAAGCCAGCGCGGAGTGGTGCCACTTGGGACCGTGACCGCTGTTCCGAACCCTCCTGCGCCTTGTCCGGTCAGTACCGCAAGGTTGGTTTGGTCTGAGAGCGCGACCACCAAATCCAGCTTGCCGTCCCGGTTCATATCCACCGCGACCACCGACGATGCAAACCCCGGAACGGACTTCTGCGACAGCCGTACAAACGATTTTGCGTCACTCTTTTGCCACACTTCGACCAATTGAGTGCTGCCGCCCGCTACCACCAGCTCGGGCTGACCATCGGAGTTGACGTCCCTCAAAACTTCTTATTACGCGGAGGATGAACACACACCGTACCACAAACACCACCAAAACGGCCATCGGATACGTTCGTGTCAGCACCCAGGAGCAAGTCAGCGAGGGAGTGAGTCTCGATTCACAACGCGATAAGCTCAGGACGTATTGCAGGTTTCACGGGATCAAACTTATCGACATAAAAGCGGACGAAGGGATTTCCGGTGGAACTTTGGAACGCCCCGGACTGAAAGCTGCGCTTGAGATGATTGGACGAGGGCGCGCGAATACGTTGATTGTCATAAAACTGGATCGACTGAGTCGGTCGCTGCGTGATGTCTGTACGCTGGTCGAAGATTTCTTTTCCGACGAGCGCTATCACTTGCTGTCGCTGTGTGGGATGGTGAACACCCACTCCGCCGCAGGGCGAATGGTACTGATGAACCTGGCGAACTACGCGCAGTTTGAGAGGGAAATGATCTCGGAGCGGACGAGGGATGCGCTGCGCCACATGCTGGCGCAGGGGGTCCGGCTCGGTCCCGCGCCTTACGGGTACGAGTTCAGCCACGAGGTCGATGCAGAGGGGCGGCGGCTGTTGGTGCCGCTGCTGCACGAGCAGGAAGTGCTTTGCAAGATCAAGGGAATGCGCGCCGAGGGGCTCAAGCTTCACGAAATTGCGCGGCGACTGAACGAGGACAAGATTCCTGCTCGGCGTGATGGCGTCTGGCGTGCGCAGAGAATTAGCATCGTGCTGAGACGGGACGGAACCAAACAGGTACACCCATTTAGGCCATCTGGCCCTCGGATTCCGCTGCGTCATGACCGAGAAGCGGCGATGGCGCTAGCGAAGGAGCTGCGCGCACGAGGGTTTAGCCTGAGTCAGATCGGCCAACGTCTGCGGAAAGCGCGGCTGACTCCACTGCGCGGCGGAGTCTGGTATCCAGCGCAGGTTTCGGAGCTGCTGCGCAGCGCCAATCGTGGCAACCGAGAAGTGGCAGCCCGTCGAGCAGCCGAGCTGCGGGCAGAGGGCATGCAACTACGCGAAATCGGAATCCGCCTGGTGACAGAGGGCATTCTGCCGAAGGAAGGCGGCATCTGGCACCCAGCGCAAGTGCATGCGCTGCTCGTTCGTGACGACGATGCGCACGGGGAGCCGTAGCGGTGTTGCAGCGTGTGGCCAGTCACTTCGGAATCGACGGTTGGCTTCGCTATCAGCGACGAGAAACACTTTGCGGCTCGTCGGATGTGTGCTAGCTCTCGGGCAAGTAGGAGGATGTCGTGGAACAGTTTGAGAGCATCCCGGTTCGTACCTTGTTTTCGGGCACCATGCAGGTGCTCGACCGCTTGAGCAAGACTAGTTCACCGACGGAGCGAGCCGCGCTGCGTCGGGCTATGGCGACCCTTGGTAATGCGCTTCCACGAGCAGAGAGGGAGCAGACCGAAACGGTTTCCACCGATACTGGCGCTCAGCTCCATCTGGCGGGTGGCATCGTAGAGCCCAAGAGCAGCGAGAGAGCGGCTTTGAAAGCCTGGGGTGCAGACCTCGTGGAGCGGCGACGAGCAGCGGGCTTGTCTCGGGCCGTTCTTGCCGAGCGGGCCGGTATTTCAGACAGCACACTGCGCAACGTCGAGACGGGGCGACGAGCCCCCACTCGCACAACGATCATGCACCTTCAGTCGGTGCCTGAGCTACGCATCGACCCCAGCCCGATCGGCGATCAACTCACCACTCGGCGGCAGCGCTCCCCCGACCTCGCGCCGAACTGCTGGCTGACGCCTGAATATGACGCGCTGAAGCTCCACAACGAGATGACGATGCTGCTGAATGGATGTGGTGGGCATCTGGAGCAGACCTACCTCTATCTGGACCACAGCAGCGCCGCCGCGTGGTGCTCGATCGCCGAGCAAGAGGTCTACAAGATTGCGCGGACGCTGATGCCGATCGGTCGCGTCGCTGAGCGCATCGCGGAGCTGGCCGGGCCTGCCGGTCTGGATGTCATTGGCCTGGGCTGTGGCGATGGTAAGGACGAAGTCCGGCTGACCCAGTGCCTCCTCGAGCATCACAAGAATCACAACCTCCGTCTGTATCTGCTCGATATCAGCCAGCCGCTTTGCTGCGCGGCCTATCGTTTCGCTGCCGAGTCGCTGGCCGACCGGTTGAGTGTTTCGGTCTGCGCGATCCAGGGCAACTTCCACAACTTGCAGCGCTACAAACCGCTCCTTCACTCACCGGAGCGCGCCCATCGGCGGCGACTGGTCTGCATGTTCGGCAACACCTTCGCCAACCTTCAAAACGAAATCATGTTCGTTCGTAACAGCTTGCTCGGGTTCGCGCCGGGCGACTTCTTGCTGCTCAACGTGCCTGCCACGGTGGCCCCAGCAAACAACGAGTCCGCGATCCGTAGAAACGACCGTCGCTTTGCGGGCCGAGCGCCTACAGGTGACATGTCGTCGATGGATCGGATGTTCCATGATTTGCTGCGTCGCTACGTGACCGGCATCAAGAACATCGAGATCAAGCCTGTGCTTGACTTCGACGCCTGCCCGGTGCCAGGAAGCTACGCCGCTGACATTCGGGCGACGGTCAAGACCGCCGATGGAGACGACAAGCAGTTCTCGATCGCCTACCTCAAGCGCTATGACCAAGTGCAGCTCGACGCCAAGATGCGCAAGGAGGGATGGAATCCCGTCGCGCACTGGGTGTACGCGGAAGAGTACCACCCACGACTGCTGCTGCTGTACCAGCGCGCTCGGGCTGCCGCCTCTGACGTGCAGTGACACGGCGGTCTCGCTTTTACTACCTGTGTACCACCGCGATACTGAGATTCATTACCAGACTCATCAAGAGACGCTCGGCCCACTCAAGGAGTGTGCCCCATGCGCCTTTACCCGCCCGGTTTCTTGTCCCTCTCAGCCTCGGTCGCCTGTGAGCGGTTTGGCTTCTTTCTCCTCGCCAGTTTGCTTTTGCTCTACCTCAACGAACAGCTCGGATTTACCACCGCCCAAGCGACGGACATTCTCGGTTGCTTCATCGCTGCTACCTATCTATCTCCGCTGCTTGCTGGTGCGTTTACAGACGGTCGGCTAGGCATCGTGCGTGTGGCCTCTCTCGGGTACGTGGTGGCAGCGACGGGCTATGCACTCCTGGCTGCCGAGAGTCGTCTGATGCTGTATGTCGGGCTGATGCTGGTTGCGCTCGGGGCTGGCGCAGCGAAGTTGGCTCCCCAGTCCATCGCGACCCGTCTGTTTGCCGCTGAGCCGGAGTTGCACGACCGAGGCTTGACGCTGATTTACCTGCTCGCCAACGTCAGCGCGCTGGTAAGTCCGGTCATCGGTGAGACGGCCCGCGCTTGGCTCGGCTGGCCTGCTGCCTTTGCGCTGGCGTCGCTGAGCCTCGTCGCAGCTTGGCTCATCCTCCAAGCTCAGTCAGGCGTCCTTCGGGCCGCTGAGCGTGAAACATCTGTCCAGAAAGAGGCCAGCAAGTCCAATGGTAGCGGGTCGCTGGTCATGCTGCTGGGCTTGTGCGCGCTGTCGGTGCTGCTGACTATCCCACACATGCAGGCGGGCAGCACGCTGCTCCTATGGGCTCGCGATAACACCAACCGCCACCTGCTTGGCTGGGAACTGCCGGTTCCCTATGTTGCGTCGCTGCACGCTGGTCTGGTCTTGGCCGTCTCGCCGCTGCTCGCTCGCGCCCTGCTGCACATGAAGACCGCACCCGGCCTGCCGACGGCTGTCGCCAAAATCGCCATCGGAGTGGCTGCAACCGGCCTCGCCTACGTCCCGCTGGTTCTTGCTGCTCTGCTCGGGTCTGACGGCTCCCTGGTGGGTCTAGGCTGGCTGTTTGGATGCCTGGGGCTGCTGTCGGTAGGCGAGCTGCTGATTGGTGCGCTCGGTCCCTCGCTGGTGCTGCGGCTTGCGCCAACTGCCCGAAGGGGTCGCTGGCTTGGGGCCTGGTACGGTGCGACGGCGCTTGGCTTCTGGCTGGCGGGCCGCATCGGTGGGTGGTGGGACCGAGTGCCTCACGCGCTGTTCTTCGTCGGGATGGCCGTGCTGGCGCTGTCTGGCATGGTGATCTGCGCGGCGCTGACCCACGCCAGGGTCAACCCCCGCCAGGAAGCCTCGACGCTAAGTCGCGTCCGCTGATCGTCATATGACGGAGCCGTCTATCGAGGCTGAGCGTCATATGACGGTCATATGAGCGCAGGCTTCAGCAGGGGACCGACCCCGTGGTAGCTGGCAGCGCTCGGCGTCATATGACGGAGCTGTTCATCGAGGCTGATCGTCATATGACGGTCATATGAGCGCAGGCTTTCGCAGGGGACCGACCCTGTGGTAGCTGGCAGCGCTCGGCGTCATATGACGGAGCTGCTCATCGAGGCTGAGCGTCATATGACGGTCATATCGGCAGGCTGCATGTTTGCTGGTGTCGAAAGGCCGTTGAGCATTCAGGGCAGCGGGTGGGGGATCCAAGTCCGACGGTCAGACTGGCGGTGGCGGTGCTGGGTTGCTTTTGTGTGTTTTTGTAATGCAAACTACATATTGCCATCATATGAACAAGGTGAACCGATGCCAGCCAATCCGATCCGCTCGATGCGCGTTCCTGGTGAACTTCCTCCTCGACACGTTCCTCAACTACCCACCGTCGTCTTTGGCTCCTACAAAGGTGGGGTGTGGAAGACTTGCCTATCGGTGGCAGTGGCCGAGCGACTCGCAATGGCTGGACTGCGCGTGCTGTTTGTGACGACCGACCGGCAAGAGGACGCGCGTTTCCGTCTCGGTGTCTCCCCCGACTCTCCCCAAATTGCGCGTCGAGAGTACGGGCCTGGCCTGGTTACCGTCCTCGGTGCGCGCCAAAGCCAAGCGATCGAGCTGCTCTATCGTCAAGGCCCCGTGCGGCTTGGCATCGGGCCTCACGACATCGCCATTGTTGACACGCCGCCCGAGGAGCACGGCGGACACTTGCCGGGTGTGCTGCTCATCGCGATCACGGACGGCACCGACGCAGCGAGAAACCTGCTGACGATGCTGCAAGGCACCCCAGACAACACCGACATCATGCTGGTGAGGGTGTGGCGGGCACCGAAGGAAGTCTGGGCCCGCGACGCACACACCATCGAGAGCGTGGCCCGTCGGCAAATGGACTTTTTGGAAGACCCATTGCCGAAGTCCGACGCCATCAAGGATGCCCACGACAGTGGCGAATCGATTTGGAGTCTGCGGCGGACTGGCCCGACGCTGGAAGTTCTCAACGGAGTCGAATCTCTGGCGTACTCGGCATGGCGACGACTCGGTTCGGGGCAGCCATGGCCCGAAATGCCGTCACCCAAGACCGCCAAGCTCTACGTCCGGGGATGGGATCCTGATGCTTGATCCCGAGAAGCTGAGAGCGGATCTGGCGGCCAAGGCCGACCGAATGAAAGGCCCGCTCTGGGCTGGGGCGGGCGGCGCGACGGAGCAAGACTGGTCCTCGCTGATGACGACACAGCCAGCATCGGTTGTGTCGCCTGCGCAGGTTCATCCGTCGCTACCAGTGGCTGAACCAAGAACGGCCCCTGCTTTGGAGGATGTGCCTGATCGTCCTGCGTCGAGCTTCTTTCGGCCAGCGGGCCATCGTCGTCAAGCTGAGAGCGGACCAACTGGCGACTGGTTTCAGTCGGTGGTTGGAAATCCGCAGGACTACGACGCTCCGCTGGATGGCCGCGTCAACGTCTGCGCACGCCTGCTACCCAGCACTTACCTGAGCGTGAAAAGAGCCAAGAAACAGCTCGGCTTCCGCACCATCGCCGGAACCTGGGAGTACATCATCAGGCTCGGCTTGGCGGTGGCAGCGAGGTGAGAGGGCCGATGTCGCTACTCGCGAGGGCTTGCTTTTGTTCCCCGATGGACTTTCCCTCGGTTCGGAAGCGAGGGCTCGGGCTGGATGCGTCGGTCAATCTGTCAGGCTCTTATGTCCGCTCTCCATGAGCCACCGTAGATCGCTTCGCACGATTCCCAGCGCGTCGAGCTACGCAGAGTCGGCCAAGTTCTCCACGATCCACTATCGCCAGCCTTGGCAGTGGCAGGACGCTTCGACCTGTGCAGTGGGCCGAAGGTGCAAGCGGCCAACCTCACCGCAGCCCACGCTGCCATCCCCCATGACTCGGTGTGCTTGCCATTAGTTGAGGCAACACGCAAGGGCCTTCCCGTTACAACGCGGGCACCAAGGGTACCCCCGTGGAAAATACACCCCGATCAGGTGATTTGACATCGCACACAGTGCGTCATCTTGTATTAGGGTGTCCTTCGGACAGCGTGTATCCGGCCTCGCCTCCGCACGAGCAGATGACTGCGGCGTGCTCATCCGAGATTCGGACGGCATCCGGTATGCCGGACGATTGAGTTCGCGAATGTTGCATATTCCTGATGCTCAGCGTCGCGATGGTGCCGTATTCGCGACCCCACCAGCGGTGGCGCGTTATTGATTGTCACGCTGGGACAGAAGCACTAGACTCGCCTCATGCAGCGGTTCGCGGTCACTCTGTTCGCGATCTTCATGCTGGCTCACGCATTCCTGCCAGCGCTGCCCGTCTATGTCTGTACGGATGGGGGACGCGCTCTAGACCCTTGCTCACCATCCGAAGAACCTGAAGCACAGTCACCAGACGCAAAGTGGAAGCTCGGCGACTGCTGCAAGCTGACCGCTCCTGCAACAGTAGACGCATCACCTGTGACCACGACAAATGTGGCTCACGACATTGCTGATACTATTGCCATCCTCCCTGAGCTATGCACAGCGCTGCTTGAGCCGCCCATTTGTTACCAGCGGGTATGCCGAGTGCGTGGTCCTCCGCTCTGGCGAGGCCATCCGTCGTCTTTGCATACCATCCTGCGTATCTAGATCTCTGCCTGAAGTTCGTTTCGGACGAATTCACGGCGGAGGTCTGCCCATTCCCCAACACGTATTTTTTCGTGGGCATGAACCTTCGCGTACTCGCCGCTGGAAGGGATCTTGTCCATGGAAAATACCGTGTTGCGGATCGATCTCCGCTCGAACAGTACCAACACTTGCAGCTTACTAACACTGTGCCCTTTGCTGTTCATGGCATGTGCTCCGACTGTTCAGGTTCACAGTGTAGGGGTAATGCAGCATGAGCGAGCTGCGGATCAGGAAGCTCAAGCCGCAACATCGCATGCAGAACAGTACCGACCCGTCTTGATCAAGGCGGCATGCAGTACAGGTTTGACCGATCGGCCTGACGGACTTGTCTGCTGGACCTCTACTTCCAATCCAACAGACAAGCACCGACGTGAGGCCGAGAAGCACCGATCGCTTGCGGCAGCACACCGTGCCGCATCGAGTGAACTGCGCAAAGTGGAGGAATCTACCTGCACTGGGATCAGTCCAGTGGATCGTGATCTGAGCCCCTTTGCGCACCCGGACGACATCCTGCGCGTAGAGTCCACCTTCGATTCAGGAGGAAGCAAGTCGCCGCCTCGGCAAACCGGGGTGGGCGTCACCTTTCGGGCGGTGCCGGGCCTTACTAGCGAATGGCTCCAGCGACTGATCGACTGTCATATTGCGCGCAGTTCCGTAATCGGCCATGACGCCCCCGAACTGGCCTACTGTCCCTTGGCGGTACGCGGGGTGACGGCACTGGTGCGTTCGGATGGAGGTGGCTTTGCGGTGATTCTCAGCACCCAAGAACAAGAAAGGAATGGCCTTCACGAGATCCGTCAGCGAGTCAATGCAGTCCTTCGGTCAACTCAAACCACTTCTCCCAACCCGTAGGAATCTTCACATGAAGACCAAGTTCCCGTCTCTCCGATGCCAGTCCCTCCGCGCACTCTTGTGCGGACTCTCTCTTACGCTAGTCACGAGCTGCGGAATGAGCGACCAAGCTCTACCTAAGGTTCTCGATGTCGATCCCTATCCCGGTGCGTGGGATATGCAAAAGCTCACAGACAAGAATGCCGATCCAAACATCGTCGAGGTAGACCTCGAAGCGCGGGTTACAGAGGTCGAGTACCTACCCGGAAAAAAGACTCCGGCCTGGGCCTACAACGGTAGCGTTCCGGGGCCTCTCATCGAGGCGAAGGTGGGCGACCGCGTGCTGGTTCATTTCAAGAACAGCCTGCCCGATGCAACGACGATTCACTGGCATGGCGTGCGTGTGCCCAACGACATGGACGGCCACACGCTGATGGTAAGTCCGATTCCTTCCGGTGGCAGCTTCGACTATACGTTCACCGTAAAAGATGCCGGGACGTTCTGGTATCACCCGCACGTTCGTTCGGATGATCAGGTGGAAAAGGGACTCTACGGAGCGCTGGTTGTCCGCGCCGGAAATGAGCCCGCTGCAAGTGGTGAGCGTGTCGTGATGCTCGATGACGTGTACCTGGATGAGAGCGGAATGCCGATGCCTGCGGGCGACATGATGGAGCTGATGATCGGCAGACAAGGCAACCTGCTTCTCGCGAATGGCAAGGCACGACCCATCCTGAACCTGCGCGCAGGAGAACGGCAGCGGCTACGAATCATCAATGCTGCCAATGCACGCTTCTTTCGACTCTCTCTGCCCGGTCATAAGCTGACGCTGCTTGGCACAGATGGAGGTTTCATCGAGTCACCCCGCGAGCTGGATGAGCTTCTGCTGGTGCCTGGTGAGCGTGCAGATTTGATGATCACCGGAGCCTCCGTGCCGAGCACAGCACTGGATGTGGTCACGCTTCCCTATGAGCGCGGACATGAAACAGGAGCACTCCCACAGGCCAACGTACTGCGCGTGCAGTACAGCGCAGAGTCTGCGGTGATGACTCCGGATCTCCCGGTAACTCTAACAACGATTGCATCCCTGCCTGCACCAATACGGACACGGATGTTCATGCTCAGCGAGCAGATGACACCATCGAGCAGTGGTCACAGCGGACACGGCAGCAGTTCTACCAGCTCGAAGCCGATGTTCACCATCAACGGTCAAGCCTATCCGAGTGTTCCGAGCATCACGTCCAAAATCGGCGAGACAGAGGTCTGGGAAGTGATGAACGATGCGACGATGGATCATCCCTTCCATCTGCATGGTTTCTTCTTCCAAGTTCTGTCTCGCGGAGGCGTGCCAGAGCCCGTCACAGCATGGAAGGATACGGTCAACATCAAGCGCGATGAGACAGTGCGACTTGCTGTTCGCTTCGATGGCTACACCGGCCAGTGGCTGTATCACTGCCACATCCTAGAGCATGCAGAGAACGGCATGATGGGAGAGCTAGACATCGCCAAGTGAGTGCGAACGACGCGCTGCACAGGAGTGCAAGGGACACAGCGCGTCCTGGATTGCGTCACCGTAAGGAGTACCCGATGAGTGCCGAACTACCGTACCTTCCTGCGCTCCGTTTCTCGTCGCTGACATGCCTCTATGATTCAGTAATGCGGCTGTTGCTGAAGGATGAGGTGTTCAAACGCCGTTTGGTTGCTCAGGTCAAGCCCTTACCAGATCAACGCATCCTTGATGTCGGATGTGGAACGGGGACGCTTACGCTGCTGCTCAAACGAGCCGCTCCTAACGCTGTAGTGATAGGTCTGGATGCTGACCCTACCATGTTACGAATAGCACGAACGAAGGCAGAGAGCGAGCAGGTGCAGATCGAGTTTGTCGAGGGAATGTCGGACTCTCTGCCGTTTCCTCACGCATCGTTCAGCGGCATCGTATCGAGCTTGCTGCTGCATCATCTGACCACGGACTCTAAGCGCCGTACACTAGAGCAGGCATATCTGCTCTTGCGACCAGGAGGAATGCTGCACATTGCGGATTGGGGCCAGGCTCAGAATGCCTTGATGCGTGCGGCATTTCTAGGTGTGCAACTCTTAGATGGGTTCGAGACAACTGTCGACAATGTCGAAGGACGGCTCCTGCCTTTGATGCGTGCAGCGGGTTTTGCGGATGCGATGGAGACACACCGTGAAATGACCATGCTTGGCACACTCTCTATGTATCGAGCGACGCGACCGGACTAAAGTGCAGGGCAGCGCTGGTTCCTTCAGCCCCTCTCCGTGATCAGCTTTGTGACGATCTCAACCGTATGCGGCGTTCGTTGAATGCAGTAGGCACGAGTGTTCTCCAGCAGACTCCTCGCTGGCTTCCACCGCTCTCTGTTTTGTGCGGAGAAACGGTGCGCAACGTAACACAGCGACAACTGATGATGCCACGCGCCCAATCTGTCGACCTGTTATGAACGGCGAAGCCGATCGTGTCGATCGCGCCAACACCGTCACCCGCAGCCAAGAATTTCCATACATCGGCCAATGCTGTCGGGTCAACGGGCAGGCTGCGGTGCAGCGCTTGGAGGCGGCGCTCGATGTAGATTGCTGACCATGCGCTCGCCAAGGCTCTGAGAGGTCTGGGCCAGCCGCTCAAGCACCGCTCGCAGCCAGGAAGGGACCACCTGGCAAGTGGAGTACAGGCCCGAGCCTTACTCGACCGACCATGACCCAGCGATTCCCGCCGCGCTTTGGGCCTGACCTTGGTCGAGCAGTGTCGTCATGTCGTCGCAGGTGTGAAGCTGGCTTGCCCTTGCTCTCCTGGACTCAAGCGCCGACCCAGCAACCAATACCCCCGAGGACCAACACTGCCCAGCTTGCGAGCAGATGGACCGCGGCCAGGCCTCACTGCCGTCGCGAAGCCTAGCACTGCTTGCAAGCTCAGTCTCGCGGGCGGGATGCGGAATGAGATGGACCCATCGATGGCCGTTCTGTGCGGGGAGATGACCATTCGCGTCCGGTGGCAGCGGGGTTTGGGCCCACCGAGCGACCGGCTGGGTGTAGACCCGCTGCCGGTGTGTCTCCTCGTCGAGATAGCGCAGGGGAGAGTCGGTGGTCCCCTCACCCAGCCCAAAGCTCTGCCATCTCGGAAACCGTCGTCGCCCGACTGAGCCACGAAGCGAGTACAACCGGATCGTCACGTTCCGTGATCCGCTTCTCGACTTCAACGGGGACGGGAAAGCGGATGTCCTTTGGCATCGACCGCGCCATCACCAAGCTCACCCTCAAACCCGGCGAACGCCAGAGCCGCACCGCCTTCATCGTTCAGGCCGTCGGCGAAAAACTCGCCGCCTCAAAGCCGAAGACGCGGACACAATGGCAGAGTCCGCCAGCGCCGCCCGCCCACAGTAGTTCATCCTTCGCACTGATTCTGCTCGCAGTCCCAGTCCTTCGTGTTCCGTGGAGCCTCTTCCATCGCTATCGGATATCAACAAAATCCCACCACAGGTCCGCTCCCATCCGCACAGCGCAAGGCGTGGTTATCAACATAGCGAGCAGTACCAATCACGAACCAAGCCAGCGGAGGTAGGCAACTACCGCCAAGGTAGCCCACGCTCGACGGGCCAGCCACGACAAAACCAGCCAGTGACCGGACCACTCCCCAAGCAACCACCAGCCCAGCCAATCCGGTGAGCTTCCAAACCTAAAAAATGTCGCTTTTACGGCCCACTGGATTAAGAGTGCTCGACGTGACGAAAAAAATGCTTGATTCGTCCGTGTCAACGAATTGTTTTCTACCCTCGTGGACGGTCTT
>Ga0209174_10002577_pt1 | contig 11866 bp, 10 predicted proteins | sample JI91814BDNA_FD_187505 | JGI IMG/M metagenome (GOLD analysis project Ga0209174, IMG submission 187505) | Wastewater effluent complex algal communities from Wisconsin, to seasonally profile nutrient transformation and Carbon sequestration -... | ecosystem: Engineered > WWTP > Effluent > Algae...
ACGTACACGTGATGCACCCACACCGACATACATCTCGACAAAGTCAGAGCCTGATATCGAGATAAATGGCACTCCCGCTTCGCCAGCAATACAGCGAGCCAAAAGTGTTTTACCGTTACCTGGAGGGCCCACCATCAATGCACCTTTTGGCACACGACCGCCGGCTTCAATCAATGCATTGGGATCTTTCAAAAATCCCACGATATCCATCACTTCTTCTTTTGCTTCGGGGTTACCGGCAAAATCAGCAAAGGTTTGTTTGACCTTGCCTCTTTCAACGATCTGGTGTTTGGGTTCAGCCTTTTTGGCACCCATACCACCACCATTCTTTCTGGCAAAATACATAAATACTGCAATTATCAGCAGTATAGGGCCGAAGCTCATTAAGAGCGACATCAATGCTGATTCTTTCTCCACCTTTTGTTTTAGAGGTGGTTTGTAAGTACCATCAGTTTCAATGCCTTTTGCACTGGCCAATTTACTGATTTCTTCCCAGCCACCGGGAGGAGAACCTGCGGTGACAGGGATACTGTCTTTGCGTTTGACAGAGACGATTTCGTTGCCCCATGCATCTTTGCCAAAGGTCACCTTCTCAATATCTGCATGCTCATTGAGCATTTCTTTAACCAGGCTGTAGCTACGGATGCCATCGCCTTTTGCTTCAAGCTCAGCGTCTACGTATTCGGTGGGAGAGCTAAACGCTACTGATAAGCCCCATACGACAAGGAACACTGTGGCACCAAGACCAAGACCAAATCCTATTGGATACTTTTCTTGCAGGCGGCCCAGTGATTTAAAAATCCTCGATAAATCAAATTTTGGAAATTTCATAAAGATACCTCGGTAAGCGAGGACTGACACAGCGCAAGCGCTGCATCTGTCCCCGGCTCAAAAGTTTTTAAGGACGAACTATTAGTCCGAAGACTTTACTTTTCGCTGTTTATGCGACGATGGCCAAACCACACACCAGCGCCGCCGCCAATTGCCATCCACATCACAATAACCATGCCACCAGGCATAGCCATGATTGTGCCAGCCACAACGGTGACAAAACCTATAACACCCAATTGGATGTATTTGTTTGCTTTAGTGCCATCCCAGGGATGAGAACCCAGCCAGTATCCGACTGCCATTGCAATGGCAATCATAAAAAAGCCCAGGGTATGCAAGTTTTGATTTTGAGCAGTCATCGCGTCGACGCCGTCTACCATCAAGTCATTTGGTCCAATTTTGTTAAACATGGTAAGTACCTCAAGTACGTTGAGTTAAAAGTTGTGGGCTATTGCCCGTTAAACCAGACACGACAACGTTGCCGTGTCCAGGTGGTAATGAGGTGTGGACTACACCCCGTCAGACAAAGCAAAAAGTTGCACCCAGTGGGTTTTCAACTCTGCTTCTACTTGCTCGTCCGTGATTTCTTTGTCGGCAAATTGCTTCCATAGAGTCAACCATTCTTCTCTTGCAATGGTTTCTTTGACCACAAGTACTTTTACCAGAGCATGCAAAAACTCTTCTCTGGCTCTAAGTGCCTTGATAGCAATCCTTGCACCGCTAGCCAAAAGCAGCATAATTTCATGGTCAATCTGATTGCTCGACTCGTTAGCCAGGCCATAGCTAGCACCCATACCAAGTACACGACCGGCATTAGGGTTTTCATCATCTTCACCGACAGAGATTGGACCCAGTTTGCTCATGCCGTATTTGGTTACCATCGCTTTAGCGATAGCATAAGCTTGCTTCAAGTCCTGGCTGTTACCAGTGGAGCGGGTACCGGTAAACATGATTTCTGAGATGGTTGCACCCAGAGCCGTCGCGATTTGACCAAGCAATGACTCATATGTAGACACCGGTGTATTGGTGTCTGGAGTTGCTTGCATATGACCACCGGTGTTAGCAGCACCGATAATGGTCAAACGACGTACAGCGTTGCCCCATTTTTGGGCCCAGTTGCGACCACTGGCCAGATAACGTTGATAGCCATGTTCTGTCACCAGACCATGTCCACCTTCGTGATAGGCAAGCATTCTTTTGATATCCGGGTCCTGTCTTCTTGAGGCCGTTTTCGCCAATACTGATTTCATCGAGCCTTCCATGGTTGCTTCTTCCACGTCAGCCGCATTGATCAACATTGGCAACTTTTCGTTTCTAGCGCCCGCTTCGCGCACTCTTTTCAGCATCAAGATTGTGGCCCTGTCCAGTACTTCTTCCAGGTCAGCACCACTAAAACCATAGGTCTCATTTGCTACGTGTTCAAAATCCACGTCCGGACCAAAGTTCTTACCTTTTGCATGTACTTTCAGGATTTCTTTGCGGGCTTCTAAGTCTGGCGACTCTACATTGATTGTACGCGTCAGACGACCAGGACGTTTTAAGGCTTTGTCCAGGATGTCCGGACGGTTTGTTGCAGCGATTACAAAGATACCCAACTTTTGGTTAAAGCCATCCAGCTCCACCAATATTTGGTTGAGTGTTTGCTCTCTTTCATCGTTACCACCGCCATGACCAGCACCACGTTCTCTACCTACCGCATCGATTTCATCGATAAATACGATACAAGGAGCGTGTTCAGTGGCTGATTCAAATAATTGACGTACACGTGATGCACCCACACCGACATACATCTCGACAAAGTCAGAGCCTGATATCGAGATAAATGGCACTCCCGCTTCGCCAGCAATACAGCGAGCTAAAAGTGTTTTACCGTTACCTGGAGGGCCCACCATCAATGCACCTTTTGGTACACGACCGCCGGCATCTATCAGGGCTTTAGGATCTTTCAAAAATCCCACGATATCCATCACTTCTTCTTTTGCCTCGGGGTTGCCGGCAAAATCAGCAAAGGTTTGTTTGACCTTGCCTCTTTCTACAATTTGATGTTTGGGTTCAGCTTTTTTGCCACCCATACCACCGTTCTTTTTCATGTAGTAAATCCAGACACCAATCAATAGCAGGATTGGTCCCCAGTTCAGTAAAAACACCATAAAGATGTCTCCGCCATCAGGCTTAGCAACCTTCAAAGGCGGTTTGTAAGTACCGTCGGTTTCGATATTTTTGCTCAGAGCAATTTGATTTAACTCAGTCGAACCACCAGGTGGCACACCGGCAACCATGTCCTTTTGATTGGAGCGTTTGACTGTGACGATTTCGTTGCCCCACATATCCCGACCAAACTGGACGGTCTTAACTGTACTGTCATCCTGTACAGCTCTTTTGACGTCCGCAAATGTGATGTTATCGGGATCGCCACCAGGGGTGTCGGATACTCCAGGATTGAATATCTGAAGCACGACAAACAAGAGTATTAATGCACCAATACCAATCGCCCAGTTTTTAGGGGAGTTTGGATCTTGATTTGGAGATTTGTTTGGATCGCTCATAAGAGTTACCTCGTAGCCGGTTTAACTTGCGGTTGCAGGTCAGCGGCTCAAAATGTTTAAAAGGAAAACCTTCCATTAATCGCTCACAACTCACGCCAAAAACAACCACACCTAGATGCAGTTGTCTAAAAGCTATGTACATGAATTGCTGGGGATTGTGAGGTTGAAATGACTTCGCTGAAATATAAAGGAATGATTAATGGCACCTTGCAACATATAGGAGTAACTGGGCACTTAGCAATGCCTATTCAAAAATTACCCAATATGTCTTATCGCCCGGTTCACGCACTCAATACACTTCGCCTCAACTCAGTGAGTCACTGGTAGCTATTAGCCCTGTGAGTCAGCACTTGCTGAGTGCGCTCTTATCTTTAGTCCGATGATAAATGCCAGGCCACTAAGAGCACCAATCATATGGATACCCACAGAGTCAGCCATAGCACCAGGCTCAGCCAACTGAGTAGCCTGATAAACAAAGAAGACGAATGCCACCATCCAACTTTGTATTACATAGCCTTGCACTACCATAAGTACAGCTCGTGGAGCAGTCAAAAGTACCGCGGCAATAACAGCACTAATGGCACCAGAAGCACCAATCAATGCCACTACCGCCTCCCCACTCGCAACCGGTGGCGCAGGATGCATGTAAAGGCTGAATAAGCCTGAGACAAGAACAGCTGTGCCATAGAGATAAGCAAAAGGCTTGGAGCCAATCTTAACCTCTAGTATCGGTCCAAACGCCAGGAGAAACATCATATTAGGGATTAGATGCCCCCAGTTTTCGTGGAAGAACGAATGTGTTACCAGTAGCCGTAATGACCAGAGCCAGCTAAATGGATTGGTAGCCTCGGCAAACGGTGCTACAGACAATCCAAATGCTCTAGTGGGATCTGTATTGGTAATCAGCGTTAAAAGAAAGAAAACGACATTGGCCGCCACAAGTGCTGCCACCACCAGTGTCACTTTGGGAATGGGCATGTTATTGATATCAGTTTGAGTAGACATAATTGTCTCCTGAAAATAGTGTTAAGGACAGCCAGATGACTGACTGTCCCGATATTGCAAAAGACCTTTAGACCAGGTCAGATGCGGATTTATGATCTAGCGGCTGGCGTGATTGTCTGCAAAGCAGGCGTGGCCATACCGAGTGAAACGCAGTGCTGAATTGCTTCTTCTACGGTCATTTCACTATCAGCCACCTTCTCCTCTGGATAAGAAGCCACAAGACCACTTATTGGATTGGGTGGGGTAGGGATAAAGACGTAGATCCATTTACCTCCAGTAGTAACATCCACAACTTCGTTTGTGACAAAAGCTATAGTGCGTCCGCCTTCTGGCAAAAACGGTACAGATACAACACGCTTAAACTTGTTTTTGCTATCGGATTCTCCGACCATATTTACTACTTTGCGCAAAGAGCCATAGATAGAGCCTATGCCCTTAATCTGCAAAATGCGTCCTTCAACCCACTTAAACAAACTATTGCCGATACGCCAGGAAACAACACTACCTAGCGTGTAAAACATAGCCGCCAACAGGATTAAGCTAAAAATGGGACTGGAATGCAGCTGAGTAATAGCTGGATTAAAATGCACAGCTATAGCTGTAACCAGGTCACCAAGCCAACCATCGGCAATACCCAGAGCCAATTTCAAACCATAAATCAAAGCGGCAAACGGAAAGAAAACAATCGCGCCGCGAATCATCAAGGTCTTACAGTGCTGAAAAACTCGGTTAATCAAATTGGTATTTTGCATATTTGTCTCTTCAAAGAGGAAATGAAAAACTGCCGCCCCGACTAGCTTGTAGTCAAAAAGCGGTAGCGTTGTTGAAGCCATTCAGGTTGGTGTTAGGACTTGCTTTTTTGGGACAAGATAGCACCTACAGCTTGCATGTCCAGATACTGCAATTGCAGTTCGACAGCACGTTCTAGACCATTTGCAATGGCGGCAGAGCCGTTATGATCAAACGCCATTTTACTGGCTTGCACAGCAGATGGAGTCATGCTGGCGATGCGTCCACAAGTCATTCTTGCTTCGCTGTACATATCTGTACTTGTCTTAAAAACCGCATTGACCAGACCGGCACTGTGAGCGCGCACACCGTCAATTCTCATGCCGGTATAAGCCATTTCACGGACCAGACCCTCAGGCATAATCCGTGGCAATCTTTGCAAACTGCCCAAATCAGCCATCAGACCGATATTGACCTCGGCAATAGAAAAACTGGCAGACTCGGTGGCATATCTAAAATCGCAGGCGGCGATTAAATCAAGAGCAGCCCCCCAGCATACGCCCTCGATAGCGGCCATAACCGGAAAGGGAGCATCAGAGACGGCATTAATGGCAGCCTGCATTGAGCCGATAAATGCACCAAGCTTTTGTTTGCCAGCATCTGTCGCCACATCTTTGAGTGCCGGATGTTTAAAAACTGACAGATCGATGCCTGACGAAAAGTTATGACCCTGACCGTGTATTAACAGCATGCTGGTCTCTCTTTGCCCGACAAGCCAGTCAATTGCCACAGGCAACTCTGTCCAGAAAGACAAAGTCAGCGCATTGTAGTGATCGGGATCCTTAAAGCTCAACTCAGTGACACCATTAGCGGTTGTAAGGTCAAAGGCTTTAAACACTGGCTGAGCAGGTTTAACCTCAACGGCTGTGACCACGGGCTCAGGAGCTTTTGCCGGTGCAGATTTGGTCTTAAACGCAGCTGCGTTTTCGATTTGAGTGCGGAAGTCTGGAGGACAGACGCCCACATACAAATCTGTCAACGGCTTGGCAGTAGCATCTACAGCATAACCAGTAAACTCAGTGATGCCTTCGGCCTTAAGCACGTCCTCGTCCAGATAATAGTTACCGCTACAGACTGTTGCCGCTTTGTTGATAATAATGCTAGCGGCATCAGCCACTATCGCTGTTGTACGTGAGCGCTTTGCTGTTTCTTCACCACCGAGCTTAACCCGCACAGCGGCTGTGTCAATAGTGATAACAGGCCAAAGCGAGTTAACGCCGATGCCGTATTTTTTAAACTCATGTGCCCAACCCATTGTCAGTAAAGACATGCCGTACTTGCTGACCGTATAAGGCAATTGTCCGCCCACCCAACCGGGATCAAGATTGATTGGTGGACAGATGTTGAGGATATGGGCATTTTTGCTTTGCTTGAGATAGGGCAGAGCAAATTTGACTAGCGCAAAAACACCACGAGTGTTAATCGATTGCATCAAGTCATAGAGTTTAAGGTCAGTTTGTTCTGTGTCAGTGAGCGAGAGCACACCAGCATTATTGACGATGATGTCGACGCCACCAAAGGCTTTGACAGCAGCATCGACAACGGCTTGCACCTGGTCTTCTTTGCGCACGTCGCAAGCCACCGCAATAGCCTTGCCACCAGCAGATGTGATCTCACTTACGACACTATGAATAGTGCCTGAGACCTTTTCGTTTTCGTTTTCGGTACGGGCAACAACTACAATGCTTGCGCCTTGTTTGGCAAGTTTGAGTGCTATAGCGCGTCCAATACCTCTGGATGATCCAGTGATGATAGCCACTTTGCCATTTACGGAAGTGTTTGATAAATCTAAAGAGTTGGTCATAAATGTGTCCTGGGTAAAAGTGAATGGATAGCATCGACTTACGCGGTAAAGCATAATAAAACTGGTAAGTAATGCTGGTTAGCTAAATGCTTATAAAAACTGCACTCAGAATTTAGAATTTAAAATAAAAGGGACATCTGAGTGTCTCTATTTGAGCTTATGGAAGCAAGATCTTATTGCCGTGAGAGCATTAAATATTTAGAGCAACACCAAGTCTAGTACACCGCGGGAGCATTTACCTGAGACACTCGCAGGCTCGCCAGCCAGCGCTGCCAGGCCAGGGATGTCAAAACCAGGACAGTGCACTATCACAACTTGCAAAAAGTCAGCATTTTCCAGACCGATTTATTGCAAGTTCTTCAAAGTAATGAGTCGATTTACCAGCACGCCCCCGGGACACTTACAACCGCGACTACCAGATTTAGGCACAAATACCACATCACACCATTAAAAAGCTGTTTATGGGCTTCCTGGAGGTCTTAGAACCTTTGTTTTTGAATTGCTAAATGCTTAGGGTGAAGCCGTACTTTTTCATCAACCAATTAATTCCAGAGGACATCAAAAAAAACACATTACCTACCCAAACCTCTCATTTCAGTATTTTCCATCACTGGCACTGCCATGTGGAGTCCGCGTCGATTTTGTCGGTCGAGTTTTTCGACGCATCAATCAATAATCAACACACAGGAACTTTATGTCTAACTATCTAAGCGAAAACACCAAACCAGCAGGTAACGCCGTCAAATTGCCAAACGAATTGCGTTATGCCAATTGGGACGATTTAAAATCCTGGGGTATCCACCGCCTGGGCACACTCAACAGATATTTCTGCGAAGTCGTGATTCCAGAAGGATGGAGCATACAACCAGGCCCACATGCAAACTGGCAAGAACTTGTTGACACAAACAAACGAGTCAGAGCCGATATCTACTTTTGCAATGAGTTTGCAGTAACCAAAGCATTCCTGGCAATGCGTCGACGTTTCACCACTGCTTACGAATTTTCTGAGGACAAAACATCTCTCAGAGTTTGTGTTATGGACGGTGATGATCGCATGCACTGCACCGACTGGATTGCTTGCCAGTACACAGACAGCCATACACGTACGGCTGATCATCATGACTGGCAAACACACCAAAAACTTGAGGCACAAGCCAAAAGTTGGCTCGCTAGCAACTTTTCAGGATGGCAAAACTGCCTTAACTACTGGGACTTAGAATTCTAAGTTAAATCCGCAAAATCAACGCACCGATGCCTGTCTTTCGGTGCGACCTTTTTGTACCCATCAATCAACTCAACTACAGAGAAAGACTATGAAAACTTCAAACAGTTCAACAACTTCCAAATTCGTTCGTTTCATTTTGATTGGTCTGTCACTTGTGACACTGGCGGGCTGTGTTGCAGCTGGTCCTGGCTATAGCGTCAGTGTTGGCGGTGGTCGCGGTTATTACAATGGCAATCGTGGTTACAACAATGGTTATCGCGACCACGGTCACCGCCATCAACAATATTGCCGCCAGGTGCCACGCTATGACTACTACGGCAACTATATCGGCAGCTACAGAGATTGCCGCTAATAGGGCCGCACTCGCCTTGCTAACGCTCGCGTTCAGCAATTTTTTGTGAGCCTGGCTCACTTAACCATAACAGAGGAATCAACCATGAAAACTCGAACCAGTTTTGCATTTCTCAAAATGCTACGACTTTTATTGCTGATGCTCACAGTCAGCGCAGTCTCAGCCTTTAGCACACCAGCAATGGCCGACTACTGGGGACATAACAACCGCGGTGGCGACAATCGTGGATATTACGGCGGGGATCATCGCGGACACCATGGTGATGGTCATCGCGATCATCACGGTCATGGCAACAACGGTGGCTATTGGAACAATAACCGTGGCTATAGCTACAACTATGTCCCGAACTATCCGCAGCAGTACTACCGTCCCGCTCCAACCTACAACTATCCACGTCCATACTATCCGCCCTCACGCGGCTATTATCAGGACCCTTACTGGGGTGGTGGACAGATTTGCACCTACGTCGATTACGGCTTTGGCTTTATCCAGGTCTGTGATTGATTAATCACGTGCTGATTTAGACACACAAACAAAACGGCATACAGCCTGGCTCTTGCACGCAAGGGGGAGCCAGGTCTATCAACAATATTCAACCTTTTGCAGGTTTCATATGAAGCTATTTAACACGCCTTCCAATCCATCACCGGAAGATGCTGGCAAGTTCAGCACTATTCCGAGTTTGATTGCATACACAATACTTTTAAACCTTGCTTTCTTTCAGCCAGGTCTTTGGCCAGTTTCAATGCTTACAGCTTTTGTGATAGGCGCCAAACGAGCTAATACCAATAAATTCTGGTTAGGAGCTTTTTGCGCCACACTCTATCTAGCGTTTTACACTCTGGTTTGCATCTTCGCCCTGCCTTACATCCACCACTACACATATGCTATGGCTAAATGGCAACCAGTCTGGGGGTCAGCAGTTATAGCCATGTTTGCCAGTATCTACTTGCTGCTCCAGGGCAACAAAAAGGGATGGGCACAAGGCAAAAAAATAAGCGGTCATTTGGTCGCCTGGTCTATTGCGCTGGGACTATCCGGCTATTGCTGGTTTGCCTCAAGTAACAATGAGGTAGTGGAATGGTCAATGGCAGAGGCTCTGTCGCCAAGGAAGATGGATAAACTGCCTGACTCCGACATGAGCAACTTTCGCTTGCTGCCTCAAGCCAGGGCACAGGACTTCCTTAAAAATGCCAACGGCGACCGCACTCTGACAGTCTCCATGCCCCATATGTCACCCTGCGATAGCACTGGTAAACAATGCTGGGAATCGGCATTTCACCTGAAACAAAGAGAAGACGGCATCTGGTACAACGTGTTTTTTGACACAATTTACGACATTGCAGTGGTAGACCCGACCGAAGTCAACATGCATGTCGCTAAAGCCAGTGAAACCGGTAAATACAACGGCTTTTTCCTTTATGGACCAGAAAGTTGGCCGGTTAAAGCAGCATTTGCCATGCATAATCCACTCAGTGAGCAAGAAGAAACGCTCTACTGGAAAAACGATGACGGCACAATGACAATGCTCATTCCTTACGTCTCTTACAGACCGACCGTAACAGGAGCGATGATCCCCTATCTTGCCGGTGTAATGAGCGTCAATCGCTTTGGCATCGTCAATGATATGAGTCCTGCCACGGCAAAAGCAAAATACCCAGGCGAGCCCTTCTACCCGACAAAATTAGCACGTAAATACAGCGAAATTTTTGCCAAATGGAATGGTGGAATCTGGGGTCGTGAAGTCTCGAAACGTGATGAATTGAGAGTCAGCGAGCCCGATGATGCTGGCACAAAACCGCACTTCAACCAGGCGCCCTACGTGGAAGTCTATGAAGAAGGTTATGGCTGGCAAGAAGTAATTGCGCTGGAACCAAACAGTCAGGACGGCAAAAAACTAGAAAAACTGCTGTTTTTTGACGCTGCTACCGGCGATTGCAAGCAATACATCGTGCCAAGCAATCAAAACATCAACGGTCCCAGACAGTCTATGGCTAACTCCATGCAAGGCAACTGGGAGGCACAATGGGCACTGGGACTCAAAGTTGAGCCGCGTCCGCTGATCAAAGACGGAAGAATCTACTATGCAGTCGGAGTCCTAACCACAGAAAACGGAGAACATCCCTACGTCCACTCCATAGTAATCGACGGCGCCACAATGAAGCCTTATCCGGTCTTAAACCACCGCGAGCTGGTCGAATTAATAGATAAGCTCTCCAAAGGCATTGAAGTGACACCAAAATTGGTACCACTAAGCAATCTGCCAGCAAACTAGTCCATTAGCTGACTATTAGCTACCGCACAAGGAAGTGCACCTTTTAACCAACATAAACACGCCCAATTGAGGTGCATTATGAAATTCGATACTATTTCCACCGCCGTAAAAAGCGGTATACCTGCCATGTGCTGGGCATTTAGTGCCACACTGGCGATTTTAGTGGCGGCTCTTATAGGTTATGGACTTGCCTGGCCGATCTTTTATCTTGTTACATCCATTGAGTCCTTAAAGCCTTACACACCGGCGATTGCGGAAGTAGTCTTCACGCTTGGCACCACAGCCACACCGCTTGTGATGTGCTATCTCTATTTCACCGGGCATGCTCGCTTTATCACGTCTCTAAGTGAGAGACTGCCTGCCTTCATGCATTTAGACCATCACCTGCCGGGGTTTCCTGCAGTATTTGGTTTAAGTTATCGCAAAAGCGGTATCAGCTTCAAAAAGATAGCCCTCTGGGCAATCGCTGGTTTAGTCGCGGTCTACGGCTTTGACTATTTAGCCGGCAACCTGATTTTGACTGCTCCTGAGGCTGTCAACGGAGAAGCTCCAGTAGCTGGTGGACAGAGCGTTGAGCAGACTTTGACCATGATGAGTGGTATCAATCTGGTTATTTCCTCATTGATGATGGCGATAGTAGCGGCATTCATGGAAGAAGTCTTGTTTCGAGGCTTTGTCTTAAACTTGTGGCGCACTGCTTTTGCCACAGAAGCTGCCGCTCTGGCTAACTCCACTGGCAGATTGGGACGCTATACGCACAAAGTCCTGGTCTACACTGGCAGCACCATGTCAGTCGTCATAGCCGCTACATTGTTTGCTTTGCCGCATCTGGATAACTTGCTAAGCCAATTTTTCTTTGGACTGGTGGCAGGCTTTATCTATTTGCAAAGTCGTTCAGTATGGACACCGGTGCTGATGCATGTGCTAAACAACTCAGTTTTGCCTGTGATGCTACTGGTCGGCTATCTGTCTGGTTCTGCCGCACCACTGACTGGTCCCTTCAATGCTTCCAGTGCAACTGGCACACCACAAGTACAAA
>Ga0209174_10002578_pt1 | contig 11865 bp, 12 predicted proteins | sample JI91814BDNA_FD_187505 | JGI IMG/M metagenome (GOLD analysis project Ga0209174, IMG submission 187505) | Wastewater effluent complex algal communities from Wisconsin, to seasonally profile nutrient transformation and Carbon sequestration -... | ecosystem: Engineered > WWTP > Effluent > Algae...
TGAGCGAGCACCCTGCCGCATCCTCGATGGCGGCGATGAACTCCGCCAGCTCACCGTTGCCGAAGGCGTGCGAGCGCAGGTACTCCCCCACCCCCGCGACGAACGCGTCGTCACCGATGTGCGCGATCAGCTGGCGCAGCACCGAGGCCCCCTTGGCGTAGGAGATGCCGTCGAAGTTGCCCAGGGCCGACAACGCGTCGGGTGCGGGTGACCCCGCCACGGGGTGGGTGCTGGGAGCCCGCTCGGCGGCATACCCCCACAGCTTGCGGTTGACGCCGAACTCGATCCACGCCTCGTCGGACTCTCCGACCGCGGATGTCACCCGGTAGGCCATGTACTCGGCGAACGACTCGTTGAGCCAGAGGTCGTCCCACCAGCGCATCGTCACGAGGTCGCCGAACCACATGTGGGCCATCTCGTGGGCGATGGTGTTGCTGCGCTGGAACACCTGGTCCGGGGTGGCTGCTCCGCGGAAGATCATCTGGTCGCGGAAGGTCACGCAGCCCGGGTTCTCCATCGCACCGGCGTTGAACTCCGGCACGAACACCTGGTGGTACTCCCCGAACGGGTACCGGATGCCGAAGAGCCGGTGGTACTCGTCGAAGCAGGCTGCCGTGACGTCGATCATCTGCTGGGCCTGGTCGCGCAGGTGCGGTTCGAACGAGCGTCGGGCGTGGATGCCGAGGGGGATGCCGTCGTGCTCGGCCCGCACGGACGCCCACGGCCCGGCGCAGACCGTGACGAAGTACGACGCGAGCGGTTGGGTGGTCGCCAAGGCGGTGCGACCGGGGGCGAGCAGGGTGGCGGCACCGTTGCCGAGGACGGTCCACGCGGTCGGTGCGGTGACCGTCAGCGTGTACGGCGCCTTGAGGTCCGGCTGGTCGAAGCAGGCGAACACCGTCGGCGCCGCGTCGAGGAAGAGGTGGCCGTAGACGTAGTCCTCGCCGTCGGCGGGGTCGGTGCTGCGGTGCAGCCCCTGGCCGTCATGGCTGTAGGCCATCGTCGCGTCGACCTCGAGGACGTTGGTCTGCGCCAGGCCGGTGAGCGCGAGCCGGCCGTCGGTGACGGATGCCGGGTCGACGTCGGTTCCGTTGAGGGAGAGCGCGTGCACCTCGTGGGCGCGCAGGTCGACGAAGGTCTCGGCGCCGGGTTCGCGGCAGGTGAACCGGATGGTCGTGCGGGAACCGAAGTGCTGCGGCCCCCGGTCGAGGTCGAGATCGACCTCCATGGAGTCGACGGCGATGCGGGCGGCGCGGGTGAGCGCCTCTGACCTGGTGAGCGACGGCATCCCCCCACCCAACCAGACGACGACGGCCGGCGGTGAGTGCGGAAGTGGTGGCCCCGGCGACCACTTCCGCACTCACCGCGCAACGGGGGATGCTCTCCATCGTCATGCTGCTCCAGCTCATCTGGGACTTGCGTCTTCACCCAGATCACGCTGCTCCAAGACGGCGGCGGCGTCGCCAACGAGACCAACCTGCTCGGCACGTACGTCGACCATCTCGGCACCGGCAAGGGCGACTTCGGCACCGCGAGCGCCGTCAGCATCCTCATCCTCGCGCTGACGATCGCCCTGTGCTGGTACTACGTGCGCTCCCTCACGAAGGAGGGGTCGTGAACCCCCGCTCCCCGCTCGCCCGCACCGGGCTCAGCGTGCTGGCGCTGGCCCTCGCGGCCATCTGGGGCTTCCCCGTGTACTGGATGCTCAACTCGGCGTTCCTGCCCAACGTCGTGCTCCAGTCGACCGACCCCACGTTGCTGCCGTTCGGCGGATCGTTCGACAACCTGCGCGTCGTCGTCACCGACCCGGCCTTCCTCAGCGCCCTCGGCACCTCGCTCGTCGTGACCCTGACCACCGTGGTCGCTCGTTCGTGCTCGCGCTGCTGCTCATCCAGATGCTGCCCGCCGAGGGGCTGTTCATCGCCCAGTACAAGATGATGTCCGAGCTCGGCATGCTCAACCGGGGCATCGGCCTGGCCGTGCTCTACACGGCGGCGGTCGTGCCCTTCACGATCTGGATGCTGCGCGGTTTCGTCGCCGGGTCGCTGCCGGCATCGCTGCCGAGCTCGCCGACCTCGGCATCGGGCTCGACGGCGCTGAACTGGTCCTGCACGAACGCAGCAGACCGCCGATCAGGGGTTGATGCGGTGGCCGTACGCCATCTGCTCGAGCCGGGCGATGCGCTCGGCCATCGGCGGGTGGGTCGCGGTGAGGCGCGAGATGTCCTGCGCCCGGAACGGGTTCGCGATCATCATGTGGCTGGCGTTGACCAGGTCCTGGGTCGGGGCCAGTGGCGCGCGGGCCACGCCGAGCTCGAGCTTGCGCAGCGCCGACGCCAGCGCCAGCGGGTCGCCGGTGAGCTCGGCGCCGTCCTGGTCTGCGTCGTACTCACGGGTGCGCGAGATCGCCAGCTGGACGACCATGGCCGCGAACGGAGCGAGGATGGCGAGCGCGAGACCCGCGATGGGGTTGCGGTTCTCGTTGTCCGAGCCGCCACCGCCGAAGATCATCCCCCACGACAGGAACTGGGCGACCGTGGAGATGACACCGGCGATCGCCGCGGCCACCGAGCTCGTGAGGATGTCGCGGTTGTACACGTGCATGAGCTCGTGCCCGAGCACCCCGCGCAGCTCACGCTCGTCGAGCAGCCCGAGGATGCCCTGGGTGCAGCACACCGCCGCGTTCTCGGGGTTGCGGCCGGTGGCGAAGGCGTTCGGCGCCTGCGTCGGCGAGATGTAGAGGCGGGGCATCGGCTTGCCGGCCTTGGTCGACAGCTCGCGCACGATCCGGTACATCTGCGGGGCCTCGGCCTCGCTGACCGGTTGGGCGTGCATCGCCTTGATGGCGAGCTTGTCGGAGTTCCAGTACCCGTAGAACGTCGTCGCCACGCCGATGAACGCGAAGACGAGGAGGAAGACGCTGCTGCCGGTCATCTGCGCGACCACCCAGCCGATGCCGAGCAGGATCGCCCACATGCCGCCGAACAGCGCGGCGGTCTTCAGTCCGTTGTGGTGCCTGTGCATGTTTCCTCCAACGCAGCGAGCAGGCCGGTTCGTTCCGTCATGACACCAGACCGAGCAGCAGTCCCGGGAGGGCGCTGAGCAGGACGAGCAGCACCGTTCCTGCCACGAGGACCGCCCTCGCCCCACCACCGGATGCGGGGGTGCTCACCTCGTGCGTCGCGGCGCCCGGCTCGCTCATCTCACCGGCATCCCCGCGTGCGCCCGCGTCGCCGATCAGCACCGCGAACCAGCGCAGGTAGACGGCGATGCCGAGCACCACGGCGACGACCGCCACCAACGCCAGCGGCCACAGCCCCTGCTCCACGGCCGGGCGCAGCGCGACGACCTTGGCCACGAGGCCGATGACGCCCGGCGGCAGCCCGGCGAGCACGAGCAGCGCGAACGCGAGCGCACCCCCGGTGAGCCGGTCACGCCGCAGCAGCCCACGCATCCGTGACAGCGGCCCCGCCCCCACGGCCGCGACGGCGGCGAATGCCACGACGGTGGCCACGGCATACGTCAGCACGTACACGGCGGCGGCGTGCAGCCCGGCATCTGTCAGCGCCGCGACCGGCAGCACGACCCACCCTGCCTGCGCGACGGTGGACCACGCGAGCAGGCGGGTCACGTCGTCCTGGCGCAGGGCCATGACGTTGCCGAGCAGCATGGATGCCGCGGCGAGCGTGCCGATCACGATGCTCACCTGCCGCAGGTCCCCGGGCACCCCGACGAAGGCCTGCACGACGACGAGGAGGGCTGCCGCGGCGGAGACCTTCGAGGCAGCGGCGAGCGCGGTGGCGGTGCCGAGGTCGGCGGTGGAGTACGCCTGCGGGGTCCAGGCGTGGAACGGTACGAGCGAGAGCTTGAACCCGAGCCCGGCGAGCAGCACGACCGCCGCGAGCACGAGCACGGCACGTCGGTGCGGGTCCGCCCAGGCGAGCGCCACGGTGTCGGTGCCGAACGCGGCATCCCCCGTGGCGGTCATCCACAGCGCCACCCCGAGGACGAGCAGGGCGAACGACGTCACCGACGTCACGAGCAGCGTGAGTGCGCCGTGGGCGGCGGAGCGGGTGCCGCGAAGCGCCACGAGCGCGACCAGGGGGATGGTGGCGAGCTCGAGCGTGACCAGCCAGGTGCCGAGGTCGCGCGACGCCGCGACGCCGGCGCCGCCCGTCGCGGCGGCGAGCAGCAGGGCGGTCGTCACCGTCGTGTCGCGCGGGCCGCCGTCCCGGTCGTGCAGCAGGGCGAGCGCCGCGGCCGTCGCTGCCAGGATGCCGGCCTGCAGCGTGCCGGTCATCGGGCTCGCGGTCCACAGGCAGGCTCCCTCGGGCGCCGGCAGGCACAGCGTGCGGACCGCACCGTCCGCGGCCTGCACCGCCGAGATCAGGGCACCGACGGCGCCGACGACGAGCACGGCCAGGCCCAGGCCCACCTGCCAGTCGCGGCGCCCCGGCAGCAGCGCGTCGCCGAGCAGCACGAGCACGACCCCGATGGCGGGCAGCAGCGCCGGGGCGAGCGCAACGGCATCGATGCTGACGAGTGAGGCGGTGCTGATGGCTGCGGTCATGGCCACGTCCCGATCAGCTGGCTGACGGCATCGGCCGTGCGGTCGAGCACGATCCCCGGGAAGACGCCGAGGAGGATGACGGATGCCGCGAGCACCCCGAGGATGCCGAGTTCGGTTCCGTCGGCGTCGGGGGTCACCCGCTCCCCCTCCTGGAGGGCGTCACCGACCCAGACGGTGCGGGCCACCCGAAGCGCATAGGCGGCAGCGAGCGCAGCGCCCACGGCCGCGAGGACCGCGCAGACGATGAACAGCGCACGGGGGCGACCGTCGGCCGGCGACCACGCGGCATACACGGCGAAGAACTCACCCCAGAACCCGGCCAGACCGGGCAGGCCCAGGCTCGCGGCGAGGCCGAGCACGAGCAGGAAGCCCAGCCGCGGCGACGACTCCCGAAGAGCCGGTCGCGCCACCGTGAGGTCGACGCCGCCCCACCGTGCCTTGAGGCCGCCGACGAGGAAGAACAGCAGGGCCGAGATGACGCCGTGGGCGATGTTCGCGAACAGGGCCGCCTGCAGACCGGTCTCGGAGCCGGCCGCGAGTGCCAGCACGACGAATCCCATGTGCGCGACGGAGGAGTAGGCGATGAGGCGCTTGAGGTCGCGCTCGACGAGGCAGATCAGACCACCCCAGATGATCCCGACGACACCGAGGACCGCGAGCACCGGGGCGAGCCGGGCGAACCCGTCGGGCACGGTGGCCACGGGGAGGCGGACCAGGCCGTAGGTACCCATCTTCAGCAGCACGGCGGCCAGCAGCACCGACCCGGCGGTGGGGGCGGTGGTGTGCGCCGACGGCAGCCAGGTGTGCAGGGGGAAGACGGGCACCTTGACGGCGAGCCCGGCGACGAGCAGGCCTGCGACGAGCAGCTGGCGATCCGCGGTGAGCGCCCGGCTCGCACCGTCGGCCAGGGCCCACAGGTCGGAGGTGCCGGCCGAGGTCACGAGCGTGAGGATGCCGACGAGCATCAGGGTGGAGCCGACGGCCGTGTAGAGCACGAACCGGTAGCCCGCCTCGGTGCGGGCACCAGCGTCGTGCGGGTCGCCGTACCGGCTGATGAGCACCCACATCGGCACGAGGACGAGTTCGAAGGCGACGAAGAACAGCACGGCATCGCGGGCGGTGAACGTCGCGAGGGCCCCGGCCTCGACGAGCAGCAGGCACCCGAGGAACGCCGCCGGGCTGCCCCCGGCCGGCAGGTCGACCCAGGCGTGGGCGGCCACGAGCACCCCGATGGCGGCGGTGAGGAGAACGAGCGGGACGGCGATGCCGTCGACCCCGAACGTCCAGCGCACCCCCAGATCGGGCAACCAGGCGCGGTCGACGCTTGACCCGGCAGCGCTGACGACGACCGCCAGCCCCAGCGTGAGCACTGCGGCCACTGCCGTGACGAGCCGGGCCACGGCCACCGACACGTCGCGGCCCGCGGTCACGAGCCACAACCCGACGGCGGCGGGCAGGGCGAGGAGCAGACTGATCATGAGGCGAGCACCCCCACCAGCGCGAGCACGACCACGGCCCCGAGGACGAGCCCGATGGCCGAACTCGGCCGCTCCCCGTGGTGGGCCCTGGCCCCGGCCCACCCCGCGGCCCGGGTGGCGACGGCCGTGCCGCGCACGTAGAGGTCGACGACCTCGGTGTCGAGGAACGCGACGACGCGGGCGAGCGCGAGGACCGGCGTGACGGCGACGGCGCGGTAGAGCGCGTCGGCGCCCAGCCCGGTATCCGCGTGGGGAACCAGGCGGGCCGCGAGCACCTGCGCCGGGTCCTTGTCGAGGCCGCCACGCAGGGCCGCAGCGACACCGACGGCGATGATGAGCAGGGTGATCGCGATCCAGGCGAGCGAGGCCGACCCGACGTCGAAGGCATCGGTGAACAGGACGAGGCCGCCGATCGCGCTGAGCACGACGAGGCCACCGAGCACCACCTGGACGACGGGTGGCACCGCAGCCGCTCCAGCCTGCTCCACCGCCGGACCCCCCTCGTCGCCGCTGCGGACGTGTGCGGTGAGCAGGAGGTAGGCACGGGTGCAGTAGGCGGCGGTGACGGCCACCGTGAGCAGCAGGGCGACGAGGACGACCAGACCCGGCCCGGGTTCGACGGCACCGTGCCACGCCGCGGCGATGACGTGCTCCTTGGACAGGCCACCGACGACGACGGGTACTCCGGCGAGCGACAACAGCCCGAAGAGGAAAGAGACCCGCAGGATCGGGATCGCGGTGGCGCTGCCGCGCAGGGTGGTGGCCGCCGTGCCGCCCGCGATGACCGACGCCCACCCGATCGCGAGGAAGAGCAGCGCCTTGAAGATGGCGTGCGCCCACAGGTGGAACAGCCCGGCATCCGGCCCCTCGGCCAGCGGCGCGACGGCCAGGGCCGAGAGCATGACTCCCACCTGGCTGACCGTCGACCACGCGAGCAGGCGTTTGAGGTCACTCTGGGCGAAGGCGAGCACCGCGGCGAGCACCATCGTCACGGCGACCGAGATGCCGAGCACCCAGCGGGCCGGCTGGCTGAGGACGAGGACCGGGAAGAGCCCGGCGAGCACCACGGTGCCGGCCGCCACCATCGTCGCCGCGTGGATGAGCGCACTGGCGGGGGTCGGGCCCTCCATGGCATCGGCGAGCCAGTCCTGGAAGGGCACCTGCGCCGACTTGCCGAGCACGCCGATGACGATGAGCGTCATGGCGACGGCGCGCGCGGCGCCATCGGCGCCCTCGCCGGACCAGGCGTCGACGACGCCGGTCAGGCTGGTCGTGCCGGCTCCGGCGGCGAGGCCGACCATGCCGAGGACGAACCCGATGTCGGCGACGCGGGTGACCAGGAAGGCCTTGTGAGCAGCCCGGCGCGCGCTGTGTCGACGCGACCAGTGCCCGATGAGCAGGTAGGAGCACCAGCCCATGACCTCCCACCCGAGCACCGTCAGCACGAGGTCGCCGGAGAACACGACGAGGAGCATGGCCGCGGTGAACAGCGACACGGTGGCGGCGAACCGGGCGTAGCGGTCGTCGGTGCGCAGGTAGACCGCCGAGTAGGCCTGCACGCACAGTGCGACGAGCGCGACGACGGCCGCGACGGCCAGGCGGGTCGAGTCGCTCAGCAGACTCAGCGGCACGCTCAGCTCACCGGCGGCAACCCCCGGGCCGGCCGCCTCGAGGGGCTCGGCACCCGAGACCCAGGCCAGGACGACGAGCACGAGGGATGCCGCGCTCGCACCCACGGCGAGCCCCTTGGCCAGCCGTTGGTCGCGAAGGTCCTGACCGGTGAACAGCCCGATCAGCGACGCGAGGGCGGGCAGCGCCACCACCGGCCACGGGTTCACGGGGCCTCCCCGCTCGGCTCGTCGAGGTCGATGCGCTCACGCTGCCGGAACGCCGCGAGGATGACCGCGAGGGCGACGACGACCTCGGCCGCCGCGATGGTGATGACGAACAGCGGCAGGATGCTGCCCGCCGCCCACCGGTCGGCCGCGGCTGCCTGGGTCGTGACGAGCAGGACGAGCGAGCCGCTGAGCACCAGCTCGACCCCGACGAGCACGAGCACGGCGTTGCGGCGCACGGCGATGCCGAAGACGCCGAGCCCGACAAGGGCGCTGGCGAGCAGGTAGGGCCCGGCGAGGTGGATCACGACGCCCGTCCCTCACGCGGGATGCGCGAGACGGCCAGGGCCGCGGCGAGCGCGATGAGCAGCAGCACGGACAGCAGTTCGAAGGGCCAGACCCACGTGCCGAAGAGCTGCCCGGCGACCTGGGTGCTCGTGACGTCGGCCCGCTCGACCGGCTCGGTGGCCAGGGGCAGCAGCACCGAGCCGAGCAGCACCGCGACGGCGCCGCCGAGCAGCGCGGCCCCGGCGGTGCGCGCCGGGCCGACGCGGTGGGCGAGGTCGGGTCCGATCGGCGCCCGCGTGAGCATCAGCGCGAAGAGCACGAGCACGACGACGGCGCCCACGTAGACCAGCACGAGCACCAGGGCGACGAGCTCTGCCCCGAGCACGAGCAGCGACCCGGCGACGCCGAGCAGGGCGACGACCAGCCAGAGCGCCGCGTGCACGACGTGGCGGGTGGTGACGGCGAACAGGCCACCGATGACGGCGAGGAGGGCGGTCGCGGCGAAGGCCGTGTCCAGGGCCGTCACGGGGAGGCCTCGCCGGCATCCGGCGGCGACGGCGCAGCGGGGCTCGAGCCGCCGGCATCCGGGCGCGGTGAACCCGCCGCGCGCGGACGCACGGTACGCGGCATCCGCGGCCCACTTCCCCCGGCGCCCCCGGCCCCGCCCGCGAGGCCGGCGCCGCGCGCCGGGCGGTTGGCCGCCGCGATCTCCGCCGGCTCGGCCGCCTTCTCGTCCAGGGCCGGCGGCGGCGGCACGCTCGCCATCCACCCGCCGAGGCGGTCCTTCTCGTGGAGCAGGTCGAGCAGGTCGACCTCGGCGTACTCGAACTGGGGGCTCCAGTGCAGCGCGTCGAACGGGCAGACCTCGATGCAGATGCCGCAGTACATGCACAGCGAGAAGTCGATGGCGAACCGGTCGAGGACGTTGCGCTGCCGGTCGCGCCCGCCCTCGGTCGTCGCGGGGATGGTCTCCTTGTGCGAGTCGATGTAGATGCACCAGTCGGGGCACTCGCGCGCACAGAGCATGCACGAGGTGCAGTTCTCCTCGAGCAGCGCGATGACGCCGCGACTGCGCGGGGGCAGCTCGGGGGCGACGTCGGGGTACTCGGCGGTGTGCGTCGGACGCAGGGCGGTGCGGGCCGTCGTGATCAGACCCTTGAGGATGCCGGGCAGCGGGCTCACCAGCCCATCACCACCCCGGCGCCGGTCAGCAGCAGCTGAGCGAGCGCGATCGGGACGAGCCAGAGCCACGCGAGGCGCTGGAGCTGGTCCTCGCGCAGTCGCGGCCAGGCGACCCGCACCCAGATGACGAGCACGGCCACACCGAATCCCTTCAGCAGGGTCCACAGCCACCCGAGGGTGTCCTCGAACGGCCCGTGCCAGCCGCCGAGCCACAACACGGCGAACAGCAGGGACATGACGACGATGCCGGCGTACTCGGCGAGCAGGAAGAACGCGAACCGCAACCCGGTGTACTCGGTCCAGGCACCCATGACGAGCTCGGCGTCGGCGACCGGCATGTCGAAGGGTGGGCGCTGCAGCTCGGCACACGCCGCGACGAGGAAGACCAACCCGCCCGGCAGCTGCCACAGCAGCCACCACGGCGACCAGGCCTGCGTGAGTGCCATGAGCGAGAGCGACCCGCCGGCCATGGCGATCGACGCGAGCGCGAGCACGATCGGCAGCTCGTAGGAGACGAGCTGCGCGGCGGCGCGCAGACCCCCGAGCAGTGCGTACTTGTTGGCGCTCGCCCACCCGGCCATGAGGGTGCCGAGCGCACCGACCGACGTGGCGGCGAGCACGAGCACGAGCGACCCTGGCACGTCGACTGCAGCAACCCCGGGATGGATCGGGATGGTCGCCATCGCGAGCAGGTACGGGATGAGCGCGACGGCCGGGGCCAGTCGGAACACCCACCGGTCGGCGGCGCGCGGGGTGATGTCCTCCTTCTGGACGAACTTCACCCCGTCGGCGACGAGCTGGGCCCACCCGTGGAAGCCGCCGGCGTACATCGGCCCGAGCCGCCCCTGCATGTGGGCCATGACCTTGTGCTCGGCCTGCCCGACGAGCAGCGGCAGCACGAGGAACGCGGCGAGCACGGATGCCGCGCGCAGGGTCGCCTCGAGCAAGCTCACCGCGGACCCCACTCGGGCGGCGGCACCCCTGGCGCCTGGACGCGGCGGCGGCTCGGCGACTTGGCGGAGTCGTGCCCCTCGCCCGGTTCCTTGCCGCCGGGCCAGGGCTTGCTGGCCCGGGCGGCGAGCTGGAAGGACTTGCGCAACGGCATGCCCTCGAAACCGTCGGGCAGGAGCAGCGGACGCAGGCCCTCACCACTGCCGTCGTCGAACCCGGTGAACTCGATGCCGAACATCTCGTGGGTCTCGCGCTCGTGCCAGGCGGCACCGGCGAAGAGGTCGGTGGCCGAGTCGATGGGCTCGCCGTCGGCGACCCGGGCCACGACGAGGATGCCGGGAAGCGCGCCGGGGGTGCGCACGTCGAGCAGGTGGGCGGTGACGTCGAAGCCCGGTGCGGCCTCGTCGTACGTACGGTCGACGGCGCTCAGCCAGTCGAAGAAGGTGAAGCCCTCGTCGCGGGCTGCGGCCAGGGCGTCACGCCACTGCCCGGCCTGAACCACCCGCGTCTGATCAGCCACGTCGGCAGCCTAGCGAGGCGCGTCAGCGCCCGGCTGGTTCGGCGGTGGGCAGAACGAGCTGCGCCGCGACGACGGCGATGCCCGCGATGCCGACGACCCATCCCCAGGCCGACCACCCGGCATCCACGAGGCCGTAGGCCGTGGCCAGGCACAACAGAGCGGCAACGCCGACCCGCGCCCCCGGCTGCAGCCGGAACCTGCCCTTGGGCGCCATGAACAACCCCCACAGGATGAGCACCGCCGCGACCGCGACCACCGCTGCCACCCAGCCGACCAGCCCGCCACCGACCGCGTGGTGGGCGATCGCCCCGGCGCCGCCGAAGAGCGCCAGTTCGACGACGAAGGCCACGACGGCGAGCGCGAGCAGGCTCGGGGTCGAGAACAGCTCGGGACCGTGGCCGGGAGTCGGCCGGGCGGCTCGGCCCTCGCTGCTCATGGCTTGGTCACGAGGCCGCGGGTGACCTCGCCCGCCTCGGCGGTGCGGTGCCCGGCGAACCGCGGGGCCACTGACGCACGGCCGGGCTGGCGGGCTGCGATGGCGGCCCCACTCACCCGCTCGTCGGCGATCTTCTCCTGGAGCCGGATGATGCCCTGGAGCAGCGCCTCGGGTCGGGGCGGGCACCCGGGTACGTACACGTCGACCGGGATGAGCTGGTCGACACCCTTGGTGACGGAGTACGAGTCCCAGTACGGGCCACCGGAGTTCGAACACGCCCCGAACGAGATGACGTACTTCGGCTCGGGCATCTGGTCATAGAGCCGGCGGATGGCGGGGGCCATCTTGTCGGTGACCGTGCCCGAGACGACCATGAGGTCGGCCTGGCGCGGGCCCGGCGCGAAGGGGATGACGCCGAGGCGGATGAAGTCGTGGCGGCCCATCGAGGTCGCGATGAACTCGATCGCGCAGCACGCCAGCCCGAAGTTGAAGACCCACAGCGAGTATCGGCGCCCCCAGTTGAGGACGACCCGGATCGGCTTCGGGGCGTGCTCGGCGAGCGGACCGACGCGCGGCATGGGCAGGTCGACGCTCATGGGGAGAGCG
>Ga0209174_10002581_pt1 | contig 11862 bp, 13 predicted proteins | sample JI91814BDNA_FD_187505 | JGI IMG/M metagenome (GOLD analysis project Ga0209174, IMG submission 187505) | Wastewater effluent complex algal communities from Wisconsin, to seasonally profile nutrient transformation and Carbon sequestration -... | ecosystem: Engineered > WWTP > Effluent > Algae...
GGTCCGCCACCGCGGCGTCACCGAATCCTGCTCCCTGACCGGCCATCATGCTCCATCCCTCGTGGCGTCATGGCGGGTTGGACTGCGTGCCGCCCGCGCGTCCCCATTCTTTCGGCGGCTTCCGTGTCATGTCAAGACATTAAGCCAAACTTCTGGCCCCCTTGCGGCGCCCAATGGTGCGGCTTGTCCTGACACAATATTGTCCAATTGTTCGTATGTCAGTGCCATACTTCCGCGATGGAGACCATCCCCGTCGTCATCGACCGGTCGAGCCCTGTGCCGCTCTATCACCAACTGGCCGAGCAACTGATGGCGGCAATAGAGAGCGGCACGCTCGGCCCCGGGGACGCCTTCGAGAACGAGCTGGCCCTGGCCGACCGCCTCGACCTCTCCCGCCCCACCGTGCGGCGAGCGATCGCCGAGCTGGTGCAGCGCGGCCTCCTGGTCCGCCGCCGCGGCATCGGGACGACAGTGGCGAGCCCCATGGTGCACCGCCGGGACGAACTGACGAGCCTCTTCGAGGACATGGAGCGCCGCGGCCAAGCGCCGGTCACGACCGTTTTGCGCCTGGAGACCGAGGTCACCGACGCCACGGCCGCCGCCGCCCTTGGCCTGCCGGCCGACACCCCTCTGGTGTTCATCGAACGCGTCCGCAGCGCCGGGGACATGCCGGCTGCCGTGATGCACAACTGGCTGCCGTCAGCCTTCGGGGATCTCAGCATCGCCGACATCGAGGCCGGCAGCCTGTATGCCTGGCTGCGCACCAAGGGCATCAAACCCGTTGTCGCCCATCAAGTTATCGGTGCGCGCCGCCCCACTGCCCGCGAGCGGAAGCTGTTGAAGCTCACCGCCGGAGACCCGCTACTGACCATGTCCCGCCGCGCCTACGCCGCGGACGGATCCGCCGTCGAATATGGGGATCATTGCTACCGCTTCGACCAATACGCCTTCGAGGTCACCGTCCACGAGCGCTAACCCCGCGCCAACCTCCCCGTCTGGGTCGTGCCCTTTCGACGACCCCAGAGTGTCCTTTCGACGTACCCCACGTCGAGAGGGCACTCGGACCCCGTCTGGGTCCTGCGCGCAGCGCCGGAGAGGGCGGGTCGGGGTCAGCCGGGGGCCTTGACGACCAAGACGGGCACGGTGGCGTCCAGGATCAGGCTCTGCGTGACGCTGCCGAGCAGCGCCTTGCCCATCGGCGAGCGGCGACGGGCGCCGATCACGAGGAGGCCAGCACCAACCCGGTCCACCGCCGCCAGGATGGCATCGGCCGTGTCGTCGACCTCGGAGGTCGCCGCCTCGAGGTCAAGGGTCCACGGCGCCAGCGGGACCTGGGCGGAACTCGCCGCCGCCACCAGATCGTCGCCGATCGAGGCGGTCAGCGCAGCCCGGTGATCCTCATCGGCGGCCTTCTCGACGCTGATGACGAAGAGTTCCTCACCGCGTTGAGCGGCCTCACGCACCGCCTCGGCGAGGACAGCTTGGCTATAGCGCGAGGTTTGGTGGGCGACGGCGACGGGCATGGTGACTCCTTGGTTCGGTTGTGGCTCCAGGGCAGATGTCAGGGCAGGCCAAGACCGAGCGACGCGAGATATTCGCGAGTGCGGATGGCGTTGGGCAAGGGATAGGACTTCTCACAGCCATACATGTCTTCTTCGCAGATGACATAGAGATCCTTGTTGAGGTCGGCTAGGGCCTCGATCATCAGGCCCATGTCGGGCTCACCGAGCGGCGGCGCGACCGCGCACCCGGCGTGCACCGCCTTCACAAACGGCCAGTCCTCGTCGTGGGCCTGCTTGACGATGACCGGATCCATGGCCTTGATGTGGACATAGGAGATGCGCTCCGGATACTTGCGGCACAGCTCCATCGGGTCCCCGGAGCCATAGATGATGTGACCGGTGTCGAGGCAGAACCCGACATACTCGGGGTCGGTGGCCTCGAAGACGCGGTCGATGTCCTCCGGCGTCTCGATGTGGCTGTCGCCGTGCGGGTGCAGCACCATCGTCAGTCCATAGTCCTGCTTCATGATCCGGCCGAGACGGTTGGCGTTGTCGATATAGAGCTTCCACGCCTCCGGCGAGAGCACCTTGTCGTCGATATAGTCCCCGCTCTTCTCATCGCGGAACATCGGGGGCAGGTGCACGACATACTCCGCCCCGACGGCGGCGTGGGTCTCCCCGATCGCCCGGAAGAGCTTTTCGGTGTCCGCCCATGCCTCGGCCTTGTGCAGGATGCCCCAGCCGGTGCCGGCCACGACCCGGAAGCCGTGCTCGTCCATCACGTCCTTGAGCTCGATCGGGTCCGTGGGGAAGTAGCCGAACGGTCCGGTCTCCATCACGGAGAAGCCCGCGCTCGACATCTCACCCAGCGCGGTGCGCCAGTCGATCTGCACCGGATCCTCCGGGAACCAGACACCCCACTGATCCGGGCACACGCCGATCGTCAGCTTGCTGTAGCGGGGGTCGGGATTGGTCGCCTTGGTGCTCATGACAATAGGACCTCTCGTCGGTCAAATGATTGTATGTCCTATCAAAGCACGCCGGGCCACCGCACCACAATGGCCCGCCGAGCCCACTAGCGCTCCGGGCACCAAATGTCCTAACATTCTGTCAAGCAGCCGCCCACAACCCAGGAGCACGGTATGACCGCCACCCCACTGGAGCTGATGACAGCCGGAGACTTCCCGACCGTGTTGTGGAACGACTCCGCCGACCCGCGCGAGCTCGCCCAGTCGATCGCCTGGGGCGCCGTCGGGGCGACGTGCAATCCCGTCATCGCCGTGACCTGCGTCAAGAATGACTTGCCGCGGTGGACCCAGCGCATGACCGAAATCGCTCAGGAGCGCCCGACGGCGAGCGAGAGCGAGATCGGCTGGCAGGTGGTGGAGGAGATCTCGACGGAAGCCGCGCAGCTCCTGCTCCCCGCTTTCGAGGCGCACGGCGGTCGCAACGGCCGCCTCTCCATGCAGACCGATCCGCGCCACTTCCGCAATGCTCAGGCCCTCGCCGATCAGGCCGTCTACTTCTCCAGCCTCGCGCCCAATGTCATCGTCAAGATCCCCGCGACCGCGACCGGCGTCGCCGCCATCGAGGATGCCGTCAGCCGCGGCGTGTCGATCAATGTCACCGTCTCCTTCTCCGTCCCCCAGGCCATCGCGACGGCCGAGGCCATCGAACGCGGTATGGCGATCCGAGAGGCCGCGGGCCACGACGTCTCGAGCATGGGTCACGTCGTCACCATCATGGTTGGCCGACTCGACGACTGGCTCAAGGAGTGCGCCGCGAAGGACGGAGTCGAGATCGACGCGGCATACCTGGAGTGGGCCGGCATCGCCGCCTTCAAGCGTGCGTATGCGATCTTCCAAGAGCGGGGATATCGCTCGCGGTTGCTCTCCGCCGCCTTCCGCAACACCGGCCAGTGGTCGGAGTTCATCGGCGGTGATGTGGTGATCTCCCCGCCCTTCGGCTGGCAGGAGAAGATCCAGGCCGCGGGCGTGGCCCCGCAGAGTCGCATGGACATCCCCGTCGATCCGGCGATCGTCGACGCGCTGTATGCCGCCTTCCCCGAGTTCCGCCGGGCCTACGATCCTGACGGGATGTCCCCGGATGAGTTCGAGGGCTTCGGCGCCACGCGCAAGACCCTCCGTCAGTTCCTCGGCGCCGACGAGGAACTCGACCAACTCGTCCGCGACGTCCTATTGCCCGCGCCCTGACCGGCCACACCGCATACCCAGGAAAGACGAGAGCACGATGAGCGAGACCGTTCGCCTGACCACCGCGCAAGCGGTCGTGAAATTCCTCGGCCAGCAGTATTCGGAGCGGGACGGGGTCGAGCAGCGACTCGTGACCGGGATGTTCGGGATCTTCGGGCACGGCAATGTATGCGGCGTGGGCCAGGCCCTGCTACAGGACCAGGTCGCCTTCGAAGAGTCCGAAGCGGAGGATCCGCTGCTCGCCGGCCACCTGCCGTATTACCTGATCCGCAACGAGCAGAGCGGGGTGCACGCGGCGACGGCATACGCCCGCGCGAAGAACCGGCTTCAGGTGATGTCGGTGACGACGTCGATCGGGCCGGGGGCGACGAATATGATCACCGGCGCCGCGCTCGCCACCACCAATCGCATCCCCGTGCTGCTCTTCCCCTCCGATCAGTTCGCCAACCGGATCCCGGATCCTGTTCTGCAGCAACTGGAATCACCGCAAACCCTGGACACGGCCGTCACCGACGCCTTCCGGCCGGTGTCGCGATTCTTCGACCGGATCAATCGCCCGGAGCAACTCATGCCGTCGCTGCTGAACGCGATGCGGGTGCTGACCGATCCCGCCGACACCGGCGCCGTCACCATCGCCCTGCCCCAAGACGTCCAGGCCGAGGCGTATGACTGGCCGCTCAGCTTCTTCCGCAAGCGCGTCTGGCATGTCGCCCGCCCGGTGCCAGAGCCTGCCGCCCTGGAGCGGGCAGTGGCCGCGATCCGGTCCGCGAAGCGGCCGTTGATCGTCGCCGGCGGCGGTGTCGTCTATGCCGAAGCCAGCGAACAGTTGCGCGAATTCGCCTCCGCGACAGGAATTCCCGTCTCCGATACGCACGCCGGCAAGGGTGCGATCAATTGGGATCACGAGAGCGCCGTCGGCGCCGTCGGATCGACCGGCAGCGCCGCGGCGAACGCCCTGGCGCGCACGGCCGATCTGGTCATCGGCATCGGTACTCGCTATTCCGACTTCACCACCGCCTCGCACACGATCTTCGCCGGCGAAGGTGTGCGCTTTGTCAACCTCAACGTTTTCGCCTTCGATGCCGCCAAGCACGCGGCGGAGATGCTGGTGTGTGATGCCCGCGCGGGGCTTAAGGCGCTGACGGCGGCGCTGGCGGACTGGGAGGTCGACACGGCATACCGGCAGGAGGCGATCGATCTCGACGCCGACTGGCAGCGCGAGGTGGAGCAGTGTTATCACCGTGACCACGGGCCCCTGCCCGCGCAGACCGAGGTCTTCGGCGCGCTGAATGAGCTGATGGCGCCCCAGGATGTCGTGATCAATGCCGCCGGATCGATGCCTGGTGATCTCCAATGTCTCTGGCGGGCAACGACTCCCGAGCAATATCATGTTGAGTATGCCTTCTCCTGCATGGGCTATGAGATCCCGGCAGCGATGGGCGTCAAGATGGCCGTCGGGGATGCGCAGCAGGTGGTCGCGATCGTCGGTGATGGGACCTATCAGATGCTGCCGATGGAGATCGCGACCATCGTGTCCGAGGGGCTGAAGGTCATCATCGTGCTCCTACAAAACCATGGGTATGCCTCGATCGGCGCCTTGAGTGAGTCACGCGGTTCGCAGCGCTTCGGCACGCGATACCGGATGCGCACTGGCGGCCCCGGCGGCCGGCTCGATGGCGCCGAGGTGCCTTTCGACCTCGCGGCCAATGCTGCCTCGTGGGGCGCGGATGTGCTGCGCTGCAACGGAATTGCAGAGTTCCGCGAGAACTATGCCATCGCGGCGGCGGCTGAGCGCACCACGGTGCTCTACATCGAGACCGACCTGACCGGGCCGAACCCGCCCGGCTCTGCGTGGTGGGACGTGCCGGTGGCCGAGGTGAGCACGCTGGCTTCGACGCAGACGGCATACGCCGAGCATGTGGAGGCCCGCAAGGGCCAGCACTTCTATCTCTGAGCCATCCAGTCCGCAGCCACGGTTCCCACGACCTCGGCCTGCGCACCATGCGCGAGGCGCTCCCTCCGTAGGCTGCTGTCATGACCGAGCCGACAGCCATCCCCGCCCTGCCCGACGAGTCCTGGTCCCGCGTGCTCTGCGTCGTGGCCCATCCCGATGACATGGAGTATGGCGCGTCGGCAGCCGTCGCGTCGTGGTCTCGTCGCGGGATCGAGGTCACCTATCTGCTCCTCACCAGCGGGGAGGCAGGTATGCAGCGCGCCCCCGAAGAGGTCGGCCCGCTGCGGGCGGTGGAGCAGCAGCGTGCCTGCGACACGGTCGGCGTGCGCGACCTTCGGATCCTCGACCACCCCGATGGGATGCTGGAGTCAACGCTGGAGTTGCGCCGAGACATCGCGCGGGTGGTTCGACAGGTGCGCCCGGACGCGGTGGTGACCGCCAACTTCGACCTTGAGGCGTATGGCGGCCTGAACCAGGCCGACCACCGCGCGGCCGGCCTCGCCACCATCGATGCGGTGCGTGATGCCGACAACACCTGGATCTTCCGCGAACTCGCCGACGACGAAGGGCTGGCGAAGTGGCACACGCGGTGGATCCTGGTCGCCGGGCATCCGCAACCCACCCACGCCGTGCCGGTCGATGCGGCCGCGGTCGCGGACTCGGTCGCCTCCCTCGAATGCCACGAGGCCTACCTGGCCGACCTGCCCGGTCACCCGAAGCCGGGCGACTTCATACCCGAGATCCTGGCCCAGGGTGGTCACGCCGCCGGCGTCGCCCACGCCGTGCTCTTCCGCGGATTCGACCTAGGGCAGAGCATGGGTGCTGCCGCCGAGTGACGGTCCTCTCCCGGGCTGCGCGCAGGAACCAGATGGGGTCAGATTGCCCTTTCGACGGGGTCAGAGTGTCCTTTCGACGGGGTCGGAGTGTCCTTTCGACGGAGGGAGGAGGGGCGAGGGGTGCGTAGGGTCGGGGGATGGTGCGCGTGGGAGCGATCGTGATGCAGGTGGCCGATACCGAGCGGGCGGGGGCGTTCTGGAGCGCAGCCCTCGGCTATCGCCGCCGGGACAATCCCGACTTCCTCGAGCCTGCGGTGCCGGGGCAGCCGCACCTGCACCTTGACCGCACCGATCGCACCCATCTCGACCTGTGGGTCGCCGATGCGCAGGAGCAGCGCGCGGAGGTGGCGCGGCTGGTGGCGCTCGGCGCGACCGAGGTCGCCTGGGACTACCCGCCAGACGCGGACTTCGTCGTGCTCGCTGACCCCGACGGGACCCTCTTCTGCATTATCGACACCGGTTTCGATTCTCGGTGACCTCTCGCTCCCTCTAGGGCAAGATGGTGGGCATGGACATGCTGACGGGGGACGAGATCAACGCGGCGGCGCTGGAGGACTGGCGCAAGCTGGCCCAGGGCCTGCACGCGCGCTATCTCGTGCCCGACTTCGCCGCGGGCGCTCTCTTCGTCGCGGCCATCGGCGAGGCCGGTGACACCCTCGGTCACCATCCGCGGGTTGCGCTGAACACGACCCATGTCGACCTGAAACTGAGCAGCGCCGACGCGATCTATCGCGACGACGACGGCACCGAGTATGTCGTGGAGTGGGTCACGCAGCGCGACCTCGACCTCGCGCGCCGGATCACCGAGATCGCCCGCGCGCACCAGCTCACCGCCGATCCAGGATCGGTGGCCGTCGTCGAGCTCGGCCTGGACACCCACGACTCTGCGCTGATCGCGCCGGTCTGGGCCGCGCTGCTCACCGGCAATCCCGCGGACCAGGGCCGGGGCACGCCCGGCGATGAGATCCGGGACGGTTTGGGCCGGCTCCCGAACCTGTGGTTCGGCGAGACCCCCGGGGACGGCGCGCGACAGCGCTTCCATCTCGAGGTGTATGTCGCCCCCGAGGCCGCCGAGCAGCGCCTCGCCGCCATCCTCGCCGCCGGCGGCGTCGTGGTCGATGACAGCGACGCCCCCGGACTCACGGTGATCGCCGACCAGGAGGGCAACCGGGGCGTCCTCTGCGTGGCATTGCCGTCCGCCAACGATTGAGAGGACCAGCTCATGGCGACCGGATCGACATACTCCATCGCGTCCCTCAGCCCGCAGACGTGGCCAGCCTTCGATGCCCTGGTGCAACGGCACAACGGAATCTTCGGTGGCTGTTGGTGCATCTGGTTCCACCCCGACGGCCCCGAACGCGGCCAGGGCGCCGAGGCCAATCGCGCTCTGAAGAGGGCCCATGTCCAGGCGGGCACGGCCCATGCGGCCCTGGTCATGGACGGGGAGGAGGCAATTGCCTGGGCCGAGTTTGGCAGCCCCGCCGAGCTGCCAACCATCCACCACCGCAAGCAGTATGACGCGACCAAGACCGGCGATCCCGACTACCGGATCACCTGCGTTTTCGTCGACCGGCGGTACCGGCGCGCCGGGGGTCAGTGAGCTGCGATCACGGGTGCCCTCGACCTGATCGCCCAGGCCGGCGGTGGCGTGGTCGAAAGCTATCCACACGATCTGAGCGAGCAGACCAAGAAGATGTCCTCCTCTTTCCTCTACAACGGCACGCGGCGGATGTATGAGCGGCTTGGCTTCACCTATGACCGGCCCAAGGGCCTAAAGAACTGCGTGATGGTCAAGACCGTCGCGCCGGCCTGAGCGGGATTGCCCGGTCTGCGGCCGGCGGGTCACCGATCCGTCACTGGGGCGGACGGTCGTCGATGAGCACGACCACGAGCGTGCGAGGGCCGTGCACGCCCTCCACCCGGCTCAGCTCGATGTCGCTGGTGGCCGAGGGACCGCTGATGAAGGTGAGTGGCCGGCAGGGATCGAGCAGCGCCAGAGCCTCGGGGACCGTCTGCACGACATCAGCGATTTTGACCAGGCAGACGTGGACATCCGGCACGAGGGTCAGCGCCCGGCGCCCGCACCACGGCGAGGCGTCCAGCACGATCGTCCCGGTCTCGGCGACCGCGACCACCGATCCGGTGATGACGGCAGCAATTTCGCCCAGGCCTCGACCATCACGGACCGAATCGTCGGGGGTTGCCCCGGTGCCCGCCAGCCATGGCGCCGGCAGACCGGGAGCGTGCAGGAATGGCCCGTCGGTCACTCCGGCCGCGGTCAGCGCGGCCCGCAGTGCCCCGGGCACCTCGCCCGAGGCGCGGATGACCGTGGCCCGATAGTCCTCCAGGCGGTCGATGAACTGCTCGACGAGGGCCTCGGCTCCTCGCGGGTGGCTGCCCTGACGGCGGTAGTCCCGGGGCATGGGGGGCCGGTCGAGCCGGCCGCCCACCGCCTCCCGCACCCGGCGCAGCACCTCCTCGCGCGCGCCCGTCATGGCCGAGGCCCTTCGTGCGTGCGGGTCCACCAGTCGCGGAAGGTCTCGGCCGGCAGGTCGGGCAGGTCGCGGGCCGCGGTCCAGCCGTTCAGGGTGGCGGGAGCGGGAGGATAGGGCGGCCATCGCGGATCGCTCGCCGCGCCGCGGTCGCCGCGCGGCCGGCGCGGGCGAATCTCGAGCCGCTGGCCATCGTCCAGGCGGCGGCGCGCATCGCCGCCGCTTCGGCGCTCGGGCGCCGGCGGCTTTCGGCACGGGCTTGCGTATGTTCGGCGCGGAGACGGACGAGTTGGGCGGGGATGGGGATGCGAACCGGGCATACGTCCTCGCACGCCCCGCACAGCGAGGAGGCATCTGGGAGGGAGTCGTTGGGGTCGTCCCCACCGGTGATTCCGGTCAGTTGCGGGGAGAGGATCGCCCCGATCGGCCCGGGATAGACTGAGCCGTAGGCATGTCCGCCCGCGCGTTCATAGACCGGGCAGACGTTGAGGCACGCGGAGCAGCGGATGCAGTGCAGTGCTGATCGTCCTTGCTCATCGGCCAGGACCTTGGTGCGCCCGTTGTCGAGCAGGACCAGATGGAAGGCCTGGGGCCCGTCGCCCGGAGTCACGCCCGCCCAGGTGGAGGTATAGGGATTCATCCGTTCGCCCGTGGAACTGCGCGGCAGGAGTTGAAGGAAGACCTCCAGATCGCGCCAGGTCGGCACGACCTTCTCGATGCCCATGACGGTGATGAGCGTCTCGGGCAGGGTCAAACACATCCGCCCATTGCCCTCGCTCTCGACGACCACCAGCGAACCCGTCTGTGCGACACCGAAATTGGCGCCGGAGATCGCGACCTTGGCGCGCAAGAAGGCCTCGCGCAGGTGCTGACGCGCGGCCCCGGCGAGGTCGGCCGGGTCATCGGTCAGGGTCTCGGCGCGCACGCCCGGCATCTCCCGCACAAAGAGGTCGCGGATCTGGGCGCGGTTGTAGTGAATGGCCGGCACGAGGATGTGCGAGGGCTTGTCGTGGGCCAGTTGGACGATGAGCTCGGCGAGGTCGGTCTCGTGGGCCCGGATGCCCGCCGCCTCGAGCACCTCGTTGAGGCCGATCTCCTGCGTTGCCATCGACTTGACCTTGACCACCTCCTCGGCGCCGCAGGCCCGGACCAGGCCGGTGATGATGGCGCCCGCCTCGGCGGCGTCACGTGCCCAATGCACGACGCCGCCCCGCGCGGTCACTGCCGCCTCAAGCTGTTCGAGCAGTTCGGGCAACCTGGCCAGCGTCTCGGCCTTGATGGCAGCACCGGCATCGCGCAGCGCCTCCCAATCGGGAACCTCCGCCACGGCGACGGCACGTTTGGCCCGGATGGTGGTGGTGGCGTGCCGCAGATTCCGGCGAAGTTGCTTGTCTGCCAACGCCTCCGCCGCCGCCGCGGGGAAGGACCTGGTGCCCGACAGCTCGCTGCCGGCGCCGGCGGGCGGGCCGGGGATGCCCGGCATACCGAGGAAGGTGCTCAACGGTCCCTCCTCATTCCTGGCTCGCGAGGATCTGCGCGAGGTGGACGGCACGCGCGCCGGCACCCGCCCGGGAGAGCCCACCGCCGATGTGCATGAGGCAGGAGGCATCGCCAGCAGAGACGACCTGCGCACCGGTCGCCCGCACCGCCTCGACCTTGTCGGCCAGCATGGCGGCGGAGGTGTCGGCATTCTTCAGGCTGAAGGTCCCACCGAAGCCGCAGCAGGTCTCCACCTCCGGCAACTCGACCAGATCGATCCCGCGCACGGCCCGCAGCAGCCTCAGCGGTCGCTCGCCGACCCGCAGCATCCGCAGGCTGTGGCAGGTCGGGTGATAGGTCACCCGGTGCGGATAGCTGGCTCCGACGTCCACGACCTGAAGGACGTCGACGAGCAGCTCGGACAACTCGAAGGTCCGGGCCGCGACCGCCTCGGCACGCCGCGCCAGGTCCGCATCCCCGAAGCGCCGTGCCACCTCCGCATGCTGGTGGCGCACCGTTGGTATCCGGTGTTCACGTGCATCTGGCCGCAGCAGGTCTGGTCCGGCGGGAAGACGACCTCGTGCCCGAGGCGTTCGAGCACCGCGGTGGTCGCCCGCGGCACATCGGGGAACAGGATGTCGCCGAGGCATGTCGCGAAGAGGGCAATTTGCATCCCGCCATCATCCTCTTCAGACCAGAACAGACCAGGCCAGACCGGGCCACGGGTGCGGTCGCCGCGGTCGCCGGGCATCCGACAGTTCCACGGCGGCCGAGAATATCAAAGCCCGCGCAGCAGGGCGGGCAAGGTCGCTTCCTCATGCACGGCGAGCCCGCGATGCGCCATGGCCGGCGCGAGTTCGAGGTCCCACCGCGCATCGACCCGGCGCCCGCTGAGCGTGAGCTGCGCCGGGAGGGCGAGGTAGTCATCCGCGGCCATCCGCCATGGCTCGGCGCCGAAGCGGTCGACCAGGTCGTTGGCCATCGCGAGCCCGGGCCAGTCGAAGTCGCCGTGATAGCGCAATTGCGCCCCGGCGGATCGGAGTCGCTCCAACACCTCGACCGTGACCAGTGACGGCCGGCCGCTCGTGCACACCACCCCCCAGCCGGGTATGCCGATCTCAGCCGCCGCCTCTAGCACGCGGGGGTTCTCGCAGACGAAGATCCGTTGGCCGGCGGCCGGCTCGGCGCCCTGGTCTGGGTCGGCGTGCCGATCGAGGTCGTCGAGGTCGCGCCAGGTCAGATGCACCGGCCGGTCCGCCGCCTGCGTATGCCGCGCAGCGGCCGCAGACGCTCCAGACAAGCGCACCCCGAGCATGAGGCAGGTCGAGGAGACGCGGTCGCTGACGACACCGAGTCGCTCCCACAGTGCCCGCGAGTTCGCGAGCC
>Ga0209174_10002583_pt1 | contig 11857 bp, 24 predicted proteins | sample JI91814BDNA_FD_187505 | JGI IMG/M metagenome (GOLD analysis project Ga0209174, IMG submission 187505) | Wastewater effluent complex algal communities from Wisconsin, to seasonally profile nutrient transformation and Carbon sequestration -... | ecosystem: Engineered > WWTP > Effluent > Algae...
GACACGCGTCGGGGTCTACTGCCGCGACTGCACGGCTCGCCACGCTTGCGTGACGCTGCAGCGGGCCGCCCTGAGCGCCTGCGATGTGGCCGGCGACGCCCAACCGTTCGACCTGCCGACGTCCGCGATGGGCACCGAGCTTCGGTACCTCAAGCGGGCCGCGGCGGTCCTCGATGCGCGCATCTCCGGCCTGGAGGAACAGGCGCTGGCCAGGGCGAAGCGCGGCGACCTCGTACCGGGCTGGCGCGTGGCGCAAGGCTCGGGGCGTGAGCGTTGGGCGCGACCGGCAGCTGAGGTCATTCTCGTGGCCGAAATGCTGGGGGTGAAGGTGGCCAAGCCCCCGACTGCGCTCACCCCGAAGCAAGCGATCAAGGCAGGCCTCGACGCCAGCGTGGTCGCCGCCATGTCCGAAACCCCGCGGGGCGAGGTCACGCTGGTCGAGGACGACGGATCTCGGGCTCGCTCGATCTTCGGGAGGCTGCCGCGATGACTCTCGACGAAATGGAAGCGCGAGCGCAACGCCAACTCGACGGACTCACCGTCAACCGCGATGCGATGGCCCGCGACGTGTTGCTGCTGGTGCGGTCGATCCGCGCCATGCAGACCCGAGCCGCCGACACCGGCGGCAAACCCTTCGCCTCGGCGTTCGACGACGTTCTCGGCGATATCTTCGGAAGGAAGCAAGGATGAGCCTGGACGAAGTTCACGCCGCGATCGTTGCCGCGCAAGCGGCCTACGACGAGACGCGCGCCGCACTGCAGCGTGCGCAGGAAGCCCACATGGCCAGCACCCGGGCGCTCAGCGAGGCCCAGCGCGCGTTCGACGACGAGGTCAAGGGTCTGCGCTCCGGCGCTCCCCGCGACAGCGACTGGGGCGCACTGAACACGCGCAAGGTGAAGCCATGACCGCGGCGCGCGGCCCGGCCGCACCCGCACTCGACCTCGGCGTCCTGCAGTCTCGGGTCGTTCAACTGAACATCGTTTACGGCCAGTTCGCGGCCGAACGCCTCGAAGCTGAGCGCATGGAACACGAGGCCCTCGTGGCTTTGAAGGAAGCGCAGGCTGCCTTCGATCGCCACATTCACGAGTTCCGCGAGTCGTTTCCCGGAACGACTCACTGGGGTCGTTAAACGACTCTTGACGTTTTCGTTTTAACGACATAGAGTTCGTTCACCCCAACCACTACGTTCAAACGACACACAAACATGAGCAACGCAAAGACCATCCTCACCCCCGTCGGACGCATCGTCCAGGGGTCGCTCTACAAGGGCAACGACAAGGACGCCGAGGGCAAGCCTCTCGTCACCAAGTCGGGCCCGAACGCTGGCGCCGCGCGCCTCGACTACTACTTCGCGATCGCGATTCCCAAGATCGCCGGCCACACGCATTGGTCGCAGACTGACTGGGGCCAGTTGATCTGGGCCACCGGCCACGCTGCGTTCCCGCAGGCCGCGCAAGCACCGACGTTCGCCTGGAAGGTCAAGGACGGCGACAGCACGATCCCGAACCGCAAGGGCAAGCGCCCGTGTGACCAGGAAGGCTTCCCCGGCAACTGGATCCTGTCGTTCTCGTCGGGCTACCCGCCGAAGATCTACAACGCCAACGGCACGCAGCAGATCCTTGAGCCCGACGCGGTGAAGCCCGGGTACTTCGTGCAGGTCTTCGGCAGTGTGGACGGCAACGGCTCGACGACTCAGCCGGGCGTTTACCTGAACCACAACATGGTTGCGTTCGTTGCGCACGGCCAAGAGATCTACTTCGGCCCCGACGCCAGCGCGGTCGGTTTCGGTCAGAACGTCCAGTTGCCGCCCGGAGCGAGCGCGACGCCGCTGCCCGGTGGCTTCAACCCCGCCCCGCCTGCCCCCGGTGTGCCTCCTGCACCGGCCGGCTATGGGACGCAACCCCCGGCCCCGGGGTACGCCGTGCCCCCGATGCCCGCGCCGGCCCACGTTCCGCCCCCGATGCCTGCGCCCACTGCGCCGGTGTACGTGGCCCCCAACCCTGCGGTGCTCGCCCCGCCGGTCCCGATGGCGCCGGTCGCGCCGCCCGCAGCCCCGGTCCGCCGCATGACGACCAAGGCCGGCGGCCACTCCTACGAGACGCTGATCGCCGGTGGTTGGACCGACGTCACGCTCGTGCAACAAGGACTCATGGAGGTCTGACATGGATATCGCCAAGATCAAGGACGGCAACGCCTACCGCTACAAGTCGCGCAAGCACGAGGGCCGCGGCAAGTGCGTCGAAACCTATCGCCGCAAGACCGGCGACTGGGTCATCCTGCACGACGCGAAGCGCAACGTCAGCGTGACGGTGCGGCCGAGTCAGGTGTCATCGCGATGAGGCCGAGCCGTCCCTCGAGCGCTGCGATGCTCGCCCTGCTGGCGGGCGCTCTGTCCGGGTTCGGCCCCGGCTCGCAACTCGGGCAGGTCAACGCCCTCCAGGCGTCAGACGCTCGGGCCGAGGCCGGCACCGGCGGCAAGGGCGCCCTTCCTTTCACCCACGCCGGAGCCGCCGCAGAGCGAAGGTCTTGGGTCGGCAGCGGGTACGGGGCCGGCAAGCCCCCGAGGTACCCGAGTCGTGAGGGCTGGACGAACGCCCGGTACCGCCGGGCCGCCGCCAAACGCCGCCGCGTGGCCGCCAACCGGAGGGCGCACCGTGGATAGCCACACTGCGTTCGCCGCGGTCGCCTGGGTGCTCTGCGTGGCCGCGGTCGCCCTGCTGATCGACTCAGCTCGCCGGGCCGATCTCGGCTGGCGGGCGCTGGCCTGGGTCGTCAGCCGGCACTGGGTGTCGATGTGGTTGCTCGAACGCGCGATGCGGACCCCGTACACGCCCGTGATGAGCGCCGACGGCTCCGAGGTCTACATGGAGCGGTGGTGGCTGTTCAACGCCTACGACCCCGGCACCCACAAGGCCCGGCATTCCTGGTGCCCGATCTCCGTGCGGGTGCACCTCATCAAGCAACCGGACGGCGACCGCCACCTCCACGACCACCCGTGGAACGCCCGTTCGATCATCCTATCCGGCGGGTACGTCGAGCAGCGGCCCGGCAATCGGTTCTACGTGCGCAGGCCCGGCGACACGGTCGCGCTCAAGTTCGGCGAGTACCACCGGATCACCAACGTGCGCCCCTACGGCGCTCTGACCCTGTTCATCACCGGCAGCTACCGCGGTCAGTGGGGCTTCTGGGTCGACGGCGCGAAGGTGCCCTGGCGGGAGTACGAACGCCAATGATGTGCCCGCACTGCCACACCGACGGCAAGGCCCCGGTCATGGAGACGCGCGCCGTCAAAGGCGAGGTCTTCCGACGTCGAGGTTGCGGTCACTGCGGCAGGGCGTTCGTCAGCGTGGAGAACGCCCCGCCGAAGCTGCGCATGCCCGAGGAGGCGTCGACCCACTCCCGCGCCGAGACCTACCGCGCTCGCAAAGCAAAGACCTTCCCAACCCTCAACTGGAAGCGCCCTGAATGAGCACAAAGAAAGAACGAGCACGAGCGATCGCCGAGTGGCTGAAGGACGCCACGCCGCAGCAGATCGTCGAACGCATCGAAGCCTCTGAACTGAACTCGCTGTTGTGGCACGTCGCCACGCTGACGATGAGCCGCGACGAGATCGCCCGCGCCGAGAACGTCGGCGAGGCGCTGCTGGCCGGCGGCTACGAGGGGCACATCCGTGGGGACTAAGAACAACCCCGGGCGGTTTGACTGCTACGCCGCCGCCGAGCCCGACGAACCGATGTTCATCCTGCTCGGTCGCGACCGTCATGCCGCGGCGCTGGCCAACCTGTGGGCGGCAATGCGCATGGGCGAGGAGGGGCCCGAGTCTGGCAAGGCGCAGGAGGCGATGCTCTGCGCAAACGAAATGCTTGCATGGAGGCTGCGGAACCGACCGGACGCCTCGGACCCCAGCGGCATCCGAACGCTGGCCAACGCGCTGGCCGTGCTCGCCGAACTCAGCGGCGTGGTCGTCACCATCGAGCAGAAGCCGTTGCAGCCGCTGGCTATGGGCAACTACGTGCACGACGTTCAAGTGCGCATGAAGCGAGTTCCGTCATGAGCGCCCGACTTGTGCTCGGCCTGATGGCGGCGGCGTGTCTGGTGATCGCGGCGGTCACCTTCGGCGACCTGGTCGGCCGGTTGACGGTGGGCGTCGGCTACCTGTACTGCCCGGCGGATGACACTTGCCTAGGCTACGTGATCGGCCGGTGCCTCCTGCTCGTTGGCGCCCTTCTGGCCGCCCTTGTCTTCGTCAAGTTGATCGACGAATGACCACACTCCCGCCGCCCCCGCCGCTCGAGGCCCTGCCGGCTGGCACGCGATTGCGCGCCGGCCTGGGCTACGCGACGGTGCTGCCCGACCTCGACTTCGAGACGTACTCCGAGGCGGGGATGGTCTACGACCCGGAGCGGCAGCGTTGGCACGGCCCGCCGGGCGCACCAGGCTCGACGAAGGGCCTCCCCGTGGTCGGCGCTCGTGTCTACGCCGAGCACTGGAGTACCGAGGTTCTGTGCCTCGCCTACGACCTCAAGGACGGCCGCGGGCGGCGCCAGTGGCGGCCGGGCATGCCCTGGCCAACAGATCTGTTCGAGCACGTCATGCGGGGCGGTCTGCTAGAGGCGTGGAACGTCGGGTTCGAGCGTTGGATCTGGGAACTCGTGTGTGTGCCGCGCATGGGCTGGCCGGCCGTCATCTCGCGGCAGTGGCGCTGCGCGATGGCCAAGGCCCGCGCCTTCTCGCTGCCTGGGTCGCTCGACAAGGCCGGCGCGGTGCTGGGCACGAAGGCCCGCAAGGACGAGGACGGCCGGCGACTGCTGACGAAGTTCAGCATGCCGCGCAACCCGACGAAGGGCGACCCGCGGTTGCGCGTGCGCCCCGAGTGGGAGTTCGACACCTTCCTAGTCGCCACGATGGCCCCCGCGCAGATCAAGGCGTACCAACAGGACGTCAACGACTCGAACGCCCTGCTCCGCTACAACGACAACGACATCGCCGCCGAGGCGGAGATCAGTTCGCTCGTGCCCGACATCGAGGGCGAGGAGTTGGAGTGGTGGCAGGTCGACCAGGCGATCAACCATCGCGGCGTGCACGTCGACCTCGCCAGCATCGATGCCTGCATCGCGGTGATCGAGCAGGCGCACTCCCGCTACAACGCCGAACTGTTCGCGATCACCGGCGTCGATGCGGCCAGCAAGGTGCAGCAGCTGCTCGGGTGGCTGCACGGCCGCGGCGTGCACCTCGACTCGCTCGACGAGGAGGCCGTCGAACTGGCGCTCAGCAAACCACTGCCGGCGGACTGCCGGCGCGTGCTCGAGATCCGCGCAGCGATCGGCAGTGCCTCGGTCAAGAAAGTGTTCGCGATGCGCAACCGTGCGTCGAGCCTGGGGCGCATGCACGACCTGTTCGTCTACTACGGCGCTCGCACCGGCCGCGCCACCGGCGAGGGCCCGCAGCCGACGAACAGCCCCAAGGCCGGCCCGGATCTGCAGCGGTGCGGCCAATGGATCATGGGCGCGTTTGTCGAGGGCTCCGGCTGCCGCAAGCACTTCCAGCCCCGCTTGATGTCATGCCCTTGGTGTGGCCGCTCAGTGCTGCCCCGCCAGCCTGCCGTCATCGAGTGGAACCCCGAGGCTGCCGAGGACGCACTTCAGGTGCTGGCCACACGTTCACTCGACTGGGTCGAACTGGTGTTCGGCGATGCGATGCACGCGATCGCCGGCTGCATCCGCTCGCTGTACGACGCGGCCCCGGGCCACGACCTGATCTCGACGGACTACAACTCGATCGAGGCTGTCGGCCTCGCGATGATCTCCGGCGAGCAGTGGCGCATCGAGGTGTTCCGCTCGCATGGCAAGATCTACGAGACGTCGGCGGCGATGATGTACCGCATCCCGTTCGAGGAGTTCGCCAAGCACAAGGCCGAGCACGGCCAGCACCACCCGCTGCGCCAGAAGGGCAAGATCGGCGAGCTGGCGTTCGGCTATCAAGGCTGGCTCGGCGCGGCTCAGGCGTTCGACATGCCCGGCACCGAGGAAGAGATCAAAGCCGACATCCTGGCGTGGCGGCGCGCGAGCCCGAGCGTCGAGTGGCTATGGGGCGGCCAGACGATCGGCAAGGCCTTCGGCATCGTGCAGAACGCGCTAGACCCGGCGTACTCCGGCAACGTGAGCAGGCCTGCCCGGGAAGCCCACGCGTCTGCGTCTCGTGACGGACGCTGGGACCGCAACCCCTACTACTTCGGCGTCGAGGGCATGGCCACGCTTGCAGTGCTGACCCCGGGCACCGAGTACCCCGTTGCGCGCCTCGACGGCACCGACAGCGGCATCCTGTTCGTGATGCGCGGAGACGTTCTCTACTGCCGGCTGCCGAGCGGCCGGTACCTCACGTACCACCGGCCTCGTCTGCGCACCAGCGACCGCGGCGGGCTGTCGCTGAGCTACGAGGGCGCGAACACCAATCCCAAGAACGGCCCCGTCGGCTGGATCCGCATGGACACCTGGGGCGGTCGTTTGGTCGAGAACATCAACCAGGCCACGTGCCGCGACCTGTTGCGCTTCGCGTGCATCAACCTCGAGCGCGCCGGCTACCCGGTCGTGCTGCACGTGTACGACGAGATCGTGTCGGAGACCCCCGAGGGCTGGGGGTCGATCGAAGAGTTCGAGCGAATCGTCACCACGCCGCCCGAGTGGGCGCGTGAGTGGCCCATCAAAGCCCCCGGCGGTTGGCGTGCGAAACGCTACCGCAAGGGATAACCCTTCCCACCTACGTAGGGTGTTGAACCATGTCGTTAACTCGTAGTATGAGCGCAGCAGATCAATCGTTCGGCCAGTGGGTTGCTCAACAACTCAGGATAATCGCGGATCGTTACGACCCGCCCGTCCAACGACCGGAAATCTCTGCTGTCGCTGCCCGACAGTTGTATGACGCCCAGCTTGCGCTATTGGACGCTCAGGCGGAAAAGGAACGGGCCTCCAACACCGTCGTCATGCTAGAGCAACGGGTGGAGCGCCTAACGACGTTGGCGAAACCTCCGCAGGGGCAGGCCTCGTGACCGCGACGCGCCTGGTAGACCGCATCGAGGCGTTCTACGACGCCAACCCCGGCGCCAGCGTCACGACGCTCGAGGGCATGGCCCGCTGGGGGTGCACCGAACACACGCTGCGCGAGTCCATGCGCGCCCTGCGCCGCCGCGGCGTGGGCATCCGCTGCGAACGGGCCTACCGCCGCCGCGATCAACCGACTGGGAGAACTGGAATGACTTTGGATCAGATGCTGTTGGGGAAGCTGAGCGCCGTCCTGGCCACGCGGGTGGCCCCGATCTTTTTGCCGGGCACGAAGTTGGCGATCCTTGCCCGCACGCCCGGCGACGACCGCGCCGATGTGCTCGTGACGGATGACGACATCGACGACTTGATCGCCTTGCTTCAACGCAGCAAGGCCCGCGAGGAGGTCAAGCCGCCCGCCGGCTACACGGCCGAGGAGTTGGAGCGCGACAACCCGTTCAACGCCTGGATGCATCCATGAGCCCCAAGCAGATCACGTGCGCGCGGTGCCGGGGCGTGAGGCCGAACGAAAAGGGTAACCGGCCTGCGTAGGCCGAAGGCCGTAGCGGGTCCGGTTGACCCGCCTGTTAGGCCCCTGTGGCCGGAGCGTGATAAAGATGGCGAACCATGAACTTGCAGCGGCCTTTGGCGCCGCAGATGCTGCGAAGGAGCAAGACCTGCGCGGCTACTACCCAATGGCGGCCCGCGTGCTGGCCGAGGAGGTGCGCCGCTTGAAGACGGAGCGAGACTCCCTAGCGCGGGAGGCGCAGCGGCAGGCCGGCAAGATTGAGCGGCTGCGCGAGCGCGTGTTCGAACTGGAGGCGGACCCGAAGAGCGGCGACGTGATACCGCTGGCCGAACCCAGATGCGGCGACCTGAGACGCAGCGCGGAACGGTGCATCACCGCATGGACTGTGGTGCGCGGCGGCGTGTGGGACCCGAATGGGCTGATGGATGAACACATGGCTGCGCTGCGCAAAGCGCTGGGGCCGAACGTTCGAGGTAACGCGGACCCAACGGCGCCACGGACGCCGGAGTAACACCACACCGCGGGCCGCCGTTGGGGCTCGCGTTGACCGAGGGGTTAGCCCCCTGGGGGATAGACGATGGAACGGTTGCAGTACCCGCTGAGCCACGAGTGGCACGTTGCCGTGAACCGGCATAGCGAGGCATGGAAGAACGGCGGCAACGAGTGGGGCACCATGCGCTTCATGTACGAGGCGAAGTCGATGGCCGACGAAGTGCCGCGCATGGTGATGCTGTTCCGCCAGGAGCGTGAGAACGCGCTGCCGAAAACGCACCAGCAGTGCAGCCAGCAGGCACCGGTGCCGGTGAAGGACAACCACCTGACGTGCTGCAGGGGCGTGAAGACGCGCGAGTGCCCGCACCTTGTGGCGCTGGAGAAGATCGAGCGCTGCACGCCGGCCGACGTGGACACCGCGAAGGCGTGGACCTGCGCGGCTCACATCGTGAGCACGGGCGGCGACATCATGGGCGAGGGTTTCCTGCTGCGCGTCGATGACCGGATGTTCTGGGACAACGTGCATGCCAGCCTGGCGCGTGGTGGGGCCTTGGGGCCTAACGTTGCATTGAGCCGGTGACCCCGGCAAGGAGTTTCGATGACCACCGAAGCCACGCCGGGGGCACTCGGCTCGAATGACCAGTTAGGCGCCTTCTTCACCGCTGCGCAACTGCAAGCCTCGGTGATGAGTGAGCTAGCTGCGTTGCGTGCCGAGCGAGGCTATTGCCCAAAGTGCCAGGCGCAGAAGCTGCGGCACGTCAGCAGAGGTGGCGGCTTGGTGTTCCGCCAGTGTGCAGACTGCGGCACCGTGGCTGTTTTGGGCGCCTAACGCCCGAATTAAGCCGCGCCGTCAGGCGTCGGCTTGAATTGCGTGTTAGGCCCCTGTATCCGAAGCGAACCAACAAGGAAAGCTTGTCGAATGGACACGCACATAACGATACCGAAGGCGCGACTGGTGGAGCTTGAGACTGCCGAGTACAAGCGCAAAGTGCTGGAGGCGGCGCTGCTGCAAGCACAAAACGCAGCCATTCAACTTGCCCACCGAGATACCCAGCGCCAGGCAGAGTATGAAGACATGCAGCAGACCATGCGCGACATGGCGCGGAACCACGCGCTTCAACTGGAGGCGGCCCACAAGCATGAGCCCGAGAGCGTGCCCGAACTGCGCGCCCAGTTGCAGACGCTGGGCCTGTGGATTGCCGCAGCGCTACCCACGCTGGACACGGTAGAGCCCGAGTGCAGCACCGAGGCCGAGCTACTGACGGCGCTGATCCGCAGGGGCGAAATGCTTGTGCTGGCTTCGCTGGCGCGTGGTGGGGCCTTGGGGCCTAACGATAGCGGTAACCGGCCAGAGACGGCCGAACAGGAGTAGAGAGATGCACACGAACGACCCTGCCGGCACTGGTCCGGTTGACCAACTGGTTAGGCCTGTGGCCGAAGCGCAGCAGTGCGTGCAGGCTGGCGGCCCTGGGCACGCTGACTGCGTTCGGCACTGCAAGAACGGCATGCAGCCGTGCGGGGAGGGCGACGATGAGTGACGACCGCGAAAAACTGGGCCTGAGTTTGTGCCCGTTCTGTGGCGGCGCCGCCCGCTTCGGGAAGTGCGCGCCAGGCGAGCAGGAAGGCGAGAACGACGGGGCCGAGTACGTCGAGTGCTGCGACTGCGGCGCTAGCACCTGCCTTGTGTTCCCGTTGATGGACAGCGCAAAGCAGGTTCTGCGCGATATGTGGAACCGCAGAACCGCCGCCCGCCACGAGCCGGCTAACCAATAAGTTAACCGGCGCCCGAATGGGCGTCCACCGACGTGCAAAAGCAGTGGCGCCTGACGCCTGTGATTCAGACCGACGACTTGCGCCTGGTAGTGCCCTACGACTGTGTGCCGGTGGCGGTGGACCTGATCCCGGGCGCTACTGCGCTGCAGGACTACCAGCACCCGGAACGGGCGTTCTACATCTTCGGCCCCGAGGACGGAACACTCGGCCAGCGCCAGCACCGCCCGCAGTCCCTGCACACCAGCAGGCCCTGCCCGGCCTGCAGCCTGGCCACCACGCAGCCGATCCAGCGGCAGCGCAGGCGGCGCAGCATCACTCGCCAGCCTGCAGCCCTTCCGGCACGCCGTGACGCCACCGGTGAGCCGACAGGGACAGCCAGACCAGCACGGCCAGCACCAGCGTTGTCTTGCCGGCCAGCGCCGGCAGCACCAGGCTGAAGCTCAAGCCGGCGAACATCACGAGGTGCTGCATGCGCACCGGCGTGGGTGTCTCGTGCGTCATCTTCGCCGCACGGCAGATGATGGAGAACATGGCCATGACGGAGGCCACGGCCTCGATGGCCAGCAGCAGGTCGGCATTCATTGGTCGGTCCCCAGGCGTCGATCGATCAACTTCTTCAGCCGACCGCCCAGCCAGGCGGCGACGCCCGGCCAGTCGTGCCCGATGTAGGCGATGCCGCCACTGATCGGCACCAGCAAAAAGCGCGCATCGACGGGCATGCCTGCCTGCTCCAGCGAGTGCGCCGCCAGCGCCGACAGCGCGCCGGTCAGCAGAACCGACAGCAGCGTCAGCATGCAGATGAACGCCAGTGCCTGCAGGCGGGTGCTCTCGGGCCTGCGCATCAGGGCGCCGACCGCTCCCACCAGCGCCGCGATGATGATCACCAGGTAGGGCCCGGCGTAGCGCGCCACCTCGCCGCCGGCCAGCGCACCGATGGCGACGACAGCGACCGTGACCACGTCGAGCTGTACTTGTTCGGTCGGTGGCGTCATGACTTCTTCCCCTTGCCCATGGCTTGGCGATACACCACCAGAGCGGCCAGGGCGCCCAGGCTGAGGCCGATCAGCCCCAGGGGCAGGCCGAATCGATCACTGCAGCGGCTGCCGGTATCGACCGGCCACGGCTCGATCATCCACAGCACGCCGCAGCCCACAACCTGCGCATCCTCGAAGCACCACCAGAGCGAGGCCGCGGTGACTGCCCAGCTTCGATATGCCAACGCAACCAGCGCCAGCAGCACCAGCCGCCCGAGCGAGCTGCCCATGTTCCAGGCCTCGGCCTGCAGCGCCTCGGGCACATGGCCCCAGGCGTAGAAGACAACCCAGCAGCACACCAGGATCAGCGCGGCCGGGACGTGGTGCGGTTGCTGCTCCCATCGGTCCAGCAGGGCCAGCAGCTGCGCCCAGGCAGCACGCAGGCTGACGGGCCGCAGCCATGACAGCGCCGCTCGGGCCGCGCGCATCATTTCGGGGGCTCCGGCTTGGTGGGTCCACCACCACCGCCGGCACGCAGCGCTTCCTGTGCCGCCTCGTCGGCAGCGTCCTTGCGCGACTCGCGGCGCAGCCAGATCACGAACCCGACAGCGCCCAGCGCCAGGATCATCGATAGGAAGATCAGGATGTCGGTCCACATGATTTCGTTACTCACCTATGGGGGCTTGGGAATCAGGCGTTGACCAGCGGGATGGTGTAGTCGGCCACCAAGTCGGCGCGGCCAGCCTCAAGCCACGCCGTTTTCTCGTCTGCCGTCATGGCCTTCATTCCGTCTGACCGGAGCCACGCGGTCGGTGTTCGAGCAGAGCCGAGCAACGCCAGCAGATCAGCGTCTGTGCGCAGATCAGCCAGCGCCTCGGTCACTGCATGCCCTGCCATTTCGCGGTCAGCCAGTACGCGGGCGGCCGTGATGATCGAGTCGATCAGGCCGACAGTGACGCCCTCGGCGCTTCGGCAATCAGTTGCTGTCGTTGTCATGGTCGGGTGCACCTCTAGGGGCTTGGATCAGGCGGCGGCTTCGACGGCCCAGGGCG
>Ga0209174_10002584_pt1 | contig 11857 bp, 10 predicted proteins | sample JI91814BDNA_FD_187505 | JGI IMG/M metagenome (GOLD analysis project Ga0209174, IMG submission 187505) | Wastewater effluent complex algal communities from Wisconsin, to seasonally profile nutrient transformation and Carbon sequestration -... | ecosystem: Engineered > WWTP > Effluent > Algae...
CGCCGCGGTCGCAGAAGTTATAGCCATGTAGTCCAAAGGAATGGATCGCATTCGGGGAGACATTGACGAGTCGCATCCGGATTCGCTCTCCAACCTTGCTTTGCGGCCAGCTCTCTGTTCGCATGAAATTCGTTGTGGTTCGGACAACCGTGAGAGGCGACTCATGGCTGCGGCCATTGAAGGTCATAAAAAAGCGTCGTCCTCCCCCGGACTCCTCTTCCTCCTCCTGGTGTCCTATCGCGGACTCCATTCCTAGCTCCCCGAGAAAGAGCACGAACTCGCGATCAGCGTTCTGCTCGTCGCTGGTTGAGACAACCACAGCTCCGTATAGACCAAGCGGCAGCGTTTTCCCTGGACGCAAATGGTCAACAAACGGAAACACCCCAGCAGCCTTCGCAGTCACCGTATAGACGTGCGCGCATCCAGGATTTACAACACTGTGCGGATACAACGAAGTACCATCATCCTCGACCGGATAAGACAGTCCTAAGAAGTGCAGTCCGATCGGCGCGTCCAACCGATTGACAAGCTTCACCCGCAGGGTTTGTCCCACCTTCATCCGCAACACCGGTCCCGGTACAGCACCGTCAAACGTCAGCACTCCCATTCGGTTCATCCCATCGGGACTCATCGACGCGAAGCGAGACTCCATGGTGACATCCGCCGGTAGGTCTGCGTCCCCTGGGGTGTTGCAGACATAGCTGCCCGGTTGGGGGTTCAGTTCGTGCCCGGATTCATGATTGCTTCCGTCGCTACTGCAGGCAAGAAGCAGCAGCCCGAGCAGTGCCACAGCGCAAGGCTTGATGGTCATCTTGGCTCCAACGAAATTGAATTTCTCTTTCAATAATCCATCAAACAGGCATTTTGCAAGCATCATTTTAATTGCTCTCTTCACCCGGTTTCCCGTTTACTCGAGAACTACGGCCCATTCCCCAAGGAGAGCACCGATGTTCTGGAAAGCGATGGCGGCATCCGGGTACCAAGCCGCAGTGCGCGCTGCACTACATCACAACGTTCGGTATTCACTGGCAGATGTGATGGGCTTCCCTGGCTCATTCCTCGACCGTTCGATTTATCCAGACGGTGAGTTTTTGCTTGATAAGCCACTCCTGGCTTGTCTGAGGGAAAATCCGAACCACATCGGCTGTCATACCCTCACTGAGTCCGAGACCGCGTTTGCGGGCACCCAAGCGCTGGAAGTGGATCTGATTCGACTGTGTGCAGAGGAAATCGCAGGTGCTGCGCCTGGTTGCTATGATGGCTACGTAGCCAGTGGTGGGACAGAGTGCAACATTGAAGCGCTGTGGATGCAGCGCAACGCGTTTCGGACAGTCCATGGACTCTCTCCGACCGAGCTAGCGATTGTCTGTTCGGAGGACACACACTACTCCGTTTCTAAGGCAGCGAACCTACTGGGTCTCGATCTGTTGACGGTGCCGGTAGGTGCGCACAATCGACGGATGAACCTACCATCGCTGCGGCAGCTTCTCCTCGAAGCACGGTCCCATGGCAAGCGCGGCTTCCTCTGTGTCCTCAATATGGGCACGACGATGTTTGGTTCGGTGGACAACATCGATGCATTCACATGCCTGCTCGATGGAATGGAGGTGTCCTATCGCATTCATATTGATGCGGCATTTGGTGGCTTTATCTACCCGTTCACGATGCAAACCCACCGGTTCGACTTCCGAAATCCACGTGTGGACTCGATGACGTTGGACGCGCATAAGATGCTTCAGGCACCGTACGGAACCGGGATCTTTCTGGCGCGCAAAGGCCTGATGCAGCATGTCTGCACGGAGGCGGCGACCTATGTCCACGGCAAGGACTACACGTTGTGCGGCAGCCGCTCGGGTGCTAACGCAGTTGGAGTGTGGATGATCCTGCAAGCGTACGGATCGGAAGGAGGGAAGGCGTTCATCTGTTCGCTATTGGATCGCACCGATCGGCTATGCCAAGGACTCGATCGGCTCGGGGTATCCTATTTTCGAGAGCCGGGAATGAATGTGGTGGCGATGCGTGCCGAGCACATCCCAGTGGAGGTTGCCATTCGGTTTACACTGGTGCCGGACCGTCATGAAGGTTCGCCGTGCTTCTGGAAGGCGGTGGTGATGGACCATGTCAGCGAAGACACGATTGCACGATTCCTTGCGGTGTTGAGCCAGGCGCGAGACCCGAGCCCATTGCCCTAACAACGCCCAACAGAACGACTGCGGACCTCGGCTGCTGCGTCAATTGTAAGTGCGTAGTACCGGTCACAAATGTCGCTTTGTGATCCAGAGATCGGCGTTTGGGGACTTTTGTCACATGCTGTCTCTGTATAATAGTCATTATGTATGCATCATTTTGCAGAATGGCACTCTGAAAAATCAGAGCGGCCGTCTGCTTCGTCGCAAACGGGAGTTCGCTTGTCATGGGCCAGGACGACCGCTCGATTCAAATCCAGTCATTCGATCTCGTAGCAACGGGGAAGCCGCTGGTTCGTGCCAACCGGCGCGTCGAGCTACACAGCCTTCGTAGCGATGAAGCGTTGGTACGGGTCGCAGGCTGTGGGGTCTGTCATACCGACCTCGGCTTTGTTTATGATGGCGTGCGGACCGGCAGTCCTCTGCCGCTGACACTCGGACATGAGATATCTGGAGTCGTGGAGGCAGCCGGAGCAGAGCTAGGCGCGCTGCTTCATCAGCAAGTGGTGATTCCCGCGGTCATTCCGTGTGGACGTTGTGCGCTCTGCACCTCCGGGCGAGGTTCGATTTGTCGCCAACAGATCTTTCCGGGCTCTGATGTTGCGGGCGGCTTCGCTTCCCACATCGTAGTGCCCGGTCATAGTCTCTGCCCAGTCGACGATACGCGGCTGAAGCAGAGTGGTCTGGAGCTGGCAGATCTAGCTGTGCTGGCTGATGCGGTGTCGACCCCCTATCAAGCAGTGATCCGCAGCGGACTGCGTAAAGAGGACACCGTGGTGGTGGTGGGCGTTGGTGGAGTGGGCGGTTTTGCGGTGCAGATTGCCGCGGCGCTAGGAGGCCGCGTGATCGCCCTCGATGTCAGTGAGGAACGCCTGGCGGCCGTCGCTCCTTATGGTGCGCAGCACTGTATCTGCACCAAAGGCCGCGACCCGATGGAGGTACGCAAAGAAGTGAGCGGCTACGTCAAGCAGCAAGGAATGAATCCGCTGGAGTGGAAGATCTTTGAGTGCTCTGGACATTCTGGCGGACAGAGTCAAGCCTTTGCGCTGCTCACGTTTGGGGCCTTCCTTTCGGTGGTTGGATACACGCTTGAAAAGGTGACAGTGCGGCTGTCTAACTTGATGGCATTTGATGCCACGGCGCAGGGAAACTGGGGCTGTTTACCGTCGCTATATCCAGACGCATTACGGCTCATTCTGGACCGCAAGATCGCGCTGCTGCCGTTTATCGAGCGGCGTCCTCTCAGCAGCATCAACGAAACGATGAACGAACTGCATCAAGGGCTTCTCCGGAAGCGACCGGTACTGATTCCTAACTTTTCCTGAAGGAGACCGACCGATGAGCGAAACCTACGCTTGGAAGAATCACGATCTCGCGCCGGATCATGTTCCGTGCGGCCGGGTTCGTTATGAACTGGTTCCTTGTCTGGCTCCGAGTGGCAGTGCAGTGTCTGGACTGTATTCTGCTTGGATCATCCTCGACAATCCCACTCAGTTTAATTCCTACACCACCGAGATGATCAAGGATGTGATTCTGTTCTTTCGCAAAGCATCCAATGCTCGTGATGTCGTAGCGGTGGTGTTTACGGGAGCGGGTGAACGAGCCTTTTGCACCGGTGGCAACACCAAAGAGTACGCCGAGTATTACGCGGGTCGGCCCACTGAGTACGCCCAATACATGCGGCTCTTTAATGACATGGTAACGGCGATTCTGCACTGTGATAAGCCCGTGATCTGTCGCGTCAACGGGATGCGCATAGCCGGTGGTCAAGAGATCGGAATGGCCTGTGACTTCTCGCTGTCATCCGACTTGGCCACGCTCGGACAAGCTGGACCAAAGCACGGATCTGCGCCGGATGGCGGCTCGACGGATTTTTTGCCTCTGTTTGTTGGAATCGAGCACGCGATGCAAAGCTGTACGCTGTGCCAGCCCTGGACTTCCTATCAAGCGCATCGGCTGGGACTACTGACCGAGGTCATACCGGTACTCTTCTGCGATGGGAAGTTTGTTCGGAATCCACTGGTCGTTACCGACCGCTATCTGGAAGACGGACGGATTGTCTATGGTGAACCCAAGCAAGGCGAAGCGTTGGCGGAAGGAAGGGCAACGCTAAGCAGGGGACGGGTGGATCTTCAACCGCTTGATGCCGTCGTGCAGAAGATGGTGACGCAGTTGATGCTGACAATGCCGGGCTGTACGGCCAAGACCATCGAGTCTGTCCGCAAGCACAAACTTGCGCACTGGGACCGCAACCGCGAGACCAATCGATCCTGGCTGGCGCTCAACATGATGACCGAAGCTCAGGCTGGTTTCCGCGCCTTCAATGAAGGGACCAAGCAGTCGCGGGAAGTAGACTTCATCACTCTGCGCCAAAAGCTGGCCGTCGGCGAGAAATGGGGTCCGGAACTGATTGAAAGCGTATTGCCCGCAAAGGGTCAATAGGGATCCCTTCCATGACAGCGCAAGTGACAGAAAAAGTGCAGTGTAGCCACTCCGAAGAGGGTCAGTTGCTGCGCGTTGAACTGCATTCCCCCAAAGGCAACGTAATCGATCTCGATGTGATCCATGCGCTGTCAGCGATCTGGAATGACGCAAAGAAGAATCCACGACTAAAGGCCCTAATGCTGTGTGGCGCTGGGGAGCACTTTTCGTTTGGGTCGAGCGTTCCCGAGCACCGCGCCGATCAAGTCGGACAGATGCTCCCTCTGTTTCATCAATGCGTACGGGCTCTGTGTGAACTGAACATTCCCTCGTTTGCGATCCTACATGGTAGCTGCCTGGGCGGTGGTCTGGAGCTGGCCGCTGGCTGTACCTATCTGTACGCAACACCGGACGCCAAGCTGGCCCAACCGGAGATCAAGCTGGGGGTGTTTGCGCCGCTCGGCTCGATCTTGTTGCCATGGCGAATCGGTGGACGCGCACTGGATCTGCTGGTGTCCGGAAGAACGCTGGTCGCTCTGGAAGCCAAGGAGCTAGGACTCCTGTCTGTCATCGAACCGGAACCCGAAGTCGCGTGTCTGGCCTTCATTCGAAAGCACATCCTGCCGTTGTCTGCCTCGTCCCTGCGCTTTGCCGAGCGCGTGGCCAGACGCTCCCTTGCGCGGGCACTCAACGAAGACCTTCCGGCCATTGAGAAGCTGTATCTGGAAGAGCTGATGGCAACGCCAGACGCCAGCGAAGGAATCGAAGCATTTTTGGCCAAGCGCCCCCCCCGCTACCAGGGAGAAGGAGGATAGCCGATGCGTCCTGAAGAGCTTGTTGAGTTTGCTGATGGCCTGTATCACGACACCGAGTTTTCTGCCCCACGCGCATGGCGAGAGCGCAACAATGGACGCAAGGCAATCGGCTATCTCCCGATCTACGCGCCACGCGAACTGATCGACGCTGCGGGAATGCTGCCCGTGGGACTCCTAGGGGGGCGCGGCTTGATCGAAATCATCCGAGGGGATGCCTACTATCAATCGTACATCTGTCAGATCCCACGCAGCACCGTGGAGTTGGCTCTCTCGGGTCGTTATGATTTCATGGACGGATTCCTGTTTCCCTCGACTTGCGATGTAATTCGCAACTTGTCGGGAGTGTGGAAGGTACTCTTCCCGAATAAATACGCTCACTACCTAGATGTGCCCCAGAACTTTGAAAAGGCGATTGGTGGTCAATACTACGAGCGCGAGCTGCGTCATCTCCGCAAAGACCTAGAAGGGTTGGCTGGACGGACGATTTCTGACGATGACTTGCGAGCCTCGATCGCACGCTACAACCAGAATCGTCAGGCCATCAGCGAGCTCTTTGAGCTTCGAAATGCTGCACCGTGGCGGGCTCTGGCTACGGAGTCCTACCTGATTCTGTACGCGGGCTGTCTGCTGCCAGTCGAGGAGCATACCCAGCTCGTCCGCGACTATGTTGCAGCGGTGAAACAGGCGGATCGCCCGATGCGCGACAACGCCCGCGTGCTGCTGACCGGTGCATTCTGTGAACAGCCACCCCTCGGACTCATTCGCACGCTAGAGATGGCTGGCTGTTACATTGTCTGGGATGACATGTCGATCGGACGGCGCTGGCTGGAGCAGGATGTCGGGCTCACCGGTGACCCGATAGAAGCTCTTTCGGATGCGTTCCTTCAGCACTCCATCACCACTGCGGTGAAGTATGAGCCGACGATTGATCGTACGATTCCGCTGCGACGATTGGTCGAAGGGGCACGCGCAGAAGGAGTGGTGTTTGCGGCTCCTTCGTTCTGCGATCCCGCGCTGCTCGAGCAGCCGATGCTAACGCAGGCCCTCGACCGCGCCGGGGTTCCGTGGACCGCTTTCAAATACTCCGAAAACTTGGGCCAGTTTCAGGTCATCCGGGAGCAGGCCGGTACGTTTGCCGATTCGATCAAACTCTGGAGTGAGTCATGAGCCACGACACCATCAAAGACCAGAGCATGTTCAAGCAGAAGGAGATGATCGCAGGTCACTTCTCGAAGCTGGCAACTGCCAAGGAGACGGGCCGTAAGGTCGTCTACACCTTCGTGCCGGGGAACTTAACCGAGCTGTTGCTGTCGTTCGATCTGTTGCCCGTGTATCCAGAGATCAACGCCCTCCAGTCGGGGATGCGCAAAAAATCCGGTGCCTATGTCACCGAAGCCGAGAAGTATGGGCACTCTGAAGATGTCTGCGCCTATGTCAAGAGCGACATCGGAATGCTCAAGTCGGGTAACATCGGTCCGACGGGGGAAAAACTTCCACCTCCTGACCTGTTGCTGCTGTCCTACACTGGCTGCTTCACCTTTATGAAGTGGTTCGAGTTGTTGAAGCGCGAATATGATTGTCCTGTGGTGATGCTGCATGTTCCCTATCAGGGAGACGGCACCATGACGCCGGACATGCGCAAGTATGTGGTCGATCAAATCAAGGGCGAGCTGATTCCTAAGCTCGAGCAGCTCAGCGGAAAAGCCTACGATGAGGACCGACTCAAGGAGTGTTTGCGTCGCTCCGCCCGTGCTGAAGACGACTTGGTGTGGGTGCTCGAGTCTGCGCGCCATCGGCCATCTCCAATCGATGGCTACTTTGGCGGCGTCTATTACATCGGTCCGATCTTCACTGCCTTCCGTGGCACCGAAGATGCCATCGACTACTATCGGCTGCTCCGAGCAGAGGTCGCAGATCGCATCACCAAGGGACTTGGACCGATCACCCCAGAAGGTCAAATGGGTCCAGAGAAGTATCGCTTGGTCGTTGAAGGACCACCCAACTGGACCCACTTTAACGAATTCTGGAAGATGTTTTATGATGAGGGCGCGGTGGTGGTCGCGAGCACCTATACCAGAGTCGGCGGTGTCTACGATCTCGGATTCCGTCATGATCCAGAGCGACCCCTAGAGACCCTGGCCGACTACTGTGGTGGCTGCTATACAAACCGCAACTTGCCGTCGCGAATTGACCTTCTGTGCAAGTACGTAACGGAGTACCAAGCGGACGGACTTCTGATCAACTCGATCAAGAGTTGCAACAGCTTCTCCGCAGGTCAGCTCATGATGATGAGAGAGGTCGAGAAGCGGACCGGAAAGCCGGCTGGCTTTGTCGAAACCGACTTGGTCGACCCTCGCTACTTCTCTGCTGCGAACATCAAGAACCGGCTAGAAAGCTATCTGCAAATGATCGAGCAGAAGCGCAAAGGGGGGACCATCTCTCAGTCGCCAGCCAGTGAGGGTGTCCGCCGTTTGGAGGTGCTGCCATGAATGTCTTTTGTGGAATTGATCTTGGCTCTACTACCACGAAGGCGGTCCTCCTAGATGAACGCGGTGACATTCTGGGACGAGGGATTACCAACAGCCGATCGAACTACTTTCTGGCCGCCGAGATTGCTCGTGAAGAAGCATTCATTGGTGCCCGATTCACTCTGATCGACCGAGAGCTGAGTCGATTGAGTGAAGGAGAGAAGCAGTCGGTCGGTTTTCGCAAAAGGCTTCTGACACAGTTCCGCAAGCAGCAGATCCTGTCCCAGCTACACTCTCTGCGCGACAAATCACTCGAGGAAGCGGAGTCGGACCGCTACCAAGAAATACGGAAGGTACTGCATCAGAAGCTGAGTCACATCTTTGTGACCATGGAGGAGGGGATTCGGCGACCGCGTCTAAATGCGGGCAAAAAATCTGACTTCTTTCGCGATCAAGCATCTAGTGAGTATTCACGCTTGGCCGAGAGTGTCGCGGAAGAGTCGATTCCGTTCGAACTGCTGATGAGCATCTTCGACAAGGTGATCATTTTGGTCGAAAACCAGCGCATGGATTTGACCTTTGAGGGAAACATCCGTACCGCACTCAGCGCTTGTATCGATGGTGACAATGCGGGTCTGGCAGACTCCTATGAGCAGGCCGTTGCTCGGGCCGCCGCGATTCCGTTGACCGAAGTTCGTGCCATCGGAACCGGATATGGCCGACAACGATTGCCGTTTCCCAAAGACATGATCCGCTCCGAGATTCTCTGTCACGGACTTGGTGCGAACATCAGCTTTCCCGGCACCGCCACCGTTCTTGACATTGGTGGACAAGACACCAAAGCGATTCAAGTCGATGCACGAGGAATCGTGACCAGTTTCCAAATGAACGATCGGTGTGCAGCAGGCTGTGGCCGTTATCTGGGATACATCGCCGATGAGATGAATCTGGGTGTCCATGAGCTGGGACCGATGGCGATGACCTCGACACGTCATGTCAAAATCAACTCGACCTGTACTGTGTTTGCGGGGGCAGAGTTGCGTGACCGCTTGACGATGGGACAGCGGCGCGAAGACATCCTGGCCGGACTGCATCGCGCAATTATCTTGCGGGCGATGGCGCTCCTGGCGCGATCGGGGGGCGTGTCAAACGAGTTCACGTTCACAGGTGGGGTTGCCAACAACCAAGCCGCGGTGGCTGCACTGCGCAAGCTGGTTGCAGAGAATTACGGCGAACGGAAGCTCAATATCTCACCAGATTCAATCTATACGGGAGCACTCGGTGCTGCGCACTTTGCTCTGCGGGCAGAGTCAGAGTCGCGTGAAGAGGGGGCATCGAGGGTGGAGTCTGCCTTCGGAGGTTCACCATGATCTACAGCGCCGGAATTGATGTTGGCTCCAGTGCTGTGAAAGTGGCGATCGTTCGCAGCCCTCGCGGCTCTGGGAGATCCCGCAGTGGGGCAGAGGTTTTATCGCAAGTGATCGAGCGGACCCGGCGTCGCGAAGAGAAGCTGGTGCTCGAACAGGCATGGCAGCGTGCGCTGTCGCAGGCCAAGCTGCACTCAGACCAGCTCCACTATACGGCGACCACCGGAGAAGGCGAGATGGTCACGTTCCGCACCGGACACTTTTACGGAATGACGGCCCATGCTCGCGGTGCGATCTTTTTGGATCCAGAGGCGCGTGCTGCGCTCGATGCGGGGGCTTTGCATGCCCGTGCCATTCGCTTTGATGATCGTGCGCGGGTGCTCGATTACCGGATGACCAGCCAATGTGCATCGGGAAGTGGTCAATTCCTAGAGAACATCGCACGCTATCTGGGTGTTACTCTGGATGAAGTGGGCGCTTTGTCTGTGCGCGGAGAACAGCCGGAAAAGGTCTCTGGTATCTGTGCGGTGCTGGCAGAGACGGATGTCATCAACATGGTGTCACGCGGCATCACCACGCCAAACATTCTGCGCGGCATTCATGAGTCGATGTCAGCGGGCTTTGCCAAGCTGCTCAAGAACTCCAAAGCGCAAGGCGTCATCCTGCTGACTGGAGGACTTGCAGCAGATGTAGGAATCGTTGCGTGTCTCAAGCAAGCGCTAAAGAAGCAAGCTCATGAAAAGGGAGGCGAAGCACTCGCGGTTGAAGTTCGGACCCATCCAGATTCGGTCTATGCGGGAGCGTTGGGAGCCGCTCTGTGGGGGGCCTATCGCGTCGAAAAACTCCAGCGTCTAGGCGGAGAACCACTCGCTGCTCTTCCACTCTGAATGTGGCGTCGATTCTTGGAGACAAGCGCTCATGTCCCAACACACAGTCTCGTTTTCCGATGTGGTAGTCCGTCCCTTGCTTGCGTCCGATCTGAACGCCGTCGTCGAGGTGGATCGCTCGACCACAAAGATCGCCCGCAGGAGTTACTTCGAAAAGAGACTCACTTCGGCGCTCCGTAAACCGAAGCGTCACTTCCAGATTGCAGTGACCAGCGCTGGCGGAAAGCTGCTCGGCTTTCTGCTGGCTCGTCAGGTGGGTGGAGAATTCGGTCGCTCGGAATCTGCGGTGATGCTGGAGTCTGTTTCCGTCTCTATGGAAGCTCGTCACTGCGGGCTGGGTCAGCGACTCCTTTCGGCGCTGATCGATCTGCTGAGAGCACGGGGCGTGGAGTTGCTGGTCCTTCATGTTGACTGGCGAAACCACGCGATGCTGCGATTTGCGGCCAGTGCCGGATTTGTGCTCGGACCACGCCTGGTTCTGGAGCGTCCCGTGCAACGGATGTCGCTAGCACATGCCGAGGAGATATTGGAGACGACCCCCAAGCAGATCCGCAACCTTCGCGAATCAGACTTTGACGCGGTGGTGCAGATGGATCGTGTCCTCACCCAGCTCGATCGGACGGAGTACTTCCAGCGCAAGTTTGATGAAGTACTCAACGAGTCTACCATCTCCATTTCGCTGGCTGCAGAGTGCGATGGACAGGTGGTCGCGTATGCCATTGCCCGAGTCGACTATGGATCAGAGGGCCGTGTCGAACCCACCGCTGCGCTGCATACCATCGGAGTTGCGGCCGCGTATGCGGGCCAGGGCTTTGGTGTGGCGATACTCTCTCAATTGTTCGATAACCTGTCCGCGCTTAACGTCGAGAGCATTGAAACGGAAGTAAGCAGTAATAGCTTTGGTCTGCTGCGATTCCTGTACAGGTTTGGGTTCGTGTCTTCCCAGCGGCTCTTGCTCCAGAAGCAACTTCTCTAGCGGCGCACCGCGTCCTAGGCATGGGAGGGCTTCCGCCTAGGGGTCCGAGGAACGTCGCGGCGGCAGCCCTAGATGATGGTATAGGTGGCCGATGCCTTCGTCGCCGAAATTGGTCCTCGTCATCCTGGCGGTGCGTCCGAGAGGAGTGCGGAATCGAGCGGAGCACGAATCGGAGCCGCGACCGAAGTGGTGTCTGTGCGCACCGCCGTGACTGACTCCAGCTTGTGCTCGACCGCGTAACGGACGACGCGAACATGAAGCGCTTGAAGCGTCGCCGGACGCAGCTTGGCGACGTTTGCAGCGATGGCTGCGCGCTTGAGAGGAGGGTCGGTGAGGCCGAGTAGGCAGAAGGCGCGGTACGTCTGAGAATCGGCCAGATGAAACTCAAGTTGCTCAAACGTAGTGCGAAACATGGTGTACAGAACCATCAAGCGCAGCACCTGCTGAGCAGAGAATCCATCGCGACCCAAGTCCAGCCGAACACCGTCGGCAGTTAGGTCGGAAAGGACTTGCTCCTCCAGCTCGGGAACGGAGTCCAGAATAGCGGACATCGAAGCGAGCAGACGAGCATGTTTGTGGGGAACAGAAGGGATAGGAAGCGACATCTGTCGATGGTGTGTGGTGCGCATGAGAACTCCTTTCCTAAGAAACTCCCTCCACGGCCGGCTCTGATTCGACCAGTTTGAAGCCAAGTGCATCGGCGCGGCGGCGTAGGTTCTCAAGTGTTCTGCGACGAA
>Ga0209174_10002585_pt1 | contig 11856 bp, 8 predicted proteins | sample JI91814BDNA_FD_187505 | JGI IMG/M metagenome (GOLD analysis project Ga0209174, IMG submission 187505) | Wastewater effluent complex algal communities from Wisconsin, to seasonally profile nutrient transformation and Carbon sequestration -... | ecosystem: Engineered > WWTP > Effluent > Algae...
TTTGGCCGCTTGCAGCGCCAGCCCCACCATCTTCGAGTACGCGACGATGGTGCAGTCCTTGCCGGGGCGCTTGATGTCGCCTTTGCCGAGCGGAATCAGGTATTCGCCTTCGGGCACCTCGCCGGTCTCACCATAGAGCAGCTCCGCCTCGATGAAGATCACCGGATCTTCATCGCGAATGGCGGTCTTGAGCAGGCCCTTGGCATCAGCGGGCGTCGCCGGCATCACCACCTTCAGACCCGGCGTGTTGCAGTACATCGCCTCGAACGAGCTGGAGTGCTGCGCGCCGAGCTGATGCGCCGCGCCACCGGCCCCGCGAATGACCATCGGTACATGGAACTGACCGGCGGACATCTGGTGAATCTTGGCCGCAGCGTTGATGATCTGGTCGATCGCCACCAGTGAAAAGTTAAACGTCATCAGCTCGACGATCGGACGGAGTCCAATCATCGCCGCGCCTACGCCGATCCCAACGAAACCGCACTCGGCGATCGGGGTGTCGATGACGCGCTTTTCACCGAAGCGGGCCAGCATTCCCTGCGACACCTTGTAGGCACCGTTGTAATAGCCGACCTCCTCGCCCATCAAGAACACGCGTTGGTCGCGCTGCATCTCCTCGCTCATCGCTTGGTTGAGCGCTTCGCGGTACGACATCTTCGGCATCGTCGGTGATCTCTCCTCGGTGGCATCCTGTGGTCCGACCCATCCGCCTAAGAGCTTAGATGCTCTTGCGGGGGAGGACGTGACCCATGCTCGGGCGAGCATATCAAATTTCCCGCCTCGCCAAGTGGGCCATAGCCGCACTGTCATGCCGACACAAACTAGTGATATTCTAGAGTCGCGTAATATCTGGCCATGTCGATCGCTACCCCTACGGAAGGCTTCATTAAGTCAGCGGTACTGGCCAGTCGTACCGGCACGCTCTCTGCGCCTCATGGCACCACGCTTCATTGCAAAGGCTGGGGTCAGGAAGCGGCGCTGCGGATGCTGTGCAATAACCTCGATCCCAGTGTCGCTGAACGACCGCAGGACTTGGTGGTCTACGGCGGCACCGGCAAAGCGGCCCGCAACCACGAAGCGCTCGAAGTGATCTTGCGTGAGCTGGTTTCACTCGGAAACGACGAGACGCTGCTCGTACAGTCGGGCAAGGCGGTCGGCGTGCTTCGTACCCACGAAGACGCGCCACGGGTGATCATTGCCAACTCAAACCTCGTTCCGGCGTGGGGAACCTGGCAACACTTCTGGGATCTCGAGGCGGCCGGGCTGATGATGTACGGGCAGATGACTGCCGGATCCTGGATCTACATCGGCACCCAGGGCATCTTGCAAGGCACCTTCGAGACCTTTGCGGCGGCGGCCCAGAAGCACTTCGGCGGCACACTCGCGGGTCGGCTGGTCGTTTCGGCGGGACTTGGCGGAATGGGCGGCGCTCAACCGCTCGCGGTGACGCTCAATGAAGGCGTGTTCTTCGGGATCGATGTCGACGCGTCGCGGATCCGCCGTCGGGTTGAGCAGGGCTATCTCGACAAAGAGGCGTCGAGCTTCGATGAAGCGCTGTATCTGCTGCGACAGGCGCAGGCCGAGCGCAGGCCTCTGTCGGTGGGTCTGTGTGCCAACGTCGCCGACGTTCTACCCGAGCTTCTTCAGCGCAACGTGATCCCGGATCTGCTCACCGATCAGACTTCGGCGCACGATCCACTCGGAGGCTATGTTCCGACTGGCTTGTCGCTCGAAGCGGCGGCTGAGCTGCGCAGAAGCGATCCCGACGGTTACATCGAACGAGCGCGGCGCACGATGGTGACGCAGCTTGTCGACTCGCTGGCGCTCCGCGAGCGGGGAACCCACCTGTTTGATTACGGCAACAACATTCGGGCCCAGGCTCTGCTTCATCCAGAGGCGGCCCGCGAAGGTCTGGTGCACGACGCCCTGTTTGCGGCGATGCCGGGCTTTGTGCCGGCCTACATTCGTCCGCTGTTCTGCGAGGGCAAGGGGCCGTTCCGCTGGGCGGCTCTGTCCGGGGATCCGGCGGACATTGAGCGCACCGATGCGGCCGTTCTCGAAGTGATGAAGGGTACCGCCAGTGAACCGCATCTGCGGCGCTGGCTTGGGATGGCCAGCCGTCGCGTCAAGTTTCAGGGTCTGCCCGCCCGCATCTGCTGGCTCGGCTACGGCGAGCGCGCCCGCGTCGGCACCTACTTCAACGATCTCGTCGCCCGTGGTGAGCTAAAGGCTCCGATCGTCATTGGTCGCGATCACCTCGACTCCGGATCGGTGGCTTCGCCAAACCGCGAAACCGAGGCGATGAGAGATGGCAGCGATGCGGTCAGCGACTGGGTGTTTCTCAATGCGCTCGTAAACTGTGCCGCCGGTGCCACCTGGGTGTCGGTCCATCACGGTGGCGGAGTCGGCATTGGTTATTCGCAGCATGCCGGGATGGTGGTGGTTGCCGATGGAACCGATGCCGCCCGTCGTCGCTTAGAACGAGTCCTTACCAGCGATCCTGCGATGGGCGTGCTGCGGCATGCCGACGCGGGCTATCGCGAAGCAGTCGATTTTGCGGCGGCGCATGGTCCACGAGTGCCGCACCTGACTCCTAGAACTGAACCTGCGCCGGGTTCGCCTGGCACGTAACCGCGTCCGCCCTGTCGCGGCGGGAGAGAAGATGACGTTGCTCTTTGGTCCGAACACGAGCCTTCGTTTCAAGCTGCTTCTGCCGCCGCTGCTGCTGCTGTTCTTTTTGCTCACCACGCTGTCGATCGTCGGCAACAACTGGTTGCACGAGGTCTCGCAGCGGATGGCGCAGTCGCATGCCGATAGCCGTGTCGCCGACCTGGCGCACTCGACGCTGCTGGCCGAGGCGCTGCGCAATGCGCCCGAAAAGAACCTGGCACCACTGCTGAATGGCAGCGTCGACAACGACCCACGGTTGCTGTTTGCGGTGCTCAAGCTGCGCGACCAGCTCTTCATCGGTACGCGAAGTGGGGCCGAGGGGGAACAGCTATCGCTGCTGCTTGCGGATCAGAAGCGCTACAGCAACTTGGCGCAGAACGTCACCCAGCGGCTCGCCAGCATTGAGTTTTCGATTGCTCGTCGATCGGTGTCGATACCGGGCACTACCGAGATGGCCGAGCTGACGCTGGCGGCCTCGCTGCGCGACCAGGTGGCGGACTATCGCACCAGCCTGTGGCTCATCCTTGGCGTGCTCGGGGCGGCGCTGTTTGGCTATGCGATTTTCGCGATTTACCTACTATCGACACTGGGACGGAGGATGGATCAGCTCTTCGATGCGGCCCATCGAGTCGAGCAAGGCGATATCAACGTGCGGATTTCAAACCTGGTGCCGGACGATATCTTGGTGCTCGGGCGAGCCTTTGACATCGAGGCCGATCGGCTGTCCTCGGCCGTCAGCATGCTCCAAGGCGCAGCCGTCGTCGTCGATCGTGCCTCCACGGATGTTTCGCAGACGCGGGCTGGGCTACAGCGGACGCTGACGGCGCAGGTTCGGGATATCGAAGAGGCGCTCCAGCTCTTACGGGAAGTGCTGGCCGGTTTTGGCTCTGCGAGCGTTCAGGCCGAGCAGTCCCGCGACGAAGCCCGTAGTGCCTCGACAAGCTGTCAGCGCCTGACCGGTAGTGTGCAGGATGCCACCGCGACCATCGAAGAGGCCGAGCGCGTCGTGGCCCAGGCCTCGGACAGCCTCGGACAAGTGGCCAACGCGACCGCTGACATCGCCAAGCATGCCGATACGCTCTCCGACACGACCTCTTCGACGGCGAGCGCCATGCTGCAGATGAAGCACTCGATCTCGCGGGTCCGTGAGACCGCCATCACCGCCGCCAGCCTCGCCGAGCAGGCCGGCGTCGACGCCGAGCGTGGTACCCAAGTGCTTCAGCAGAGCATGAGCGGCATCGAGCACATCCGCGAAGCCTCGCACGCCATCGGCAACGTCACCGAAGAGCTGGAAAAGCGCGTCAGCGAGATCGGCGACGTCCTCCACCTCATCACCGAACTGACCCAGCGCACCAACCTGCTCGCACTCAACGCCAGCATCATAGCTGCCCAGGCTGGTGCCGAAGGTCGAGGCTTTGCAGTGGTCGCTGATGAAATCAAGGATCTGGCCCGCCGTACCGCCAACTCTGCGGGCAGCATCGACAACTTGATCCAAGCGGTTGCCGAAGGTGCCCACGCCGCCCGACGGGCAGCCATCGCCGGTGCCGATGCAGTCGAAGCCGGAGCGTCTCAATCAAGCGAAGCGGCCAAGACCATGACCGACATCTTGTCGCGACTGCGCAACTCGGCGGCGATGTCCAAGTCGATTGCCTCGGCCACCGATGAACAAGCGCGCAGCTCGGCCTACGTCACGCGCTCGATTCAGGATGTCCAAAACCACGTCACCGAGATCACCGGCAAAGCCGTCGATCAAACCCGGCGCACCGAGTATCTCCAGCGCCAAGTGTCGCGCCTGCGTGAGCTGGTCGATCGACTGGCCAAAGGCGGACGAGACGAGCGCGACAGCATGTCCGCGATCTCGGAATCGCTACAGCGGATGGTGCGGACCTTGGAAGATTTGGCCAACTCGCAGCGCAACAACTCCACCGAGGGAGAGCGGCTACGCAACTTGATGGAAGTGGTGCGGCGGGGCATGTCCAGTCAGCGCGAGCAGAGCGCTTCACTCGATCGCTGCCTCGGCGAGCTGGGCAATCAAGCGACGGAGCTGCGGGGCCAGCTTAGCAAGCGCAACTAGCGGCACTCGGCCCGCGAAGCTGCTGCATGCCATCGAGGAACTGCCACAGCGCCTGCGAAGCGCGCTCGGCGGCGTTTACCACCGACTCTCGCTCCTCGACCGACTTGGCGTGCGAAACCAGGGCATCGCACTCGACCTGGCGGTGAAATACGTCGGCGACTTCATGGACGGAGAAGAACGACACCGCCTCGGGGCTGTTCAATCCGTAAAACTCATTCAGCCCTTCGCGCTTGGTCTTGGCGACATCGGGAATCTGCGACTCGTAGGCATACAGCGCCGCCATCCCTTGCAGGTAGCTGCCATTGCGGGTGAGGTCGCGGAAGATCTCGACCGAGGCTTGGGTGGCATAGGTCGGTTCGGCGTGTTCCACATCGGTCCGATCAACGCCCATCCCCTCGGCAAAACGGAGCCACAGCTCGGGATGGTTGTTTTCGCCTTGCTCTTCCTCGCACAGGTTCTTGAGCAGCTCTTGGCGAAGTGGCAGGTCATCGCAGTTGGCGTGAACGGCGCTGACATAGCGCGGGAACGCCTTGACGTGATGGAAGTACTGCTTGGAATACTCTCGAAGATCATCGAGGCTGAGCGCGCCTTCGCTCCACGCCTGATAAAATGGGTGTTTGAGCATCGCATGGCGCTGCACCGCGGCATCGAGGGCGCGCACGAAGTCGGCATCGCTACGAAGGTCTACGCTTACAGTCTGGTTCATGTTGGGCCTCTCCCTCTCCATGTCGTTTTCTCAGCGACAAGTCCGCGCAGCTTACCGCAAAACTTGGCCAATCAGTAAAGGGCCGCGTCACGCCAGAAAGCGGGTGAGGGCGGCAAACAGTGGCACCGGCGCTTCGATGTAAGGAACGTGACCGCAGCTTGGCAGCCGAAGCAGCTCGGCTGCTAGGAGCGCAGCGGTCTCGACGGCGCTCTCGATGGGAATCACGTCCTCGACAGTGGATGACCAGCGAAGGAATGTGAGCCAGCGTGGCCAGCTCAGCGCGCAGATCAAACGACGGCCCCAGGCTCTTCCAGATGGCTTCCTCGAGTCGCTGTTTCACCAAGAACGGCGTCAACTCAAGCGCCCGGCGTGGCACCACAAAATACGGGGTCACCGCCAAAGCAAATCGCCACCGCCGCAGCTCCTCGGGTGATAGCGAGTCTTTGCGCTGCTGAAGCTCATCCCGGAGTGCTTTTACCTCGGGGCGGCCCATCGCTTCGGCCATTCGCCGCTGGTACTCAAGGCGGATCGCGGTCGATGGCGGCGCGGGTGATAGCAGCACCAGTCGTTCGACGCGCTGCGGGTGTTTCACGGCATACAGCATCGCGAGCAGAGCGCCCCACGAGTAGCCGATGAGGCGAACCTTTTCGACGCCGATAAACCGCCGTACCGCATCGACATCCGAGACATGAACCGCGACCGACGGTGGTTCTTCTCCGTCGGCTTGCGGAGAGCGGTCGGCACCGCGCTGATCATAGAAGTAGACGCGACGGCCCACCCCCAGGTCGGCTACCGCATCCAGTTGCGGGCGCAGGTAGCGACTGTCGGCACCAGGCCCGCCGTGCAGGATCAGCACGGGCGGCTCCATCACACTCGAAGGAGACTTGGGCTCGACCCACTCGACATGCAAGTGGGCCTTTTCAACCGGAAGGTCGTACCCGTTCACGCAGCGCGTCCGCTCAGGAACCGCAGGGCAGGACGCACAAACGGCAGGCTCGCCGAGAGCAGGAAGGCGGCGGCGACGAGTCCAAGCTGGTGCAGGTGGCTCGGAACGAGCAGCGTGCCCAGATAGCGGTTCGTCGTCACAAGGTCGGCGGTATGGCTATGCAGAAGCGACAGCGGCAGCGCGAGGCTCGTACCGAGTAGCAGCATGACCCCGAAGGTTCGGTTGCGCAGCACCGCGATCAGGCCGACACCCGCCATGAGCAACAGCGCTTGGCTGCCCTCTTTGGGGGCCAGCGCAATCAGGATAAGGGTCGGCAAGCTCGCCGCAGCGCGGGTGACGGTGTGACGGACCTTGTCCACCCCTTGATCGTCGACGCGCAGGATCTTCTTCCACGACTCTTGACCGTCGAAGTGGTCAGCCAGCTTCTGGCCCTGGAGGAACAGCGCCACGATGCCGTGGGTCACTCCGTAAAAGAGCAGCACTGGATCGATGGCTTTGGCCGTCACCATTCCCCACATCGCCACCGTCAGACCCGAGTAGCCCAGGCCGATGGCAAACCAGCGCGCCCAGAACCAGTCCGCCGCCAGCGCAAAGAACGCGATCCCGTAGGTCGCCGCCAGCGCCGCAAAGGCCGGAACCCACGCCCTGACTTCCGGCTGGTCCGGTGGTGCCAAATAGAACAGCAGCGAGATCAGGCCGTACAGCACCGTGTAAAACACCAGGCACAGGATCGAAAACGCTTTGCGTTCACCGGCAAGGCCAAAAGGCTGGTCGAGTAGTGACATGGGTCTACCTCAGCTCGTTTTGAAGGATGCTGTCAAGTATGCCAGCAGCGTCCGGCGGCTTTCGACGCTTGGGACGGAAAAAAATCGGCTAAGTGCGGTGGAAGCGGCGCTCGATCTCGCTTCTGTCGAGCCGCCACAGCACTGGGCGACCGTGGGGACAGTACGGACTCAGCGACACATCATCGAGTGCCGCGAGCAGCGCCCGGGCTTTGCTTTCGTCGAGCACATCCCCAGCGCGGGTCGCACCATGACACGCCATCGTGGCCAGCAGCAGCTCATCGCGCTTTTGCAGCGCATCGGAGCGACCGTGTTCCTCTAGCTCATCGAGCACCAATCGCAGCAACCGCTCTGGTTCGCTGTGGACCGTCGCCCCGCGCCCGTACTGGCCCAGGTCCGGTGCTGCCGTCAGCGCAAAGGTTCTTCCCGAAAACAGTCGCACTTCAAAGCCGAGCTGTTGCAGCCCCGATTCATATTCGCTGACCAGCGAGGCCCGCTTGTCGTCCAGCTCCAGGTGAACCGGGAACAGCAGTCGCTGCGCGGCGAGCGCAGTTTGACCATGGGCCTTTTTCAGCCGCTCAAACAGCACCCGTTCGTGGGCGGCATGCTGGTCGACGATCAACAGCTCGTTGTGATACTCGCACAGCAGATAGGTCGCAAAGAGCTGGCCGAGGTACGGCAGCCGCTCCAGTTCCAGCCGTCCATCCCCGGTCGGGACTTCTTCGAGCGGTGCCGGTCCGTCGTTACTCGGCGAGGGAATCGGCGCGTACAGCTTCAGCGCTTGCTGGAGTCGGTTGCGGTGCTCGGACAGGCCCCCCGGACGCGGTGGTTCGCGCAGCAGCGGCATGGCATGCGTGGCTACACGCTCGGTTGGGGCTGCACTCATCGCCTGGGCGAGTGAGGTTGCGGCGGCCGACTGAAGCGACAGGCGTGGGGTCTCGTGCTGGGTTGGCGACGAGCCATAGCTTGGACGACTCTCCATCGCGACATCGCCAAGGCCCGCTCCGAGCACGTACTTGCGCTCACCCACCGGCGGACGTGCCTTACCGAGCAGCCAGGGCGCTTGCACACAGACCTCGCGAATCGCCTGGTGCACCGCCGAAAACACCGCATCGGCGTTGGCAATCCGGACTTCCAGCTTCTGCGGATGGACGTTGACATCGACAAGCTGCAAGTCGAGCGCAAGGTGAAGCACGCACAGGGGATAGCGCCCCTTTTCGAGTAGCTCCCCGTAGCCGGTGGTGATGGCTTGCAGCAGGCTGCGGTCGCGCACAAAGCGGCGATTCACCAGCAGAAACACGTTGCGTGCGGTGGTGGTGGCATCATCCGGAGCCCCAATGTGGGCTTCTACGGTAACACCGGGGGCGCTGCCTTGGGCCAGATACAGGCTCGGCGCGCCTTGACCCTTGCCTCGGCTGGCCATGGCGGCCCGTGACCGCTCGAGGGCGCTGCGATGCGGCGGTAGATCGAGCAGCACCCGGTCTTTTTCTCCCGAACGCAGCCGAAAATGGACCCCTGGATAGGCCAGTGCCAGGCGAACCAGCGTCTCGGAAATGTGGCCGGTCTCGGTCGCCTCGGTCTTCATGAACTTCAGACGAGCCGGGACGTTATAAAACAGGTCGCGGATCTCGATCTGGGTGCCGACGGGTCCACCGACCTCGCGACTTGGGCTCTGCTTCTGCCCGGACTCCATCGCAATGCGGTAGGCAAAGGCGGTGTCTTTGCTGCGGGTCGTAAGCTGGAGCCGGGAAACCGACGCCACCGATGCCAGCGCCTCGCCCCGAAAGCCCATCGTGGTCAGCCGAAACAGATCATCGGCAGAGCGAAGCTTGCTCGTCGCATGCCGGAGCAGGGACAGCTCGGCATCTTCTGGGCTCATGCCCAGTCCATCATCGGCAATGCGGACCAGTTTCAGCCCGCCTTCCTCGATGTCGACATCAATCCGCTGCGCACCCGCGTCGAGAGAATTTTCGACCAGCTCTTTGACGACAGAGGCCGGTCTTTCGACGACCTCACCGGCGGCAATTTGGTTGGTCAGCTCCTCGGGCAGGAGCGCGATGCGCGGCATTGCCTACTCTTCGGGCGTCTCGACGACCAGGCCACGAATGGGGGCCTGATGATCACGGCGCACCGACAGCTTGGCCCCGCGCAGCTTCATCTCTTCGAGATAGACCTCGATCTCGGCCCGGATGTCCTCGTGGTAGAAGACCCTTCCGTCGGCAATCTCACGCAGCGCGGTCACGGCGGACTTGTTATCGCACTTGATGAACGGCTTCGACCGCCGCTGGGCAAGCTGACGGGCGCGCTCGGACGCGAGCATGGTCAGTGCGAAGCGATTCGGAATCCGCTCCAGACAGTCTTCAACGGTTACGCGAGCCAAAGTCGTTCTCCTTGAAAGCGTGCGCAACCGGAATAAGCGGTCAGCACGAGGGTCAGCGAAGCAAAAGCGAAGAACCTGTGTATATTCCCGCGCCTAGGTCCGTGTCAACGCTTCCCCGTTTGGCTCTCGCGACTTGTGGCGAAGTCGGAATTGACACGGGGCGGCCCGCTGGGCTTCCATGTCCGGTGATGTTCATGTGGTGGGTGCGCTGGGGGGTGGTGTTTGCGTTGCTTTGGGGGTCGGCAGCCTGGGCCGGGCCTGTCGGAACAGGGAGTCTCCCGCCCGCCAAAGCCGAGACGCTCCTTCCGATTGTCGCCGGACAGTTTGTGTCGACGATTGGGACGCAGTTTATGCTGGGTGGCCAGCCGTTCCGGTTTGTCGGGGCCAACGTCAACCCGATGCATGGCGAGGCAGACCGCCGTCGTGCCGAGGACTTGTTTACTGCGCTGCGGCAAGACAACCTGTCTGTCGCCAGGATCTGGGCGCTGGGCGAAGGGCAGCCCGATGCGACCGAGTGGCAGATCAAGTATGTGCTGTTTCAAGCCGGACCCGAGCGGGTGATCGAGGAAACCCTGCTGCACCTAGACCGAGTGCTGCTGGAGGCACGGCGGGCGGGCGTTCGGGTGATCCTGACCCTGTCGAACAACTGGGCGGACTACGGTGGCGTGCCGATGTACCTGCGCTGGCTGGGACTGCCCGCAGATGGGATGGGCAAAGAGGCGTTTTATCTGGATGAGCGCGCCCATGCCCTGTTCCGCGCCCACGTTGGCCGGATCGTAAACCGGGTGAGCAGCCTCACCGGCATCCGCTACAGCGACGATCCGACCATCTTGGCGTGGGAGCTGATGAACGAGTCGACCATCGACACCCCGGCTGGGCGGCAGGCCCGACTGTACTGGGTGCGCGAGATGGCCCGCTACATCAAGACCTTTGACCACAACCACTTGGTCGCCGCCGGGCTGTGGGGGTACTCGATGCGCTCGGAGCGGGCCGACTTCATCGCGGTGCATTCGCTGCGTGACATTGATTACGTCGACAGCCACCTGTACTTGCAGAATGGGCAGGGCAACGTCTCGCTGCAGCGGCTGTACGACTTTCTCGATGACCGAGCGTACCTGGCCGAGCAGATCGTGAGGAAGCCGCTCGTCATTGGGGAGTTTGGCTTTCGTACCGACCAGGGGCCCAAGTATCTGGGCCTGCCGCGATCCCGCTGGTTTGCCGAGCTGCTCCGTCGTCACTTTCAGAACCAAGGCGCGGGGGCGCTGGTGTGGATCTACGAGCCGTATCACGGCAAGCCGCGTGACTTTGGGGTCTATATCGACAAGCCATTTACCGATGACGTCCGTCAGGTGATGCGTGACGTGGGACGGCGGCTTGTGCGTGGCGAGCCGTTTCCTGCGAACCCTCGGCTGGCCCAGGTGCGGGGGATCGAGCCGCTCTACGAGGTCGATCAGGTACTGCATGGGACCGGCAAGTCGCACGCCCCCTGGCGAGCCGAGCCTGGTGGAGCGCTGGTGCTGCACCTGCCGCCGCCGCAGTTTCACAAGGCTCGCTTCGAGCGTCTCGGGGTGTGGGATGGCAAGCCCGCCGTCCACTTCTATGGGGCCGACAGCGGTGACCTGGAGTTCCGCTTCTTGTCCCCGCCCGAGTCGCAGCGTCCCCGATTGCTTTCCGAGATCGAGGTGGCGGCGCGGCTGTCTTCGGAGTGGCCCGGGGCCTCGGCACCGCCGGATGGGGGCTCGCCGGTGCGGGTCGAGCTAGACGGCATTGTGATCGGCGAACAAAAGACCGTCACCGATGATGGTCGCGGCGCGTGGCTGCACTTCCGCAGCCGTGACTCGCAGCTATTGCGGAAGCTGGCTGGCGGCGAGCACTCCTTGCGCTTCATCGTTCCGCCCGGTCCGAGTGCCCATGGCCTGTGTCTGTACGGCGACGCCCGCGACCCCACGCTGCCCAAGACCGATTTTGGCCCGCTGCGGATTCACCTGCGCCCAGCCCCCAAACCCTCGCAGCCTCGGTAGAAATTCACAAAACAAGTCACCGATGATCCCCGGCACCAAGCTGCTTGCGGCAGGAAAGACCGCAATCATCCCCCGCCACAAAGATCCTTGCGGCAGGAAAGACTTGGATCATCCCTGGCGCAAAGGTGCTTGCGGCAGGGAAGACTTGGATCATCCCCCGGCGCAAAGATCCTTGCGGCAGGGAAGACCGAAACCACTACCTGCCACAAAGATCCTTGCGGTGGGAAAGACCAAACCCTTTCCCGGCAAAAATCGCCGGGAGGGGGGCGCTACGGTT
>Ga0209174_10002590_pt1 | contig 11851 bp, 11 predicted proteins | sample JI91814BDNA_FD_187505 | JGI IMG/M metagenome (GOLD analysis project Ga0209174, IMG submission 187505) | Wastewater effluent complex algal communities from Wisconsin, to seasonally profile nutrient transformation and Carbon sequestration -... | ecosystem: Engineered > WWTP > Effluent > Algae...
GTCCTGCCATAGAGATATGATCCGTTGTGCATTTGCCTTTAGCCTTAACTAATAGTTTAAGACCTTTTAAGTCAGTTCCTTCCCATACGGGGAAACTATCGAGTAACTGCAAACGATCCGAAGTGGGGCTAACAGCAACTTGCACACCAGAGCCATCAGCAACTGGTTCTTGGTATCCAGCATCTTTTACATCAAAGCCTTTAGCTGGAAGTTCATCGCCATATGGAGGATCTAGTTTTACCATTTCTCCTTTTTCGTTTTTCAAAGAATCAGTTAAAGGATTAAAAGTTAAATCTCCTGCAATCGCAAGCGCGGTAACAAGTTCAGGTGAACCAACGAATGCATACGTGTTTGGATTACCATCAGCACGTTTTGCAAAGTTACGATTAAACGAATGCACGATAGTATTTTTCTCTGCTTTCTCTGCCCCTGCTCTCGCCCATTGACCAATACAAGGACCACAAGCATTTGCAAATACTTTTGCGCCGATTTTGTTAAACACGTCGATAAATCCGTCACGCTCTATCGTATAACGCACTTGTTCAGAGCCTGGAGTGATTGTAAATTCTGCTTTTGGAACTAGGCTTTTTTCGGAAGCTTGTTTTGCTAAAGACACAGAGCGAGATATGTCTTCGTAAGAAGAATTCGTGCAAGAACCAATGAGTCCCACTTCAATCTTAGTAGGCCAGCCATTTGCAAGAGCAGCTTCTTTCATTTTAGAAATAGGAGTTGCTAAGTCTGGAGTAAACGGTCCGTTTAAGTGCGGCTCAAGCTCGGAGAGGTTAATCTCGATTAGTTGGTCAAAGTATTTTGCCGGATCAGCGTAAACTTCTGCATCTGCGGTTAAGTGTTGTTTAACGCCGTCAGCAAGTGCCGCCACATCAGCACGACCAGTAGATTTTAAATAGCGAGACATGGAGTCATCGTATCCGAAGGTTGATGTAGTTGCCCCAATTTCGGCACCCATATTTGCAATCGTTCCTTTACCAGTGCAAGACATTGCAATCGCGCCTTCACCAAAGTATTCAACAATCGCTCCAGTTCCACCTTTAACTGTCAGAATTCCGGCAACTTTTAAGATTACGTCTTTAGGCGAAGTCCAGCCGTTTAGTTTACCAGTGAGTTTAACACCGATTAGCTTCGGAAATTTTAATTCCCAGGCAAGACCACTCATCACGTCGCAGGCATCTGCTCCACCAACTCCAATCGCAATCATTCCAAGTCCACCAGCGTTTACTGTGTGTGAATCTGTTCCGATCATCATCCCACCGGGGAATGCATAATTTTCTAAAACAACCTGGTGGATAATTCCGGCACCTGGTTTCCAAAATCCAATTCCATATTTATTGGAAACTGATTTTAAGAAATCGTATACTTCTCGGTTTTTTTCATTTGCAATAGACAAGTCAGCATCAGAGCCAGCCTTTGCTTCGATCAAATGATCGCAGTGAACAGTAGAAGGAACTGCTACCTTCTTACGTCCTGCTTGCATAAATTGTAATAAAGCCATTTGTGCAGTCGCATCTTGCATCGCCACGCGATCAGGAGCAAAGTCTACATACGATTTGCCGCGCTCGAAAGCTGTCTTTGCATCGCCGTCCCAGAGATGGGAGTAAAGAATTTTTTCGGAGAGTGTGAGAGGTCTACCTACTACCTTACGAGCCGCTTCTATGCGCGAGCCCATTTTGGAATATAAACTTTTAATCATTTCTATATCAAATGCCATGTTACCGTTCCTAGTTTATGATGGTTATATTCGAATCTTTTCGCATGTATAAGTTTCTACAATAATTATTTCGGAAATAATCAGAAATCTCTTGACTTTGACCCTTTTCCGCCCTTTTTATTTCCTATGGAATTTGCTGCCGAAAAAAAGATTCTGACAACAGAACAATACTTAGAACTCGAAAGAAAAGCTGAATTTAAAAGTGAGCTGATCAATGGGGAAATGTATGCAATGGCAGGAGTCACTCGAAAACACAATCGAATTGCACTCAATGTCGCCAGTTTTTTAAATAACTTCTTACAAGACAAACCATGTCGCATTTACTTTGCCGATTTAAGAGTGCAAGTTAGTAAAACAGGAATGTTCACCTACCCTGATTTGGTAATTACTTGCGGAAATGAAATTATGGCCGACAAGCGACAAGACACGCTTCTCAATCCAAAGTGTATTCTAGAGATTTTATCTGACTCCACAGAAAAATACGATCGTGGTGAAAAATTTTCACACTATCAAAACTTAGAGAGTTTAGCGGAATATATTCTTATTTCCCAAAACCAAACAAAAGCAGAATCTTTCTTACGACAAGATGATAATAAATGGCTCTATCAAAAAGTAGAAGGATTAGAAAATGAACTCTCAATTCAATCTATAAACTCAAAAATAAAAATGGAAGAGATTTACAAAAATACACAAGATTTAGAAGAAAATTCGAATCAATCATAATGGTATTTCTACTTTTCCTCTCTTTAGCTTTGCTACCTCTAAGCATTGAGTATAACTAAACATAAGTGCTTGCTCGTTTATTTTCCCGGACGACTCTCTAGCCAACTCCTGACTCAAATATAGATTATAGAGAAGAGCATTTCTACATTTTTTTATTTCATCTTGTTCTTTTGCATCATTTAATGTCCTGCAAAGAGAAAATCCAAGTATAGTCATCAAGATAATTTTTTTCATACTATTATTGTGCCAATTAAACTTAAAGACAATATATGACTAAGAATCATAAAGAATATCTTCATCCAATCTACCTTGCTGTGCACGTGCAAGACTGCTCCTTGCGCGAGTCAACCAGATATCAGGATTATCTATGTCGCTCATAAATAATTTTCCCTTGGTTGTAAATAACTCGAAAGACTGAGTATTGTTTGTTTTTTGCTAAATCAAAATTTTCAGGAGAGGTTAATATTAAGTCAACCGCTTCCTTAGTATCATGCAAATCAATGTATAATTTTTTCTCTAACGTATTTAGATCGGTATTGGATTCTTTGATAACGCAAATATCATAATCACTATGACTGTGATAATTACCTGTTGATCTCGATCCAAATAAAATTATTTTAAATGGATCAGAATTTTTGATTAGGATTTTTTTTATTTCTTCCAATTTAAAATCCTGAACTGTATCTAAATATTCCATAAAATCACTCTCTTATACAGAATTTATACTTCAAGAATAAAAATGGAAGAGATTTATAAAAATCCGCAAGACTTAGAAGAAAAATCTTAATCAATGAGAATCAAAACAATTCCGCCAACTTCCTAAACCCATTTTCTGAAGCCAATTCTTTACAATCTCTTCCGAGAAAATCCTTTGTATTTTTATCGGCACCATTTTTTATTAATACTTGAATTGTGCGAATACGGTCTTCTTCGGTGACTTCAGGATACACAGAAGACTTTTCGCAAACACGTGTTAAGACAGGATTTCCTACATGGTCTACTTTTCTCCAATCTGCTTTAAAACTATATAAGACGGAATTGCAGAAATTAGAATAGAAGCCAAAAGATACAAAGCTGTGGCATACCATTTCTTTTTGAACTTCACTACATAATGATTATTAGCCGCAAGCTCTGCCCACATAATTAGCGTTATAGAAAAACAAACCAACATGGCAGAACCATCCAATACCGCTGGTGCTTCCGTTCCTTCTATAGATAAATGCCAATCAAAGAAATAATTGAGTAACCCGGAAGCTCCCGTCACAAAAACCGCGAAGGATAGAACACGAATAAAAAATTGAAATAGTTCGAACATAGCCATTTTATCCTTTGGAACAAAAAATTAAAACTTATAATGCTCCATGAGTCCTTTTAAATACTTAGCGGGTTTGTGAATTTCGGAAGAAATATCTAGGAGTTCGTTTGATTTTGTAGAAACAGCTTTGCTTTCTTTGACTAATTTTAGGATAGATTCGGAGACTTGAGAGATTTCAATTTTTTGGTAGACAACAGAATCTTTTATGCTCTCCGCTTTCTTGGTTGCCTCTTCAACATTGGTCTGTATTTCCATAATTTTTTCGAGTTGGGAAAGCATAGTTTCCATAATTTGATTTGTTGTCTTGGACAAATCAAAAATTAGCTCTTGCACTTCGTTAAAAAAATCAATGACTTCCGTAATGCGAATGCTTCCTTCCTTAATGGTCTTTCTAAAAGTCTTAATTAGAAGCGTGCTATCTTTTACATTGACGGAAGTTTCTTCGGCAAGATTGGAAACTTCTCTTGCGACAATCGCAAACCCTTTTCCATGCACACCTGCCCTTGCTGATTCAATAGAAGCATTGATAGAAAGCAAATTGGTCTTATCCGCTATATCATCGATTACTCCAATGATAGTCTCTATTTTTTCAGAAATGAATTTCATATCTTCAATAGAGGAAAGAACATTGGTAACTTTTTCAGAGCTTACTTCGTATTTGTCAATAGTTCTTTGATTGAGACTACTGAGTGATTCTAAGAGTTGAGCGGTCATTGTCATAGAATGATTTACTTCTGTAATATTATTTTTTATGACTTCGAGATTATCGGATTGCAAAGTAATCGTATCACTGATTTCAGTCATACTAGTAGAAATTTCTGCAATTGAATTAGACTGAATCTCCGTTGTTAATGCTTGGTCTGAACTTAGCTTTGTGTAAATACCAGAAAGGCTCTGAAGTTTATCTGAGTAAGTCATATGATTGGTGGACATTTTTTTTACGATATATAAAATTCCTCCAAGGCTAAGGATAAGAGTCTTTAACCCCAAAACAACATTGTTGTATTTAACATTCGTTCTGTCCGTGTTAAAATCATATTTATCTAAGCTAAATTCTCCGCTAGAAAATTTTCCCAGAATAGAAGTAATCTCCGAGATATGAGATTCTGAAAACTTTTCGCTAATTGCCAATATCGAAATAAGAACACCGATAGACGTAATCGTATAAATGAGTATCCCGAGGTGAGGTAAAAAAAAAATCCAATCGCATTTAGAAATATAGAAATAGAAAATACTCCAAGTAAAGAAAGACTTAGCCTACTTATTTGAAGGCTTGGTTTATCAAATAGCCTATCAAAGAAATTTTTCTTTCCCGAATTTCTTATTGTGGCATACAATGATTCTGCGCGTGTAATGTCTCTTCTGGATGGCTTTTTTCTTACTGATACATACCCTGTTATCTGGTTTGCTTCTTTGATTGGGGTAACAGTAGCGTCTACCCAATAATAATCTCCGTTCTTACTTCGATTCTTGACAATTCCTGTCCAAACATGACCACTTTTTATTGTAGACCACATCTCTTTAAAAACCTGAGAAGGCATATCGGGATGACGAATTATATTATGCGGTTTCTTTAATAACTCATCATCTTCGTATCCACTGATACTCAAAAAATCAGGACTAGCATAGGTAATCACTCCCTTTGTGTCCGTGCGAGAAATCAAAACTGAGTCTTCTGGAATATTAATCTCTACTGCCATTTAACTTCGATTATCCTCTAGTTTAAAAATTGCCTATTGACTGTTAACATTGAGCAATCAGTCAATTTCCTTTTAAATAATTATCTCATTCTTTTGAATCTTCTTTTGTGTTTGAAAATCTATCTGAACTTATTCCATAAAGACTAGCTATTCAATCGGTCGAAAAATCTTCTATCTGTCAAACTAAAATATTTCCATTATTAAAAATTTTCTTTTTCTCTTAACGCTTCAAAATTGGATACGATTATTTCCTTTTTACTCAACTCATTCAATATCCACAAGCAGTTTCATTTTTTTCAAGGAAGAGAATAATTTTTTTTTAATAAAAATGACAAGAAGTTTAGGGAAAGTCCTAAACTTTTAAAATCATGCAGCAATTTATCGTGCAAATACACGGGGCATTTACTTAGAAATTGAAAATAAATCTTCTTGACTGGTTCTTGGATTTCAAAAAAAGTATTTGTTCAATAAAGGAGCTACCATGAGAAAATTCTCTATTCCATCTTTTTTAATCAGTGTGTTTCTATTTTTCGTTTCAGGATCTATCTTTGCAGATAGTCCATGTAAAGACCTAAGTGAATCCAAGTGTAATGCAAATAACGATTGCACATGGGTAAAAGGCTACCAGAAAGAATCTGGTGCAAAAGTAGACGATTATTGTCGTGCAAAACCTGGTAAGGGTGATGATGACGATTCTAAATCCGACAAAAAGGATAAGAAGAAAGATAAAGACGATGATGACGATTCTAAATCTGACAAGAAAGATAAGAAGAAGAAAGATAAAGACGATGACGATTCTAAATCTGACAAGAAAGATAAGAAGAAGAAAGACAAAGACGATGACGATTCTAAATCTGACAAAAAAGATAAGAAGAAAAAAGACAAAGACGACGATGGCGGAAAGAACAAAAAGAAAGATAAAAAGAAAAAAGGAAATAAAGAAGACTGATTCTTTTAATTATCTTATTACATAGTAATTTTTCCTAATCTCAGCATTTAAAATTGAGCGAAGCAAGAAATCTTAGATTTCGCACTTCGCTCAACCCTACGAAGTATCCCCTACTCCTTTCTTTTATCCTTGCTGTATCCAATTCCTCTATCAATATGCCATTATTAAGCAAATAAAATGGAGATTTTGGATGAATCAATTTAAAAAAGCATTCTTTCTGTTTACAATAGTGTTGTTATTCACAGCAAATTGTAAAAAAGAAAAACCAGTTGAAAACACGAACACTGTTCCTCCTGTTGTAAATAATAATACAGTTGTAGATAATACTGTCCCTACTATTGCACTTACAGGAACACCTGCTCAAAATCTAGTAACAGTTTTTGAAGCCGGCATTGCTAGTCTTGAGGCTAATATGAATAATCCCGCTAACGCAGCAAAAGGTCTAGAAACGATAATGACCAATTATAAAATTAGCGAGCTAAGAGAAAAATCAAAAGCAGAAAAAGAAGCAGGTCGTGGAGCTTCTGATGCCGAGAAAAAAAGAATGAAAGATGGAATGGAGAAATACAAAGAACTCGCAATCAAGATTGGCTCCAAAGATCCAGCAGCATTTAACCCTGCGCATACTAAATGGTCTGCGGCTTGGGGAATAAAATAAAAGGAAGAAATACTATATGAGCAATGATGAATATGATGTAACAAGCATACAAGAAGCATTAACTATTTGTGGATTCAATCCAGGAAAAGCAGATGGAAAAATGGGACCAAACACAATAGCTGCAATCAAAGCATTTCAAAAAGAAGCAGGCATTTCTGTAGATGGAATCGTAGGTGAAGATACTGCTACAAGTTTAGCTGAAAGTTTAAGTGAAGCATCTGTTAAAGCTGCTGAATTACAAGGTTACTTTTCTGGTGACGGCTCTAGCGCTGACGATGATATGTAATCAATAAAAAATCTTACCCTTTTGGAATTCAAAAAATCGAAATCTAAAAGGGTAACTTGAGTTAAGAAAATTACTTTACAAAGGAGTGGATAATAACACTTAACCCATAATAAAAGTATTCCTATTACAAGATTACTTCTTTTTACAAAAAGACAAATCTACTACCTGTTTGCCTCCACCTACAAGCCCATCCTCCACTTTACACTGATCTCTCGGAACCATTTCATAGGATTGACAACATTTAATCATCCTAGCTCCATAGCCAAAAGACTCACAACATACCTTCTCCGTATTCGTCTTGCTCTCTTCTTTCTTTTCTGCACAAACACTCGTCGCTAAACAAAAAAGAATTATTATAAATAGATTCATTTGTTTCATACTTTTATGTTCCTCTGCCCGAGTTTTGTGTAAATGCTATTTTTAATGGGAAGTTGTATTTATGAACAGGTAAAGATACCGCAAATCCATACTGAATATTTAAAGATAACGCAAACGAAAGGAAATTACTTAATCAACAATAAAAATATTTCCTCTGTCTTTTGTTCAATCTCTTCCTCGGAATAGCTAGCGGGTAATCCTGTTTTATCGTTCCATAGGAAATCTCGGATTTTTGATTTTATAGTATCTCTTGTAGATTGCTTTTCTGTCCAATCGTGCATCTCTTGAATGACAGATTGGATATTTTGAAATAGACTTATTGCTAAGTTCTTTACTTTGTTTTTTTCGTCTGTGGCTAAATTGGGTTTGCGAAGAATATCATAGACTGCCAAACTTTCTTCTTTTAAGCCTTCTTTGTTTGCTCTGCTTTCCTCTTCACTTAGCTCTTCTATAAACTCTATTAGTTGTTTAAAAGTATCCTCTATCGTTTTTCTATTTTTTTCATTGTTTAATTCATCTATGATCTCTTGGTATTTTTTTTGGAAATCAATTCTAGATGGATTTTGACTGAGCATTTTATCTAATTTCCGATTCACTGCTTCTTTTAAGTTTTGCACTGTAGTTTTTTGGGTTGTGCTTTTCTTGAAATTTTCTTTGAGCAAATCAAAATCTATTTTACTTATATCAAATAGCCGAGACTCAGGAGAGCGAGCCTTTACTAGTCCTATCGATTGATTTACTATGTCTTGAAGATCTTTTATAATATCATCTATATCTGCTTTTTCTCTATCTTCTTGCAAGCTCTTGTAGATGATATTAATTGCATCATAGCCCTTTTTGTATTCGTTAATTCCTTTGTTGTTAATACAAGCTTTGAACAATTTAAAAAACTCTCTAGCCATGATTTCAAAACGTCTTCGTGTTTCAGAACTTTCATTGATTGCCTCTTTAGCCTGTCTGAGGAGTAGTATTCGATCAAAACTTGTGCTAGAAAAAAGTATTTGTAACTCAAACCCTTTTTCAGAAAGAAACGTATCAATCATTAAATAAGCCTCTTCTAATCGCTTGAGCAATTCCTCTTCAGGAGGTGCAGGAGGCTTACCACCTGTATCCCCTTTCTTTCCTGTAAATTCTATTAATGCATCTCGAAGATTTTTTAAAATTCCAATATAGTCAACGACTAGTCCATTTGTTTTTTCTGCATAGATTCGATTCGCACGAGCGATGGCTTGCATAAGTGTATGCGCTTTGAGCGGCTTATCAAGATATAACGTAGAGAGAGAAGGAACATCAAAACCAGTTAGCCACATAGCGCATACAAACACAATACGGAAAGGATGGTCTGGATCTTTAAAAGCTGTTTCCAAATCCATACGTCTTCCACTTTCTAATTGAAAACCTTCTTTCATGAGTTTGCGATGTTCTAGTATACTTAATTTCCATTTTTGAAATTTTTCTTCTTCGTTTTGTTCCTCACTAACTACTACAGCCATCTTAGTTTCATTCATCCAAGCAAGCTTGCGACTACTGTAAATTGCATCTTGGTCATCTGCACTTTTCTCAATGGAATTGCGGACAGACTTCTTTTGTTCTTCCCAATGGTATTTGATTAAGTTAAACATTTTAACACAGGTTAGCTTATCAATGCAAACAAACATTGCCTTTCCTGATTCCCATGCTTTGCTATAATGCTCTACAAAGTCTATAGCAATTGACTCTAAGCGTTTACTAGCGGTTATTATATGATAGTCTCTCGCCAATTCTTTTTCTAGTTTTAATTGTTCGTCCAAATTTCCGGAAGTAATCTCTTCTAATTTTGCGGCAATCTTTTCATTCAAATTTTTAACTGATATTCCTAACTGTTCTCCTCTCGCATCATAATAGAGTGGAACTGTTGCATTATCGTCTACTGCTCTTTGGAAATCATAAGTAGAAACATATTCACCAAAAACTTTTCGTGTAATTTCATCATCTTTAAAAAGAGGAGTTCCCGTGAATCCTAAATAGGATGCATTATTTAGCGCATTACGAAGATTTAACGCTAACCGTCCATACTGTGTTCGATGTGCCTCGTCTGTAATTACAATAATATCATCTCGCGTATTATAAGGCTCATTTGGATCTACATCCTGGTTAAATTTTTGAATGAGTGAAAATATATAAGACTTATGTTCTTTTAATAGTTTCTTTAAATGCTCGCCTGAACTTGCGCGACATGGGTCTTTGTCATTTTCAACCAACCCTACTCCTGCAAATGTTTTATAAATCTGAGTATCCAAATCTTCTCTGTCCGTGCAAATTAAAAATGTGAAGTTAGTTCCTATTTTGCGCTGAACCTTACGAGTAAAGAATACCATTGAGTAGGATTTACCAGACCCCTGCGTATGCCAGAATACTCCTAGCCTACCCTTTCTTTCTTTTCGTTCTAACACAGAGGCTAATCCTAAGTTGACTCCTAGATACTGATGATTCTTAGCCAGAATTTTTACTATCTTGCCTGCACTCTCATCAAATAGAATAAAGTTTTCTAATATATCCAGAAGATTTTCTTTTTTAAAGATTCCTTTTAAAAGAGTCTCCATATCCACTCTTCCTACATCTTCTTCTGCAAGTCGTTTCCATTCATGAAAATGTTCAAACTTACTAGTAAGAGAACCAATCTTTGCCTCAATTCCATTAGAAAGAACGAGGATTGCATTATGAGAAAAAAGCTGTGGAACAGTTTGTTTGTAGTCTTTTAAATTCTCCTCGTATGCAGATCGTATGTCTCTATGAATATTTTTTAATTCAAAAAAGATTAAGGGGATACCATTGATAAACCCTATAATGTCTGCTCTACGTCTATATAAATATCCCTTGACTACAAATTCTCTAACGGCAAGAAAATGATTGTTGTCCACATGATCAAAGTCGATGATCTGTAAATTTCTCTGAGTAAATTTCCCGTTTATCTGAAACTCGACTGGAACTCCATTTAATAAATACTTATAATTATCCCGATTGATTTGCTCTAATGATCTTCCAACACCTATATCCGATAGTTTCTTGATTGCTCCCTCATAGGCATCCTCCGGCAAATCGGGATTTAACTTTCGAAGGGCAGGTAATAAGTATTTCTTTAAAAGAACTTCTCTATCGTCCTTTCTTCCAAAGGTTCCATTTTCCCCAAAGACCTCTGTATTGTGCGCATAATGAATATTCCACCCAAGAATATCTTTCAAATAATCGACTGTTGTTTTTTGCACTAATTGGTCTTCTGTGAATTCATTCATGGATATAACCTTTTAAGCATTTGTTTTACTTCTATTGGAATCTGCTTTGATCTTTTACCGCCGGCTATCATTCTATCCAATAATTCCTGAGAGGCTGAATCTGCTTCAAGCTTCATACTTAGAAAGAAATGAATTAGTGATTTCTGATTCTTGAATCATTTGTCGAATTGCTTTGATTTCGTCCTGTGACTTTCCTAACAATAAAAGAAGGTCTTCTGTATCAATTGGAATGCTTGATGAGCCAGGATCTTTCCATTCAGGAACAAACTTTGCATTATGACAGTAATCAATCAATTGCGCGGGCGTATAATGTATGAATTTGTGATAGACCTGATCCAAGATTTCTAAATCCGCCTCAGATAGTTTCTGAGGTGCTCTTTCTTTTGTTAGTAGAATCTTTTTGTCGTCGCGCTTTATAAATTCAGAAAAAGGACTCATAGATAATTGGTTTGACTTAATCAAATCAAAAGTTTTACTCACGATAGGTCCATAGGGTAATGATGAATAACTGTCACCAGTAATCGGATAATTGTATTCTTTAATACTTTCTCTATCTGCAAAATAAAGAAACTTGATAAGATGTAAAATATCTAATTCTTTATTTTTCGTTTTGGATAATAAATAAGAAATAGATTCTAATACTTTTTCTAAGTTGTAATGAAATTCTAACATATTTATCTCCTTTTTTGTAAGGTAGCATTTGTTTAGGTTTTGTAAAGAAAAAAAGGTTTGGTTTTGGAGAAGAAAAGAAGTTTTTTTAAGGAAGGCTTTGTTGGGGTTGTGGTAGCTTTGGCTTTTTAGTTCTTCTTCCTCATCCCAACTTTTTCTATGTTGTCTAACTTTA
>Ga0209174_10002591_pt1 | contig 11850 bp, 4 predicted proteins | sample JI91814BDNA_FD_187505 | JGI IMG/M metagenome (GOLD analysis project Ga0209174, IMG submission 187505) | Wastewater effluent complex algal communities from Wisconsin, to seasonally profile nutrient transformation and Carbon sequestration -... | ecosystem: Engineered > WWTP > Effluent > Algae...
CCACCTGATCGTAGGGGCATCTGCTTGCTGTGCCCCTACGGAGTTGTAGAAAATATCAACCGCGGCGTCTTTCCAGCAGCAGCAACATCGAAAGACTCAGCAATACGCGTTCTTCCTCTTCCTCGTTGCTGAAACCCAGTTTCTTTTCAAGCTTGAAACGACGGCCAATCAAGGATGGTTCCTTGACCAGTCTCACCACCACATTACCGGCACTGTTGGTAACGATGTAGGCCGGGTGAAACAGATAGCCGGAAAACAATCCGATAATTGGAATCTCGCTGAACAGACCGTCCATCACTTTTACCCAGGCATTTTCTTCGCGAACGGTATAGTTCAGCGCCTGCTGGGCATCGAATATTTCGTAATGTGCCTTGAAGATCGAAGCCCAGCCTTTGCGGGCGATCTTTCCCAGTTCCTGCCCGGCGGTGTTGGTGAAATTATACGCGGCTGAAAAATCCAGCCATTTATTCGCCTTGATCGTATAAAGCTTTTGCGCCTGGGTCGAGTCTTTGCAGACGACCACTTCCTCCAGCAACTTGAACATTTTCTGCCGCACGTAGAAAAGCGATTTATCGCGGGCATCGGTAACGGTGAAATCGCTTGAAAGCGTCGTGATCTTGAAAGTCAGGAACAGGGGATATTGGTATTTCATGATGGCCTTTATTGAAAGTGCCCGTCATCATACATAAAGGATGCCCGGCAGCTTGGCCGGATTTTTCTAGTTGCATTGCAGCATTTAACGAAGCCGGCGGATCTGCCAACCAGCGCACAAATGTCCTTGCCTCAAATTGGCGCGCAGTCAGCCCCTGCCAGTTATTAGGCCTGCCCCCTCGCAGTGGACAGAAAATGAAAATAACGTTAAAAACGTCATGTTGACAACATGTAACAACCGGTCTTTTATCGATAAACCCTGCTCAAGCTGGCTATCGTAGGAAGTCAACACGCCATCTCTACATACCCTGTACCTAGGAGATTACCCATAATGAAAAATAGAAATTTACTTGCCGAGAGTGTTCGGCGTGCTCTGTGGCTCGGCGTTGCTGGTACCAGCATGCTCGGCGCCAATGTCATGGCTCAAGAAGCTGCCAAAGAACCTGCAACGCTGAAATCCGTGGAAGTCACCGGTTCGCGTATTCCACGTACGCAATCGGAAAATGCCAGCCCTGTTTACACCGTCAACAAGGAAGCCATCGAAAAAACCGGTGCGCTGACCATTGGTGATTTCCTGCAGGACATTCCGTCCATCTCGGGCGCAGCGACCAACCCGGCCGTGAATAACGGCGGCGGTACCGGCGCAGCAACGGTTTCGCTTCGCGGTCTGGGTGAAGAACGCACCCTGATCCTGATCAATGGTCGCCGCATCGTGACCAACGACGTCAACTCGATCCCGATGTCGATGGTTCAAAACGTTGAAGTATTGAAAGACGGTGCATCGGCCATTTACGGTTCGGATGCCGTGGGCGGCGTGGTCAACTTCATTCTCAGCAAAAATTACGAAGGTCTGGAAGCCCGTGTGGATTACGGCATTTCCTCGCGCGACGACGGACAACGTCAAGGCGCCAGCCTCACCTGGGGCGTGGCTGGTGAGCGCGGCAATTTGGTGTTGACCGCCAACTACAATAAACAGGAAGAAGTCAGCGCTGCTGACCGTGCATTCTCGGAATTCGCACTGTCGCTGGGTTCAACGTCTTCGAGCGGTATCGTTCAGGGCGGTTCGAGCCGTGCGATTACAGGTCGCTATTTCGTTCCCGGTTATCCTTGCGCCTCCGTTACCCTCGACCCGAGCACTCCAGGTACCGCACCTGGCGATTTCCGTTGCTGGGACTTTGCACGTGATGCCTTCAATTACCAAGCCGTGGGCAACCTCGAGCTGACCCCGCAGGAACGTACCGGCTTGTTCATCAGCGGTAACTATGACATCACCGACAACGTCACCGGTTATATCGATGCCTTCGTCAATAACACACGTTCCGCTTCGCAAATTGCGCCATTGCCTTTCGACGGTTTGTCCGATGGCATCTCGCTGTCGCAATTCAACCAATACAACGTATTCGGTGTCCAAGTTGACGATATCCGTCTGCGTTTGAGTCGTCTGGGCAATCGTCGTTATGAATACACCACTGATGTCAGTCAGGTAAATGCCGGCCTTCGCGGTGCGTTTGCCGATACCACCTGGAGCTGGGACTACAACGTCAGCTGGGGCAAAATCGATCAAGCCAATGACAATCAGGGCTACATCGATTACGCCGCACTTGCCTTGGGCCTGGGTCCATCCTCGGGTGGCGTCTGCTACACCGATGGCACTTTCACCACGCCAATTCCCGGCTGCACACCAATCGACTTCGTCGGCAACTTTGATCCAAGCACACCCGCTGGCCAAGCCCAGTTGACGGCTCTGCAAGCCATTACCTTGAATGTGCTGCATACCACCAAAACCACCTTCCGTGGTTTCCAGGCCAACTTCAACGGCGACCTGTTTGACCTCAGCGCAGGTACCGTTAAAGCTGCCGTGGGTGTTGAATACCGCAAAAACTCGCTGGTATTCGATCCTTATGATGGTGCGATCATCGACCCAGGTGCCGGCTATACCTGCGGTATTTCTTCCGAACTTTGCACCGCACCAACCGCTGGCGACGTGACTGTGAAGGAAGTGTACGGCGAAGCATTCGTACCGGTAACGGCCAATTTCAACCTCTCCCTGGGTACCCGCTGGTCGAGCTACTCGTCCTTCGGTAACACCGTCAACAGCAAGATTGGCATGGAATGGCGTCCTTCCGATCAACTGCTCGTTCGCGGTACCTATGCCCAGGTTTTCCGCGCACCGCTGATCACCGACTTGTTCGGTGGCGAAACGGCCGCTTCGGATGGCTTTACCGATCCGTGTAACGGTCAAACTGCTGCCGGTAACCCTGCTTGCGTCAACGTTGTCACGGATGGCAGCTTTGGCCAAACCGATACACAGCTGAATGCGATCAAAGGCGGCACCAGCAGCTTGAAGCCGGAAGAAGGCGAAACCATCACATTGGGTTTTGTCTATGAGCCTTCATGGCTTGATGGCTTCTCGACCACCGTCGATTTCTGGCGCGTGAATCTGGATAACGCCATCGGCACCATCGGTACGCAAAACATCCTCAACGTTTGCTACAACACTTTCGTCAACAGCGGTACCGTTTCCCCGCTCTGCTCCCTGTTCTCGCGTCGTCCGAGCGGTGAAATCGAAATCCTGTTCGACAAGCGTGCAAACGTCGGCCAGGTGGAAACCAGCGGCGTCGATATCGGCTTGCGTTACAAGTGGGATACCGATTTCGGCATGTTCAAGTTCAATCTGGACTCGACCTATACCGACAAATATAACGTTGACGTGATCTATGCCGGTCAAGTTGTGCAAAGCCAGGAAAACGCCGGCACCTTCCTGTCCTCGGCCAACGGCGGTAACGGTAACTACAGCAAATGGCGCGCACTCGGCAACATCAGCTGGAGCAAAGGCATCTGGGATGTTTCCTGGAATATGCGTTATACCGACGGCTTCACGGTCGGTAACGAAGATCCAAACAGCGGCGTCATCTGCGCCAACCGTTTCGGCTTCGGTGGTTTCGACAATGCTGCTGATCGCGGTTATGCCTGCCAGTTGAATATCGGCGCAACCACCTATCACAACATCCAGGCCGGCGTGAAACTTTGGGATAGCCTCAAAATCCGCGTTGGTGTCGATAACGTGAATGACAAACAGCCACCTATCCTCTATCAAAACAACTCGCTCAACGGCAACACCGACGAGCGCACCTTTGATACGGTCGGTCGCTACTACTGGACCAGTCTGACCTACACGTTCTAATCAGACCGTTCCATTGGCAACACCAGAACCGCAGCCTTCGGGCTGCGGTTTTTTTATGCCTGGAAAATAAATTTTTAATGCTGCCAGCATTTGATTTCATCGATTAGGGATTTCCCTACAAGGATTACCCAGCATTCCTGACAAATTGCCTTCAATAAAATTGCAATCCTGTTATTGATCGTGGCAATCTCGATTATTAATACTGGGCCTTGCTAACGTATCGCTCATCAGTGCAATTGTTCTTCTCAGGGGTTTCCATGTTCAAGCGTGTATTTTGGCTGTCAATTTTCTTGGCAGTGTCGGCATTTGCCGGTCAAGTCGTCATCAAGTCAGGGGTTTTGGCACGCGAAGACATCGCGGTAGTCGGCGAAAGCACCTGGGACAAACTGGCAAACGCGGCCTCGCAAACTTCGCAGGAAATCTGGAATTCCGCCAAGTCGATGGCCAAATCGGCCAGTTTTCTGCTGCCGGATGCCGTCATCCAGTCGCTCAGCGGTGAATTGCCGACGCATGACGCCACCGTGGGTAGTACGCCCGGTGAAGCCGGCGTTTCCGGTGGTTCGTCCAGTTACAGCATTCCGATTGCCTTACCACCTGGCCGCAAAGGCATGCAGCCGAATATCTCGCTGAACTACAGTAGCAAGAGCGGCAATGGCATTGCCGGCATGGGTTGGAATGTGTCGGGTCTGTCGTCCATTCATCGTTGCCCGATGACGCTGGAGCAAGACGGCCAGGCACGTGCAGTCGACTATTCGATGAATGATCGACTCTGTTTTGACGGCCAGCGCTTGGTCGCTACCAGCGGCACCTATGGCGCGATCAACACGACCTATGCCACGGAAATCGATTCCTTCGCCCGCATCACGCAACTCGGCGGCGATTTGAATGCGGTCAATTCCTACTTCAAGGTGGAATATAAATCCGGCGAAATTGCCTATTTCGGTGGTACCTCGACCACGGCCAACAATGCCCGCGTTATCGCCAGCGGCGTGACCAAGCCCCTGAACTGGTTGATCGCCCGCAGCGAAGACCGTCTTGGCAATAATATCGTGTACACCTATACCAATTTCGGTAGTGGCGAATTTCAACCGGCAGCAATTTTTTATACCGGCTTCAATACCACGCAAGGTGATCGCAAAGTTGAGTTCGTCTATGAAGCACGCCCGACCACCAACGGTGCCAATGATCAAAGCTCGTCTTATTTGGCCGGCGGCTTAACCCGTCAAACCCAGCGACTCACCACGATTAAAACCTGGGTTGGTACCGAAGCCGTTCGCGAATATCGCCTGAACTATGGCGGTATCGTCAGCGCCACCAGCGGTCGCAGCCTGCTGCGCTCGGTGCAGGAATGCGCCATTCTCAGTGCTGCGGCGACTTGCCGCCGTCCGATCACGTTTGCCTGGCAGGAAGGCGAAACCAAATACAAGATTCGCAGCTATCCAAGTTTGGCAGCGCTCGGCGTCAAAAAGCTGGACCCGGTGGGTGATCTCGATGGCGATGGCACGCGAGATTTTGCCGGTGCCCTCTACGATACCAATGGCGTTTTTGTCAGCAATAAATTGATTTCATTCGGTTCGAATCGCGCCATTAGCTGGGTGCTGGATTCACCCTACAGTTTCCGTTCGGCCAGTGACAATCAAAGTGTCGATTTTGATATGGACGGCAAGTCCGATTTGGTGACGGTAGTCAATGGTCAGGTCGTCGTGAATTTTTGGCGCGGTCCTGCCAATGCCACGACATTTGCAACGGCATTCACCACGACTTGGAATACCGGTGTTCCAACGCTGAATGCGAAGTACTTCATTCAGGATCTGGATGCGGATGGTCGCAGCGATATTGTGGTTAGCGAAGCCGTGGCGTCGCCAACAACTTCCTGCTACGCCAAATTGGCGATCTACAAAAACAATGTGGGTGCCTTACCCGGCAATAGCGGCGGCTTCACAAAAATCGCCAACCCCTGTCTGAATGGCGTCCAGGGCCCGGGTGGCTTGTGGACGGGTGAGCTGATTGATCGCGTCAGCGATTTTGATGGCGATGCCTTGCCTGATATCTGGCTCAAAACAACGGCGAGCGACGGTAGTGGCAGCGGCCAATCGCGTATGTTATTTGGTCGCCGCAATCCAACGTATAGTTTGGTGACGACTAATTTCTCCGCCTTGTTTCCGAGTGGCGATCCGATTACCTCTACCGAAAGTGGGTTCTTCACTCCGCGTCAGTGGCTGGATGTGAACGGTGATGGTTTGGTCGATTTGGTGTACCCACAAACGACTTGGCGAATTCGCCTGAATACTGGCGGTAAATTCGGCAACAAGATTACCCTGACCAGCAATAAAGGTATCGAGTTTTCGGAAACCGATCTCGGCACCGGCGTCACCACTTATCGCTATCAAAACATTATCAGTCAGGCCGATAGCGATAATGATGGTCGCGAAGAAATCCTGATTCCGCGTCGCTTCGCCGCACGCGTTTGTATTACGCATTATCCCGAGCCAGGCGATCCAGGTAACGAACCTCAAATTGTCGCACCAGGCGGTGGTGGAACCTCGGCTGCCAGAGCCGGAGCTACCGCAAATATGTCCGCTTCCGGTGGACTGAAATACGAAACCTGGATTGCCTGTCCCGAAGATCCCTTGACGGGACAACTGGGTAGCCTTGCCGGTGTGGCACTGGTCAGCGCAACACCCAATCAAAGTTTCGACACCAATAATGACGGCACCGTGACCACGGCCGATACCAATGATTTGGGCGGTGCCTCGGGCGACATTTACGGCATGTACACGTTCAAATTCCCGCTCGATCAATCGCGTTATTACATGAACGCCTTGAAGTTTGTCGAAACGGCGCCGGGTCAGTTCAGTGTGGTCGAAACTCCCACCGGGCTGATTGGTGCAGCCGAACCGGTCGATGTGTATGGCGATGGTTTCGAAGATGCGCAGTTACTTTTCAGTTGTGATTATTCTGATCGTTCGCAATGCATGCTGATGGTGGGCGACGGCGCCTTGGCGACATCCTTCCCGGGCAATTGGGATACGAACATGCCGGTGAAAAACGGCAGCGAAAATCTCATCAGCGAAAACATCGGGCCAAATGCCCAGAAAAATAACGACACACTCACACCCAAAACCTCCGATACGCTGGCCGCCGTCACCGACGGTATCGGCAACACCACCTCATGGACTTATTATCCGCTGAGTACGCAGGCCGAACGTCAGCCCGGCGACACGCCGCTGTATTCCGTGCCCACCGATCCGGCACAACGCTACGTCGATGATCGCCATGTCTATTTCACTTCGTCGATGCAAGTGGTCTCGCAGATGACGCAAAGCAATGGCTTGGGCGATAACGTCAACACGACGCGTTATTCCTATTCCGAAGCCATGTACAACACCCAGGGTCGTGGCTTCCAGGGCTTCCGCAAAATCATCGAAGAAGATATGACTGGCGGTCTGCGAACCACGACCACGTTCAGTCAAAAATATCCGCTGACCAGCATGGTCGAAAAAGTGATCGTCAATCCGATCAGTCGTCCTGGCGAAACCAGCCCGATCAGTCAAACGACGACTGCCTGGCGCTGCAATCGCCTGAATCTCAATGACACCGCTGCCTGCAATATCACGCCCGGCACCAATCCGGTGCGTTTCGTCTTCCAGGCCGCCACCGAGAATGTCAGTTTTGATTTGAACACAGCCATGGCCGGTCTGCCCGATAAAATCACCGGCTACAACGCCGATTATTTTGCCGACACCACCGCCTGCGATGGCGGCACCATCTCCACCGTGTCGGGCTATGATGCCTATGGCAACCTCACTGCGAAAACGCATTTCGTGTCGGATTTTGGCGACGGTACCGCAGGCTATAAAAACTATATTGCCTTGGCCTGCAATCGCACCCGCAATACTTTTGCCACCGCCGACACCACCAACTGGTGGCTGGACAAGCTGACCAATTCCGAAACCCGAAATGAAATCCTGCACGGCGCCGATCAGCCCTTGCCGAGCGGCGCCAGCAATCCGGTTTACATCACCAATACCGCCTATACCTGGAACACCAATCGCACGCTGGCCAGCGAGACCTTCCAGAACGGTATCGCCAATCAGCAAAAGCTGACGGCCTATACCTATCCGGTCAGCAATAACTTCGGCTTGCCGCTCAGTGTCACGGTCACCGCGTCCGGCGATCAGAATGCCGGTGGTCGCACCACCAGCACGACCTACAGCACCGACGGTTATTTCCCGCTATCGGTGACCAATGCGCTTGGCCATACCGCCACGACCGTGGTGCGCTTGCGTGATGGCTTGCCGATCAGCGTCTCCGATCCCAACGGCTTGCGTGTGATCACTACCTATGATGCCTTTAGTCAGGCGGTCCTGGTCAAGGCACGCGGTGCCTTGGACTCGCAGTATCTTGCCCCCGACAAACAAGTCGCAGCGACCTGGTGCACGGTGACCAATGGCAACAACAGTTGCGGATTAAGTGATGCCGCCTATCAACTCACCAGCGTGCAAGACGGCAGCCCGACCAGTGTCAGTACCCATGACAAACTGGGTCGTGTGTTGCGCACGCAAAGCAAATTGTTGGATGGCACGCTGAGTTACTCCGACACGCAATACAACAACAAGGGTCAAACCACGCGTCAGTCCCTTCCTTATCGCAGTGGTGATACGCCTTTGTGGAGCACGTTCACGAGCTACGATAGTCTGGGTCGTTTGACCGGCAAGACCACGCCGCAGCAACATCCAACGCGCGGCGATATGGTCACCACGTACACCTATACCGGTCGCAGTACCGCGATTCATGTCTGCGGTGATCTCGATCCGAACAATACCGGATGTCTGGATCTGTCACGCACCACCGACAGCACGGGCCGCTATGTCGAAACCACCGATGCTATAGGCGGCGTCACCAAATTCTGGTTCGATGCCAATGGTCAGGCGGCGGTATTGCAAGACGTCAAAGGCAGCCAGATCAAGGCGACCTATAACGCCATCGGCCAACGCGCCAGCGTGAACGATCCGAATCAGGGCGTGAGTAATTTCACCTACAACGCCTTGGGTGAAGTGCTGACGCAAACCGATGCGCGTGCGATCACCAGCACCACCACCTACGACAAGCTCGGTCGCAAGAACCAGTTCAGCGTGACCGCCGATGAAAATGGCGATGGTGTGAACGATGCCATTGTCGATACCTGGACCTATGACCCCAGCGGTGCCAAGGGACAACTATCCCAAAGCAAACGCATGATCAACGGCGTGGTGGAACGTCAGGAAAACAGTACGTTTGACGCCCTGATTCGTCCAAGCACTATGGTCGCGGTACAGAACACCGGTGGCGGTACCACGCGCACCTATAGCAGCGAGTTCCAGTACGACACCTACTACGGTCGCGTGCTGGCCCAGTTCTTCCCGAATGGCGAAGGCGAGCAATTCATCTTCAACCAATACGGTTACGAAACCGAACAACGTAATGCGGTCAACGCCTCGGTGTATCGCCAGATCGTCACGGTCGATTCTGCTGGTCGTCCGACCCGCGAGCTGAAAGGTTTCAACCTCAGTACCGATACCGCCTATTGGCCAAACGGACAAACCAAATCGATCACCCATCAAAAAGACGGCGTGACGATTCGGAAAATCAACTACGCCTACGACGTGTTCGGCAATGTCGCGACACAGGAACTCAACAACGGAATGGCCGGCAACACGCTGGAAAGTTTTAGCTACGACAAATTGCATCGTCTGACGCAAAGCGAACGTACCGGTGCAGTAAGCAAGACCGTGACCTACGGTTATGACGCGGCAGGCAACTTCAACTTCAAATCCGACTTTAGTCTGAATACCGGAACACCTTACAACCTGAGCACTGGTGGTTTGGGTGGTGGCGGTGCCAATGCGGTGAAAGCGGTCACCTTGATAGGTGGAACGGTACGTAAATACGGGTATGACGCCAGTGGCAATATGACGGCCGATGATGCCGGTTTTACCGCCAAATACGATCACGCGAATCTGGCCACCAAGCTCCAACGCGGTTCCGTGATTAACTACTTCATCTACGACGCCAACAATGCCAAGGCACGCCAAACCGGCACCGATGGCAGCAAGGTGTATCTCGGCGGGTATGAAGACTGGATTACCGCCGGACAAACCAAAGTGTCGCTGGGCAATTACGCCCAGGTCACCAATGGCACCGGTGGTCGAGTACTGAACTACTTCCTGACGGATCGTTTGGGAAGTGTCGATGCAGTGACTGACGGGAATGGCAATCTGGTCGAAACACGGGGCTACGATGCGTTTGGTGCACCGCGGACGGGCACTTGGGGTGATGCAACACAACTGGCGAGCACCGCGATTACGCCGAAGGGCTTTACGTCACACGAACATCTGAACAGCGTGCAGTTGATTCATATGAATGGGCGGATGTATGACTATCAGTTGGGTCGGTTCCTGGGTGTGGATCCATTTATTCAGGCGCCGACGAATAGTCAGAGCATGAATCCGTATAGCTACATCATGAATAATCCGTTGAGTGGGACGGATCCGACTGGGTATTTGGCGGCAACGATTGAAGATGGAGGAGTTTCATCTGCGTGCTTTATCGACCCTGCTCGATGTGGCGGCAATTCAGGCAGCAGCAACATACAAAAACTGGGGTATAAGAAGGGTGATAACGGCTCGGAAAGCGGAAAGCAAGATTCGAAAAATAAGTCGCCAGGCATTTTGAGTTCATTGAAGAAGGCGATCAGTTCGGCACTAGTTCCTAATGCGGCTGATCTTGAGGATAGGGGTAAACCAGGAACACTTCTTGATGATGCTAGAGGTCTTGGAACTGCAGTACTTAATCAAGGTATCTCTCTAGTAAACTCCTCAGCGCATGCTCCAGGCCTGATCGGTATTGCAGCCTATTTGATAGATGCTGATCCAAACCTCATAGATAAAGTGTATGTTCCTGACAAAAGTTTAGCTGGTGCTGTGGTTGGTGATATAGCATTTGGTACGGCGACTGCACTTGTGCCAGCAAAATATGCTGGTGGGGCAGGTAAACTTGCCCCGCTAGAAGAAGCCTCAGTTAACGCGGTCAAGCCATCGGCATTGCAAGCTGCCGAAGTGAGGGCGCCAACGAAAGCAGGTCCGGCTTTGCCCGATTCAGCATGGCACAAAGATGCTCCGCATCAGGCGGAACCAGGAACTGGACCAGTAGTACATGAAAAATATAATCCAAGAACCAATAAGCTGGAAAAATCTAAAGTTGAGTATGATCAATATGGTAGACAGGTAAGACGAGTTGACAATACGAGCCATGGTTACAGCGATCACACAAGTCCACATCTGCACACTTATGAATACGGTCCCGGATATGGGCCCAAAGGAAAAGAAACGAGGACGAATTTATGATAGATATGAATGAATTGAATGATTTAATTTTACTCAATAGCTGTGTTCTTAAATTCGCAATCGAAATTGAAGAGCATACATTGAAATATAATCTAACGTTAACTTTGGCAATGTCAGAAGTCGCTAACGTTAAAAAAATCACGCTATATTTTAGAGATATAAGTAATTTAAGCGTTTCGGAATTCGGCGGTGGACTAACCCAATTCATGCATTTAGAAGTATTTCCTCAGAATTCTGGCTTTGATAGAGCCAAATACTTATTGAAAGACTCAGAGGATAATAGGGTTTCTTTTTATTTCTCTACAGTAGACCAAATTGAGTAACTGCATAATCCCGGACACCCACCTTGCAAAACGCACTATCGGGCTAATCCTCGATAGTACTGAAAACATCGGTTTATTTGTCTGGATATCGGTTTGATTTTTCCCTCGCCCCCACTTCTTCCTCCCGTTGCCGGGTAGTGTAGGCGCGCTATGATCAAGCTTTCTGAATTAAAAAAAGGTGTCAGGTTCATTTAATTTAGCCCTTCAGGTTTTCCCTACAAACAAAAGCTGGGTTTCCTGATTAAACACCTCAAACAAAATCTTGATCCTGTTGCTTTATAGCAACAGGATTTTTTATGGCTCGGCT
>Ga0209174_10002592_pt1 | contig 11841 bp, 12 predicted proteins | sample JI91814BDNA_FD_187505 | JGI IMG/M metagenome (GOLD analysis project Ga0209174, IMG submission 187505) | Wastewater effluent complex algal communities from Wisconsin, to seasonally profile nutrient transformation and Carbon sequestration -... | ecosystem: Engineered > WWTP > Effluent > Algae...
AGATGAGTCCGTATGATTTAACAAGAGGAAGAATAATTTACCGTTATAAATAACATTGTTATGAAAGTAAAACCATCAATAAAAAAACGCAGCGTCGATTGTAAGATCGTGAGAAGAAAGGGTAGGCTGTATGTGATAAACAAAAAGAACCCTAAATTCAAACAACGTCAAGGTTAACATTTAAAATTTTTGAATTAATAATATGGCAAGGATTGCTGGTATTGATTTACCTAAAAACAAAAGAGGCGTAATAGGCCTTACCTACATCTACGGAATTAGTAATTCTACTTCCAAGAAAATTCTGGCTTCAGCAAACATTGATGAAAGCAAGAAGGTAAAAGATTGGAACGATGATGAAATTAATGCTATCCGCTCATTTATCAATAATGAGTTGAAAGTAGAAGGTGCATTACGTTCAGAACAACAGCTGGCTATCAAACGCCTGATGGATATTGGTTGCTACCGCGGTGTTCGTCACCGTAAAGGGTTACCTGTTCGTGGACAGCGCACTAAAACAAATTCAAGAACCCGTAAAGGTCGCAAGAAAACAGTTGCCAATAAGAAGAAGGCACCTAAAGGATAATAATTAAACAGTAAGTTTTACTACATCATTTATTTATAAAATGGCTAAAACAACAACAGCAAAAAAGACAGTTAAAAAGAGGATAGTAAAAGTTGAGGCTGAAGGCCAGGCTCACATACTTGCTTCTTTTAACAACCTGATTATCACTTTTACCAATATGACCGGTCAAACCATTTCATGGGCATCGGCAGGTAAAGCAGGATTCAGGGGATCAAAAAAGAATACTCCGTATGCAGCTCAGGTTGCAACATCAGATGCAGCTAAAGTTGCTTATGATGCAGGATTACGCAGAGTAGAGGTATTTGTAAAAGGACCAGGTTCTGGTCGTGAATCAGCGATACGTTCAATTGTATCATCAGGAATTGATGTAACAGTTATTCGTGACATTACCCCGCTGCCTCACAACGGATGTCGTCCTCCTAAAAAGCGTAGAGTATAAACTATTAAACTTTTAAATCTAACAGATCAATGGCAAGATATACTGGGCCTACAACAAAAAAATCAAGATCATTTGGCGAATCCATTTTCGGGTACGACAAATCATTTGATAAGCGTAAATACGCACCGGGCCAACACGGTCAATCCCGTAAAAAGAAAAGCTTGAGCGAATATGGTGTTCAGCTTAAAGAAAAGCAAAAAGCAAAATACACTTATGGTGTATTAGAACGTCAGTTCCGCAAAACTTTTGAAGCAGCAACCCGTCGTCACGGTGTTACCGGTGAAGCATTATTGCAATTACTGGAAGCACGTTTAGACAACACAGTTTACCGTTTAGGTATTGCTCCAACACGTCGCGGTGCTCGTCAGTTAGTTAATCACAAACATATTGAAGTGAATGGCGCTGTTTGCAGCACACCATCAGCTTCTTTACGTCCCGGTGATGTAATTACCATTCGCGAAAAATCGAAAGATATTGAGTGGTTAAAAGAAGCGGCTTCTACAGCATCAAGAAAATTTTCTTGGTTAGAGTGGAATCCAACTCAAATGAAAGGCGTTTTTGTAAGCTACCCTGAACGTGATCAGATACCTGAAACGATCAAAGAACAGCTTATCGTCGAACTTTATTCTAAATAAAATATTTAAAAAACACCAATTAATATGGCATTACTTTCATTTCAGCGTCCTGATAAAATTACACTACAAAAAGCAACGGATTTTGAAGGTACTTTCGAGTTCAAACCTTTGGAACCAGGCTTTGGTGTTACTATCGGAAACGCGTTACGCAGAGTATTATTAAGTTCACTGGAAGGTTTTGCAATCTCATCAGTAAAAATAAGCGGCGTTGATCATGAGTTTTCTACAATCACCGGCGTTATGGAAGATATTACTGAGATTGTCCTCAACCTGAAACAGGTTCGCCTGAAAAAAGAATTAGGTGGTGATGAAAATGCAGTAGAAAAAATCTTCATTTCTTTAAAAGATAAAGAAGAATTCAGAGCCGGTGATATCGAGAAACATACAAACAGTTTCCGTGTAACTAATCCTGATTTACTTATTTGCAGAATGGAACCTTTCGTTAAATTGGATATTGAATTAACTATCCAAAAAGGAAGAGGATATTTACCTGCAGAAGAAAATAAAAACATTGATAAAACAATCGGAGTTATTCCAATTGATGCTATTTATACGCCAATTAAAAACGTAAAATACACGATTGAAAACACCCGTGTTGAACAAAAAACTGACTACGAAAAATTAGTAGTTGAAATTAAAACTGATGGAACTATTCATCCGGAAGATGCCATTAAAGAAGCTGCAAGAATTTTAATTCAGCACTTAATGTTGGTTACCGATGAAAACATTACATTCCATACCAGTGGTGAAAAAGAAGTTAATGTTGTTGATGAGCATACTTTACATATCCGTAAATTGTTAAAAACACCGCTTGAAGATTTAGATCTTTCGGTTCGTGCTTATAACTGTTTGAAAGCTGCTAAAATCAACTCATTGTCTGAATTAGTAAAATATGACACTAATGAATTGTTGAAATTCCGCAACTTCGGTAAAAAGTCGTTGGTAGAAATTGAAGCAATGGTATTAGACAAAGGTTTACAATTCGGAATGGACCTTGCTAAATATAAATTAGAGGAAGATTAATCAAGATGTTGTGAAACATCGATAAAAAAATTGAATAATGAGACACGGAAATAAAATCAACCACCTCGGAAGAAAGTACGCACACAGAAAAGCCATGTTAGGCAATATGGGTGTGTCGCTCATCATGCATAAACGCATAAAAACTACTTTGGCTAAAGCTAAAGAACTAAGAGTGTATATAGAGCCGATTATCAATCGCGCTAAAGAAGACAATACACATAACCGTCGTGAGGTGTTTTCACACCTTCAGGATAAAGAGGCTGTAAACGAGCTTTTTACTGAAATTGCAGGCAAAATTGCAGGACGTAATGGTGGTTATACCCGCATTTTAAAAATTGCTGAAACTCGTGTTGGCGATAGCGCTGAAACTGCTTATATTGAGTTAGTTGACTACAACGAAAACATGTTGAAAACAGCTAAAACTGCAACTAAAAAACGCAGTCGCCGCGGAACCGGTAAAACTGATAAAAAAGCAGTTGAAGCGGAAACTAAAACAGAAACAAAAGCTGAAGAAACTGCAGAAGACAAAGCAGCAGAATAAAGCTTGTATTAATATTACTCAAACGGGGGTGAGGATTTTCTTCATCCCCGTTTTTTATTGTAGTAAAACGGCTTCGGATTTGGTTTGATTTTCGCAAATTACATTTACAATATACATTCCGGCAGGTACATTGTCTACTAGTATTCTATTGTTACCGTTGCTTAATTCTTGTTCCAATATTTGACGGCCATTTAAATCATAAATTGTCGCAGAGGCATTTTTGAAATTTGCGCTGTTTAAATTAATGTGCACTGTATTTGCATTGGCGAAAATATCACAATTGAGTGTCGGTGATATTTGATTTATAGCCACCGGAATAAAGGTTGAAATAGCAGTTTCGGCAACTGTTTCTAAAGCATAATCTCTTACCGTAAACGACCTGTTATTTGTTGCAACATCTAATCGCAGCCAACCATAGTAGGTGCTATCGTTTGCATGTAATTGTAGGCCGAGATATTTTTTTGTTTCTCCAAACACCCAATCGCCAACATTAATTAGCGGGTAATAAAAATAGGATTGAATTATAGCATAAAACTGATAAGCCATAGTTTGGATTGATTTATCAGAAAAATTGCCGGTAGCCGGTCCAATTGAAATACCTTCTTCAATTACATAAGGATAAATATACGCACCATAACTTCCAGTAAAGGCTGCAATGGCGTTATCATTTTGTGGCAATGCGAATATTGCATTTAATTGATAAAAATTAATACCGCCATAATAGGGGAAGTTGGCAAAATTTGTAGTTGAGAATAAAAAATTAAAATCTGTAATACCATCATCATTGATATCCAGAAGGAACATTTGCCCTGTATTATTTATAACAATATCAGGCTCTATATCGGTATAAATTACTTCCGCAATAGCATTTTTTTGGTGTAAAAAAACCGCAGCAAGTGCCGCATACTTTGTTATATTTAATTTATTAGACAGCATTGGAAATTAAATATACAAAAAAACCTCCGGGGTTCCGGAGGTTTTAACTATTGATTTGGTTAATATTAGTTTTGGATATTAACTGTTTTATTATAAACAGCATCTTCAACTGTAACAACTTGAACAGTGTAATTACCTGTTGCGGCTTGGTCTAAATTAATTTGCATTCCGCTGAGGTTCAATTCGTTTTGGAAAACGACTTGTCCTGCCATATTATAAACTTTTACAGTTGCACCGTTAGTTTGTAAGTCCTTTACTACCAAGTTGATAGTTGAACCGAAACTATAAGCAGTTAACTGGTTATTTTGAATTACAGAGTGAACACCTACAGTTGCACCAGTTTCAATTGGTGTATCTTGTGATTGTTTAAGTGCATAATCGTGAATGGTAAATTCATGAGAATTATCATCAACTGAAAGTCGCGCCCAGCCATAATAGTCAGCACCACCATCTTCTAATCTAAGCGCTAAAAACTTTTCGGTTTTTCCTTCCCAATTTCCTAAAGGTTGGGTAAAAAATGCCAATGTCCCTCCAGAGCTATAAAGATCTTGAATCCCTAAATAAAGTGCTAATACTTGTGTGCCATATGTTGCATTGGTGTTAAAATTCATATCTGAATCAACACTAACACCTTCATTGAGCGCATATGGCCAGTAATTGGTTGTTGAACCACCTATAGCACCGTTGTATGAATAAACTACAGCTGCTTTAATAACGCCACCCCAAGTATTTCCTAAGGTACCAGTGCTTGTGAAAATCCCTGCAGCACTAAAATCAACAACTTTTATTGCAAAGTCAACGTCTCCATCAAGGTTTAAATCCAATTCATAAAACTCACCATTTTCTGAGTAGGTTTCATCAGGGTTTACATCAGTGTACAATACTTGCCCATATGCGCTAGAGCTTAATGCGATAAAAGCGCCGGCCATAGTTGAATAAGAGGCGAGTTTGCTAGATTTGAATTTGTTTGTAGGTGTAATTTTCATTTTTATAGATTAAAGGTTAACTAATTATAGAGCGAATGTAGTAATAATTTTTGCAAATAGAAATAATTAAATGTTATTTTTTACATAAAAAAAAAGTTTTTGAAAATCGGGGGCTAAAATGATATTATATTTAAAAATTAATTCTGAATGTATAATTTTTTAGTGAATATAGTGTTTTCAGCGCCAGTTAATTGAACAGTATATAAGTCTGTAGTAACATTGTTAAGGTTGATTGATATGTTATTGCCTGATACAGATGTAGTATACACTATACGACCATCGATATTGAATACATTAACGGTGTTTACACCAGCATTTACATTTTTAACAATAATATTGATTGTGCTTTCGTAGCTATAAGCTGCAACTTGGTTTTTGTTTAAAGCAATGATACTAATGGTATTACCTGTAGTTGTACCAGCTTTAATACCAGCTTCAGCTACATCTTCGTAAGCATAATTTTTAACAGTAACAGTTATTGGAGCAAGAGTTACGTCTAAACGAGCCCAACCATAGTGAAGTTTATTATCGATATCGAACATAATATTTATGTATTTATCGCCTGTATCATTAAACTGGCCATAAGTACTGCCAGAATAAATAGATGCTAATCAAACACGGTTGTAAGTGTTAGACATAAAAGGAGAGGCAGAGTCGATAATTTCGCCAGCATTTAATGCACTTGCGTAAGGTAAAACGGCACCTGTGTAACCTACTACCATGTTAGAAGGGTTATTGTAACCTGAAGAACTTAAAGCTCCAATTGCTGATGCAAAGGTCCAAGCGCCACCTGTAGTAGCAATACCTTGCATTAAGAAATCAGGATAACCATTGTCATCAAGGTCTAATCCGTAACCTTCACCTAATGTGTAAGTAACGTCATCAATGTCGTTATAAACAACAAGAGCGTTTGCGTCTGTGCCAATTGCAACGAATGCACCGGCCATAGCTGAATAAGCTGTTAACTTTCCAGCTTTGTTTGATTTGTAGAGTTTTTTCATATCTGCAGATTGTTTTAAAAAATCCAGTGCGAATGTAACATTTTTTTTTGGATACAGCACTCTACAAGACAAAATTATGACGAAAAAAGCCGGGATTGTGGTCCCGGCTTTGATGAGTTTATTTGGTCAAATTGACTTGCTTTTTGATACTTAGTTCACCCTCAGTGACATACACTACATAGTTGCCCGATGGCAAATCATTACAATCTAGTGTTGTAGAACCTGCAACACCGTTGAAATTTTTAACCATTTTACCGGTTAAATCGAAGATGTTAACGGTTGTTTCTGTTTTTACCTGTTCAGGAAACGCAACGAATACATTCGTTCCATTGCTGTAGATTTCCGTTGCAGAAAGCGGATTTTCTTCAATAGCTGTTGCGGTTTGGCCTGTGAAAATGGCTTTATTGGCTTCATTTTCATATGCATAATCGTGTATAGTAATAAGGGTAGATTCTTCATTTACTGATACGCGCATCCAACCATAATAATGGTCTTTGTCGATATTAATGCGGAAGCCCATGTAACCCATGTTTATACCTGACCAATTACCAGCTTGATAATCGTAATATGGGAATCCGGATAATGACACCATTAAACTAACACCAAGTGTTCCGCCACCTTCTGCAAATGGGTCGCCGCTATTGATACCTTCGCCTGCAGGTAAAACAGGGGTATAAACAGCGCTATAACTAGAATAGGTAACTAAACTTCCGAATAGTTCGTTGCCATTTTGAGCTGAAACTGCTGCTAGTTTGAAGTCGTAGGTAAAGTTGATACCATAATACGTTCCAACGCCGGTAAATGAATACACGAAGAAACCGAAGTCGTCGTTACCATCGCTGTTGATATCAATACTAATTTCTCCTCCTTCTCCACCCACCATTAAATCCGGGTCAAGATCGGTATATACAACTGTTGCCTGTAAATTATTAATCGTTAAAAATGCAGCTGCACTTGTGGCATAGTGCAATAATTTTTTGTTTGAGTGCGTATTACTTTTCATACTGTTAATTTTTATAAACGAAGATACTGGTTGTTGATTGTTTGATTTATTAAAACTTGTTAATGTTTATCAGTACTTCAATATCGAAATTTTATTTGTTAGATTTTTCGCGGTGCAGACTTTTGTCTACTACGGCAACCATGTCGTCAATGTTCAAAGTTTTACCAAGGAAATCGTTTACTTTTTGAAGTTCCTCCTTAGGACTATTAACCAAGTTGCGATGTGAGACAAAAATTATTTCCATATTGGATTGAGCCGGCACCCAACGATGAACGCGTTCAAGATTTTGTTTAAATACATTCAATACTCTGATATTTAAAGCATCTTCTTTAGCCTTGCCGTCGCGCACTAACATTTTATGTTGACTTTGTATTACTTCATCTAAATCGCGTTCCATGAAAATAATTTTGTAATTATAATTGGCCGGAAGTTCAAATAGTAACTGACTAATTATTTTCACACATTTACCCTGAGCATCTTTAACCCAGTTTTTATTTCTCGCAAGTGATTTAACTAATTCGTGTTCGTAATAACCTTTAGGATTATTTTCATCCGGTTTGCGGATGCCATCAGTAAAGATTTCAAGACCGCCCTTATCCATCATCTGCATCATCATACTGGTGCCTGATCTAGGTAAGCCTGATACAATTACGATATCACCTTTAATGTAATCCTGAATTTTTGCTTTGTGATCCATCGCAATCTCAGGTTTTTTGAGGTGTTCGCTATAAATTGTGCTCAGCATTTGGCGGGCTTTGTTAATACCCGGCGCCATTTTTAAACACACTTCAAATGCTTCTGCACTGCGTTCGTATTCACCTGAAAAATAAAGTGCTTCACCCAAGTGGTAATGTGCAAATGGAAAGAAGTAGGTAAGGCCAACTGCATTTAAGAAACAATCAATAGCCTCATCATAATTTTTGCGACGCAAGAATGTAACACCTAATCCGTGATGTGCAGATGCATTACCCGGGTCGTATTCTAATTCTTTAACAAAGGCTACTTCAGCTTTTTTCCATTTTTTTAATGCTAGATAACAACGACCAAGTTGCATATTAACGCGGCCAACATTCGGCATATCTTTTTCAATTTGCTCGAATAATTCCATTGCATCTTTAGGCCTGTTTTCAATTAATAATAAATTGCCTTCCATGATGCGCATACTAATTGATTCGCGACCATGTTGAACGTTTTTAAGTTTAGATAAAACGTCGCGTGTTTCGGCAACTTTATTGATGGATTGATATGCGTGTGCTAATCGCATTCCGTAACGAGTAGTAGTAGGATTTTCTTCAAACAACTTCGTCAGAATTTCAATCGCTTCATTATATTTTCTACCGTTCATATATGAACGGGCGAGGTAATAATTATTTTCGTTTACAGTACTCTTAATTGCTTTCTCGATATTTTCACTTGGACGTTCAATATATCCGAGTTCAATTAATTGTTCCATTGCTTCGGCTGCTGCATATGGATCTTCCTGTTTGTCTTTAGGGTGTTCACCAGAGTTACCTGGGATGTCGTCCCAACTATCGATTTTATCAGGAATAATTTGTTCTTCAAATGCATTAACCAAAACGTTGCCATCCATATCGGCTCCAATTGGAAGACCATACATGGTTAAAATGGTTGGTGTTACATCAAGAATTGAAGCGCCATAAATACGCTCATCTTTTTTAATGCCAGGTCCGTTTAATACAAAAATACCATAAGGGCTATGCTCTAAAGCAGGTGCAGCCGGTTCTTTAGGTAATTCTATCGGACGTAAGTGGTCAGGGTGGAAACCGTGATCGGAAATAAGCATTACAGTTACATCAGGACCAGCGAGTTGCAACAAACGTTCCAACATCATATCATGATATTTGTAACCACTGATTACCACATCTTTATACAAGTTATATATATCATCCGGTACCATTGGCATTTGTGGAGGATGGAACTTCATGAATCCGTGACAGAAGTGATCGATTGCATCATAATATACACCGAGGAAATCCCACTCTTCGTTTTCAAGTATATAAGTAGCTGCCGCATGGATTGTAGAGCAATCGGCAATAATTTTAGTAAGCATGCCCAAACGCTTGTCTTTCTCCTGGTCGATATTTTTAGCATCCGGAATAAAAGGCAAAATATGTGCAGCGGTTAATTCACCTGGATGAATTCGTAGTTTTTTATAGAATTCAGTTTTTTCAGCAGGGTGAACAGTGCCATCTAACATAGGCCAAGGCTCACCTAAAGGTTTTGAAGCGCGTTGGTATAAGTTAGAAACCATGGTGCCATTAATCGGTTCAGCGGGATGAGAAGGCCACCATCCAATAACGTGGCTTTTCATATCATGCTGATTGAAAATATTCCAGATTGCCTTTACTTTTCTGGAAGTGATATAAGCGGGACGAATACCTTTACCGGAAGGGTCTGGTTCGGTAAAGCCGATGATTCCATGTTTATAAGGACGCTTTCCAGTTGCAATTGATGTCCATAAAGTTGGTGAAAGTGGCGGATCTAACGTGGCGAAATTTCCCATAACGCCACCATTAACTAACTTTTCCAAAGTAGGCATATGTCCTGCATCCATTAGCGGGCTAATTACCTTCCAGTCGGCAGCATCCCACCCGATAAGGAGTACTTTTTTTGCTATTCTTTTACCCATGATGTTTTTGTGTCTTTATTAATACAGATGATTGTTGAGGTGTCCGCCGCGGCGGATGCTGATTAATCTTCAGTTTTAGTGTTTTCGTTTTGTGATTTGTTCGCTTCGCGAACTTTTTGGTATTGTCGGCGAACTTGACGCCATGCTATTAATCCTTTATAGCCCAGCGCTAATAAACCCAAAGAACCTTCTACCGGAACTTTAAAAGGCTGACCATCGGTTGTTGTGATGGTGATTTTTTTTCCTTGTTTCTTTTCCATTGATTTGAATTAGTAAAGAGTGCAAATTTAACAGATGACTTTCGGGATTACTAATTTGAACTGATGATTTTACTCAAAGATTAACTTTTGGTTAAACCATATCAATTAAGCTTTATAGCAGGTATTGCGCACTGGTTTTAGGTGCAGATTAACGAATGAGTGTAACGTTGCCTTGAATTTGTTGGCGAACACCTTCTTTTAATTCTACTTCTATCATATAAACATAAACGCCTTGACTGGCTTCAACGCCCTTGTAGTAGCCATTCCAGCCATCAGATTGAGTACTTGGGTCGAGGTTTTCAGTGCTAAACATCAATTCACCCCAACGGTCATATACCTGCATAGAAAGTATTGATTCTAGATCAGTTCCAAATGCAAATAAGTAGTCGTTAATATTGTCACCATTAGGTGTAAAGGTATTTGGGACAAAAATTTCAGTATCAAACACAGGCACTACAAATATTGATACATTGTCGAAAGCTACACATCCGTAATCATCCCATGAAGTAACGGTGTAAGTGTTTGAAAACAATGAATCGAATATAGGCGTTGCGCAATCCGTACAACTTAAACCTGCAGGTGGTTCCCATAAAAAAGTAGTGCCGCCAATAGCATAAATTAGCGTAGTTGTATATTCTTCAATATATTGATCTAATCCGGCATCTACAGTATTTTGAATAACTTCAATGGTAGCGGAAGCGGTGTTAATACAACCGTTAGCGTCGGTATAGGTGTAAGTTGTAACATAGGTTCCAGTTGTGTTTGTTATGCCTGGACTAAATTCATCACCAACAACACCAGAGCCACTAAATATCCCACCAGGAGGGTCGCCAATCAGCGTTACGGGTTCGGCTTCCAAACAAATAACATCAGGAGCTGTGAGCGTAGGTGTAGGCAATGGATTTATCGTAATTGTAAAAGTTTGAGTTTCAGGGCACCCCGGGCTGGTATATGAAATTGTATAAGGACCACCTGGTGTGCTGGCATTTAAGTCAATTCCACCAGTAGCGCCGTTTATTACAATTGCAGGATCGGCAGTGAAATTTCCACCAGGATTTAACACGTAATTTGGCAAGGTTTCACCCGTTGCACAAAACTCGGTGTTGCTATATGTAAATGTTGCATCGGTGAGTGGTAAAATTTCGATAATAATAGCACTGCTAGAACTGCAAGGACCTAAAGGCGTTGTATAGGTTATAGTGTAAGTACTTCCTGGTGTGCCTGTAGTTAAATCTATTAAACCGGTTAGTGCATTTACAGAAAGTGTTGCAGGGCTTACCGTGTAGGTTCCTCCCGGAGTTGCAACTGTAACAATCGCTGCTGTTCCGTAATTACAAAATGCTGTTCCATCATAAGAGAATGACGGGTCATCAAGGGGGTCAATGGTAATAGTTGCTGTTGATGAATTTGAGCAAGGGCCTACCGGAGTGGTATAGGTAATGGTGTAAACGGTTCCAATATCACCGGTTGCTAAATTCACCATACCGGTTGCAGGGTTTATACCCATAGTTGCCGGTGAAATTGTGAAAGTTCCACCCGGAGTTGTTACAAACAAAGGTGATGTTGTTCCTGTGGGGCAATAATGTGTATCACTATACCCAAAATCAGGGTCATCAAGTGGGTCAATGGTTAAAGTTGTTGTTCCAGTTGATGTACATGGTCCAGCCGGAGTATTATAGGTTATAGTATAAGTTGTGCCTATGGTGCCAGTGGTTAAATCAACTTCACCGGTAAGTGGGTCAACATCTAAGCTTGCCGGAGCAACAGAAAATGTTCCGCCAGGG
>Ga0209174_10002594_pt1 | contig 11837 bp, 8 predicted proteins | sample JI91814BDNA_FD_187505 | JGI IMG/M metagenome (GOLD analysis project Ga0209174, IMG submission 187505) | Wastewater effluent complex algal communities from Wisconsin, to seasonally profile nutrient transformation and Carbon sequestration -... | ecosystem: Engineered > WWTP > Effluent > Algae...
TGGATCTATATCGCGGTTGGGGACTTTGGTTTTTCCAAGGCTGTTGGTGCGGATGGAAAAGTGCTGAGCCGTCGAGGTGGAGGAATCGTTCGTATTCGCCCCGATGGGACGGATATGGAGATCTATGCTTGGGGGCTACGAAATATTCTCGATGTCTGCATCGATCCGCATCTGGATATGTTTACTCGTGATAACACCAATGATGGCGGCGGTTGGAATGTGCGCGTCAGCCATATCCTGCAAAGTGCCGAGTATGGTTATCCGTCGCGTTATATCAACTATCCTGAGGAAACGATGCCACCTCTGGCTGATTACGGCGGAGGCTCTGGCTGCGGTGGCATGTATGTCTATCAACCGCGTTGGCCTGCCGACTTCAATAATGCAGCCTACACTTGCGATTGGGGGACAAGCGAAGTCTACATTCATCGGCTCCAGAAGGACCAAGCGACCTTTAAGCCAAATCAACAATCGTTCCTTAAGATCTCGCGTCCAACCGATGTCGACATGGACACCAGCGGTCGCATGTTCGTCTCTAGTTGGCTGAATGGTGGCTTTAGTTTTAGTGACAAAAACGTCGGCTTCGTCGCGATGGTTACCCCCAAAGAATTTGTTCCCAAACCATTCCCCTTCTTGACCACCCAAACTCCGTCGCAGTTGCTGCAACTTCTTCGTGGCAGTGGGGCGGCCGGCACGTTTCATGTGTCGCGCGAGATCTTGAGACGCGATAAATCGGTAGAGCTATCCAACGGCCTGTTGGACATAGCGGGAAACAGTTCCGTTGATCTTGCGAATCGTGTCGCTGCGGTTTGCACGCTAAAGCAGCTCATCGGGAAAGAAGCGAACGCTTTGCTCTTGAATCTTGCTAAGAAAGATCCTGTAATCCGGCGCATTGTGCTGCGAACGTTGACGGATCGAGTAGGGGAAATTGATAAGGCGACAGTAGAGTTTGCTGTTGCGTCGCTTTCTGACGCTGATCCCACGATTGTTTCACAGGCTGTCATTTCTTTGCAGCGGTGTGCGCTCGCCAACGATCTGTTGACCAAAGAGGAACGCGATTCCATTTCGGCAACGCTTCTGTCGCTCCCCGCATGCAGTCTGGATTGGCAAGTGAAGTCGCATTCTGAATCACAACCCGATCGTGTCTTACCGCATTTGATCATGCAAGCCTTGGCCTCATTAGGCTCTGCGGAAAGCGTTGTCAAAGCCTTAGACACATCCGCTCGTAGAATGGCTTTGTTGTCCTTGCGACATATGCATCAAGAAGATGTTGTGGCTGCCGTGATTCAGCGGCTATATCGTCCTGCGGATAACGAACTCAAGTTGCAACTGCTCGATACATTGGCTCGCTTGTACTACCGCGAAGGTGATTACACTCGCGGCGATTGGTGGGGAACACGACCAGATACCACAGGGCCCTATTACGATCGACAAGCCTGGAAAGGGACCGAGAGAATTGAGAAGTTTCTTAAGGCGTCGTTGGATCAAGGCGAGTCAACCTCTCGTGAATCCCTGGTGAAGAGTGCGGAGAAATATAGATTGCCCTTCGCCAAAGACTCAGCTGGATCTACTCCGGTAGAACCGATGAAGCAAGAGCCGATTGTGATTGCTGAAATCGATCCCAAGGACGAAAGTCTGATCGGAAATATGAAGCTGGAGAAAGTGATTGAAGCGATGGGCCACTCACAGGGAACGGCTGAAAAAGGTCGAATGTTATTTCAATCACAAGCCTGCGTGGCATGTCATACATTTGCCGATGGACAAGCCCCTAAGGGCCCACATTTGGTAGATATTGGCAAACGATATTCTCGAAAAGAACTGATTGAATCGATCATCGTTCCCAGTGCCAAACTTGCCCAGGGATTTGACAGTTGGCAATTTCTAACTTCCGATGGTGAAGTGCTGACCGGCTTTGTGGTGACCGAAAGCGCCGACAAAGTGGTCATTCGAGACAGTCAAGGCATCATGCATGAATTGGCTCAAGGGGATATTGAAGAACGCAAGAAGCAAGAGAAGTCGATGATGCCCGAAGGATTGGTCGGGAATCTCAAATTAGACCAGTTGGCCGACTTGCTCGCGTACCTAGAGTCACTCCATTGAGCACCAGGATAGTCGCGTTGGTTATGGCAACAATTCACGCAAAGTGCAGTGTCTGGTGCGCAGTGTCTAGTGTCTAGTGTCTAGTGTCTAGTGTCTAGTGTCTAGTGTGTGAGGCTCGGGTTGTGAGCCGCACTAGCCTGCGGAACGCGAGGCAACAGCCCAAGCTACACTTGAAATAAAGATCCCTGTGATCGAGATCATAAGCAGCGCAAAACTGAAGATGGTCGCAACGAAAGTCAGGCCGCGTGCAATCACACCTTCCGGGAAAAAGTTCGTGTGCGCTTGTTGGGGTAACGCGAACATGACTCCCAGGGTGAGGAGCATTTGCCATGCGACGTCGATTCTTGACGTGAATATCGAGAGAATGGCCGTGATAAATAAGCAGTGGCCGAATACGTAAAGAGAGAATACCGTTGTCTCGCCCCAAGTGTATCGTTTCCCAAGAAATCGTTCGCCCCAATACACCATGAGTGAAAATGGTAAGCAGAAAAAGAGCAATGCGCAATACAGATATGCTTGTTGCACGGCGCTGAAGTAGGAGTCGACGATGATTTCGACCGCTTGCCCATGGAATGTTTCGTTGAGTTTGGCGACGACCTCTTGATCGGGATAATCATGAAACTGCTGGGCTAGACTTTCACGCATCGGGCTTGCGAAGAGCCAGAGCACGGCCATCTGTGCCGCTACACTCAAGAAGAAGTAGCCTAGCGGATTGGTATAGCTCTTTTGTTTTCCCAAAACGTATTCGCGCGCTACGGTTCCCGGTCGAATACATAGCTGTATGAAAGTGAAAAAGAAGCCACTTTCCAGGCTGGTGATGCGGGCAAATAGATCGCGCAATAACTCAAAGAAATTCAGACGATGAGCCAGTTGTTTCTGCCCGCAATTGGGGCAATAGTGTCCATCGACTTTAGTTTGACACTCAGGGCATTCCTCAGCCCGTCTCCATGAATCGATCCAGTTCAACCCAGAATTCTCCATTCGCGAACTACACCATGAACATTGCTTCGCACAATCCCATAGTGTAGTTGCGAATTCAAGAGCGTGTTTTTCTGAGTTGCCCATTTAGGGGCTTATTGCATCATTTTGGGCCCGCTTGCCGGACGTCTTCCGAGGTACCGTCAATGTACTTTTGGAAGTTATTGCGAAATAGTTCGGCTAGTTTCTGCGCCGTTTGGTCATAGGCTTGAGGGGCTTTCCATGTGTTTCGCGGTATCAAAATGCCAGGATCCACATTGGGGCATGAGGTGGGCACAGCGATTCCGAAAGTGGGATCGGTGACAGTCGGGGCATTTTTCAATGTCCCTTGATGTATGGCATCGATGATCGCACGTGTTATCTTCAGTTTCATCCTGGAACCGGTGCCGTAAGCTCCTCCGCTCCAACCCGTATTCACCAACCACACGTTGGCTTGATGTTTCTTTAGTTTCTCTGCCAACAACTCGGCATACTTGGCTGGCTTCCAGACCAAAAAAGGGCCGCCGAAACAGGGTGAAAAAGTGGCTTGCGGTTCGGTGATCCCCATTTCTGTTCCCGCCACCTTAGCCGTATAGCCGCTGATGAAATGATACATCGCTTGAGCTGGTGTGAGTTTGCTCACGGGAGGTAGCACACCAAAGGCATCGCAGGTAAGAAAGATCACATCGGTCGGATGACCTGCTCGACAAGGTATCTTCGCATTCCGAATGAACTCGATTGGATAAGCACCTCGCGTGTTTTGAGTGATCGAAGTATTGTGGAAGTCAACATGGTGTGTGTCGGGATCAAAGACAACGTTTTCAAGAACCGCTCCAAATCGCAATGCTTGAAAAATCTCAGGTTCCGATTCAGGCGTGAGATCAATCGCTTTGGCGTAACAGCCCCCCTCGATATTGAAGATACCTGTGTCAGACCAACAATGTTCGTCGTCACCGATCAGGAGGCGATTGGGATCGGCTGATAAGGTGGTCTTGCCGGTTCCTGAGAGACCGAACAGCAAAGACGATTGGCCGGTTGCCCGATCAGCGGTGGCTGAGCAATGCATCGATAGAATGCCTTGCAACGGCCCGAAATAATTCATGAGTGTAAAGACGCCCTTCTTCATTTCTCCCGCATATTCTGTTCCCAGTATCACCGAGTGTCGTGTTCGCAAATTCAAATCGATACTGGTCTTAGAAGTCATACCCGATGTACGACGATTGGCCGGAAACGCACCTGCATTAAAAATCACCGCATCGGGTTCGCCAAAGTTGATAAGTTCTTCTTTGGTGGGGCGGATGAGCATCGTGTGCATGAAAAGAGCATGATACGGACGCGAACAAATGACCCGAATCTTCATTCGGTACGCTTCATCCCAACCGGCGTAAGCATCAACCACATAAAGATGAGGTCGCGTGTTGAGATAATCGACGGCTCGCTCCAGGTTGATATCGAAAACCTCTTCGGAAACATGCAAGTTAACGTTGCCCCACCAGACGTTTTGTCGTGATTGAGAATCTTCGACGATGCGTTTATCCGACGGAGAGCGACCGGTCTTATCGCCCGAGTACGCAATCAATGCACCTGAGTCTGCGATATTGCATTTCGGATCTGCCCGGATCGCGTCAACATACAAACCAGCAGGTGAAACATTTCGACGCACATCTTTTACCGTGATCCCGTAGCAACTCAGGTCGAACATAGATAAACCTCAAAACAAGATAAAACAGCCGCAAATCCCAAGTTGAAACAAGCAAAGATTGTGCCATTGCAAATGTCTGTGTATATCAGCGTGCGCTCATAAATTGCTGTGCTAATCGTCGCACAATGTGACACAATCGCACGCTCGATCATTGGCTGGAGCTACAATGAAGCATTCGAAATGAGGATTCGTGGTTTTTCCAGCTGGGAGAACGAATTGGGAAGCCGTTCCCCCAAATGTCAAGCCTATTTCGCGGCAGCTTACTAAATGGGCGCGGGAAGCCCCATTTTTCGTAAACAGTTTCTTTGAGAACGCCTGCAGGGGATTGACGTTTTCACCCCGTCCACCAGAGCCTCCGCTGCACTCCAGCGACGGGGTAACCGATTCCCAGCTATCGCAGTTTTGTAAGATGATTTCGATACGACATTAGATGTGGAGTAAATAGGGTTCAAGCCTCGCCTCAATCTGTTAAACTTGCACAAGTGATTGTTGCCACAACCTCAAACTTTCTGGATCTATGGCCCTCTCGAACCAAGATTATCAACTGATCGATTTCGGCGAAGGGCGAAAGTTGGAACTCGTCGGTGGCGTACTTTTGGACCGCCCCTCGCCCGCAGCCGACAATGTACGTCGAAACGATCCGGGACGTTGGCGGGAGGCTCAGCTAAAGTTTGATTTACAAGCGTCTAAACAATGGCGAAAGCTCGATGAGATTCCTGAACCGTGGGTGCTTCCGATAGGTAAGGCACACTTGTTATTGCGGCCGACTCCCTTTGGGCATATTGGCGTCTTTCCTGAACAACTTGACAATTGGGCTTGGTTTGAATCGCTGACAGTACCTGCTGGCGAAGTGAAACGCTGTTTGAACTTGTTTGCCTACACCGGCGCGAGTTCCTTGGTGTTGGCATCAATGGGCTGGCAGGTCACGCACGTTGATGCATCCAAACCAACGCTCTTGTGGGCTCGCGAAAATGCTCAAGCGAGTGGCTTGGCCGAAGCACCCATCCGTTGGATTCAAGAAGATGCCCTGCGTTTTGTCGATCGCGAAGTTCGCCGCGGAAATCGCTACGACTTAGTCCTCATGGATCCACCTTCGTACGGACACGGTCCCAAAGGGGAACGCTGGAGTATCGAAGACGGGATGGTTGCTTTATTGCAATCGGTGTTCGAAGTATTGGCAGAACAACCTGTGGGAGTCTTATGGACGGGGCACACCGAAACCGAAGTTGTGATGCCGTTGCTACTTCAAGTCGAGGAGATTGCCAAGTCGCTCGGTCTCCGAAATCCGAAAATGGAACGCGCCACACTTCAGGACATTGTGGGGCGATCTCTCGACTTTGGTTATCGGATTCGATGGCTTCCAAGAGGCTAGAAATTCGCCTTAGAAGATGAATGCACAGTCCATGTTGGGGAACTGAAAATTCTCTCCCAGAGTGGGATGAAAAAAAGTAGCGGAGGAGGGATTCGAACCCCCGACACGCGGATTATGATTCCGCTGCTCTAACCGACTGAGCTACTCCGCCATTTTTTATGGTGGTCGATTTTGATTCGAACCACTGATTTGATTTGGACTATTTTGATTGGGTCTACTTTTTTAGACCACTAAGCGATGGACCGACAAATGGCTTTTCGGTTCATTGCCTTCAAGGAATTGAGAAATGTAACGACCAAGTGGCAAACTGACAAGCGTGAATCACCAACCTAATACCATGTTGGATTCAATCACGCGTCGCGCCTTTTCCAGGTCGGTCCCCGTTTCATGCATGTATAGACGTATAGCGTGAACCTTGTCACCTGCCGATTTTGCCAAGCAATCTCGCGCGATGGAGCAAATGTCCAGTGTCGAATGAGTCATTCCGAGTGCACCTTTGGAAATAACCCACGTATCGCGAGGTCGTTTGGTAAGACGACGAATTTCGTCATAGGGATATGCATCAAAAACCACCGCACGAGCAGCTTCTTCATCGCCGGCCCATGTAATGATGATATGCGAGTCAGTTTCGATTTCGTAAAGCGGCACGATCGTCTCTCCTGCCCATGGAAAACGTGGGGCCTGCCGTCGGATACGCTGGACCAGCAATCCAGACCTAATGCTGAGGTCTGATGCTGGGGTGCATAAACCGGGCTCATCAATCGAGCCCCCAAAGCTGTTTCCTTATTGAATCCTATCAGCCTCCCCAATTGCGACAACCGAGTTATAACTTCCTTCGGCGTAAATTTGGGGTAAACATAACTTCTACCCCGATTTTAACGATCATTTAGGGGTGTTTCAGCGGGGGCTACTTCGAACTGGCCTCCCGAAGCAGGACAATCTGGCGGTACAATACCTCGCATGAACGCATACATGACTAAATCGAATCGCTATGCAACCTGGGCATTTATTGCCTTTTTGGTAGGGATTGTCATGTTTCCGTTGCTGTGGAAGGCGGCTCCCTTGGAGTATGCCAAATGGCAGTTGGCCGCCGCGGCAAACGCCGTGGTTCATTCGGAGTGGAAAAAAGCCGAAGCCCACTTAGCGGCAGCCGAGCAGAGTTCTCGCCAAGTTCGCGAATTGCCCGACTATTGGGGCGTCTATCTGAAGCTTGTCAACGGTGATCCGTCACGCGATGATTCCACTTCGACGCTCATTGAAGAACTCAAAGAAGCGATCGCCGAGAACAGCCAAAATCGACTGGCGGGGAATTGGCTGGTGGAATTGCTTAGCGAACAAGGGCGATTTGCCGAAGCACTGGATTGTGTCAAACTCACAATAGGTGATGCTGGACCCTCCGACGCTAACGAAAGAAATCAGTTGGCTTATTACCGGTCACTGGCCAATGTGGAACTTGAAGATGCCCTTAAGGATATCGACAAAGCGATGGCCGAAATCCCTGATGAACCCGCTTTGCTTGATACTAAGGCCTGGGTACTTTATCGCCTCAAACGCTACGCTGAAGCCTTGATTCTGATCGACAAAGCCCTAGAAGAATTGTTGGGGCTGATTCCTGAAGAATACAAGGAAGCACCCGCCGATTACGATCCTGCAGGTTTAGGAACTGCTCCTTTGGGAAAGCTCCCTGCTACCCTCTCCAAGGAACGCATGGATTCGATCGCAGTCATCCGATTTCACCGGATGAAAATCTTAGAAGCACTCAATCGACACGAAGATGCGTTAGGCGATTATCGCGCTATCCGATATTGGGGAACCGAACCTGACGATCGGCTTTATTGATCTTCCTCGGCTTGTTCTATCTGAATGAACGGCGCGAGGTACTGCGTTCCAATTTAGTTGAATCGCTGAGTTCGCAAAAAGATCAAACCTACCGCCACCACCACGATCGCGAGCACTCCGAACGATGCCATGGATGCTTCTTCAATCGATTCATTGAGCTTCTCAAATCCCAATCCAAACCAATAGCTGACATGCTTCCAAACGAGGGGATCAATTCCGAGCAACATATGCGACTCAAATGGATCTGTGGGTAGACATTTGTAAACAAACCACGACTTTTCAACGGTAGGTTACAGAATGGGACTTGGCCCCAATTTGTGCGGCCTCCGCAAAATTTTCCGAACGAAACCCCGCCTCCAAGCCACCGCTCCGGACGTGAGCGACGACTCTACCCCCGTGAATAGCCCGTTTTTGTCGGCAAAAAACGAATATTCCGCAGAAGTTGACTTTCGGACTCGAAGAAATTTACGTTGTGACAACAAGAGTGCTGGAGTGCTCTTGCAGAGCTTGGGAGTGGGGCTATAATCCCACCGCAGTGAGACGATAATTTGTCTCCCAAAGTTAACTCTTTCATGAACCAAGTTGCTCTTCAGAGTCTCTAGGTTCCGATAAAAGAGTTGGTTTTTGGGGCCGTAGCTCAATTGGTTAGAGCACTGGACTGTCGATCCAGAGGTTGCGGGTTCGAGCCCCGTCGGCCTCGCTTAAAGCGAGAAAAAACACTACCCAATCGGTAGTGTTTTTTTATGCGCTGAAGTCTTGTTTATTGAGTATGTCCGTTAGCTCGTACTCACTCCGGCCTCCCAATCGTGTTCAGGCTCAGTCATGTTCGTGCAGGCCCAAACTCTCTGGCTTGTTGACCATAGCCCCCAAGGCCGACCATTCGATTGCAATTGTGCGCAAAATCGAGCTCCTACCAGCCGTCGAATTCTAGTTTGCCCTCCTCTCAGCTGTTACCCTGAAACAACCGACGATGGTCATGGCGAACTGCCTGGTCTGGCTTCTGGATAAATCAACTCGAAGGAGTTCCACTTGAGATACATCCCACTTCTGTTTACGACATTGGTTCTATGGGGAGTTCTTGAGTCCTCTATTGCAAATGCCCAAGAACGCGCAGCGGCAGCGAGTTCCGCTCGAGTCTTGCAACCTTCAGTAGATGAGATTTTTCTGAGCGATACCTTTCGGGCTCCAACCTGGCAGTCGGCCTGGAACAGCAATGGTAAGTCATTCGAGGCAATTGAAGATTACGGTAACAGCGGTGCCAAAGCGATTGTCACGATCGATGTGCTCACACAAAAAAGAACACCACAACTAGAGTTGAAGGAACTGACACCGAAAGGTGCGGATAAACCCTTAAACGTTGTGGATTATCAATGGTCCAGCGATCGCACTAAACTTTTGATCTTCACCAATGCCAAGCGTGTTTGGCGATTAGCGACTCGTGGCGATTATTGGGTGTACTATGCTGACTCCAAAGTTCTGCGCAAGTTAGGCTCGGAGCTACCAGAGTCTTCGCTGATGTTCGCCAAGTTCGCTCCAGATGGCAAGAGTGTGGCGTATGTATCCGGTGGGAATATCTATCTTGAGTCGCTCGAATCGAATCGCGTAGATCAGCTAACCCACGGCGATGGAAAGCAGATCATCTCCGGGACATTCGATTGGGTTTACGAAGAAGAGTTATCTTTACGAGATGGTTTTCAGTTTAGTCCCGATGGCTCGCGCATCGCGTATTGGCAGATGGACACTGATGGTGTTGAAATGTTTCCTTTGGTCGAGACCACGTCGACTAAATATCCAACCATTCAATGGATTGCCTATCCTAAAGTGGGAACTACCAATCCGGCAGCTCGTATCGGTACACTCGATTTAGCCACCAAAGAAACGACTTGGCTTAAAATTCCTGGCGATCCACGAGAGCATTATCTCGCACGTATGCAGTGGATTCCGAATACCTCTGAGCTGCTTGTGCAGCAGTTGAATCGATTGCAGAATCAACTGATTTTGTTTCGCGCTAACGGGAAAGATGGAAGCGTAAAAGAGCTTTACAAAGAAACCGACGCCTGTTGGGTTGATATCCATGATGAATTGTTCTGGGATCAGAAAGGGACGCGTTTTACTTGGCTCAGCGAAAAAAATGGTTGGCGACAACTTTATTGGATCGATGCTGAGTCGGGGTCAGTTGCGCTGGTTACCAAAGAACCCTTCGATGTTCTTGAGTTGATGTACATCGATGAAAAGAATGGCAAGTTCTATTTTATGGCTTCCCCAGACAATGCGACTCAGCGTTATCTTTTCTCCTGCAACAGCGATGGAAGTGGACTGAAGCGGCTGACGCCAGCCGATATTCCAGGCACTCATCGTTATGACTTATCTCCGAGCGGAGAATTCGCCATTCATACGTATTCGAGTTTGGGCGTACCGCCTGTGACGTCGGTGATTTCTTTACCCGATCACAAGAATTTGCGAGTGATGGCGGAATCAAAGCAAGTCATCGAGAACATGAAACGCTTTGAACTCCCGCAGCCCAAGTTTATTAAAGTGTCGATACCGAGTGGTGGCGGCGAATGGGGAAGTGATACGGTCGAATTGGATGCTTGGTGCTTCATGCCCAAGGTTGCCCCTGGTACCAAGATTCCTGTGATTTTTCACGTTTACGGAGAACCAGCAGGCCAGACGGTTTTGGATCGTTGGGGCGGCTCGCAAGCGATTTGGCACGCAGCGCTGGCTAAACAAGGCTATGCGGTTTTCAGTATCGACAATCGTGGCACCCCTGCCCCACGCGGACGCTTGTGGCGAAAATCGGTTTATGGCCAAATCGGGATTTTGGCATCTGCTGATCAAGCCGCTGCGGTCAAATCGATCTTCAAGATGTATCCTGAGCTAGATCCGAATCGCGTTTCGATTTGGGGTTGGAGCGGTGGTGGTTCGATGACGCTAAACGCACTGTTCCGTTACCCAGAGATTTACCAACGCGGAATCTCCATCGCCCCCGTTCCTAACCAGTTGTATTACGACACCATCTACCAAGAACGTTACATGGGCGTACCATCGAGCAACGCAGAGGGGTATCGACTCGGTTCACCGATCACTTTTGCAAATCAACTCAAGGGTGATTTGTTGCTCATCCATGGCACTGGAGATGATAACTGTCATTACCAAACGACCGAGCTTCTTATCAATGAATTAGTCGCAAATGGTAAACAATTCCGAATGTTTGCTTACCCTGGTCGTTCGCATTCCATCAATGAAGGAGCCGGTACCACCTCGCATCTTTACCAGATGATGACCAATTTCCTGCTTGAGAAATGAGGAGTCTTCGTTTAACCCGTACGCCGTAGGCTAGGCCGTGCAGGACGCGCAATCACCGTTTGACGATTCGTTTCCGCTGACTCCTCATCCTCTGCGCTGTGATCGTTTGGCTCGTATGTAATGCAGTGCAAGTAGCGTCATCGTTTACTCCGTACGCCGTAGGCTAGGCCGTGCAGGACGTGCAAGCACAGTTTGACATTTCGTTTCCGCTGACTCCTCATCCTCTGCGCTGTGACCGTTTGGCTCGTATGTAGTGCAGTGTGAGTAGCGTCATCGTTTACACCGTACGCCGTAGGCTAGGCCGCGCAGGACGCGCAATCACCGTTTGACGATTCGCTTCCGCTGACTCCTCATCCGCTGCGCCGTGACCGTTTGGCTCGTATGTAGTGCAGTGCGAGTAGCGTCATCGTTTAACCCGTACGCCGTAGGCTAGGCCGCGCAGGACGTGCAATCACCGTTTGATATTTCGCTTCCGCTGACTCCTCATCCGCTGCGCCGTGACCGTTTGGCTCGTGTGTAGTGCAGTGCGAGTAGCGTCATCGTTTAACCCGTACGCCGTAGGCT
>Ga0209174_10002595_pt1 | contig 11837 bp, 13 predicted proteins | sample JI91814BDNA_FD_187505 | JGI IMG/M metagenome (GOLD analysis project Ga0209174, IMG submission 187505) | Wastewater effluent complex algal communities from Wisconsin, to seasonally profile nutrient transformation and Carbon sequestration -... | ecosystem: Engineered > WWTP > Effluent > Algae...
AACGGCCTTGCCTCAGGCCCAAAGCAAGCAAAGTTAGCCTCTGCACTTAAACCATCTCTGCGTAGCATCCTCACCGAAACACGCAAGGTGATCCGCTATTACAACGAGCGTCTCAGCAACGATCGCCGGCTTGAGCAGGTGCTCGTCGTCGGTAGCGGCAGCAACGTACCCGGCATAGGTGACTACTTCACGAATGAACTAGTCATGCCAGCCCGAACCGCCAACCCTTGGCAGGAGCTTGACTTTGGCGAACTACCTCAACCCGCAAAACAATTTCGTTCGCGTTATATCAGCGTTGCCGGGCTTGCAAATGTAGAGAAGGGTGCGATGTGGAAATGATCAATCTCCTTCCCGATACCACAAAGCAAGAAATCCGAGCCGCGCGTATGAACGTTATCCTACTTCGATATATAATGCTCGTTCTCGCCGCACTAGCGTTTCTCGCCCTGACATGCGCTATCTTTTACTTTGTTATGCGCAACGCCCAAGCGGACGCCGTTGCGGCCAATAGTGACAATCAAACTAAAGCACAATCTTTCGCTCAAGTTCGCTCAAGCGCCGAGGAGTACAAAAACAATCTCACGATCGCGGGCCAGATTCTTAATAACAGCGTGAACTATTCGTCAGTTGTTTTCAGTCTCACGAAGCTACTTCCACAGGGGGTCATCCTGGACGGTATCACCCTCAATGCCTCTAGCTTTGGTCAGCAAACAACACTGACCGCACGAGCCGTGTCATACGAAAAGGCAACCGAGCTGAAGGATAAATTCCAGAAATCCACCCTGCTGACGAATGTTTATTTCGAAAATCTCGTCGACAACGACGTTTCTTCCGAGACACCTTCTGAGTACCCGATTGCCGTAACAATTAGCGCCAAGATCAACAAGGCGGTACAGCAATGACAAGCAAAAAAACAACCAAGATCACCGCTGTTAAATTCCGCCTCATTCTTATTGGTCTTATCGTAGTGCTTCTCGGAATCTCTGCCGTGGGTTTTTGGTTCTTCACCGAAAAGCTCACGCAATTCGCCACTGAAGTACAAGTGGCAAATGCAGCCGCTACTATGAGCAATGGTGACATACAGCGTCTCGGACAACTCGAGAAAGAACTTGAAGATGATAAAGTCGCCGTCACCAGGGCCAAAAATATCGTTGCGGACAGTCAGTACTACCAGTACCAAGACCAGATAATTGAGGATATAACTGCCTATGCCAAGGCCTCTGGTCTCAGTGTTATGAGTATTTCCTTCGCAGCAGGCACTACTGGCACTGCAGGTGCACCAACAGCCGCACCAACCACCGCCACACCGGCTCCTGCTGGGCTGAAATCAATCTCTGCATCAGTCACTCTGAAAAGCCCTGTTGATTACAAAAAATTCATGCAGTTCGTCCATGCAATTGAGTTGAACCTGACCAAAATGCAATTAACCGGAATCAGTATGACACTCCCCGATGACGGTGTCGGGGTCAATGTTGATCCACTGACCGTGGAGGTATACACACGATGACACCACAGCTATTTTCTGCCTGGCGACAAGTCCGCGGCTTTCTCGCAAAACATCACCCTATCCTCTTCTTTGCGATGATTGCCCTGCTCCTTGGTACGGCCATTTTCATGCTGTCCCAGATACTCGTCCAGAGTCATGCCGATGTCAGTGACAATATATCAACGATTGGTGTATTCGATCAAAAAACCGTTGATAAAATCAAGGATCTCCACATCAGCGGTGATAACAGCAACTCAACATTAACCTTCCCCACCCCTCGAGCAAACCCTTTTGAAGAATAATACTTGTTTTTCTCTGACGAAAAGTTTTGAGATGATCTTCATGCCACGGTATACTTAAAGTATGTTACTTAGCGGCACACAACTTATCGGAACTCCTGTCATGAGCCTGCAAACAGGCAAGGAGCTTGCTATGAGCAGCGTTGCCGTCATCAATCCACACAATCTCTCGGTGATCGCATATCGCATATCTGGCGCGCACCTGGACCATGATCCATCCTACCTCCGCACGGCTGATATCCGTGAGCTTGGCGGACTTGGCATGATCGTTGATAGTAGTGATGAATTCCTGGAGCCCGATGACATCATTACCGAAAAAAATATCTACGACATGGAATTCACACTCGAGGGAAAACACGTTATCGATGATCACCGCAAAAAGGTAGGCAAAGTCACCGACTACGTCGTGGACGCCGATAGTTTTGTAATTATGCAACTCATTGTCAAACGACCACTTCTTAAGAGCTTCAACGACGACGAACTCATCATCCATCGATCACAAATCGTCGAAGTGACTGACGATACCATCATCATCAAGTCAGGCAAGGTCAAAGAAAAGGCAGCTATCGAGAAGAGCCGTCACTACGTTAATCCTTTCCGGCAAACATCACCACAGCCCGAAGCCGTTCACATCGAGTCGGAAGATTAGTCAGTAGCTATGTCGGAATCAAGTGCTTGCTTGATATCATCATAGCCAAAACCCTGCCGCGCTAAATACTGCATAAACTTTTGATCATCGGGGTATTTTGCCCGCTTCTTCAAAACGATCTTTTGTAGCTCGCTCGTATCGTCGCGCTCAGATTGTGCTAAATGACGATCGACGACCTCACGGTCAACGCCTTTGGCGGCTAACTCAGCCTGAAGCTTCCTGCGACTCGCACCTTTAGTTAGATTGCGGTTCTCCACCCAAAAACGAGTAAACTTCTCGTCATCGACATACCCCTTTTCAACCAAGCGATCATACACGCGGTCTGCCACATGTTGACTCACCCCTGGACGCTCCTTCAATTCGCCGGTTCGCCGACTCTTCACCATTGTCGTACGAGTTTTTCGACGCAGGTAATCCTTCACTTCACGAGATGAATGCGGTCGCATCAGACAATATTCCAACCCGCGCGCGTACAATTTGCCGAACTGGCTTTCAGTCTCCAGTTCGGCTAGTTCTGCCTCGCTATATTCCTTGCCAACCTTGATGCCTAAATCACCAAGCTGAAACACATCCAGGCTAAACTTATATTTTCCATCCACCATTACATTGACCCGATTGGGGTCTTTTTGCTGCATGGAAATTCCTGTGATTTTCACGATCACCGCCAGACGCGTTTTTCGTTTTTCATATCTTTGGAGCGTATAGCTTCGTCTAAATCAACGCCAAGGCCGTTCGCGATACAACAAAGCAACCAAAAGACATCGGCAATTTCATGATCGAGATGAAGCTTTGCCGAGTCATCGGATGTTTTGATGCCCTCAAGTGGGCGTATAGCCTTGGCGAGCTCGCCGACTTCCTCAACAAGCAGGATAAATTTCTGCTGTGTTGTTTCATCGGCAAATCCCCTCTCGGTGATTTTCTGCTGAACGTATTCCTGCCACTCAGCAAGTGACGCATCGGCCCTTGGACCTGCCATAGAGTTACGCCTCGTCTTGAGAAACTTTTTCGCGAACTTTCTTTTCGATTTCAGCAAGAACTTTTGGATTTTCTTTCAAATGTATCTTGGTAGCTTCGCGGCCCTGGCCGATTTTTGCATCTCCATAGTCAAACCATGCACCAGCCTTGCCAACGATACCGTGCTGTACGGCGAGATCAAGTACGTCGCCAGTATTTGAAATACCTTCGTTGTACATGATGTCAAATTCAGCGATACGGAAAGGCGGGGCTATTTTGTTTTTCACAACCTTCACCTTGGTGCGGTTACCTACGATATCCTCGCCATTTTTAATCTGACCAGTACGACGAATATCGAGACGAACAGACGCATAGAACTTCAGTGCGTTGCCACCAGTTGTTGTTTCAGGGTTACCGAACATCACACCAATCTTCATACGAATTTGGTTAATGAAGATGACTGTTGTTTTGGACTTACTAATGATACCTGTCAGCTTTCGAAGCGCCTGGCTCATCAAGCGTGCCTGAAGACCCATGTGACTATCGCCCATGTCTCCATCGATTTCAGCTTGTGGTACAAGTGCGGCGACAGAGTCAACAACAACAAGATCCACTGCGTTCGAACGAACAAGTGTTTCAGCAATCTCAAGCGCTTGCTCACCGTTATCCGGCTGACTCACGAGAAGATTGTCGGTATCAACACCCAAACGCTTTGCATATGCTGGGTCAAGTGCATGCTCGGCATCGATAAAGGCCGCTGTGCCGCCCATCCGCTGCACTTCTGCGATAGCATGGAGAGTCAACGTGGTTTTACCAGAACTTTCTGGACCATAAATTTCAATGATACGACCCTTTGGATACCCACCGCCGAGTGCGAGATCAAGGCTCAACGCCCCAGATGAGATCAGCTCAACATCAACCTTATGAGCATCACCAAGTTTCATGATTGATCCATCACCAAATTGTTTAGTGATCTGATCCATTGCAAGGCCAAGCGCCTTTAGTTTACCTTCGTTTGCCGATGTTCCGGCCACGTCAGCTTTATCAGCCTTTTTCGCCACGAGCGTGTCCCTCCGAATTAAATACTGTTTTCTATTATAACCCAATGAACCGAGAGAATTGCCAGTTTAATCGTTTTTCACTCATGGACAGATTACGACAGTACGAAATACCGTTATAACGACCTGAGGTTTGCTATAATGGGCGTAATGAATACGCTTCAAAAATCACAGCAATCTGGCTTCACTGTTATAGAGCTCGTCGTTGTCTCAGTAGTACTAGCAGTCGCTGGTATTTTTACATTCGTTCAACTCAATAACCTTAAAGTCGCCAACGATGACTCACAGCGAAAAACCTCAATTAACGCCATGCACTACGCACTCGAAGAGGTCTACTATAAAAAGAACGGCTCCTACCCCGCCACGCTCACCTCGGCAACACTTCCATCCGTCGATCCGACACTTTTTACCGATCCTGATGGATTCACATTAGGCAAGGATGCTTTGAGTGAAGATGAGCTACAGCAACTCATGAATGATGGAGATGCCACCCCTGAAGCCGAAAAGCGTCTCGATGCACTCAAGCGAGGCAAGGAGCCAAACTACCACTACGACGCGACCGACTGTGACACCGAGGGCAAGTGCAAAAGCTATACCCTACGCGCCAACCTCGTGAGTGAAGCTCAGTATATCAAGAAAAATCGTAGTCACTAAGATCAGTCACCGTCGACGGGACGGCCGTTTTTGAACGCTTCAACGGCATTGTTCAAAATAGCAATTTGTCGCTTTGGATTTGAAACATAGTGAAATCGATAAGTTGTCTCGTCACCTTCTGTGCTCAGACGAATTGAGCCATAATTAAAGAGTTGCTGCACTATCCCCGTCTGCGTATAACTTGCATCCTCAATATTTGACAAGCTTACTGTTTGCTCGTTGTGCGCAAATAAACTCGTCTGGATCTCTTGTATCACGCTCTCGTTCGTCAAAAAGAACTTATTGTTGAGATACACCCATGCAACGATATAGGTGCCCAGACCGATCAGGATAAGTAGCAGTAGCGCAGGCATCAACAAAGCATCTAGCGGAGGATCTCCACTGGGAACAAGCGTAGGGTACATACCGAGACCGACAAACACCATGGTGGCGAGTAGTCCACCCACGATTAATGATCCGTATAGTCCAATCCAGTGTCGTCGAACTTCGCTGATGATGTATTCGCCCCTGCTGAGATTAAGCGTAGGATGCTTCGCGACGGAGTCTTCGTGTCTTTTCAATGTCTCGGGGGTAATAACCGGCTCTGCAGGATCGAGTGGGCGTGCCACGTGAACAACCTGCTGCGGAGCCTCATGAGTAGCAGTTGGGGGGTGTGCGTAAAGAGGTCGACCGTCTTTGTCATAAGCGACAGGTTGACTATAATCAGGTGTTTTATCAGGTTCCATAAAGTAATTATAGCAATTATTGCTGCTGTTGCTTACCTAAATGCTTCGCCGCCTTCTGTGTGACCTGTCGTCCGCGCGGCGTGCGTTCAATTAATCCAATCTGCAATAGATATGGCTCGATAAAATCTTCGATTGTCGATGCTTCATCACCCGTAAGGGCCGAGATAGTGTTTAGCCCGATTGGCCTATGCTCATAGTGCTCAAGCATGCTATTCAAAAGCCGGCGGTCAGCATGATCAAGCCCTAGCTCATCAATCTCTAGTAGCTGTAGCGCCTGAGTAGCAATAGTTGTATCAATGATACCGTCGCCGTTAATATCGGCATAGTCACGAACACGACGGAGCAGACGATTGGCAATACGAGGGGTGAGGCGAGAACGCCCGGCGAGCATTGCTGTTGCCGCTGGTTCGATCTTGCTACCAAGCAAATGCGCGGCTCGGTCAATAATCTTTCCAACTTCATCGGTACTATAAAAATCAAGCCGATGACTCAAACCGAACCGATCACGAAGCGGTGCCGCAAGTGCTCCCGCCCGAGTTGTTGCACCGATGACAGTAAATTTTGGTAAGTCCAACCGAACACTCCGTGCTGCTGGACCTTTGCCGATAACAATATCGAGTTTGAAATCTTCCATCGCTGCGTAGAGCACTTCCTCGACCGAACGACCCAAACGGTGGATCTCATCGATGAACAAGATATCGCCGTCTCCAAGGTTTGTCAGAATACTCGCGAGGTCTCCCGCCCGCTCGATTGCCGGCCCGGCAGTCACGCGGATATTCGCACCCATCTCATTCGCGATCACTGTTGCCATGGTAGTTTTGCCAAGCCCTGGAGGACCGTAGAGTAGTACATGATCAACGGGCTCTTCGCGCTTTTTAGCAGCATTTATCGCCAGCTCTAGATTTCTTTTGAGATGTTCTTGCCCAATATACTCAGAAAAACGCTGCGGTCGAAGCGTCCGTTCAATCTGCTGTTCATCATTGTCATCAACATGAGTACTTGTGTCGACGATTCTCTCAATAGCCATTGCGCTATATTATACCATCAATTCAGATAAGTATAAGTGTTATACTTGTGGATAATGGCCAAAAAGAAGTATTCGGGCTTACTACTAGTAGGCGCCATAGGCGTTGTCTTTGGTGACATTGGCACTAGCCCACTCTATGCGCTACAAGCAATATTTGGTATTTCGAATCTCGAATTTACCGGCAAAACTATTCTTGGAGCGATATCCCTCATTGTCTGGGCGATCATTCTTGTTGTCACCATCAAATACGTAGGGCTCGTCATGCGTGCCAACAACAATGGCGAAGGCGGTATCATGGCGCTGATCGCGCTAATGAGACGGACTGGCATATCGCAACACAAAAAAATCCTTCTCACTCTGCTTGGTTTAGTTGGCATGGCACTTTTTTATGGGGACAGTGTCATTACACCTGCGATTTCCGTCCTGTCGGCAGTCGAGGGAACCCGACTCATTGCTCCACAGCTGAGCAGTTTTGTTATTCCGATCACCGTCGTTTTCTTGGCAGGCCTCTTCCTCCTCCAATCTCGCGGCACGGCATCACTAGGAAAACTATTCGGACCGATCATGATTGTTTGGTTTGCCGTATCTGCTATAGGAGGACTTATGCAAATTCTCCACCACCCTCAAGTCCTACTCGCCTTGTCACCTACGGTAGCAATAGACTTCTTCGTTAATAATCCCCTGCCGGGATTCGTCGCTATGGGCGCAGTCATCCTCGCTATCACTGGCGCGGAAGCTCTCTATGCCGACATGGGACACTTTGGTCGCCCGGCAATTAGCCGCGCCTGGCTTTTCTTTGTTCTTCCGGCTCTCCTACTAACCTATTTGGGTCAAGGTGCTCTCGTGACGTTGCACCCCGAATCGATCTCAAGCGCATACTTTTTGATGTTCCCTGAGGAGCTACGATTAGCGATTATCATCCTCGCTACAGCGGCAACCCTCATAGCTTCGCAAGCAGTGATCTCCGGAGCGTTTTCATTGACACGTCAGGCAGTCCAGCTAGGTTTTGCACCGCGCATAACTATCAACCACACTTCTACACATGAAATTGGTCAAGTGTTCATACCGGCGCTCAACTGGACGCTTGCACTACTTGTCATCGCTACCGTGATTGGCTTCGGTAGCTCAGCAAATCTCGCAGGGGCATTTGGTTTTGCCGTCTGTGGTGCACTCGCAGTTGATACCGTGCTCCTGCTAGTTATCATGCGAAAGGCATGGCGCGTACCACTGATGGTCGTTGTGGCGGCTGGAATCGTCTTTATGAGTATCGATATCCTCTTTTTGTCATCTAGCCTATCGAAACTATTACACGGCGCGTGGTTCACTGTCACCATCGCTATCGTCGGCTTCACACTGCTGAGCACCTGGTACCGAGGCCACACTTTCATCAATCGAGAACGACAGCGCATCGAGGGCACACTTAGCCACTTCGTCACCAGGATGCATCACACCAAAACACCGCGCTTACCTGGCAATGCAATTTACATTGGCTACCATGCCGGTAATGCGCCCATGGCACTCCATGAATCGCTAGACGAACTTCATGAGGTCCACGAACGTGTCATGATCGTTACTGTTGAAACGGCAGACGTCCCGCATGTACTTGAACGATCGCGAGTAATCTTTGACGGACTTGGCAGCCCTACTGACGGTATAAGTCATGTGACATTACGGTTTGGTTACAAGGACACGCCTAATATTCCGCGCACACTCGCGATGGCCCGCACAAAAAGTGAGGAAATCGATTTTGACCCCTACCGCGCAACGTATTTCACGTCAATCACTCAACCAGTGATCGTGCATAATCATCGGATGGCAATATGGAGGAAAAAGCTTTATTTGGTCATGCAGCGTAATGCAAACAATCCATCAGATTATTTCAAATTACCGCTCGATCGAACAATCGAGATGCGCGCGTTTCTAGAGCTTTAGTTCTTAAGAGCTTGTGTGACTCGATCAGCAGTAGAAAGATCAGTCGGGATGCCTTCAAGCGCCTTCGTGGCATCTGCTAGGCTATAGCCAAGTGCCATCAGTGCCTCCAGGGCTTCATCGGCATGTGCAATTTGCTGTGACATGCCTGTATTTGTTGTGTCGTAACGTAGTGGTAAACCAACCTTGTCCGACAAATCAACAACCACGCGCTCAGCGATGCGTTTGCCCACGCCAGATGCTTTAGCGACATAGGTGCTGTCGCTATTCGCGATTGCATTTCGAATAACTTCACTATCATCTAGCGACAGTATTGATTGTGCAGCCTTCGGACCAACGCCCTGGACAGTAATCAGGAGCTCAAACAATCTTTTGGCGGCGAGCGTGCTGAATCCAAAAAGCTCTTGTGACTGTTCACGAATATGATGGTGCGTATAGAACTTTACTTTCTCGTCCAGAATCGCTCGCTCATAGTCACCTGCAGCAACGTTCACTTCATAACCAACGCCATTCACATCCACGATTACGGATGATAGTAATTTTTCAGTAACAGTTCCTTGGACATGTGCAATCATTAGTTAAAAGGCCCCGCATTATTGTTGGTAATCGTGTAGATCAGCGTTGTCGTCACGTCATCTTGGCCTTGGTCATCTGAATCAAATGTCGCAGTCACCGTTTGCTGTCCTGGTGAATTCATCAGCGTTGTTGCCGAAGCACTGCCGTTTACGACAGCCGAATTGCCGATCGATTGGTTATTGACTCGGAATCTTACTGTGCCTGAGGTAGATGGATTAGATAACGTAGCCGTGAAGGTCACTAATGTTCCTTGTGATGCAGATCCAGCGGGATTTGATGATAGCGTCACAGTGACCGCTTGGTTTGGATTTTCCGATGGAGTTGTCGTTGTAGACGGAGAAGGAGAAGGGCTACTTACCGAACATCGAAGGGATGGTAATGCGGATGAAAGGAACCATTCGGCATACGTTTTACCCTTGATGTTGTTATCGGCGAGACCATGATTGCTCAAGCATACCTGCCGCTGCGTCACGCCAGAAGGCGGCGTGAACTTTGTATCAACACCGGCGAGAATCGCGCCCATGGCTTTCGTAAAGATAGGACCCGCCATAATCGATCCACCATTCGCCATGACAGTATTGTCGTTATTGCCTACCCAAACCCCCATAGCAAGCTGCGGCGTATATCCCACTGTCCAGGCATCGCGGGAATCATTGGTTGTGCCTGTCTTTACAGCCACCTTCTTCACAGTACGGGTTTTCCCGTCGTAGACATTCAAGCTACTGCCGAATATGCCGGCTCGTGCGGCATTGTCGGACAATATGTCAGATATCAAGAAGGCGCCTTGTTCGCTAATCACTTGTTCGGACTTCTCTTTTGATTTTGAAACTACTTCGCCATATTTATTATTAATACTCTTAATCGTGTTCGTTTCGTACTGCTTGCCGCCATTTGCGAACGCCGCGTAGGCATTTGTCATTTGCAGTGGTGTTACCTCAGCCGATCCGAGTGCAAGCGAAAGACCATAGTTGTTTTTATCGTCATCAATTGAGCTGAATCCCATTTTCTTAGCTTGTTCAACTGACTTATCGATACCAAGTTTTTGCATGATTTTTACCGATGGAATATTGAGCGACCAGTCTAGCGAAGTACGAGTCGTCACATCACCATGTTCTTTTTTATCTGCGTTGAGCGGCTTATAACCACCACCAAAGTCAGTTACCTTATCTTCGAAGACGGTTGCTGGAGTAATCACGCCATCGGCGAGTGCACGGCTATAGTATATCGGCTTAAAGCTTGAGCCTGGCTGTCGCAGAGAAGTTGCGATATTCACTTTTCCAAACGTTTCATTATTCCAGTCATAACTACCGACAAGTCCACGCACCTCACCGTTTGTTGGATCGATTGCGACCGCTGCGGCATTGCTTCCACCGTTCCGCTGGATCGTTCTCATATTACCGGCGATTGCTGACTGCAGATTTGATTGGACATTCGCGTCAAGTGTCGTCATGACCTGATAACCACTACGAGCTACGGTCTCCTCGCCGTATTTTTCATAAAGCTGGTCAAGTACCATCTGAGCAAAGTGTGGAGCGATACTGTCATTGATTGGCGACTGTGGAGGTTGATAGGTAAGTGTCTCGGCAAGTGCTGCGGTCTTTTCGGCTTCCGTGATGTATCCGTTTGTCACCATCCGACCCAGTACTGTTGTCTGGCGTTCTTTTGCGTACTCTGCGTTGCCTGTAACCGGCGAATAGACACTTGGTGCCGGCAGTAAACCAACAAGCATCGCTGACTGTGCGAGCGTTAGTTTATCTGGCGTGGTGCCGAAATAAGCCTTTGCAGCATCTTCAATACCAAAGGCACGCTCACCGAAGTAAACGGAGTTGAGATACATCTCCAGAATCTGGTCCTTACTATAGGTATTTTCAATAGCCAGCGCGATCGAGAACGCTTGATACTGTCGCAAGATACTGCGGTTGTTAGAGAGGACGGTTATCTTGGCTAGCTGCTGGGTAATCGTAGACCCACCGAAGCTACCGCCGCCATTCGCAACATAGCCGTAAATTGCCCGGATAGTACTGAACACCGACACACCACTGTGTTTATAAAAGTCTTTGTCCTCGCTTGCAATCAACGCATCCTTCATCGGCTTCGAGATGTTCGCAAGTGAGTACAATTGTCGATGTTGTGCCCGACCTTCGCTGTAAATCTGCGTCTTGCCATCGGTTGCATAGAGAACAATACCGGTATTGTTCCGGTTCATCAGCCTATCTTGATCGGCAATATCACGCGCAAAGTAAAAATACGTTGCAAGAGGCAGAATGATCATAAACGCAAGAATCGGTAGTACAACTACTAGTACTCGCTGTTTCCAGCTAGCTTTTCGCCACCAACGGAAACGGTGTTTAACCTGCCGTTTTACATGTTGTGCAGGAGTGACACGTCGCGTATATTTTCCTTGACGTCGCATGTACACCTATTATAGCAAACTGTGCAAATAAACAGCCTTTGAGTCTCAAAATGACTTACTTTTTAGC
>Ga0209174_10002599_pt1 | contig 11821 bp, 16 predicted proteins | sample JI91814BDNA_FD_187505 | JGI IMG/M metagenome (GOLD analysis project Ga0209174, IMG submission 187505) | Wastewater effluent complex algal communities from Wisconsin, to seasonally profile nutrient transformation and Carbon sequestration -... | ecosystem: Engineered > WWTP > Effluent > Algae...
GGCATCGACCGGTATGCCGCCTGCTGGGGCCCCGCTGCCCACGCCGGCGTCCCGTTCGCTCCCGTGATCGACGGCGAAGTGTTATCGGCGACGCCCTGGCAGGGCGTGACCGGGGACGTCGACCTGCTCGTCGGTCACACCCGGCACGAGCAGCGCCTCCTCACCGCCCTCACCGGTCGCCTCGGCCAGATCACTGCCGAGGAGGCGGACGGGAGCGCGCGGGTGTTCGCACCCGACCCCGCGGCATACGCGCGGCACTTCCCCGATCCCGAGGAGCGCTTCGACGTCGTGCGCTCCGACTGGCTCTTCCGGATGCCGTCGCTCAAGCTCGCCGAGGCGCAGGTGGCCGCGGGCGGCCGGTGCCACCTCTACGAGCTGACCTGGCCGGCGCCCGGCATGGGCGGCGCACTCGGCGCCTGCCACGGCCTGGACGTCCCCCTCGTCTTCGGCAATCTCACCGCCGGCCAGACCGCCCTGCTGATCGGCGAACCGACGCAGGAGTCGTATGCCGTGTCCGCCCAGATGCGCACGGCCTGGCTCGCGTTCGCGCGCGAGGGCGACCCGGGGTGGCCGGATTTCGCGACCGGAGCGACGCGGCTCTTCGACGTCGAGGCGGAGGTCACGGCATACCCCGAAGCGGTGTCGCGGGCCATCTGGACGCACGCACCGGCCGTCCTCGATCTCACCTGACCCCGCGATCTCACCTGACCCCGCGCAACCACCGTGCGGCCGGAGTGACCACGGCGAACCGGCCAAGGACTCGCGTCGAGTCGCGTGACCGTCGGGCGCCTGCCAGTCCGGCGCCGGTCATCGGCGGCGACCCGCGCCGCGCTCCTCTTCCCGGCCCTGTCGCAAGTCGCTCACTTGCTACGACGACGCCGCGCGCTACGCGTGCCACCGCTTCGAGGCGGAAGGCGCCGGCGGGCCGCCCGAGCGCGTCTGCCAGCGCGGCCCGCAATGCCGCGCGGCGTTCGGGAGGCAGGCCAACGACATACGCTCCCGCAGGTCCGATCCCCGCGAGGAAGGTCGACCACAGCTCCTCGAAACTGACGTATGCCGTGCCCACCGTCAGCGTCGACTCCTCGACCTCGTGCAGCCCAGCCCGGGTGAACAGGGCGGCGAGTTCGCCGGCGCGCCCGAAGCGCAGCACGCGCGCTTCGTCCGGGGCATCGGGGTCGAGCCGCACGGCCGCGTCCCAGAACGCGCGGAGCATCTCCATCTCCTGAGCGAAGTCCCAAACGGACGCGGCGACGATGCCGCCGGGCGGACGACCCGCTGCATCTCGGCCGTCCCGCGCTCGGGATCGGACACAAAGTGAAGGGCGAGCTGCGCTGCGGCAAGTCGAACTCGTCATCGCCAAAGGGCAGTTCTTCCATCGGCCCCTGCCGCACGTCAATGCCCGGATGCCGCTCCCGGCACGCGGCCACGAAGCCCGGTGCCGGATCGATCGCTACCACGTAGTGGCTACCGAGGTCGGCGGCGCGCTCCCGCGGCGCCGGCCCCGAGATCGGGGCGCCGCCGTGCACCGTCCAGCCGGGGTAGGCCCGCGACGACGTCGTCGACCGGCCCGTCGGCCGCGGCGAGCAAGGCGAGGTATCCGCCGATGCTGAAGCCGACGAGTCCGCTCGGCCCGGACGCGGTGTCGCCCAACGCGTCGAGCGCCCGGCGCACCTGGTCGACCACTGCACCGGGATTCAGCGCTCGCAGCAGCGCGAAGCCACGCTCCCGGCCGGCCTCGTCATAGGGCAACGCGAGACCGGGCTCGCTGCGCCAGAATAGATCCGGGGCCGCGTCGGTGTAGCCGGCCGCCGCCAGCCGGCCGAGCGCGTCGTGCACGAGGTCGGTCAGGCCGTAGAGCTCACCGAGCACGACGACGCGCCCGCACTCCTCCCTGCCGGTCGGGCGACGAGCGCGGGCCCGGTGCCGGGCACCTCACGAACTCAGCAGGGAGGCCGTGCGTCTCGCCCGCCATGTGCACGCGCTGGTCCCCCAGGATCCCGAGGCCGCCGATCGGTGCATGGGGTGGCTCGCGCAGCAGACGCTGGATGTGGACCATGCCGAGGTAGCGGCCGGTCGGCGTCTCGAGCGGTGGACGGCAGACGAAGACGGTGGTCGCGAGCGCGGTGGCGAGCTCTTCGCGCCGGACCAGCGCCAGCGCCTCGGCGATGGACGCCTCCGGTCCCATGATGACCGGCTCGGTGGTCGTCAGACCGCCCGCCGTGTCGTCTTCGTAGGTGAGCAGGCGGCGCAGGTCCTCGGCCTCGTCCTGGTCCATCTTCTCCAGGAGTTCCTCCTGGCGCTCGGGGGGCAACTCGGAGAGCAGGTCGGCGGCGTCGTCGGGCTCCATCGCCTCGAGAACGTCGGCGGCTCCTTCCACCTGCAGACCCACGAGGATCTCGATCTGGTCGTCGGCGGGCAGTTCATCGATGACGTCGGCGAGTCGGGAGGTCCACGAAGGCAAGACCTACCGCGGCTCGGCGAGGACGCCGGCAGGGTCCTTCAGCGTCTTCCGCGAGGTCGACAAACTGGACAAGGGTCCCCTGGGGTCGCTCTACCGACCCAAGTACTTCAACGGCGGCATCGCCATCCACGGCGCCGCCTCGATTCCGCCCTACCCCGCGTCGCACGGATGCGCCCGCGTCTCCAACGCCGCGATGGACCTGATCTGGGCCGAGAACTCCATGGCGATCGGTGCGCGCGTCACGGTCTACTGAGGCCCGCGACCTCGACGCAGCGTGGCACCCGGGCAGCATGGCACTCGGGCAGCGTGTCGGTGACGGCTCGGATCCGGTCGAGCATCGCCTCGGGCACCTACGGCCGGTCACCCATCCAGGTGCTCCCGGATGGCCTTGCTCATTGGCCAGGCGCCTTCGGACCAGTTGGCGATCACCGTGGAGGTGAGGGCCTCGGAGGGGCGGTATCGACTGAGGAAGGACACTCCGGCGTCGTAGCCCTCGAGGAAGACCTCGTCGGTGCGTGCGTGCAGGTGGAAGCCGAGGCCGTAGCGCCGCGATTCCTCGGGCCAGTCCGAGTGGGGGCTCACCATGCGCGCGAGCGTCGCCGGGCGCACGATGCGTCCGGCGAAGATCGCCTCCCAGAGCGCATGGAGGTCCGCGACCGTGGTGTGGAGTCCACCATCCCCGTTCCCGCGGACGGGCAGGTGGAGGACGTTGGTCCACAGGCCCTCGGAGCGTAGGTAGCCCTGCGCCACTCGCCCGGGGAGTTCGTCGGAACGGAGGAAGGCGGTGTCGCGTATGCCGGCCGGTCGGCATACGAGGTCAGCCAAGAGGTCGTGAAAGGTCTCGCCGGTCGCTGCCTCGGCGAGTGCTGCGAGCACGACATAGCCGGCGTTGTTGTAGGCGAAACGTTCGCCGGCAGGAAAGACGGTTGGTGCATCGAGGATGCGGACGTAGTCATCGGTGGTCGCGAGGTCCTGGACCGGGACCGGCATGAGGTAGTCGCTGATCGACTCGATCGCTTCCTCGTCGAGGTAGTCACCGATCCCGGACCGGTGAGCCAGGAGGTGCTCGACGGTCACGTCGTCGGCGATCTGGGGGAGCCGGTCACCGAGCAGTGACCGTGCGGTGGTGTCCAGGTGGAGACTGCCGCGCTCGACCAGGGCCATGACCGTGAGAGCGGTCAGGCCCTTGGTGCCGCTGGCGATCCCGAACTGGGTCTCGGAGGTGTTGGCGATCGAATGCGCCCGATCCGCCATGCCGAAGGCGGCGCACACCACGGTCTCTCCGGCGTGATCGACTCGCACCACCCCGGAGAAGCCCGACTCCAGGGCCACCTGGTCGATCACCGCCCGGAGTGACTCCATGCCCGGAAACTACCAGCCTGGGCCCGGTGTCACATGACACCAGCGATCTGCTCCTCGGCTCAGATCCAGAGCCCGTCGGCGTCCGCGGCGTCGTCATCCCAGAGCACCGGGGCGCGCAGCGTGTGGACGAAGGAGCCACCGTCGGTCAGCACCTCGATGCAGGGCCCGTCGATCAGGACCTGCACGTCCTCGGAACCGGCTGGGCGGTGGGTGACAGGAATCGGTGCAGGTGATCCTGAACCCCGGAATTGCTCAGCATGCCCAGGTGGTGAACCCCCGTCACCACCGCTGTGCGCTCCCGCAGGAAGCGTGAGGGGATCGCGTCGAGGGCCGCATGGGCAGCCGAGCGGGGCGGCACCAAGAGGTCACCAACTCGCCTCGCCACTGCACCGTCGAAATGTCCTGAGATGACACCGACGATCGCGTGATGACGGATGCCGTCCGGCACCGCTGGGTGCGTCCTGTGGTCACCGCCGTCATCGGGGTCATGGCCGAACCAGTCCGCGTCGGTCACGTTGCCATGGGTGAGGTCCTTGATGCCGGCGCTGCGCTGACGCACGAGATCGATGGCCCGTCGCCCGTTGGCGTCACGCGACAGCCTCTCGACGGCCAACTGGGCGCCACGGGCCATGGGTGATCCGTGGTGAGGTGTGCCGATCGTGACGGTGTCACTGACCAGGTTCGTCCAGGTCCGTTCGCCGTGCGCCGGAGCAACCAGTGCGCTGTACACGACCAGCCCGCCCATCGAGAAGCCCACGAGCACCAGTCGACGCACCTGCACCGGCCACGCCTCGATGAGATCGTCGAGCAGGTCAGCGAGGTGAGCACCGTTGTGCGACACCCGAAGTCCGGTGTTGTAGCGGATCAGCACAGGGGAGAGTCCCAGGTCGGCAGCCAGTCGCTCCGGATGGGTCGGGGAGTCACCGGCACCCAGACTCCAACTGCTCTCGCTCTGGCAGAGGCCGTGGAGATAGACGGCGATGTCCGGGCCTGCGTCGGGGTAGGCGTGGGCGAGTCCTTCCCGGGTGAGCTCGGTACGCTGCTGGCCCGCACGGACCTGCATCTCGGGCGCCAGGCTCGGGGCGCTCACGGCGAATGCGTCCCCACGGAGCCCGACGCTGGCGGCCAGCGCGCGATGCGCGCCCCGGCCGTCGTGGACGCTGGGCCCACGGTCGCCGGTGTGCGCCAACTTCAGCGATGCGGCGAAGCCCGCGATGCGGGACGCCGCGTCCAGGCCCATTCCGGTCGCACCATAGGCCGCCGCCGTGACGAGATCGTTGGCCGTCTTGATTGGCTGGGTCACCCCCGGCCCGAGGGCCGCCGTCACCGCTGCGTAGGCGGCATCACTCACCATCCCATGCACGCCGCGGACGGTGCGGGTGGCCTGGCGCAAGGTCGTGCCGCGGCGCGACCGACATCGCGGGCCTCGGCGGCCTTGACGACGTGGCCGACGTCTGGGCGGGCAGACCGTCAGAAGTCATGAGTCATCGTGACACGAATGCTGGGGGCGCCGGCACAGCCGCTTCCACGTGGGCTGGCCCGGAGGTTCTCAGCCGCCAGAGGTGGATGAGACTGGGCACCAAGCGAAGTCAGCGGGGGAGACCCGCGCGACGACGCCGGACTGCGTCGATGACGGCCGGATCTGCCCGGAACTCAATCTGCGTCACGCGACCGTCGACGACGGTGAAGTCGAACGCCACCCTGGCGGTGCCACGGTCGAACCACGCCGCGCCGGGGCGGTCATCGACGTAGACCGGCAGTGCCGACGCCGCCGCGCCGTTGAAGAAGGCGGCCACCTCGGCTCGCCCCTCGATCCGGCTCGGCGTCCCCAAGGCCGCCGCGGCCGAGTCGCCGATGACCTGGACGTCCGGACGGCGACCACATTGGTGTTCCAGACGTAGGCGTCCCCGTGCCGAGGATCCCGAGCGCGAGCACGCTCGCGGTGACCCGCCAGGTCAGGTGGACCGGGTGCGCCGGAAGGAACGGAGAGAGCACCAGCATCAGCACGGCACTGACGCCGACCTGGACGGTCGCGGCCGAGATCGCGGGCAGGCCACGCGGCGCGACGAAGCGGCGCAGGTAGACGAAGGCGATGCCGTAGCAGGCCGTCGCCAACAGGCAGGCGAGTTGGCCCGCAGCGCCGCCTCCCCTCAGTCCGCGCCATGGGCCGAGCACGACCAGCACGCCCACGAATCCGGTGGCCAGGCCGGCGAGGCGGGCCCGGGTCGGCCGCTCCTCCGGGAGGGCCAGCAGGGCCACGACTATGGTCATCAGCGGAGTCGTCACGTTGAAGATGCTCGCCAGGCCGGAGTCGATGTGCTGCTCTGCCCAGGCGAAGAGCAGGAAGGGCACCACGCACAGCAACAACAAGACGATGCTCAAGCGGATGGTTCTGCCCAGCGAGCGGGCCGTGCGCAGCACGCTGCGGGCTCTCCGCGTCCTGACCGCCCTGCCGCTGGAGCGACTGGTGCTCGGCGCCGTTGCCCGCAAGCTGCACCGGGCCTCGGCGTTCGACTTGCCTGAGCTGGTCTCGCCACGAGCCGGGTGACGCATCCCGCAGGCGGTCCTGGGCGTGGGCTCGGACGCGCCACGATCAGCCGGCATCATGGTCATGCGCGCCCCGCGGGACTGAGCGCCGAGATCCGCTGAGAATGCAGCATTGATAGCATTGCTGCATGGCGGCAATCACCATTCGACAACTCCCCGACGAGGCCAAGCAGCGGCTCCGCCTGCGGGCCGCCGCCCGCGGCCGGTCGATGGAGGCTGAAGCGCGCCAAATCCTGATCGATGGCTTGAACGCCCCGCTGCTCGCTGACGTGAGTTGGATCGAGCAACTGATCGCCGCCGGTGACGCAGTGGGTGGCGTTGACCTGACCACGCCCGGGGACGAGCCGGCACCCGCAGCGGATTTCACCGGCCGATGATCGTGCTCGACACCAACGTCATCTCCGAGGTGATGCGCGGTCCGGACGCCGACCAGGGCGTGCTCCGCTGGCTTCGACGGCTTCCCGAGACACCGGTCACCACCGTCGTCAACCGGGCGGAGGTGCTTGCGGGCATCGCCATACTGCCTCCCGGTCGGCGCACCGATGTCTTGCGGACCGCCGCCGAACGCGCCTTCGAGACCCTCGGGGCGTGCCTGCCGCTGACCGGCGCGTGCGCGTCCCGGTATGCCGACGTGCTCGATGCACGCCGTTCGGCCGGCGCGCCGATCGGCGGCTTCGATGCGCTCATCGCCGCCATCTGCCTCGAGGCCGGGACGACACTGGCGACGCGAGATTCGGCGGGCTTCGCCGGGCTCGGTCTGCCGGTTATCGACCCCTGGTCGGTCTGACCTGCGGGCACGGCAGGCACAGCCTGAAGGCGCAGCCGGAACCGTCCGCGAGATTGAGCACGTCGGCGCTGCCGCCGTGACGGAGCGCGACCTCACGGACGATCGCCAGCCCCAGGCCCATACCGGCCGTTCCAGGTTGCTCCCCGCGGGCCGGGTCGCCTCGCCACCCGGCGTCGAAGACCCGCGGCAGGTCCTCTGGCGCGATGCCACCGCATTGATCCGCCACCTCGATCACGGCGAAATCCGTTGCCGCAGTGACGGATACCTGCACTCTTCCCCCCGATCCCGTATGCCGCACAGCATTGCGCAGCAGGTCCGTCACCGCCCGCGCAACCGCCCGCGGAGCCACCGGCACCAGGACGTCGTCGAGCCGGCCCTGGGCCACCTCGACCCCGGCTGCCCCTGCGAGTGGGTGCACGGCCGCGACCGCGTCGGAGACGACGTCGACCAGGGGAAGCGTGACGAACTCGGGTGGCGCCGGAGATTGCAGCCGCGACAACTCGGCGATGTCGTCGACCATTGAGTCGAGCCGGTCGACCTCCCGGGTGATCCGGGCCGTGGCCTCGGTGGGGCCGGTGGCCCCGGCGCCGACGCCCTCGGCGAGAATCCGGATGCCGGACAAGGGTGTTCGCAGATCGTGCGAGAGCCACTGGATCATCTCGCGCCGATCCCGCTCCACCGCCGCGGCCCGCTCCCGATCGGCACGCTCACGCTGCAACCGCTCCTCGATGCGCCGCACCCGGCGCGCCAACAGCAGCCCACACAGCAGAGCGATAGGTGCCCCGCTCAGCAGCACGAAGATCAACCCGCGCGCGTCCTCGGCCAGCAGCATCGTGCGGCTGGCCGCGGCCACACCGGCGGCCAGCGCGGCGACGACAACGAAGGGCGCGCCCCACGCGGCCCGCGTCGGCCGCCCACGCGCCAGCCAGGACGTCAACCCGAACCCGGCGAGCGCCACGGCGCTCGTCACGCCGGCCGCGACCAGGACGGCACCCGACTCACTCGCCATCCAGGCCCGCCGCCCCGTCCAGGCCCGCCGCCCCGCCCACCGGGCCGGCTCCGCCCACCGGGCCGGCCCCTGGCCGATCGACCGCAGCCGAATTGGCGCGATCCCAGCGATAACCGCGACCGAAAACCGTCACCAACCGGACCGGCCGGCTCGGGTCGGCCTCGATCTTCTCGCGCACCCGGCGCACGTGAACGGTGACCGTGGTCGCGTCGCCGACCTCCCAACCCCACACCTGGCGCATGAGGTCGTCGCGCGAAAACACCGCGCCCGGATTACGCGCCAGAAAGAGCAGGAGGTCGAACTCCCTTGCCGTGCAGGAAATCTCGGCCTCACCGTCATAGACACGCCGACCGACGACGTCCAGCCGAAGGCCACCGTCGACCAACTCGGTCAGCGCCGGCACACCCGGCCCGACACCCAGCGCCCGCCGAAGCACGCCCCGGATCCGCAACTCCAACTCGCGCGCGGAGAAGGGCTTGGTTACATAGTCATCGGCACCGGCGGACAGCCCCTGCACCCGCTCGTGCTCCTGCCCTCGAGCGGTGACCATGATGACCGGCAGGCCGGGGCGCAGGTCGCGCAGGCGACGGCAGACGTCAAGGCCGCCTAGCCCGGGGAGCATCAGGTCGAGCAGGACCAGGTCGATGCTCTCGCGCGCGACGACAACCAGAGCGGCGGCTCCGTTCGCGACGGTCGTCACGGCATACCCGGCATGGCGCAGGTAGGTCGCGGTCGCCTCCCGCACCGTCGCATCGTCCTCGATAAGGAGCAGGCTGGGCACGACGTCAAGACTAGGTAGGCCGTCGACAATCGCGACCTTTAGCGCTCCACGCCGTCCGAAGATCGTAATATCCGCGCAATCGCCGTTACCGATCCCTTACACGTGCAACGGATTCCTTGCGGTGCCCCGGGCGGACGGCTGGGGTGGGGTGACCACCGACCAAGGAGTCACCATGCGTATGCCAGCCCTGTTCACCGGCGCCGCCCTCGCCGCCACCCTCGCCCTGACCGCCTGCGGTTCGTCGACACAGACGAGCGCTAGCGGCACAGGCGCAGCGGGCACCCCCGGCGCGACCGCCCCGGCGAGCGCGTCATCCTCGTCCATGACGCACGAGATGACGGGCAGCGAGACCGCGATGCTGCCCGGCGCCTACCTGCCCTATGACGCCTACCAAAAGCAGATGGCCGAACGGCATGACACCAAGGTCGTCCTGTTCTTCCACGCCACGTGGTGCCCCGACTGCAAGGCCACGGACACCTCGCTCACGACAGACGGCGTGCCCGCCGGGCTGACCGTCGTCAAGGTCGACTACGACACGATGACCGACCTGAAGAAGAAGTACGGCATCACCCAGCAGCACACCTTTGTCCAGATCGACGGCGCTGGCATGGAGCTGGCGAAATGGACGGGCACCCGGACCGGCGCGGAGATTAAGGCCAAGACGGTATGACCCGTGGGGCGGCGGCACGACAGTGCTCCGGGCGCGGCGCGAGGTGTGGCCGATGATCGCCGCCTTGGCCGGCGCCTTGCTGGCCGGCGCCCTGACGACGCTGGCGCCGTGCGCGCTTACCCTGCTGCCGGTCGTTGTCGGCGGGTCCCTGCAGGGCGCCGTGACCAGCGAGGCGCGCCGGCGCGCCGTGGTGATCACCGCAGCGCTCGGCGCCAGCGTGGTCGTGTTCACCCTGCTGCTCCGCGTGTCGACCGCGCTCATCGACGTCCCGCCCCGTGCCTGGCAGCTCGTGAGCGGCAGCGTGCTGGTCGGTCTCGGAGTCGCCGCCACAGCACCCGAGCTATGGGACCGCGTGGCCATCGCCACACGGTTGAGTAGTGCTACGGCACAAGGGCTTTCACGGTCCCACCAGCGGCGCGGGATCGCTGGGGCCGCCCTGACCGGTGCCGCCCTCGGCCCCGTCTTCACCTCGTGCAGCCCGCTCTATGCGTATGTCGTTGTCACCGTCCTGCCGGCCGAGCCGGCCCGCGGGCTGGGGCTGCTCGCGGCATACGTTCTCGGGTTATGCGCGGTCTTGCTGGCCGTCGGCCTTGTGGGGCAGCGGGCCGTCCGACGCCTGCGCTGGGCCGCGGACCCGCACGCAGCCTGGCGCCGGGCAGTCGGCGTGCTCGTCATGATCGTCGGGCTGCTGATCGCCACCGGCGTCGTCCACGATGTCGAGACGTGGATCGTCGAGCACTCGAGATTCGGGCCGTGGTCGTGGGAGCCGAACCTGCCGGTGGGCGGATCATCGACGCCGGCGCCCTGACCGCGCGCGCCAGCCGGGAGCGGTGATCCCGCAGCGCTGGCTGCGTAACAACAACGTCGACGAGCGTCCTCCTCCGGCGACCGGACGTGACCGATGCGTGCGCCGTCGTCCGTGCCTACCTGATGGCGTGCATCCCGTGGCCCAAGAAACCGACGTCAGGTGACCAAACCACGGACGGACAGCGGTCCCCGCGACGTATTGGAGCTGGGTCCCACGCTCTGCGTGGGCAAACTTCGGGGGGCGTCCCAGGCCCGGACCGCTCCGGGGCCGAAAGTCGGTGCCGCGCTATCCCGGGTGGATCCTCGTCGATGGACCGGCGCCGCCGCTGAAAGGCGCCACAGACTTGAGCCTCTCGGGAGTCCCCGCCACGCACCGATAACCGGCGCCAAGACCAATCCGCGGAAGTTGCGCAGCCAGCGCCGCCGCTCGCGCTACGGGTGCTGGAACCACCTGATCGTCGCACCGCTCTGGGTGGCGTATGACGCGAACCTCGGCACCCTCCTGCGCACCTGCGACGCGGTGGGCGCGTGCCTGGCGGTGCCGCGGACCGAGCACTACCGCAAGGCGCTGACCCTCGGCGATACCCTCCGCGGTCGTCGGCCGTGCATCCACTGGGTGGCGCCCACCAAGCAGGAGTGGCTCGCCGAGCAACGAGCCGCCGGCCGGCGCCTGCTCGCCGTCGAACTCGCCGACGCCACCCCGCTGCCCCGGCTGGGCCCGGCCCGTGAGCCCACGGTCCTGCTGCTTGGCCACGAGCACCACGGGATCCCCGACCAGGTGCTCGCCGGTGTCGACGGGTGCGTCGAGAGCCCGATGGTGGGGTGGGGAGCCAGCCTCAATGTCGCCGTCGCGGGCAGCCTGGTGCTCTACCGCCTCGCCGGGCTCTCGTGACACCGACTCCTGGCTATCGACGCAGGTCCTCGTGTCGAGAGTCGGCGACACGCGCAGCGCCGGGCCGGTCCGTCGGCGTGTCGCCGACTCTCGACGTCTGTCAGGCAGGTTCGCGGGCTGTTAGCCGAGGCTGAGCGCAATAGCGCGCGCCGGCGTGATGCTCGCGGCGCGGCGGGCATCGGCGGGCGCGATGCCGGCGACACCGACCGCCCAGGCGACACAGTCGGCGAGCGTATGCGTGGAGCCGGCGATCGGGCCCAGCGTGCCGTCCGGGCCCACCAGCCGCGCGGTCCCCGCACGCACGTCGACCGGAAGGGCACCGATCCGGTAGCGCCCGTCACCGAGCCCGGTCGCGGCCATGGCGTCCGAGACCAAGGCGACCCGGTCGGGCCCAACCAGATCGAAGACCATCGCCACCACCTCAGGAGCCACGTGTACCCCGTCCGCGATCAGCTCCACGATCGCCTCACCACGCGCCGCCGCGGCAAGGGCGGCGGCGGCCGGC
>Ga0209174_10002600_pt1 | contig 11820 bp, 13 predicted proteins | sample JI91814BDNA_FD_187505 | JGI IMG/M metagenome (GOLD analysis project Ga0209174, IMG submission 187505) | Wastewater effluent complex algal communities from Wisconsin, to seasonally profile nutrient transformation and Carbon sequestration -... | ecosystem: Engineered > WWTP > Effluent > Algae...
CTATCGCGTTGTGCGTCCAGACTCACTCCATCGGTGGCTTGCTCCTGGGTACTTACCCGAACGTATCCGATGGCCGTTTTGGTATCGCTAGTGTGCTGATGTATGCGCATGCTGCGCTGAATAACTCCGCTTTACGGACTTGAACAATGATGGGAAATTTAAGGTGGCTGTGTACTACAGCAACGACTCCTTCGGCATCGGCTTCTTGCAGGCACTCAAGGGCGCGGCTGCGGCGCTGGCCCTGACTCCGTCCGCGATAGTGGAAGATCTTCCCTTTGACCCGAAGCTGAATCCCGACACCTACAACTGGAACGATGACATCACAACGCTCACGGACAACGTCAACACGACAGATCCCAACAATCCGGAAGCGGACGGCAAGCCCGACTTGATCATCGACGTGGCCCCTCCCCAGTTCTCGGCGGCTCTCATGAAAGTCTATTTCACCGGAGGATTTGTCATTCCGTTCCTACACACTCACAATTTCCGCAGCATCTCTGTCCTACAACAGATCGGCAGCGCGCTCGCCGCGCAGGAGGGAACCTCGCATGTCCTTTTGGACAATGACGTGTCGGGACAGATATTTTCAAGTGAGCTGACTTCTGCACAACACGGAATTGCTCCGGCCTTTGAGGACTCGCATAGCTTCGATGCGGCCACAGCACTGATGCTGGCGTCTCTGATTGCCATGAAAAACAACGGGCTGAGCGATCCGACTCTGGTCACCGGAACCCAGATCCGCGACGCGCTGCCGATGACCAGCACCCCGACTGGTACCGTGGTTCACACGGGGGACGCCGAGTTCACCAAAGCGGCGGACCTGATTGCCGCCGGAAAGCCAATCAACTATGAAGGTGCCTCCGGGCCGATGGACTTCGACGCCAATGGCAATGTGCTCAATCGAATCGCGCTCTGGAAGGTACTTGGCGGCACCTTCACTGACATCGCGAAGTACGACTGTATTACATCGGCGAACTGTCCCTACCAGCCATGATCGTTCGTCGTTTCCTTAGCTGTGAGAACCAGCAGTTGTTCTTCCGCTTCTCTCGCAGCGTGATAAAATATAAGATGGTGCAGGGTCCACGCCGCGAGATATCGCTCTTGTCCCTTGGGTTGATGAGCCACATCAGGTCGCATGTGCCAATCCAGGCCGTCGAGACACCTTTTGTGACGGCGAGCCAGCTCGGCCCGAGTGTGAAGCGTGCGGCCTCGTATTGTTAAGGTCTGGAGGGCGGCAGCCTTCCTCGGTTTGTCCTGCCTGTGCGGCGCAGTCCGTGCGCAGATTCCGCCCGATAAGCAAGCGGTCATCCTGACTCGCTCGCTGGCCTATGACACAAACCTTCGTTCACGTGCAGGCAGTACCCTGGTCATCGCCGTACTTTACAAACCAGGCGTTGGGGACAGCGACAGCGTCGCGGCAGACGTCTTCCGAGCATTCAAGGCACTCGAGGGCATCAAGGTGCAGGATCTGCCGATCAGCGTGGTGAAGCTCGCTTACTCCGGCAAAGAGGCACTCAAGAGCGCGATCAGCGCCCAGGGTATCGACGCGCTGTACTGCTGCCCGAGCCTTGAACAAGAGCTAGGCACACTTCGCGAGGTCAGCCACCAGCAGCACGTGCTGACGCTTGCGGCGCACGAAGCGTTCATCCGCGCTGGGCTCTCGATTGGCGTCTTCCCGAATGAAGGCAAGGCTACGATCATGATCAACCTGGCGGCGAGCAGGGAAGAGGGCGCGTCTTTGTCGAGTGATTTGCTGCGCTTGGCGACAGTTCTTCGCTAGCGAGCCGGTGGCCGCCCACCTCGCGGCCCGTGCATGCACTCACGGATGCCCTTGACCTGCCAGGGCGCGCAAGCGGGCATGGCACGTCTCGGTGACGGTCGGAAGGAGTGCGTCCTCGGACGGCCCGTCGAGCGGTAGGCCGGAGCGACCACCCGCAAGAATGACGGCAAGTGTGTGCCGATACGCTTCCCCGGCTTCTGTGGGGTGTCCAAGCTGTTCCAGTAAAATCCCAAGTTGGTAAGGTGCCAGCCACGCTTCGTTGGAAAGGAGAAAGCGGGCGCAGCGCAGCGCAGCGGCAGCCTCTTTCGCCTGCCCGAGGTGCTTGAGCGCAAGGCCTCGCACCAGGTGCGCGGACGCCTGCAGCGGATCGTGAGCGAGCACTTGATTGAGGATCGGAATGGCGCGTGCAAACTCACCCCGCTGAAACAGCGCCGTCGCGTGGGCGACCGCCTGCTCGGGGGTACCAAGTGATTCTGTGGCTGTCTGAAGCGGTGGAACGGGTGGGCGTTGTTCGGCCAAGGCAGGTCCAACGAGTGCCGACCCAGAGGTGCGCGTCACGGTCGAGCTGGCCCGCCGCAGCAGCACCGAATTTTTGTAGATGTCGTCCTCCTGCAGCATCGCGGTCATCCAGGCCAGCGGGCGTTCGGCGGCGCTGAGAAGCACGTAGCCGCCCGGCCGGCAAGCTCCCGCCAAGCGCCTGACGATCCCGACCGCTTCCGCTCGTTCGAAGTAGATGAGCACGTTGCGACAGACCACCGCGTCGAGAGCATTCCAACCGAGTGGGGGTTCCAGCGATCGGGCCACATCGTGCCAGCGGAAGCTCACCCGTGCGGACACCGAGGGCTGGATGAGGACTTCGTCTGGGGCAATCCGCGTGGTGTACTGCTGCCGCCACGCAGTCGGGAGGACAGACACTGCCTGGGCCGGATAACGTGCTGCGCTGGCGATGGCCAGGAAATCTTTCCGAACGTCGGTGGCCAAGACCTGTGGCTGCAGCCCTGCGGCCAAGAGCGCCATGGTCAGCGAGTAAGGCTCTTGCCCAGTTGAGCATCCCACAGACCAGAGGCGAACCTGCCGTGAAGGAGGACGATCACGGGACAATGCCGCCACCAACGCGTCAAGGTCCGCTTGGTCACGCAGGAACCAGGTGGTACCGGGAGGGGCAGGGCGCGAGTCCGTCATGAAGTCCCCCCTCGATGGAGACGCCGGAGGGCACTGGCGAGCGCTTCGGGAACATCGACCACCGGGGCATTGGTACTGGTCAGCGCCGCCGTCGGCATGCCGCTTACGACTGCCGTCGCGGGGTCTTCGATCATGACCAGCCCCCCTGCATCCTCCAAGGCTCGCAGCCCAGCAGCACCATCCGATCCCAGACCCGAGAGTACCACTCCGACGGCGTACGACCGAAAGTGCTTCGCGAGAGACGTCAGGAGTACGTTGCCACAGGGGCGGTGTCCATCGCCTAGCGAGCCACGAAGCAAACGGACCCGGAGCCCCATTTCCACTGTGAGGTGCACTTCCGACGGTGCCACCACGACCTGGCCCGGCCCGAGCGACTGTCCTTCCTGCGCCACCACAACGTGATGTGGCGATGATGCGCTCAGCCACGCAGCCAGTGCTTCTGTCGAGCCCGCAGAGGTATGTTGGACGATGGCAATCGGACAAGGGAACGGGTGGGGCAGAACTTGCAGAATCGTTCGCAGTCCACGCGGCCCGCCGGTCGAGGCGACGATGCCCAGGATTTGCATCGTACGCGGGGCAAGCAAGTGACGTGCGCGACGTCCGGTCGGCTGAGGGTTCTTTGCAAGTCGGATCCCGGCACTCCGGCGCAGGATGTCTGTAAGTGCACGTGCTGCCGCCTCGTCTAGTCCCTTCTGCGGCTTGGGGAAGACATCGACCGCACCGCGTGCCATTGCCTCCATGGCTACGCTGGCATCATGGGTGGCCAGATCAGCGACGACCACAATCGGGGTTGGATGGTCGCGCATGATGATCTCGATGGCTTCGATGCCGCCCATCATAGGCATCAGAACATCCATCGTGATCACATCGGGACGCAGCTCCCGGGCCAGGATCTCCCCGCGCTTTCCATCGCTGGCCTCACCCACGACCTCGAACTCTGGGAAGCGCGCCAGCGTCGCGTGCAGGAGTCCCCGCATCAAACGAGAATCATCAATGATGAGGACTCGGATTGGCATGCGGAAGCTCAGCCGAGGAATCGGACCAAAAGGGCCCACAGTCCGGAGTGGGTCAGGTCAGTCTTGACCAGATAGGCATCGGCACCGGCATCGATGGCGCGACGCTGATCCTCAGCGCTGCCGCGCATGGACACAATGACGACCGGAAGGCGACGCGGCCCCCCGCGAGAGCGCACGCGCTGCACAAGGGCGATACCATCGAGCTTTGGCATGTCCACATCGCTGACGAGGAGCGTAATCTCCGGGGAATCGTCCAGCCGCGCCAGCGCCTCTTCGCCATCGCTGGCCTCTATGACTCGGACGCCGTGAGCCCGCAGCGCCTCGGCCAAGAGGTCGCGTACGACTGGGGAATCATCCACCACCAGCACGGTCCGGCCTGACCGCGACGCTGCGGACGGCTCTGCCTTGGCCGAGATCCGTGGCTCTCTCCGGGACCGGTGCGTGGTTGCAGCGGGCAGAAGCTCGCTCGGTGAAAGGACCAGCGAGAGGGTTCCATCTTCGAGAGGAATCGCCGCCGTGATGAGCCTGTTCTGCGCAAACACCTTGCCTGTGGTCTTCTGCACGACTTCACGTTGGATATGTCGGCTAGCACCACAGAGCGCCACAAGACCGCGTCCGCTGCGAACCACCATCAGCCGCTGCGACGACGCTTGCTCGGTCGCCGATGGAAGCAGACTCCCTTGAGTCTCTCCGAGCAGCGCATCCAGTGAGAGTAGTGGGACCAGCATCCCCTCGTAGCGAATCGCCTCTCCATCGATTCCATCCAAGGTCGGATACGCAGTGGCATCGACGATCGCTACGACGGTCGCTGCGGGCAGCGCGTATCGTCCCGTCCGGACTTCGAAGAGCACCATGCTAGCCAAGGCCGACGACACGGGAACAGAGAGTTGAATGGACGTCGTTTGACCCAGGACGGTGCGTACCGATACCGAACCACCAAGTCCCTCGATGGAGCGAAGGACCACATCGAGACCGATACCGCGACCCGAGATATGGGTGATCTCGCGGCGGGTCGACATCCCGGACTGAAAGAGCGTCCTTAGCACCTGTTCTTCGGTAAGCGTTTTGGCACCCACGGGGTCACAGAAGCCGAGTTCCACCGCTCGTGCGCGTACGACCTCGACGTCGATTCCACCGCCGTCATCGCATACCTCGACGTCAAGCTTTTGCCCAGCCAGCCGCGCCCGCAATAGGATGGTGCCCTCTTTTCGTTTGCCGGCGCGCACCCGCACCTCTGGCGGCTCGATGCCGTGATCGACGGCGTTGCGGATCAGGTGCAGGAGGGGATCGGCCAACCGATCCAGCACCGCACGATCTACCTCTACCGCTTCGCCGTCGAATTCCAAACGGACCTCGCGACCGAGCTCACGGGCCAAGGCACGCACCGACACCGGATAGGTCCGAAGCAGCGCTTCGAGCGGCACCAAGCGCAGCTCACGGACGACGCCATCGAGTTCAGAGACCAGGTTGGATACGCGGTAGCGGTCATCGCGCAGACGGACTGCGATTCCGGAGATGGTCTGAAGCAGCCCACCAAACAGGCGGCCGGCCTCAGGATTACTGGCCGCGATGCGTGCCTGGTATTCCACGGTGGTCTGGCGAGCCCGTTGGAACTCCTTGGCAGATAGATCCAGCCGTGCCCGCGTCAGGATTAGCTCACCGACGATCTCACGCATCCGGTCAAGCCTTGCGGCAGTGATACGAACACTGCTCTCGGCTGCAAGTGCCCCTGCGCGCTCTGGCGGCGACCCTGGATGCGATGCTGGTGGAGATGCTGGCGGAGATGCGGTTGGTCCCGGTGGGGAGCCGCTTTTCGGGGGGAGTTCGGTTGTGCTTTCCGACTTGCCCCCATCTAGAAACGGCAGTACGCCAGCCACGTCGGCACCAGTCGGGTCTTCGCTCGCCGTCAGCGCGCCAAGCAGGTCGAAGCCTTGTAGGATCACATCCCCGGTTGATGCGTCGATACGTCCCTCTGGGATGACTGAGCGCAGGATGTCTTCGAGCCGATGGCAGACGCTCACCACCGCAGCAAAGCCCATCAATCCGCCTTCCCCCTTGAGCGTGTGCAGCTCGCGCAGCAGCTCTGAAGGTAGCCCCTGGTCGGCCTGCCCCTGCTCCATTTGAATCCAACCCAGATTGAGTCGTGTCAGACGCTCTGCCGCGACAGTACGGAACATGTCCAGGCGCCGGCGGTCGGCGACGCCCTGGCCAGCAGTCATCTTTTGGCCCTCGTGGATGTTTCAATGCGTACCGGAAGGCTGCCATCGATCGACAACTGCGCCAAAGCCAACGACGGGGCCTCCTCCCCAATGGCCAGGCCAGTGAGTTCGGCGGCACCACGGGTCGTCTGCTTGATGCTTTGCATTGTGTGGTTTAGCAGGGACGTCATTTCGTCCATGCTGGTCCGCACCTGCTCAGTGGCGCGCCGCTGATCTTGCGTGACCAGGGCGATCTCTCGCGCCGATCGCGTCGTTTGCTCGCTAAGCTGCGTTCCGTCGTGGCTCGCCCGGACTGCTTTTTGAGACGCGCTCCGTACATCTTTCATCAGTTGGCGAATCACCGACACCGATTCCATGACGTTTTCTGCCAGGCGCCGCATCTCGGCTGCGACCAGGGTAAAGCCCTTGCCCGCCTCGCCCGCTTTGGTGCCCTCCAAGGCGGCGTTGAGCGCGAGGAGGTCGGTGCGATCCGCGACCTGCATGATGGTGGCCAGGTGTTCCGCGACACGCTCGGCATGAACGTTCAGCTCGTTGATGCAATCCGTGATGTGGCGCGTGCCGGTCTGCGTGCTTTCGGCGTTGGTCAAGACGGCGCTACAGCTATCGGCGATTTGCTGTGCAGAGCTGACTAGCATCGCCATGGTCTGTCGCGTCTCTTCCACCGCTGCGGCCCCTTGCGCCATGGATGCCTCTTGTTCGCGGGCCGCAGAGAGGACTTCACTCGCGACCCGCAGCAGCGGTCGGGTGATGATGAGGGAGACCGCCATACCGATAAGCAACAAGGCGACGCTGACCACAATCGCTGTCCTTTGTAGGGCCCAGCGCTCTTCCAGCACAGCACGTCGGGAAAATCCAGCGACCACCGCACCAATTCGGGTTTCGCCGTTCTTTAGGGGAACGCTCACGTGCAGCAGTTCCTCCCGCAGCCACGTGTGCATCTCTTTATCCCGGGGCGAGTCCAGACTTTCCACTCCGTCACCAACGCCCTTGGCTCGGTAGCGTGAAAAGACTGATCCGTCGGCCTTGAGGACGACGATGTAGACCAGATCCTCGTCGTTGCGCACGGAGGCAAGCTGCCTGTCCGCGTCTTTGTTCTGATCGAATTCCACCGAAGCGGTCACCAGGTTCGCCAGCATATTGGCAATCGCCACGGCCCGAGTCTTCAGCGCTGCGTCGGCTGCCGTCGCTCCGCGGATGGGGAAATACACCGCGAAAATGGTGGCGATCGTGGCGATGAGCAGCGAGAACGTCACAAACAATCGGGTGCGAAAACCGAAGTTCAGCATGTCTTGGCCTCCGCGATCCCGAGCGGTGCCTGGCAGTGTGGATGGGCGGGCGGTGCCGTCATGAAGCCCTCTCTATGAGCCACGCGACGTCGAGCAAGAGAACGATGTGCTCCGCGTCCTTGGCGAACCCTAGAATCGGCCCTTTGCGGGGCCATTTGAGTGACCTTCCGGTCGGTATGAGGTCGGTACCCCCGATGGCGGTGAGGGCGGTCGGCCCGTCCACTATGAAGCGAGCCTGGCGACCATAAGCCGATAGATGGAGCGTTCTTTTCTCGGTCCCCAGAGCGCGGGCAATCCCCAGCAGGTCGCAGACTTGAATGCAGTTGTGCTGAGGTTCCTCCAGCCGTTCAACAGCCGCAGCCACCAGTCCGCAGCGCAGTTCACCGGCGCAAAACCGCATGAGTGGAATGCTCACGCCACCCGCGTTGCTCATCGGATTTCGTCCTCTCCCAGGATCACTGCGAGCAGCCGTGCGGGGTGAACGATGCACAGCAGCCGCGTCTTCCAGGTAATCTCCGCCGCAACCCATGCTGGACGGGAACTCATCACCGACTGATCGCTGAGGCTCTCGGGTGAGAACTCAATGATGCCATGCACCTCGTCGGCGACAATCGCCGCGTCAGCATCTGCCGTTTCGAGCACCACCAAACGAGGGAGGGTGGCAGCAATGACCTCGGTCCCGCCCGCAGGGAGAACCCGTTCAAGAGAGACCACCGGTACGAGGCGGCCTCGGATCAATGTAACCCCCAGCACGTGCGGCGGAGCAAGCGGGATGCGCGTGATGAATCCCTTCAGGACGACCTCCCGCACAGCCTCGGCTGGCAGGGCCAACCAGCGTGAACCCGCCCGCAGGACGAGCAAGACCTGGGCCTGACGCGAGGTCGCCGCCGCTCCCTCGGATGCTGCCATCTCAGTTACCGAATCGGTCAGCGCCCCCAGCGCTTGATTGGCTGCTGCACCATCGCTCATTTGCCGGCTCCGGACAACAGGCTGCGCACACGGGCCACGATGGCGTCTGTTCCCAAGTTCTTGGTCAAGTAGCCATCGACCCCCAGCTTGCGGGCTTGCGTCGCAGCTTCTTCATCGGACAGCGCCGTAAAAAGCAGGAGCCGGACGCCGACCTGCACCGGATCGGCCCTGATCTGGTGACACAGCGTTTCCGGATCCAGATTGGGCATGATGGCATCGATCAAAACGACCTGGGGACGAAATGACGACATCTGTGCCAGCGCCTGATCGAGGTCGTCCCTTACCGAGGTGGCACGAATGCCTGCCGTTTGTAGGGCATCGGACAGAACGGCTGCGTTAAACGGGCTATCATCCACCAGTAGCACTCGGCCTAGCCCGTCCAGTTCGCCTTCCTTTGTCGATCGTTCGGACCCGGCTACGGCGCTGGGAGCAGAAACAGCAAGCGCGTCGATGCATCGTGCCAGGCTGCGCAGCGCCCGCGCACAGCCAACTAGCGCCAGCGGCGTGTTTGCTTGCGTACTCAGGCAGCGCTTGGCCGCTGCTTGCGCAGCACGTGCCGCGTTGGCCGCCTCTGTGAGACCGATCATCGATGCCTCACCAGCCGTGGTGTGCATCATCCTGTCGATCGATTCCGCACTTTGATCGCCGAGCGGGCCAGAGGGAGGCAACAGCATGAGTGCTTCCTTGATCCGCGCACGGGCCGTAACGACAAACTCGGACAGGAATTGCGCTCTCAGTTCAGCCAGCATCTCAGGCCCTCCATGATCCCGAACCGCAGTCTGTCGAGCACGTCCGCGCAGTCATCCAAGCGGCTGCCGCAGAGGCTGCGTGGCCAGAGGCGTCAATCACAGATCGGCCCGAGCGCGCTGCATCAGTCGCGGTGTTCATCACATCGCCCCTTCGAGAAACTTCAAGATCGAGCTAGTTACCGCCAACCAGTTATCGCTCTTGCGAATGTATCCTGCGGCACCGCAACTTTCTGTCAATCGGGCGAGCTCTTCCTCAGGACGATCGGAGAACAAGACAATCGGACAAGAGTTGGGCAGGCGACGGCGAACCAACTTGGCTAGCTCGTCGCCTCGGAGGGCTGGCATACCGACGTCGATCAGCGCCAGATCCGGACGTTCATCGGTGAGCACCCGCGTAAATCCAATGGGGCTGTCCAGGGCGACCACCGTCATACCAGCTCGCTCGAGAACCGACTTCGTGATCGCGAGAACCAGGCGACTGTCGTCGACTATCAGAATCTTGTACTTGCGGCGAGTTGGGTTGCTGAGCATACCTTGCCGTCACTGGATAGTCGGCTGCCATCGGGTAGCTTATCATGGCCTGCTTGTGGTTCTGTCAATGATATGGGGGGATTCCGCTTCGCTTGGCGGTTCGAGTTCGCGTCGATGTTCAAGCTTTCGGTGCGCCCCTGTCGCACACTCGACAACGTCGACGGACTCGATACCCTGTCTGCTAGGACGAACTGTGTTTCTGTTCCCTACCGACGAACATCAGAGAGCACCAACCAGGGAAAGCGTGATGAATTGCCCGACCCTCAGAGAGACGGAGCAACGCTGCACGGCGGTCCTTTGCAGGCGGTCGCGCTGGGTGCATAGGTCGATTGATCTCGAAAGGCACAGGACCAATCTGGAGTGGTCGGATGCACGCAGTCCCCCATTTCGAGGTACACTCCGGACATGGCTGGCTCACTGAAGGACGCGCTTGAGAAGTCGGGCATCGTCGAAAAACTCCCCGAACCACCTCGCCAAGATCCCAAGAAGTGGAAGCACGAAATTTCCGAGTCTGACCATCCTCCCTTCATTCCATTCGAGGCTCCAGCGCGGACCAAACCTCGCGAACCCACCAAGGGGCACAAGTCGTAGGAATTCCGCGTCCGCAAGGCTCGTTGTGGCGGCAGTGGTGTTCGTGGTCTTGTCGCGGGGGTGTGACGAAGGATTAGCTGCTGGCTACTTGGTTCGAGGCGTAGCCGGTGACGGCAGCGCCGAGATCGCAGGTCAGCGCGGCCAGTTGCAACATGAATGCCCCCTTGCGGACGGTGCTACTGCTCGGTCCCGCGAACAGATCCGCCGCCGCCCCCATGAGCAGCACGAACTGCACCATCACGTAGCTTGATACCTGCATGCCGTAGCTGGAATACGCGAGCTGGTTTGGGAACTGACTCTTGTAGGATCCGCCCGCAATGGCTGCCCCGAGCGCACCGACGCCAAAAGCAGACTGCACCAGCATGTCGAGGATCTTGGTGCCCTTCAGCCAAAATGCATTCTGCCCATTCGATAACGTGCACTTGCCCGCGCCCCACACGATCATCGCACCACCGGCAATCCCCTCGCAGGCCGCCTGGGCATCCATGGCCGCACGGACCTTCTCTGGTAGCTGGGTATTGGCGCTCATGCTGATGCTGCTGCGTACCATTAGGAGAACCCCGGTGAGGCCATCGAAGCCGAACTTCATCAGCGCATTGGGGTCGGCTTGATTGTCCGCAACCGGCTTTTTGGCCCAAGCCTCCTCTTTGAACAGACGCAGCAACTGAACCAGCGAGCCCAAGAAACTGATCACAAAGTTGCTGATCAACAGGCTGGTCTTGATTTCCGAGCTCGATCCAGAGTCGGCGAAGCTGACCGCCTGCGGCTTGGCCTCTCCCGCCGTTGCGCTGGCGGCAATCTTGGTCAGCAGCACCTCGAAGATGCCACCCGCGAGCGAGACGATGCGCAGCAGGTTGAGCGGTCGACCCCCAAGGATGGTGCTTTCGATCCAGCCGCTCAGGTGCGGCACTTTGATGCGTCCGGTCAGGAGCGTATTTATCGCCTTCACAAACACGTCCGAGATCGTGGTGACCGAAGTAAACACAAAGTCGAGGATCTCTCCCGTCGCCGAGTTCATCCCCCCGACCAACTCGCTCACCGGGGTGGTCAGTAGTCCGGTGGCGCTCCGCATGACAGGGCTCGCCACGTCTCCCGCCGCACGGACCAGGCTGTCCAGCTTGGCGGTGTCGATGGTCGGCATCTGTAGCTTGTCGGCAAAGCTGGTCAGGCCGTCGAGCTCGATGTCTGCCGCGCTCATCAGCTTGTGGCCGAGCTCCATGACGTAGTCCATCTCCTTGGCGCCCATGTTGGCGGGAATGCTGAGTCCGCACATCTGCGCCAGCGACTGTTTGGGAAGGTCGGTAGGCAGCGTCAAGGAGTCCAGGATCTGGCCTTTGTACTGCGACAGACTCTGCATCAGCGTGGGCACCTGGTCGAGCGCACCGGTGATGCTGTGATAGATTCCGTCCGAGGCGCGCAGGAAGTCGTTCCAGTTGAACATCCAGGCCAGAAACTCGACCATCTTCTGGATGCTGGTGCCGATTCGCGCAAAGAAGC